>Ga0272448_1009280_pt1 | contig 10081 bp, 8 predicted proteins | sample YNPCB0191_FD_202220 | JGI IMG/M metagenome (GOLD analysis project Ga0272448, IMG submission 202220) | Hot spring sediment microbial communities from Yellowstone National Park, WY, United States - YNP-CB-019-1 | ecosystem: Environmental > Aquatic > Thermal springs > Hot (42-90C) > Sediment... | reverse complement strand
CCTTAATTGGTTTAATTATTATCATTGCTTCTAAAGGAATTATTGCTTTAATTAAAACAATTTTAGGAGTTAAAAAATAATTAAAAAGGTCGAAAAATATAAAATATAAATTTTTAAAAATAAAAAAATGAAAAAAATTATTTTAAATTTAATTGCTGCTAGTTTTATTTTTACTGTTTTAGTTGTTCCAGTTTTAACTTTGGGAATTACACCGCAAGGACCAAGCGAGAATATAAATATTCCAGGTGTATTTGAGACAATTGTTAATTGGGCTTTTTATTTTCTTTTAGTCATTTCTGCCTTTTTCTTAATTATTGCTGGATTTTATTTTGTGACAGCCCAAGGTGACCCTGAGCAAATTAAGAAAGCCAGAAATATGGTACTGTACGCATTGATTGGTTTGGCAGTGGCAGTCCTTTCCCGTGCTATTGTAAGTTGGCTTCAAGGAATAATAGAGGGCAGATAAGGTTAATTGTTAATAATAGTAAATTAGTCAATAGCCGAGGTGGTGGAATTGGCAGACACGTAGGATTTAGAATCCTATACCAATATGGTGTGTGGGTTCAAATCCCACCCTCGGCATAAAAAAACAAGCGCTCATTTTTGAGCGCTTGTTTAATTGATGAAAGTTTAATTATTCTTGAATAATAATTTTTCTTTTTTTCTCTCTTTCAATTTTGGGTAAACGGATGGTTAAAATGCCATTTTGCAAAGAGGCTTGACAGCGACCCGCATCAACTTCAACTGGCAAAACAATTTCTCTGATAAATGGGCCCCAAAAACATTCTTGGGTAAAATAATCTATGTTTTGTTCAGTAGTTGGTTTGGCGCGATAACCGCGAATAGTTAAAATTCCATTTTCAATGGAGATATCTAAATCTTCGGATTTAACGCCAGCAATGGCTGATTGCAAAACTAATTCGTCGGCTGTTTGGTATAAATCAATAGTAAGTTGACCCGGTTCTCCTAAAAATCGTTCTTTTTCAGTCAAAAGATTGGTTGGTCCAATTGATAATTTTTTCACTTCTATTTTTGTCTTTTTTTCGGCAGATTTTTCAGCAGCAGCGGCTTTTTTAGAACGCGTTTTTTTGGGTTTTTCTTTAATTGGTTCTTTTTCTTCTGTTTTTTCTTCAGTCGCTTCTTCAGTTAATAAGGTACCTTCAATATTCATTCCCTTTTTTAATTTTTCTAAAAAAGATTCCATAAATTTTTATATTTGACAAATGCTTTTTAATTTTTTTAACCTTTTTATAGCCAGGCTTAAAAATAGAGCCAAGCCACTCAAAATTAGAATATTAGGAATTAAATATAAATTATTTTCTTCCAATTTCATTATAAATAAATTAAATAAACCATGCAAGATAGTAACTAAACTTAAACCGCTTATCAAATAGAAATTTTTTCTTTTTATTTTGGTACAAGCCAAAGCCAAAAAATAACCCAACAAACCAGAGCAGAGGGCATGTAAAAAAATAGCGCCCCAAAATCTTAAAAGAGTGAGATTAAAAAGGGTGGTCCAGGAAAAATTATTGCCGAGCGAAGCCAGAATTAAGATATTTTCCGCAGCGGCAAAACCTAATCCAGCAATAATTAGATAAATTACCGCGTCAATTGGTTCGTCAAAATCAGGACTTCTTAAAACTTTTTCATGGACCACCAGATATTTTAAAACTTCTTCCACTAAAGCTACAGCAATAAAGAGATTCAAAAAAAGAATTAAATTGTCTGGAAAGTTTATTTCTTTTAAAAGATTGAAAGCATTGGTTAATCCTAATTCAATTAAAATTGCTGGTAAAGCCATTAAAAAACCCAAGAGAAAAATTTTAAAAACCATTATTTTAGGTTCAGGATGAGCATCTTTTTTTAAATAAAATAAAAGCCAAACAAGCGTCGGCAGAATTCCCAAAAATATATAAAAAATATAAAGTAGCATAATTTTATTGGGGCCAATTCTCAATCATAATTGATTTCTTTTTCTTTCGCAAAGGCAATTTTTGATAAATTTCTTCAGTGATAAAAGGCATAAAAGGATGAAGGAGCTTGAGGTTGGTCAATAAAATGGTTAGTAAAAGTTTTTGCGCTTTTTTTCTTTCTTTAGGTTGATTTAATCTTTCTTTCTGTTCTTCAATAATTTTATCGCAGAAAGTATGCCAGAAATAATGGTAGATTTTTTCGGCTGCGGCATAAAAACGAAAATTATCCATTAGTTTCGTTACTTCTTTCACTAATTTTTTTAGTTGCGCTAAATATTTTTTATCTTTAGCCGAGAGCATTATTTTAGTATCTTGATAATCTTTTAAATTCATTAAAACAAAACGACTGGCATTCCAGATTTTATTAGCAAAATTGCGGTAACCGCGAATTTTTTCTTCAAAAATAATTACATCATTGCCTGGTGTATTGCCAATTACCAAAGCCATTCGGACCGCATCAGTGCCATAAAGAGTAGCAACGCCCAACGGATCAATCACATTACCCTTTGATTTAGACATTTTTTGTCTTTCTTTATCTCTAACCAAACCGTGCAAATAAACATATTTAAAAGGCACTTGGCCAGTCATATATAAACCCAACATAATCATGCGGGCAATCCAGAAAAATAAAATGTCCCAACCTGTTTCCATCACGTCAGTGGGATAAAAACTTTCAAAATCTTTCGTCGTCCACAGCAATTTTGCTTTTTGCTTTTTGCTTTTTGATTTTGAGCTACCTGACGCCAGGAGGGTCGCAAAGGGCCATTGGCCAGAAGAAAACCAGGTGTCAAAGACTTGACCAGCTGGATCATTGGGAATAGGAATGCCCCAGACAATTTGCCGGGAGATATTCCAATCGCGTAAATCTTTCATCCAGTGGCAGAAAATTTTTTTAAACCGTGGCGGGATAAAAACAATTTTTTTCTCATTGATTGCTTTCATGGCCAAATCTCTTAAAGAAAGACCACCACTTTTGGGCGGCGTAGTCATTTTAATAAACCATTGGTTGTCTAAAATCATTGGTTCAATTAAAGAGCCACATTTATAACACACTGCTACATTGTGCTGATACTGGTGATTGGTTTTATTGGGATCCAACAGTCCTTTTTTAATCATATCTTGAGCAATTTTTTCTCTAGCCTCTTTTATTTTTAAGCCTTGATAAGGACCGGCCTGTTCATTAAGACGACCCAATTTATCAATCACCTGAATTGGTCCGGGAATTTCTTGGCGATGTCTTTGCCAAATTTCAAAATCAACCGGATCATGGGCTGGCGTTACTTTGACCGCGCCTGTGCCAAATTCCGGATCAACTACTTTGTCAGCAATCACTTTTAATTTTTTCTTACCCAATAAAGTATCTACTAGTAGTTCTTGGCCAATATATTTTTGATAGCGCGGGTCATTGGGATTAACTGCAATGGCGGTATCGCCGAACTGTGTTTCTAAACGAACTGTTGCCACTTCAATTGGTCCATATTTCATATAATAAAGAGGATCAGTGCAGGTTTTATATTCAGTTTCAATATCAGAAAGAGCGGTTTGGTGTTTGGGGCACCAATTAATAATTCTTTGGCCCTGGTAAATGAGTCCGTCTTTTTTTAGTTTTTCAAATGTTTGGTAAACAACTTTAATAATCTTTGGATCTAAAGTGAATTTTTTTCTTGACCAATCACACGACGCCCCCATCTTTTTGAGTTGGTTTTCCATGATTTTTTTATTTTTTAAAGTAAACTCAAGAATCTCTTGATAGAGTTGTTGGGGAGGGATTTGAAAACGATCTCTACCTTCTTTTTCCAGTTTTTTATCAAAAACAACTTGCGTTTCAAAACCAGCATGGTCAGCGCCGGGCAGCCAAAGTGTTTTTCTGCCCTTCATTCTTTGATAACGAATCATTAAATCTTCTAAAGTAATAAAAACCGCATGGCCCATATGCAATGGCGCATTGGCATTAGGCGGCGGCATAATAATCGTAAATGGTTTTTTGTGGCGACGCGGCAGTTTGTCAGGATTAAAGAAACCAGTTTTTAACCAGAAATTATAAATTTTATTTTCTATTTTTTGCGGTTGGTAAGTTTTAGATAGTTCCATAGTTATATTTAATTATATCTAATTAATCAAATTTTTCTATAACCTTAAGTTAGCTTCAGCCTTAATTTGACTCCATTTTTTAAGATTTCTTTCTGGCCAATGATAAAAAGCAGTCAGGGCTACCATAATTCCATTATCAGTGCAAAATTGGGGAGGTGGCATTAATAAATGATTTTTTGCTATCAGCGCCAATGATTCTTTTTTGAATTGTTTTCTTAATTCAGTATTGGCCACAACTCCGCCGCCCAAAATAATACTTTTGGCTTTAGCATGTTTGGCTGCTCTTAAAGTTTTCTGAACTAAAACATCAATAATTGCTTGTTGGATTTCCCAAGCCATTGTTTGAATATATTTTTGCTTTTTGTTTTTTGCTTTTTGATATTGATACAGGACAGCAGTTTTTAATCCAGAAAAACTAAAATCATAATTTTTTTGACGAAGCATAGGTCGAGGCAAACTGATTTTTAGTTTTTCGCGCCACAACAATAATTTCTTTTTCGGTTTAACTTTATTAACTAATTGAGCAATGGCTGGTCCGCCGGGATAGGTGAGACCGAGAATGCGGGCAGTTTTGTCAAAACATTCACCAGCCGCGTCATCGCGGGTTTCACCCAAAATTTGGTAATGACCAAAATCTTTCATTAAAATTAATTGGGTGTGACCTCCACTCACCACCAAACAAATGGCTGGAAAAATATTTTTAATATTTAAAGGTTGTTTCAGATTAAGAAAATTAATCAAAATATGCGCTTCAATATGATTAATTGGCAAAAGAGGTTTTTTAAATTTTTGCGCCAAAGTTTTAGCAAAATTAATGCCAGTCCATAAACAAGGTTCTAATCCCGGGCCAATGGTTACACCAATTAAATCAATTTCTTTTTCAGAAAGACGGCTTTTTTGAAGGGCTTTTTTAAAAACAATGGGCAAATTTTTTTGGTGCTCTCTTTTAGCCAAAAAAGGATAAACACCTCCATAAGGAGCATGGATTTTAATTTGCGAAGAAACCACATCAGCCAACACTTTAATTTTTTTACCTTCAGTTTGAATTAAGCCAACAGCTGTATCGTCACAAGAAGTGTCAATGCCTAAAATTTTCATATTTTTGTAAGATAAAATTTTCTTTTATCCTATCTAAATTATTGATTTTTTTCAAATTCCGTGTTAGTTTCTATTTAGTAAATAACTGATTATGGCCCCATCGTCTAGTCTGGTCTAGGACACCAGGTTTTCAACCTGTAAACACCGGTTCAAATCCGGTTGGGGCCACATGACCAAAGAGAATTATCTTAATTTGGCTTCAGCTAAGGATTTAGCTAATCGTCGGCAAAGATTACTCTATCGTTGTTTAGAAATTCTACCCGGTTTTCTTTCTTGGGGTATTTTCTGTTTGATCTTTTTATTATCATGGTTGGCGCCAGAAATTGCCACCTTTATTATTATTGCCTTTGCCTGTTTTTGGTTGACAAAGGTTTTTTATTTATCTTTTCATCAGTTATCAGGTTATCGTTTGATGAAAAAAAATCTTTCAATTAATTGGTTGGCTAAAGTAAAAGAACTTGAAAATTGGTCAGAGATTTATCATTTGGTTATTTTGCCTTTATGTCGTGAAGATATTTCTATTGTTCGTTCCTCATTACAAGCAATTTATAAAGCCAATTATCCTAAAGAAAAAATAATGGTTGTTTTAACTGGCGAAGAGCGTGGCGGAGAAGCAATCAAAAAAGTATTAGCCCAAGCGCAAAAAGAGTTTGGCAATAAGTTCTTTAAATTTTTAATAACCATTCATCCTAAAAATTTACCCGGTGAATTTCCTGGCAAAGGATCTAATGTGGCTTGGGCAGTAAAAGAAGTCGAAAAGTTAATTAAACAAAGCGGTTTGTCTGAAGAAAAAATTATTGTTTCTAATTTTGATATTGATACCAGACCTTTTCCAGAATATTTTGCAGTTTTAACTTGGCATTATTTAAAAACACCCAATCCTTTAAGAGCCAGTTATCAGCCAATTCCCATTTATGCGAATAATATCTGGGAGGTGCCAGCGTTTTCCCGTTTGGTGGCTGTTTCTGGTACTTTTTGGCAAATGATTCAACAAGAAAGGCCAGAGCAATTGGTCAGTTATTCTTCCCATGCTTTATCTTTTAAAACCTTAAAAGAAGTTGGTTATCCAAATAATTTAGTTTCTGATGATTCGCGAATTTTTTGGAAAGCCTATCTTTTTTATAATGGCGATTACCGAGTCGTGCCTCTTTATTATCCGATTTCTATGGATGCAGTTATGGCCAAAACATTTTTCCGTACGCTTATCAATCAGTATAAACAGCAAAGGCGCTGGAGTTGGGGTTGTGAAAATATTCCTTATTTGCTTTATGGTTTTTTGCAGAATAAAAAAATTACCTGGCGCGAGAAAATTCGCCATTCTTGGATTATTTTAGATGGTTTTTGTTCTTGGGCAGTGGCGGCTTTGATTATTTTCTTTTTTGGTTGGTTGCCTTTAATTCTGGGCAATATATCTTTTCGCGTCAGTCTTTTGTCTTACAATTTGCCTCAGGTTACTAGTTTGCTGATGACCATAGCGATGTTTGGTATGTTGGTTTCCGCAATACTTAATTTTTCTCTTTTACCTCCTCGGCCTCCGCACTTTAGTCGCTGGAAATCAGTGGCTATGGTTTTACAATGGCTATTATTGCCGATTGTTTTAATTGTTTTTGGTTCTTTTCCAGCCTTAGAATCACAAACAAGATTAGCCCTTCAGAAGCGTTTGGATTTTTGGGTTACAGAAAAAATAAGAAAAGAGGAGATGAATTATTCTAAATGAATTCTTTGTTGAAATTCTTTTAATTTTTCGCGGAGCGAAGGATAATTTTTTAAATTAGGGTCTTTTGCTAAAATTTCTTTGGCTCTTTGCCTCGCTCGTTCTACCAACTCCAAATCAGTTAGAAGAGAAGCCATCACCAAATCAGGCACACCCCATTGTCTTAAGCCAGTTAAATCGCCCGGCCCGCGCAATTTTAAATCTTTTTCTGCCAAAGTAAAGCCATCTTGATATAAAGTCATGGCTCTAAGGCGCGGATTATAAATAAATTCCGAAAATAAAAAACAATAAGATTGTTGGTCGCCGCGGCCGACTCGACCGCGAAATTGATGAAGTTGCGCCAAGCCAAACTTATCTGCATCCTCAATCATCATGATAGTGGCATTGGGAAAATCAATACCCACCTCAACAACTGAAGTTGCAACCAGAATATCAATTTCCCTGTTTTTAAATTTGTTTAAAATTTCTTCTTTTTCAGTTGTTTTCATCTTGCCATGAAGCATGCCAACTCTTAAATCAGGGAAAATATCTTTAGCCAATTTTTCATATTCATTTTTAACTGCTTTTATTTCAGCCCAGACTAATTTTTTTTCATCAGTTAATTCAGATAAAAACAAACCTTGTTCCTCATTATCTTTTTTCTTGCTTGGTTCAATGCGCGGACAAATCACAAAAACTTGGCGTCCTTTTTTCACTTCTTGTCTAATAAATTCATAAGTGGCTTGTCTTTCTTCAGGCGGAACAATGCGCGTAATAATTTGTTTGCGGCCAGCTGGTAATTCTTTAATCAAAGATAAATCTAAATCGCCATAAATGGTTAGCGCCAAAGTGCGGGGAATGGGCGTGGCTGACATAGAAAGTAGGTGAGGGGTGAAATTTTGTTTTCGGCATAATTTAGCCCTTTGCTCAATACCAAAACGATGTTGTTCATCAATAATCACCAAACCTAATTTTTTAAAATCTACTTCTTCTTGAATTAAGGCATGCGTGCCCAGAATTAAATTAACCTCGCCTGTTTTTATTTTTTCTAAAATTTCTTTTCTTTTTAATTTTTGGTCATTGAGAAAATTTTCTTTGCCCGTCATTAAAGCAATTTTAACGCCCCAAGGCTTTAAGAAATTTTGCAGAGTTTTAAAATGTTGTTTAGCTAAAATTTCTGTTGGCGCCATAAAAGCCGCTTGAAAACCGGCGCTAATGGTATTTAACGCCGCGATGGTTGCCACGACTGTTTTGCCAGAACCAACATCACCATTAAGCAAGCGGTTCATTGGTTGAGGTTTTTCTAAATCTTTGAGAATTTGCCAGAGCGCTTTTTTTTGATCATCAGTTAATTGAAAGGGTAGAGCATTAAGAAAATTTTTAATTTCTGTGAGATTGGTTGGAATGCTTAAAGCTTTTTCTTTGGCTAATTTTAATTTTTCCCAAAGAACAAGCAAAGCCAAATTAAAAAGTTCCTCAAAAACAAATCTCTGTTTGGCTGCCGCCACTTTATTAAAATCGTCTGGAAAATGAATTTGCCAGATGGCTTCTCGAATTGGCAAAAGTTTTTCTTTTTCTAAAATCTCAATTGGTAAAGTTTCAGGAATTTGGTTTCTGATTTTTGTCAGCAGTGGTTTAATAATGAAGCGCAGCCAGCGCGAGGAAACACCTTCAGTTTCTGGATAAACTGGAATAATGCGGCCTGTGTGTGTTGGGTCAAAATTTGCTTTGTCAATTATTTTTTCGTAAGCCGGGCTGGAAAGATATTTTTTGCCATTTTTTGAAACAATTTTGCCAGTTAAAAGAACCAGATCGCCCTTTTTTAGGGTATTGATTAAATAAGGTTGGTTAAACCAAACCACTTTAATTTTTCCTGAATCGTCTTTTAGTTCTGCTTCAGTCAAATACATTCTTTTGCGGAAGGTGCGGATATTTTTAATTGAAGTAATTTCACCTTGCAAGCAAATGGGTTTGTTCATTTCTGCCTGCGCGATTGTGGTGATATTGGAAAAATCTTCATAACGATGAGGAAAATGAAAAATTAACTGGCCAACAGTTTTAATTTTTAGCCGGCTTAATCTTTTTTGATATTGCGGGCCAATCCGTGAAACTTTTTCAATCGGCGTTGCAAAAAGCATATTTAATAGTGCGCCCGGCAGGAATCGAACCTGCAATCTCGAGGTCCGCAACCTCGCGCTTTATCCATTAAACTACGGGCGCTTTTCTCAAATCTATCATAAAAATTAATTTTTAACAACCGAGTTAATTAATTGAGTTTTTTAATATTTATGGTAGGATAATTTAATAGGGAGGAGTGCGGCGAAAGGCAAGCCAGCAGGTTGCTAACCTGTACCCGTGTAAAAAGCGGGTTGTGGGTTCGAGTCCCACCTCCTCCGCAGTTTAATAAATTGCAAAATATGAAAATATTAAATCGTTTTTAAAAAATAAACCAATTAATTTAGTAAGATAAAATTTTTTAAATATACACCTTCTCAGTTGTTTTAATTTTAAAGATTTGTTATTATTAAAAATAACTAATATGTCAGCCAAACAATTTAGTATAAGTGTTTTGCCGCAGAAATGGGCGATTTGTTATTTAGATAAAAATACGCCATTGCCTGAATGGGTTTTAGATGGTGATTTTTATTTTATTAGTCGAACTGATCAGGAATTATCAATTGTGGCTCCGCAGGAAAAAATTCCCGGCGGCGTTTTAGCTGAAAAAGATTGGCGCGCTTTTCGTTTAGAAGGAGTGATTGAAGGTTTGTATGCTGTGGGAATTATTGCTGCTTTGACTAAACCCTTAGCTGATGCTGGTATTAGCGTTTTTAATGTTTCTACCTATAAAACCAACTATCTGTGGGTGGAGGAAAAGAATTTAGAAAAAGCCAAGAAAGTTTTGAGCGAATTTTGTCAAATTAAATAAAATTTCTCACCTAATTTTTTCTGTTTTCTTCGCCGTTCTAAGAGAATAAATTCTCTTTTCACGCCTCGTTTTTACATATTTTTAATATTTTAATTATGAATGGAAACTCAGCAGTAGATGAAATTAAAAATCGCTTGGATATTGTTGAGGTGATTGGTTCTTATATTAAATTGCAAAAAACTGGCGCGAATTATCGCGCTAATTGTCCATTTCATTCTGAGAAAAAACCTTCTTTTTTTGTTTCACCAGCGCGCCAAATTTGGCATTGTTTTGGGTGTGGTTTAGGCGGCGATGTTTTTA
>Ga0272448_1009278_pt1 | contig 10081 bp, 6 predicted proteins | sample YNPCB0191_FD_202220 | JGI IMG/M metagenome (GOLD analysis project Ga0272448, IMG submission 202220) | Hot spring sediment microbial communities from Yellowstone National Park, WY, United States - YNP-CB-019-1 | ecosystem: Environmental > Aquatic > Thermal springs > Hot (42-90C) > Sediment... | reverse complement strand
GGGTAATTGGCGGACGCAGCCGCGTGTACGAGGTGATGCACCGCAAGCGGGGACTCTCGCTTGAGATGATCCGCCGGCTCAACCAGCGGTTCGGGATCCCGGCCGAGGTGCTGATTCGATCGGTTCGGCCCACGCGCGGGGGCCGGGTAGCGTAGATCGGGGTCGTTTGTTGCAGCCGGCTGTGGGGGAGGAAGCGGCGTGGTGTCCTGAACGGGCACGTTCTCTCGGTCGGATTTAGGTTTGAAATAGTGATAATTTCGGGTTCGGTTGGGTAACTGGATGCCAGCAGAAATTGCCCATATTGCAGATAGTCCTCATGACGGCATGGGTCGCGATGTTGGCCCTCCGAGCGCCAGGATCAGCTCGAAAGGGGCTTTAATCCTGGAGTCCCAGACTGTCTTCCGGGCGTTGGCTAGCGGTTTAGGGGTGGCCGAGGTGAGGGAAAGATGTCTGAGCGGTTCATTGCTAAGAAAATCTGCCCGGTTCACCCGCATGAGGGTCTGGGATGCGATCAACTGGCGGTTCTTCTCATGGTGTCCCGCAGGTTGGATTATCGCTGACCTTCAGCGGGCCGCAATGGAATCTTCGAGGCCGAGTCCGACCTTTGTGGGCCTCGCCTATATCCACTATGCGCGTAGGGACCGCCTGACATTCGATTTCGTAACCCAGCACCTTTTCGACAGCTGGGCTGCGGGGGGGGAACGCGTTCGTCCGGAGGAGGTTCTCCGATTCGCGGCCAAGCGCTACGGTCCCGATGCGCTCGGTCGGTTTCGGGAGAGCACTCGAAAGAAAATCGCCGGCAATGTCCTCTCGGCCTTGCGAGACTTCGGAACATTGAGAGGAACGGCACGCAAGACAGTCGCCCAGCCAAGCCTCACCTCCGCCGCGGCGTTGCACCTATGTCGGCTGCTCAATGAGGAGGGCCTTAGAGGCCGGCACCTCATGGAAGCATCTGATTGGCGCTTGTTTCTGCTTCAGCCAAACGACGTGACGAGAACCTTGGCCGAGCTAGCGACGGCTGGGGCGATTCGCTTCGAGCAAGCAGGTCGCACCGTAATTCTTGAGCTCCCCCGAGACGGAGCCATGCAATGAGCGGTTCGGTCGATTGGCAGTGGAAGATTGACGAGGCGATTGAGATCATTCGCCATCGTTATGACCACATCGGGAGTAAAACGGGGGCGCCTTTCCTCGCTGTCATCTACGAGCCGGAAGCGGAGCGCGCGGTGTTGGCACGCTGGCGGGATGGCACAAAGGCGTTGGAACCTGACTTTGCGTTGGAGAGCCTCGACGTTGCCGAGATTACGTCGAAGGCGTTACAGGAAATTGGAACCGATACTGTTGTCGAATTGATGAACAACCCGATGCCTGGCTCAGACGCAACCGCGGAATTGGCTCGTGTGTGGCTGCAGTCAATCGGGCGGGCGGTCCGGGAGGCTTTACGAAAGGCCCACCCGGGTCGGCCGGTCGCGGTCCTGGAGAGGCTTGCGGCGCTGCATCCGGTGACAACGCCTCGCGCCCTGATGCAGGCTCTGTGGGACGACAATCACGCTGGTCTCATCGGTCCCGTTGTCTTCCTGATACCTGGCAGGGTGATCCACGCTAAGAACTACCTTTACCTAGGCGATATTGAAGAATTCATGTACCGAGGAGACCTACTCTAAGCGTAAATGGCACAGGCGCATAGCGGAGACACATGAAGATAGCTGAGATCTTCGAAACAGCGGTTGAAGACAAGATCGATCCGGTCATCAAGGTGGGCGACCTGCAGGACGAGCAGAAGCTCGCCAACGAGATCGGCTGCTATGTGGTCACGCCATTCATAGAAAAGTGCATCGACGACTTTCTCGATCACTATACCGACTCGTTTCGCAAGGACACTGAGGAGATCGGCGTCTGGATATCAGGCTATTTCGGCTCCGGTAAATCGCACCTGTCCAAGATTCTGGCGCTGCTGGTTGAGAATCGGACTCTGAAAGGACAAACAGCCGCAAAGCGATTCGAAGCCCGGATTCCGCTGGACGCGGCGCGCCGCAGTTCCATTGTCCGCAGTCTCTCGCAATTGCCGTCATGTGAAACGCGGGTTCTTGCCTTCAACCTCAATACCCTTGTGGACAAGCCCGATACGCCTCTCGCTCGGCTGCTGTTGAGTCAGTACTACCAATACAGGGGCTACTCATCGAACGTGCTTTATGCCGGGGTGATCGAGCGCGAACTTGATCGCATAGGTAAGCTCGGGGCGCTGTACAAGGAAGCAGAGAAAGCCGCCGGCCGCCCGTGGGCTGATATTCAGCGAAATCCCGCCTTCTACGCCAAAGCTCTCTATTCGGCAGCAAGCGCCGTTGCTCCGGACAGGTTTCCCAAGCCAGAAGACGTTGCATTGGCATTGCAGAGCGCCGAGAAGGGCGAGCTGATCAATCCCGACCGCTTCATCGCTTCTGTACTTGAAGATCTTGAAGCTCGAATTCGCGAACTGAAGAAGCCGTGTCGGTTAGTCCTCGTTCTGGATGAGTCAGGTCCGTGGATCGGCGATAACGAAGACCGATTAGCTCAGCTCCAGGCGCTGGTCGAAACCGCCGCCATTAAAGGGCGCGGCAAGATCTGGCTCATCGTCACGACGCATGAAGATATGGGGACGGTGCTTCAGTCCGCCCGCCGCCTTAAGCCGGACATGAAGAAAATCGAAGACCGTTTCCGCTTCAGGTTTTCCCTTACCACCGAGAACATCGAACGGGTCCTTGAAGATCGAGTACTGAAAAAGAAGATAGCGGGTGCTGATGCGGTGCGAGCAGCGTACGACGCCGCTCGCGGCGTCGTCAGGTCCCTCGGCGAACTGTCCGGCGTTGAGCGGACTTTCCCTGAATGCGACGAAACGCGTTTCGTGCAGTTCTACCCGTTTTTCCCATACCAGGTGGAGTTGATCCCGGAGATCGTAAAGACCCTAAGAGCGAAGGGCGGCAGGGCGGAACAGTTGTCGGGCTCGACTCGAACCCTCCTGGCGATCACCCAAGACATTCTCCGTGCCGGGCGCAGGCCGTACCTTAAGTTGCCGGTGGGAGAAATGGTGTCCTTCGACGAGGTCTACCACAACCTTTCCGGCGAAGGTGAAATCAGCCCCGATATCCGCAAAGAGCTTTCTCAAATCGAGAAGGTTGTGACCGGCGCGAATTCGCTCACGCGCCGCGTCGCCGAAATTCTCTTCCTCATCGACGAGCTGCCCTACATTCCCCGCACGGCCGACAACCTTGCGCGATTTTTGGTTGAATCTTCGACTGACGATCTGCCCGCGTTGCGAAACAGGATCGAACCCGAACTGGATCGCCTGATCAAGGCACGGATGGTCGCCAAAGTCGGCGAGCAGTATGAATTCCTCACCGGCGAGCGGCGGTCCTTCGAAGAGGAAGTCGAGGCTGCTGCGGGCGATCTTCGCCAGCACGATCGCGAAGCGGGATTTGCACGTTGGTTTGTTTACGACTCCTCGACTCGCACCGCGCCTCTGACCGAGATCCTGGGCTTTTCGACGGTTCCCTTTCAAGGAAAAGAGTTCCCCATACAACTAGCGATGGATGAGATCGTGGCGGTGAAAGCCGGCCACGTAAGACTCTCAATTCATTCGCCCATGGCGGTGTTCCGGGGGGTGAAGCTTTCCGACCTCGAGAACCAAAGCCTCCGTGAGGAGGAGCGAAACACTATATTTGTGCTTTGCGATCGAGTTCCCTTATTCGACCAGGATCTCAACCGATTTCTCGCGATGCGCGATGTGATCGATCGCTGGAAGGGCGACCAATACAAGCCTGATCCGGCGCGAAAACTCGCGTTCGACCGCGAGTCGAATGATCTCGCGAAGCTCGAGGAAGCTCTCCGCAAGAGCCTTCGTCAAAGTCTGAAACGCGGTCACCTTGTCTTTCGCGGCGCGAGCCGCACGCTGTCGCCGAAACCGGGGCAGTCGGCGGGCGAGATGCTGCGCGGAGAACTGGCCGCTTACTTCCCCACTATCTATCCCCACTACAAGAAGGTTCCTGTTCGCATTTCGGATGAGCAACGCGCCATCCGCGCCGTCCTCGAAGGAGACAAGAACCTTCCTCACGAGGTGGACGAACTCCGCGTCCTCGACAAGAGTCGAACGCTCGATATCAATGCGCCGCTAATCGAAGCGATTCGAATAGCGCTCGCGACTCGCCAGGGTCGCGGCGAGCGCACCCTCGGCAAGGATCTGCTTGAAGAGTTCAGCGGGCCACCCTATGGATGGGACCCCAACGCTGTCCGTGTTGGAGTCGCGGCATGCGTGCGTGGCGGCCGGATCAAGCTTAAGCAGGGTAAGGCCACTTACTCGAATCCGGCCGACCCCGCGCTCCGGCGCCTTCTTCAGAACAGCCCCGACTTCAATCGCGCGGAACTCGTGCTCGAAGACACCGAGATCCCGCAGGAATCCCTGGAGCATGCCCGCAATATCCTCGTCAAACTGACCAACAATCGCAGGATCGAAGAGACTCCCGCCGCCGTTCATCAAGCGATGGAGGACTTCGCCCAGGAAACGCTGGCGACCGCCGATAAGATCCGGGAATGGGCCGAGCCGGCCCATTTCCCGCTACCCGAAGCTTTCGCCGCCGGTTGCGAGGCGCTACGCGAAACCCTGGCGCTCAAAAGTCCGCACCATCGCATCCCCGAGATCGAAGCCCGACAGCAGGATCTTGAGCGCGGGTGCGCTGCAATTGACTTGGTTTCGGAGTTTTATGGCCATTCGAAAAGCGTCTTCGTCCAAGTTCGCGAACTCGCCGACGACTTGCATGCGGTCGAAGCTTTCCTGCCGTCATCGGGGGCCATTCGCGGGTTCCTCGAAGCTTACGAGCAGGCCCGCAAATCCGCTCGATTTGCCGAACCCGATGTGTGGAAGAGTGTGCATTCGGCGTACTGCTCCGCACGACTCGAAATCGATTCGCTCCTGACTGACCGGCGCCAAAAGGCGCATGCCGACGTCAATGCAGCCGTCGAACGCCTCAGCAGCGAAGCGCAACGCCACGGTTTGGAGGCGGAGCAGGTCGAATCTCTTCTAAAGCCTCTCCGGGAGATGGCCGCGAACCTCGACCAAGTCAGCCAACCAGCATGGATCGTGACCCTTCCCGAGCTGGTGCGCGAGCGGGAGCGACAAGCCGAAACCCAATTGGCAACCGCTGTACGCGCCAAGGCGGAGCGCGATGGCCAGCCGCCGCAGCCACGGCGCGAACTGAAGCGTGTTAAACTTTCCGAAATGGCGCCGGTCAGGATGATTCACGCTCCGGATGAATGGAAACGCGTGATGCGCGAACTCGACGGGCAGATTTTGGCTCTGCTCCGAGACTTCGACGTCGAGCTTGAGTGATGGATGCAAATCTTCGATCAGTTCTTCGGGCTCTGGTCCTCGAAATTCGGCACGAGCTTGAAGGCTTTTATGATTCTCGAGGCGAATGGCACGCCGGAGATCTGGAACGCCGTCTTGCCGAGATCGGAGTACGCAGGGACCGGTCGCTTCCCGCAGGCGAACTAAAGCTCTCGCCCGAAGATCGCAAGGCTCGGGACACGATAGACGCGTTTATCGAGAGCCGGATCGAAGCCGGGGAAAAGCGCGACGGCGCGTTCGCCGAATTCGTCCGGGTCTGCGCCTACTCGTGGGCGAACAGGTTGCTCGCCCTCCGATGCATGGAGGCACGCGGTCTAATCGACGAAGTTGTCATTCAAAAGGATGCCTACAGTGGACGTTCGCTCCAGCATCACCGGCTGGCACGAAAAGACCCTGCCCGCTGTGCCGGCGAGGACGAAGGGCTGTTTGCCACCCTGTTCGACGAGTTTCAGCGCCGCGCGGCGGAACTGCCGATGGTCTTTCGGCCTGACGCACCCGAAATCTCGCTTCGACCGTCGGTCGCTTCGCTCCGGCGATGCATCGAGCTGCTGTCCGGTCGAATCTTACCGAGAGGTCAGGCTGTTGCCAGCGAGCAGGTGTTCACGGCCGCCGATGCTTTGGGATGGGCCTATCAGTACTGGAACACGGAGGAGAAGGACCGGGTCTTCGACCGCCTGAGAACGGAGAAGGGTTTCAAGATAGCCGGCTCCGATATTATCCCCGCAACCTGCATCTACACCGAAGACTATATCGTCAAGTTCCTGGTCCAGAACTCGCTCGGCGCGCTCTGGGCCGGGATGCGCCCCGCTTCAAGACTCCCGGCCAAGTGGCGTTACTACGTATACGGTGCGGATCGCACCCCCGCGCCGCGAAAGCGCCTCGCTGATATCACGCTGATCGATCCAGCGGCGGGCAGCGGGCACTTCCTTATCGAAGCTTTCGATCTGCTTTTCGAGATGTACAAGGAAGAGGGCGAAATCACTTCGGACGCTCAGATCTGCGCTTCAATCTTCGAGAACAATCTCTTCGGAATTGATATCGACGAACGCGCCGTCCAGATCGCCGCGCTTGCTCTGCTGATGAAGGCATGGGAGAAGGCGCGCGATTTCGTTCCTCGGCGGATCAACCTGGTCGCGGCTAACATCCGCCTGCCCAAGGGAACCAATCACCTGGAAAAGTTTCTCAAGAATCACCCCGAGGATTATGCGATTCGCCCGGCTCTGGAGACAATCGTGGGCGCCCTCGACCATGCCGACGAGATCGGTTCGCTGCTGGAGGTTGACGAGCCGTTGGACAGGCGCCTCGCGCAGCTTCGTGAGGCGTATGGACGCCGAGTGAAACACCTCTTTGACGGAGCGGATGACCCGGAAAAATGGAAGCGCGGAATAATTGAAAGGCTTCGCGAGCACTTCAATGCCGAAGCCACGGCCGAGGATCTGTCCGAGCGTTTCTTTGGCGAGGCGGGCGAGAAAGGATTGTCGCTGCTCGACCTGCTTTCGCGCCGCTACGACGTCGTTGCCGCCAATCCACCTTACATGGGTTCGAAGAACATGGGGCCGGTGCTCAAGAAGCACGTCGAGCGCTACTACGCAGCCGGCAAACGCGACCTTTATGCGGCGTTCATTTTGAAATGTCTCAGGCTTGCTGCTCCCGGCACCGGGCGCGTGGCGATGGTAACGCAGCAATCCTGGATGTTCCTGCGCTCCTTCGCTGACCTCCGCGCGCTCGACGATGACAAGCGCAAGAAGATGCCGCGAGCCTTCGGCGGCGTCCTGCGCGACACCACGATCGAGACGCTCGCCCATCTGGGCCCGCGCGCTTTCGCTGAGATAGGCGGCGAGGTGGTCAACACGGCGTGTTTCGTTCTCGCGACGGCGATACCGCCGGCGGATCATCGCCTGACGGCGTTCCGCCTCATCGGCCCCAAGAGCCCCGAAGAAAAAGCCGCGCTGCTACTGAGCGCGATCGGTGGCCTCGCTGGAGGCCCCCGTAAAGAAAATTCACAGATCGAGTCGGAAAGTCAGGTCTAATGTCCAGGCTGGCACTTAAGAACGGCGACGATCATCCCGAAGCGGCGAAGAAGCATCTGTCGCATGCGGAAGCCTTAAGCAAAGCGGGGTACCCCGACGGTGCCGCTTATTTGGCTGGATACGTAGTCGAGTGCTCACTCAAGTCCGTGATGTTGCTGCAGACTAACGCCCCCAATCCGAAGTGGAGAGGAAAAGATGGACATGATCTCCCAAAACTCCATTCCGACTTTATAGATCTTACAACTCTGGCCGGCTCCAAAATTGGGCGCTATGTGAGCACAGCCGTAAAGAGCCTTCCCAGGGCTGCGATTTTGGCATGGAATCCCGAAATGCGTTATCGAGCCCCCTCGATCGGCCACACCGAAGCCGCTAACTGGGTTGATCATGCCCGTTTGGTTTACTCCGAGACCGTGGGCAAGATGATTCTTGACGGGGTCATCTAGATGAAGTTCGTTCATTACGATGAAGCGCGGAAGGCCACCACTGAAGCGGTTTCACGTTGGATGAAATCGGCTTCGGGCGTCGACAAGGCGCTGCTGGTCGCCGACCTCCTTGGTAAACTTCGCCTCGTTCTGTGGTCTCGGGCCGACTCTGTCGAAAGAGCGCGCAAGGGTCTCGAAAAACAGGTGTCTGAAAACCGACCTTGGTGGAGCGGTGAGATTCTTCTTATGTCCGAGGCCGATGACGTAGACCGTAATCTCTGGGAGGACGCGTGGCAGGAGGCTATTCCGGTCGAGCAATCGCCGAACCTGCGAACGCTATCGCGCCATCGGACACGCAGCTCGTGGTTTGCGAAAGTTGAAGAACCCCTATGGCAGGCCCCTGAGGATGGACCCGGTGTCGTCGTCTTTTATTCCTTCAAAGGCGGGGTCGGTCGCAGCACCACCCTTGCCTCTTTCGCGATTCAACGGGCCCAAGCCGGCGAGCGGGTGGCGGTCGTCGATTTTGACCTCGATGCGCCGGGTATCGGCCGGCTTCTGGCCGCCGACGAGCAGGGAACGGTCTCGCCTTGGGGCGTCGTTGATTATCTCGTCGAGCGGCCTCACTGTGCAGTACCGCTTGACGACTATTATCACCGCTGTGCGCGCGTGGCAGGCAAAGGCGAGATCCTCGTCTTCCCGGCCGGCACCCTGAGCGAAGATTATCCAGACAAGCTGGCGCGTGTCGATCTCGAAGAGCCGCCCCGCGAAGCCGGCTCGCCCATCGTGAGCCTGCTTCAGGAAATCAAAGCGTCCCTCGCACCGCAATGGATTCTGCTCGACGCAAGAACGGGAGTCTCCGAGGCAGCAGGGCATTTGCTCTCCGGACTCGCCCATCTCCACGTGCTGTTCGGCACAACCTCGGAACAGAGTTGGCAGGGTCTGCAAGCGGTGATTGACCGCCTGGGCCGTCAAAAGGTTCTGATGGACAAGCCGCAGGCTGAAATAGTTTTGGTACAATCTATGGTGCCACCCTCTGCCGAGGCTGCGCTGGCGGCAAGAAATCTTTTTGCCGACCGCGCACGCGAGGAATTTACCGAGCGGTACTATGCCGCCGCGCCGGAGAACGCGAGAGACCCATCAAATGAAATGTTCTGGGATGTTCGCGATCTCGATAGCGCCGATGCTCCGCATGTACCCGTTGCGATAACTTACGACCAACGTCTTGCTGACTTCAGGGACATCGCAGAAGTGGCAGACCTGCTGTCTCAGTCTACTGAGCATCATGACGTTGCGAACCGAATTTTGGCCCGCTTTGAAACAGAGGCCGAAGTATGAGCGCCGACTGGAATAATCGACGCGAAGATCTGCTACACGCCCTTCAGAGTATCGGAAGTAAGGGTCGCGCCGAGGGCGAGGCCGAACAGAAGCTCGGCCCGGGCTTTTATCCGGTTGCGGAGCATCTTCGGGTTCTCGAACCTGAGGTGGTCCTGGTGGTGGGCCCTCGAGGAGCTGGAAAGACCGAAATCGCCCGCGTTCTCACGGATGCGAATCTGGCTTCAGCAATCGCTGAATGTGCCAAAGGCGTCCGTCTGCCCACCGGCGCCGCCGAATGGCTCAAGGCCTATCCGCGAGGCAGCGAGGTCTTCGACGCAAAGGGGCTGCGGACCTTCATCCAGAGCGACGCTAACGAGACGACGGAGACGACCGAGCTGGTAAGCGAATTGTGGTTCGCCTATCTGCTTCGTGTGCTCAAGGACCGCTTGGACGATCAGGCGCGAGACGAACTAAAGCAAGTTCTCCGGCTCCAGGGCGGCGATATCGACGGTAACTACAAAGCCTTCCGCGAAGCCGGCCAACAACCGTTGCTTGCGTTGGACAGATTGGACGAAGGCCTGCAGCGGGACAACCAGTTCGTCTTCATCACTTACGACGAGTTGGATACCCTCGGTGGTGCCGACTGGGGGGCGATGGAGGCCGGGATTCGCGGTCTCGTGGCCTTTTGGGCGTCTTACGCTCGCCGGTGGAGAAGGATTCGCGCGAAAATTTTCTTACGTAGCGATCTGTACGAACGCTTCGCGACCGCGGGTGGTGCGGACCTCGCCAAGCTTGCCGCGAACCGGGTGGATCTTGCATGGTCCGACGCGGACCTCTATGCGATGTTGTTGAAGCGAATCGCGAACGCCTCTCCAGATCTGAAAACATACGTGCAGAGTACCAAGTCCAGGATCCGTTGGCGGAAGAATGACGCGCTTGGT
>Ga0272448_1009275_pt1 | contig 10081 bp, 7 predicted proteins | sample YNPCB0191_FD_202220 | JGI IMG/M metagenome (GOLD analysis project Ga0272448, IMG submission 202220) | Hot spring sediment microbial communities from Yellowstone National Park, WY, United States - YNP-CB-019-1 | ecosystem: Environmental > Aquatic > Thermal springs > Hot (42-90C) > Sediment... | reverse complement strand
CTTTTTGAATTTCTGCAACTATGGCGATTTCGCGGTCATAGTCTAAGTTGCAGTATCTTGTCAAGGTTTCGTGGGATACTTCCCTAAAAACTTGGAAGAACCGAAATCTCATGGTTTCTTCTGAAAGAGAAGAATAAAGTTCACGTATGAGCGCTTCATCCTCAGGTTTTATTGGACGAAGAATCACTTGTGTTCCATCTTTTAGCAACCACTGCGTAACATACTTTTTTGGGTATGGAGCTATAACAAGGTGTTCATGAAAGCGTGTTTCATGCAAAATTCTCTCAGGGTCTATTACTATTCTGGCATCCACAGCCGAAGCATTGCTTTCATCAACTATTAGAGGATTTATTTCTATCTCCTTTATCTCAGGAAAGTCTATAATAAGCTGTGAAAACTTCACCAAAATCTCTTCTAAGAGCTTAACATTAAAGTGTCCTTCGCCTAGCTCTGCAAGTTTGTAAATTTTAGTTTTCTCCATAAGTCTTCTTGCAAGCACTTGATTCAAAGGCGGAAGACCAATGTTTACGTCTCGGAATAATTCTGTGGCTACTCCTCCCATTCCAAACATTATTATGGAGCCAAACTCCCTATCCTTTTTTGAACCTATTAATAATTCGCAAAGTTTTTTCTGAATCATGGGTTGAATGAGAGCGCCTTGAAATTCTGCTTCTGGATTATACTTTTTAACCCTTTCAGCCAATGTTTCGAAAAAGGCTTTGGCCTGCTCGGGCGACCAAACATTTAGGATGACTCCTTCAACTTTTGATTTGTGGGTTATTTGAGGCGACAATGCCTTCATAACTATTGGGCATCCAATTTCAGAGGCTATAGCTTCAGCGTCATCTGGAGTTTTGGCAACCAAGGTTTTTATTGTTGGAATTTTGTAGGCTTCAAGAAACCGCAAAGACTCATACTGATTTAGCACTGTTCTTCCTTCGTTGTAGGCTTTTTTTAAAACTTCTTTAAGAAACGTTGGAATCGCCAATTCCATGGAAAGCTCTTCTGGAGTCTGATATAAAAGCTCCAAGTTTTGGGTGTAACTGTACATATGCATGAAGGTTGAAACAGCCTGCTCTGGAGTTGTAAACACGGGGATTCTGTTCTTTCGCAAAATTTGCCCAGCCCTTCGACACTCAACTTCGCCCATCAAAGAGGTGAGAATGGGCTTTGTAGTCTGTTTTGAAAGCTCCAAAATTATTTTTGCAATCGATAACGAGTCAGTGGCTCCTTGTGGCGTATAAATTATTAAGAAAGCGTCGCTGTTTGGGTCTTGAAGACAAATTTCAATAACTTTTCTGAATCGTTCCGGAGTGGCTTCCTCTAAAACGTCTATGGGATTTATAATGCTGCAGTAAGACGGCAGGACGTTCTTCAAAGCTTCAGTTGTCTCAGCACTTAAAGAGGCAAGTTTTCCGCCTTTAGCAATTAGAAAGTCTGCAGCCATGATGCCGGGACCGCCTGCGTTTGTAATTATAGTTAGGTTTGGACCTTTTGGATTAGGCTGCATCGCCAAGGCTTCTGCACAGTTGAAAAGGTCGTTTATGGCTTCGACGCGGACAATTCCGGCACGCCTAAAAGCAGCATCATAAACTGCGTCTTCTCCGCAGAGCGCTCCAGTATGGGAAATTGCTGCTTCCGCACTTCTTGAAAATCTTCCAGCTTTCACCACTACTATGGGTTTTGCCCTTGCAAATCCTCTTGCTGCGCTCATGAATTTTCGTGCATTTCTGATGGATTCTATGTAAAGCACTATGCATCTTGTTTGGGGGTCGGTTCCGAAATAGTCAATTAAGTCTCCAAAATCGACGTCAAGCATGGAACCTGTGGAAACTACAGCGCTGAATCCAATATGGGCTTCAGAAGCCCAATCAACTACGGAGGCGCATAATGCTGCGCTTTGGGAGATGAAGGCTATTTTTCCAGGCATGGCTGCTTTGTTTGCAAAAGTTGCGTTTAGCCCAATTTTTGGTCTCATTATTCCGAAACAGTTTGGTCCAAGAATTCGCATGTTATATTTGTCTTTAAGTTCAAGAACTTGTTTTTCGAGGGCTTCTCCTTCCTTTCCAGTTTCTCTGAAGCCAGCAGAAACAATTATTATTCCGGGAACTCCAGCTTTTCCACATTCTTCAACTATTTGTGGGACTGTGTGCGCTGGAGTTGCTATTATGGCAAGGTCTACATGCCATGGAATTTTTAGGATGGTTGGATAAGCAGTTATGCCTTGCACAGTAGTTTTAAAAGGGTTAACTGGATAAACAGCTCCAGCAAATCCTACTCCAATCAAATTTCTAAGCAGTCTGGCGCCCACAGAACCTTCTCTGTCGGTGGCTCCGATTACGGCTATTCTCTTGGGATTGAAAATCTTGTCAAGGTTTTCAGTGCCCACTCCGTGAGGTTCCTCCAAAAGTTACTAATATAGTATATACAATAAGTATGTTTTAAAACATTTCTAATACTCACGATATTGCTCGCTGCCAACTTAAATGAAAACTATGGGTAAACTCTTGTTATTGTTCTTGGGAAGGGAATTGTTTCACGTATATGTTTTAGCTTACAAATCCACATGACAGTTCTCTCAATTCCTAATCCAAATCCTGAATGGGGTACTGAACCGTATCTTCTCAAATCCAAATACCACTCGTAAGCTTCTCTTGGCAAACCAAACTCTTCTATCCTCCGCTCCAACAATTTCAAATCGTGAATTCTTTCGCTTCCACCTATTATTTCGCCATATCCCTCTGGAGCCATTAAATCGGCGCAAAGCACAACCTCTGGATTCTCTGGGTCTGGCTGCATGTAGAAGGCTTTGGCTTTTGCTGGATAACGATGGACAAAAACGGGTTTTTCAAACTGGAGGGATATGAACTTTTCATGAGGCGCTCCTAAATCTTCTCCCCACTCTATGTTATAACCAGCCTTCTGCAATCCATCAACCGCTTCCGTATAGCTTATCCTATCAAAGGGTGGTTCCACTTTTTTCAGAGGCTCTAAATCTCTCTTCAAAAACTCCAATTCCCTTTTCCTCTTTTCCAGAACCCGCTTAACAATGAAGGTTACCATCTCTTCTTGAAGTTTCAAGTTATCCTCGAAAGTGTAGAAGGCCATTTCTGGCTCAACCATCCAGAACTCCGTCAAGTGGCGTGGAGTTTTCGATTTTTCTGCACGAAAAGTTGGGCCAAAACAGTATACTTTGCCGAAAGCTGCTATTGTGGCTTCAACGTAAAGTTGACCGCTCTGGGTTAGGAAAGCCTTGTCGCCGAAATATGGGGTTTCGAAAAGTGTTGCCACGCCCTCAACGGCTGATGGTGTTAGGATTGGCGAGTCTGTTAGTGTGAAGCCATTTTCGTCGAGGAAGTCTCTGCAAGCTTTTATGATTTCGGCTCTCACCTTTAAAATGGCAATCTGTCTTGGGCTTCTTATCCACAAATGCCTAAGGCTTGCTAAGAAGTCTATGCCGTGGGACTTTTTACTTAAGGGGTATTCTGGAGCCGCCAAGTGAACAATTTTTACATCCCTAACTCTTACCTCGTATCCTCCCGGTGCCCTCTTGTCTTCCTTAACCACGCCTTTAACAATAATGGATGACTCTTGCGTCAGTCTATCCACATCCTCAAATGTTTCTGGGGGAACATCTTCTTTGTGGACTGTGGCTTGTATCATGCCGCTTCCGTCTCTAAGTATTAGGAATTGGACTCCTCCACTGGAGCGCTTTGTCACCAACCAACCTTTAATTTCAACTTCTGCTTCTGTGAATTTTCCATTTAGGATTTCGCAAATACTCATTGACAGACACCTTCCTTCAAAATTCTATGATGTTGATGCTTATAAACTCGAAAGGATACTCTAAGAAGACTGGCTAAAGTTAAAACGTTCACCTTGCATTTTTAGCACCTAAACATCATAAATTGTTACGATTTATAAAACATTTTGTTTCTGAAAACTTTGCAGCGGTCGTTATCCAATAAGTAAGCTATGGTCACATAATTCTTAAATCCACGATTCTTAGCAATGTATACGAAGAAATAATGGTTAATGAGCAAAAAGGCAGCTACAAGCTGAGAATGTTGAAAATTTCGACAATTGCAATAACAAGCGTAATTTTTGTAGAAGTCTCCATCGGTATTTTAGTGGGCAGTTTAGCAATATTAAGCGATGGAACTCACGCGTTGCTTGATGCTTTAACGATGCTTGTGTTATTAATTACGACAAGTGCTTCTCTTAAACCGCCTGATGAAGAGCACATGTATGGGCATGAAAAATTTGAGTCAATAGGTGGAATGATTGGTGGAATTGCACTAATTGGTGTTGGAGTTCTAATAATGTATGAATCAGTGTTGAGGCTCATACAAAATACGCAGATTAACTTGGATTTCGGATTTGCCGGTTTCATTGCTATAGGTTACACGTTTTGTGTGGACTTTCTAAGAGTTGGAATCTTTAGAAAGGCTATTGCAAGCGAAAGCTCCACTATGAAAGCTGGATTTTACCATGCTGTAGCAGATTTAGGTTCAACAGTAATTGCGCTTCTCGGATTTGGTTTGGCAACAATAGGATTCGGTAATGGTGATGCCCTAGCTTCTATGGTTCTAAGCATCTTGCTAATCTACTTAAGTGTCAGGCTTGTCTGGAGCTGCGGAATGGAATTAAGTGATGCAGTAGCAAGGGACGACGTAAAGAAAATTCAGAGCGAAATAATGAAAGCAGAAACTGGCTGTAAATGCGAAAATCTTAAAGTTAGAAAGTCAGGTGAAAAATTTTTTGTTGAAGCAACACTTAAAGTGCCTGACTATATTAGCCTTGAAGAAGCCCACGAAATAACAGCTAGAATTGAGAAAAACATAAGAAGTGCCATCGGAAATGTCGAAACTACATTTCACATTGAACCAGCAGAAATTCAAGAATTGTCAACGAAGAACATAGAAAAACTTGTTAAAGAAGTAAGCGGCGTCAAAGAAGCTCACGAAATAAGCATGGTTTATGCCAAAGGCAAACTTTACATAACGTTACATGCACGGGTGGACCCAAAACTGTCGCTTCGTGAAGCGCATGAGATAGCTGAAAAAATTGAAAATAAAATAAATGAAAGGATAAAAAACATTGAAAATCTGACAGTGCACATAGAACCTTTCGACACTGAGGCGCTGAAAGGGTCTATGGTAAGGGAAGATGAAATAAGAAAAATAGTTGAAGAAACAGCGGAGAATTATCCGCAAACTCTTCGAATAAAGAGGATAGTCACTTACGTTGCTGATAAAAAGCGATACATAAACATAGACTGTTGTTTCACTGCGCAAACATCAATAACTGAAGCTCACCGAATTGCCTCCAAAATTGAAGCAAACATAAGTAAACGTTTTGTAGAGACGATTGTAACAGTTCATGTGGAACCTGACAGCAAATAAAAAGGTGAAGGCAAGCCCTAAGATAAGTCAATCTTGTTTTTCAGCTCTAGAGTTTCTATATCGTTCATTTTTATTTCTTTTTCAGAAATTGTATATAACACATTTTTGATGTAAAGCACTCTTGTTATGAAATAGTAAGTGTCATTCTCTTGGTGGGTTACGTTGCCCCTTAAAGCAAGCCCTTCCTCTAAATTTATTTTAAAAACGTAGACGCCATACCATGAAAGAAGTGTTTCTGAATCTGGGTGATTATAAACGGTCACTGGAATAGCTAACAGTTCCTTCGCTTTATCAAAGAGAAACGCCTTATGCTCTGTCAAAGCCAAAGTATACGACCAATAACCTTCAACCTTATATTCCGTTATGTTCTTCGGAGCAGTAACATTGCTGACATCGTAAATGGATATTTTCACGTTGCCGTTATCCATTCCTAAGCCTATAAGGTGGTTTTCATCATATGGATGTAGATAACTTGTAAAGCCTGGAATTTTTAAGTAACCTAAAACCTTTGGTTCACTTGCATTTCCAACGTCTATCACGAAAAATGGATCTCTTTGCACCACCGACGTTGCAAAGTAACAGCGATCTCCTATGAATCTAGCGGAGTCCATGTGCTCATTAAAGGCAAGAGTTATATTCTCTAGGCTTCCAGTGATGCTTAAGTTCATATCCATTATGAACACATTATTTTGGATGTTTCCATTCGCCCATGCATTAGTGGCTATTCTGAAGTAGCCATTATATTCATCCATTGAAAATTGGTTAAGCGGATATCCTAAAACGCTGCCTATGGCTTCGGGAGTGATGGTGCTGTTTTCTATGTGTATTCGATAAATTGTCGTGTTTTGGTATGATTCTCGAAATGTTATGTAAACATTGTTTAGGGACACGTACATGCAGCTTGTTTCGCCAAGCATGATGGTTTTGTATGTTGCTTCTTCGGTGGCGTTTTGCATATTAAAAGCAACAATGGTTGTATACAAGTAATAATTTTCGGTGATGTTATGATAGTAGATGTCTGTGGCGTTTATTTCTTTGATTCCTTCTTTTGTGTAAATTTTTGGAAGAATAACCGTGTCATAAATTATGTAGGCGGGTTGACTCACAACGAAATAGACGTAGTCGCCAATCCTTCTTGAATTGAAGTAGCTTCCACTTATTGTGAAATTTTTCAGGTAAACTGGGTTGGTTTTGTTTGAAACGTCGTATAAATCAATGCGAGTTTTTATGTTTACATAGTAATATCCCAAGTAGAACTTTAAAGGAATAATATATTCGCATCCTAAAACAGCCAGTCTATCACGGCTCACAAAAATTCCCACAGGATAAGTGTCATTGTAAACTATTTTTGAAACCAGTTCAGCTTGCTCTGGTGGATAAGCCCTTAAAATGGAGATGTTATTGCCCGACGCCACGTAAATATATCCTTCCTCAGTCTTTACGATGTCTGCTTCGTCAACCCCAGCAACCTGAACGTTTGTTGTTGAATATTCAATATTCGCCGTACGGACTTCTGGTCCTAACGGGTATATTCCTAAAATTTTAGAGTCCAGCGGTCCAAAAAATGGAAACTCTCCTGGAACTATGGATGTGTTCGTTAAGAAACTTCTAAGCTCGTCAAGAGATGAGAATGTCTTTAAGGCTGTGAGGGATGGTGTGGGTGATGGTTCGATTGGTGGTGTTGGCTGGTTTGGTTCTCCAAATTGTGGATTAACTCCAAGATTGTAGCATAATGAGCCTAACAATATTGCCAAGAGAACTGCGGCAAAACCGTAAATGTACGCTCGCTTCTTAATTTCCTTCTGCATTCTTATCGCCACCTAAAACAGAGCGTTATCATTGTATTTTATTCTAATCTTTAGTACAGTCTAATGCAGAGACTAGAACGGTTTCAAAGACCATACACGGATAGCCTCATACCAAAATATTGCCGAAACTATGGCTCCAAAGAAAATTATGAACAAGTTTTCTCTCGTGAAGCCCTGCATTAGAAATAGGAGATAAGCCATGTAAAAGGTTGTGGAGAAAACCGCATAAAAGAAATATCTTGGAAATAGGATTCTCCCCAACTTGACGAAGTGGCGGAGCACTCCAATTTTGACTTCGCTAACCAAAGAGTAGTGTCCGCCAATGTCATGTTTCTGTACCAAGCCCAACTCATGTAATTGTTCAAGATGATGCTGCGCAACGCTCGGACTGCTAAAATGGAGGGCTCTTTGAACCTCGCGAACGCTCATGGAGCGACCACTTTTTAAAAGAAGCCAGTAAACTTTCCAATCCTTCCCCCGAAGGGCATATTCAAATTTGGCTTCATCCTCTCCGCTCAATAGGTGGCACACTTCTCTAATAAATTCCATAAGCTGTGTGGCTTATAAGTCCAATTTTTAGAACAAAAATTGACCATGTCAATTGCAATGTTTTATGATTTCTTTTTCTATCTCATTTGCTGGTTTGTTTGCGTTTATGATTTTCCATTTGTCTATTAGCGCCAAATAAATTGCTTTACTCCTAATCCTTTCCAACTCTTCTAAACTTTCGAACATTTCCCGCTTTTCACGTCCATGCTGTATTCTTTTATATGCTTCTTCTGGAGTGACATCGAGAAAGAACATGAAGTTTGATTTTGGCACGATGGAAGCGAAGAAGTGGTAGGCAATTGTGTGTAATGGTGATGGGAGGTAGGCTGTTCCCATTAGGTATCGGACGAAAATTGTGTAGTCAAATTTTCTCCATGAATATAGGAGGATTGAACGGATAACATCAACCATGTAGAAGAAGGCGGCTGCGAAATGGGCACTTTTACCCTTTGAGTAAAGAAACTGTTTTGCTTTAATTCCGAAAAAATTATCGTTTGAGGGGTGAAAACGCAAATAAACAGTTCTCCCTTTACTTTTTAAAAAATTGTAAAGCCTAAATGCCTGAGTGCTTTTTCCAGAAGCATCCAACCCATCTATAATTATGAAAACCAATTCTCTCACAAGCCTCCGTTTAAAAGAAAGAAGGTTAAAGCACCGAAGGCTGGCACAGTTAAATTATCAAAGCCTAATGGCGAACACCCCTCAACCAAGGTTGTTACCGCAACCACAGCAAAAGCCGTGTAAACCTTATCGAAAAATGAGAATGGCAATATTAGAGAATAGAAGAATAGGCTAAATGCGAAAATTAGAAAACTGACGAAAAACATTGCTGCAGAACCTTCAAGACTTTTTTCTGCGAAAACTCCATACTTCCTCTTACCATACCTTTCCCCAACCATTGAAGCAGCGGCATCCCCATAAGCCATGGGCAAAATGCCAGCTGCCAAAACCATAACATTCTGTTTAGTAGCGAAAAGCAAAGCCAAAATGGTGTAGGATATAGCGTAAAAAACTAATCCTAACTGGTGGCCCTCCTCAGTTATGTCTGCAAGTCCCTTCATTTTTCTGCTCAAATTTTTAAATGGCGAATAAGCAGATGCGAAAAATGTTACAGGTATGAATGGGGCTGCAACCAAAAATGGGTAAAGGTTGGATGTGAAAAATGGGATTATAAAGGGAAGGTTTCCAATCATTATGTGTAAGAATTTGCGGGAAGTTTTCCGTGATACTCCTAAAACCTTGTCAATTCTTCCTGAAACACAAATTACAAGCAATATGTAAAAATAGCATAGAAGCATCAAAAGAACATTCATAAAAACTTCATCGAAAATCATCGTTTCACCTTAAAGCTCCCACGATAAAGGCTAACAATCCAATAAGGAACCATAAAAGCACAGTGTTCTTGACTTTTCTGGCGTTTTCCCTCGAAAAATCCTTCAGAAGCATAAATGATGATGCTGCCAAACCAAAATCAGTTATAGCCACAATGGGAAGGAACCAAAAGGAAACGCTTTGCAAAAGCCATGGAATTGGACTTAAAAAAACCGCAAAAAGAAAGAATAATACTGCTGTTATGGCGGCTTTCTTCTCTCCATAAAGCACAGCCAAAGTTTTCACGTTCTGCATCCTATCCCCTTCAACGTCAACTATTCCCTTTGTTATTTCTCTGCCAGTGTTTGAGAGAAAAACCATCAAGACGAAAATCAAAACATTTGATTGTATAGTGTTTGTTGCGGCTACGCTTCCATAAATGAACGGCATTGCTACGCATGTGCTGACAAGAAAGTTGCCTGGCAGACCGCTGCGCTTTCCGACCGTAGTGTAAGTTACAAAGATTATCCATGCAATTATGGCTATTAAGAAACAGAAAATGTTTGTTAAAACTGCGCTTATGAAACCTATGATTGTGAGTGCTGATGCGAAAATCAGGGCTTCTTTTGGCTTGATTAAGCCGCTTGGAATTGGGCGTTTAGGCTCGTTTACAGCGTCAATTTCCCTATCATAATAATCATTTATAGCCATAGAAGCAGCTGTCAAAGCAAAACCCGTAACAAAACCATAGATAAGATTTTGCCAAAAGGTCCCTAAAACACTAAGATTTGCGAGGGCTGCGCCGACTACAACAGCAAAACCCATCATTAAACAGTTTATTGGACGCATTAAACGCAAATATCCGCCAACTTTGCTCATGGCTTAAACCTTGCCATAACATTAGCTTCTCTTTAAAGTTATAAAATTCACGATTGAATTCGAAAGTTTAATACGTCTGACTCAAGTAAACCATTCTAAAGTCTATTGGTGGTAGGCTTTTGAACCCTA
>Ga0272448_1009273_pt1 | contig 10083 bp, 5 predicted proteins | sample YNPCB0191_FD_202220 | JGI IMG/M metagenome (GOLD analysis project Ga0272448, IMG submission 202220) | Hot spring sediment microbial communities from Yellowstone National Park, WY, United States - YNP-CB-019-1 | ecosystem: Environmental > Aquatic > Thermal springs > Hot (42-90C) > Sediment... | reverse complement strand
CCCTGTCGCCGTGGTCATTTCTAGTCTGCTCATTTCGCATCTCAGTGTGTTTGTCGTTGCCTCTCTTGCCAGTGTACTGTGCCTGGCGGTGGCGCGCTGGCATGGAGCAGGCTGGCTCGATAGTGAGCAGATCATTACGCCAACCATGCTCACCTATGTGACTGCACTCGCCGCCTGGCTAGGCTCACGCCAGCTTCATATCGCATTGGGCTGGCTGCAGAGCAGTTACAAGCGCGCCAGTGACCTCTTAGAGGAACTACGCAGCGAACGTGGCTCGTTGGCACGCACTCTGAAAGCTTTAGAGGATGCTTACGTACGCATCGAAAAGATGAACTACGCTCTCATCGAAGCGCGCAGCGCTGCTGAAGAAGCCAGGAGGCTGAAAGCGGAATTTGCTGCCAACGTGAGCCACGAGTTGCGAACCCCACTCAACATTATCATCGGCTTCAGCGAGACGTTGGCCAATGCCCCGGAAACGTATCCTGGCGTTACCTGGACGCCCACCTTGCGGGGAGATATTGAGCACATATACCAGAGCAGCCGCCACTTGTCCTCGCTGATTGATGACATCCTCGATTTGTCGGCTCTCGATGCCCGCCAGGTCGGCTTGGCCGTTGAGGAGACGGCCATCCAGGATGTGATCGCGGAGGCAGTCGCTGTTGTACAGGATCTCTTCCGCGCCAAAAGGCTCTACCTGAATGTGCAGGTCGAGCCTGATCTGCCACGTTTGCGCATCGACGCCAGCCGTATTCGCCAGGTGTTGATCAATCTACTGACGAATGCCAGCCGCTTTACCAGTCAGGGTGGCGTGACCATCACCGCCAGGATTGTCGGCGATGAGGTGCAGGTCGCCGTCGCAGATACAGGCATAGGTATTGCCCCTCAGGATGTACCAAAGGTGTTCGAAGATTTTGCCCAGGTGGACGGCTCAGCCAGTCGCAAGCATGAAGGCACCGGGCTGGGTGTGCCCATCAGCAGACGACTGGTTCAACTGCACGGTGGACGGATGTGGCTGAGAAGCCAGCCAGGGGAAGGAACAACATTCTTCTTCACCCTGCCCATATCCGAGCAGAGGCGACCTGAGCGAGGACGTCGCCCAGGAAGTACAGATGGCCCGACTCTGTCGTATCGCAAAACCGTATTGATGATCGAGCCTGACCCGTTGCTGCTGCGCACGGTGCGTCGTCATCTCAGCAGTTATGATGTGATCGATGTGAGCAACCCCGGTGATCTGCCGATGCTGATTGACCATCACAACCCTATTGCGCTGTTGGTTGATCAACAGGAAGACGAGCAGGTCGGACATGATGGATGGTTAGCACAGGTGCCCCCTGACTTGCCGGTGATCACAGTCGCTCTGCCCGGCAGTCTGCGCCGGGCTAAGGCGCTGGGCATTCAGAACTACCTCATCAAGCCCGTGCTACGCGAGCAGTTGCTGGATGCGATTGCCTGCCTTGAGCAGAGAGTGCATAATGTGCTCGTGGTGGATGATGAGCCACAGGTGGTAGAACTGATCAGCCGCATGCTTCAGTCGGCGGGGGAGGAGTTCCACCCCATTAAGGCCTATGGCGGCGCGGAAGCACTCGCTCGTTTGCGCCATGATCGGGTGGATCTGGTGTTGTTGGACCTCATCATGCCCGATGTCAGCGGTCTCGCCGTCTTGCAGGAAATGAAAGGCGATCCCGCGCTGGCCGGCATTCCCGTTATCGTTGTCAGTGCTCAGGACACAGACGCGGCCAGGCCGAGAGGTGGTCTATTTCTCAATGTGGCCCGTTCCGACAGCCCTTCGATCAGCGAGACACTCAGCGTTCTTCAATCTTTGGTGGGGGCGTTGCCTGTGCGGGGGCTGCCGACCCCCGCACACGAGCAAGAGTCGCCAGCAGCTCCAGTCGGTCCACCGGTTTCTTGAGGTAGGCGCGTGCCCCCAGCGAAAGAGCCAGATCCGGTTCTCTGAGGACTGAACAGACGACGACCGGTATGTCTCGTGTGTTTTCGTCTTGCGTCAGGTCACGCAAGATTTGCCATCCGTCAATGTGCGGCATCATCACATCTAGCGTGATCAGGTCGGGGTGGGTTTCTGCGGCCAGTTGCAGGGCTTCCTGGCCGCTGTAGGCATGAATGACGTCATAATGTTGGGTGGCGAGGTAGCGTTCGAAAAGACGGTGAATGGCCTGGTTGTCATCAATCACCATGACGCGGGTTTGAGCAGAGCAAGGGAGATTCAGCACCACCTGCTTTGCACCTTCAGGCAATTCCTGTATTGCCAACGTCCCGCCCTGCTGGCTGATCAGCAGGTCGGCCATCTGCACATCGAGAACGCTGGCCTGGATGTCGGACTGCCGGCCCTGGAGAATGATTTCGACATGCCGGTGCCGCCGATTGGCGGTGATCAAGACTGAGTCTGACTGCTGAGTCAGCAGGCGCGTCAGCTTGAGCAAAGCCTGGCAGGTCAATGTTGAATCCACCAGAACCGGCGGCAGATCGTCTGGCAGAGTGACCTGCACGCTTGTTGCCTGGCCGAGGGTGGGCTTCAGCATCCACAGGGTATCTTCGATGAGCGCCTTAACCGCGCAGGGCTTGCGGGTGAGTTGCCATTGACTCAACTCGTTCTGCAATTCCTGCAGCTCGCTGGGGGTTGGCTGCGCCTGGGTGGAATCAGGCGTGCCGCCGATGCGCATATCCCACAATACCTGGGAGAGTGCATCCAGCCCTTCGTGCAGTTCCCGTTGCAGTTGGCGTAGACTGATGCCCAGTTCATTTTCGATCTGCCACATGCTCATGCCCTGTACATAGCGATAGCGCAGGGCAAGGTAGCTGCGCCATTCCGGCGACGTCGAAGGTGAGCCTTGCTGTGGGCGCAATGCTTCGATGGTGTCCTTGAGGAGTCCGCGCAGTTTCTGGGCGCGCGTCGTCTGATCGGCAGGGATAATGTCGGTAATTTGCGAGAGCAGCGGGTGCACCTGGAGATATGCCGTGTCGTAGAGATGCTCTAACGCGTCTTTGACTTGTTTGCGAAAGGTGGGATCCATTACAGCCAGCCTCTTCGTTCTTTGCTGTCAACAGTCTTGGCAGGTATGGGGCGACCGGTCAGCTTGTCTGAGTATGACATGGGCTGCCATGCGCCGGAATGGCCCCATAGTCTGGCACAAACCTGGCGCAGTTCTGGCGTGCACAGGGGAGATTCTGTGCTATTATGTCTACAGTTACCATTCTATCAATGACAGCGGTTGCTGTCAAGGCAGGCCTGACCCGGACAGATATTTCGAGATAAAGACCCTAGCGACTGCACGTCGCAGCTACAACAGCGCGAAGCCTGCCTTCGCAAACTGGAGACGGTCGGCGGAGGCCGACATCGCGTCGTTGTCGCTGCGGTTTCTAACCGCTGAGGCTTATCTCCAAATATCTGTGACCCGGAGGCGAGTCGGTCAGGCAGGAAAGTGCAAGGTGGTTAAGGGAAAAAAGGAGGAAGGTCATGCACATGTCAGACTCTGTCCCCGTTAGCAGGAGGAAGTTCTTGGCATTGACCGCTGCCACCATGGGCGCCCTGGTGGCAGCCTGCGGCGGCGCGCCGACGCCGACACCCACGCCCAAGCCGGCAGCTCCGGCAGCGCAGCCCACGGCGACGGCTGCTCCCAAAGCTGCTGCACAGGTCAAGCTACGCAAGATGGCCTGGGGTAGCGACCTAGAGAAGCAGAACATCGAAAACGGCCTGGCCGCGTTCATGAAGGAAAATCCCAACATCACCGTGGAATACATCCATGTTCCCCAAGACTACGATACCAAGCTACAGACAATGTTGGCTGGCGGCGACGTTCCCGATGTCTTCAAGGTTGGCGATGGCCCTTATGGGGACTACATTCAAAAAGGTGCATTTGCCGACATCACCGACCTGATCGCTGCTGATCCCGTGCTGGGTAACCCCGATTACTTTATCATGCCCTGGGAAAAGAACCGCTCGACCTTCAAGGGACGCTGGTATGCCATTGGCTCATGTGGGCAGTTTATCTGCCAGTACTGCAATCTCGATATTCTTGAGAAGGCAAAGGTTGACCCACCATCACCGGATCCTGAGAAAGCCTGGACGTGGGATCAGTACATTGAGATCGGACGCAAGCTCACCATTGACCAGAATGGCAAACACCCCGGCGAATCGGGTTTTGATGTGAACAAGGTGACTCAATGGGGCCTCTATTTCCCAACTTCTACTACCTACATTCCCTGCATCGTGAATTCGAACGGCGGGAAGTACATGGACATGGCTACCGGTCGCTATGGACTTGACTCACCCGAGGCCATAGATGCTATCCAGGCTATCGCCGACCTGGCTCTGAAACACCAGGTTGCCCCCAAGGCAGCGTTTCTCTCTGAGTTGGGTATGAACGCATGGCAGATGCTGGCCTCGGGGAAGGTTGCCATCATCGTTGACGGCAACTGGGCCCTGCAAGACATCTCCAAGATGGGCTTCCGTTTCCAGGCAGGTGTGCTCCCCAAGATGAAAGTCGTCGCGACAACGATGCGCTCGTCGCTCACCGGCATGTCCAAGATCACCAAGCAGCCCAAGGAGGCCTGGCAACTCTTGCGTTACCTCAATCTGGATGATTACCAGATTGGGCTATGTAAGGTAGGGCTGTGGGGCCCCAGTCATAAGAGCCTGCTCACGCCGGAAGGCGTCAAGAAATGGCTCACCAAAGGCGTGCACCCCGAGGGCTGGGAGATCATGGAGACCGTGTACAAGGTCAAGTATGGTTTCGCCTTCCCGGTCGTCCTCGGCAACTTGAAGGCCGGTTCGGTGGTCACATCTGGGCTCGATCCGGTCTGGATCGGCCAGAAGCAGGCAAAGGATGTGCTCCCCGATGTGACCAAGCAGGCGAACAAGGTGCTCGACGAAGCAGCAGCCGGATAGGTCTTTGTGCAGACCCCGTCACCCAAGGCGGGGTCTGCACAGACTGTACCACCCCACACCCGGCAAGGAGGAGTGACTTGGCACTCGCTCTCGAGTCTCTGCGATCCCACAGGCGCGGACTATCACTGGGCCAACAAGAGGCGGTCATCGGCTGGCTGTTCATCGCACCGGCAGTCATTGGTTTCTTCCTCTGGACAGCAGGCCCTATGATCGCCTCAATCTGGCTGGCCATGAGCAAGTGGGACTTGCTCACACCGCCAAAGTTCGTCGGCCTGAAGAATTTCCAGCGCATGTTGTCAGATGACCTCTTCTGGCAATCTTTGCGCGTGACTGTGTACTACTGCGTGACCTACGTGCCGCTGGCAATGGTTGTCGCTTTCGCCATTGCTCTTTTGCTGAATAGCGCAAGACGCGGCAGTGCCCTTTTCAGGACACTCTTTTACCTGCCAAGCATCGTACCGGCGGTGGCTAATGCCGTCATGTGGCAGTGGATCTTCAACTCCGAGTTCGGGCTATTGAATGCAGCTCTCAGAGCCATCGGCTTGCCGAAGATTCTCTGGTTACAAGATCCGCGCTTCACCATGCCGGCCGTAGTCACCATGGCCATCTGGGGCACAGGTAACCTGATGGTCATTTACTTGGCCGGGCTGCAAGGCGTGCCCGAGCAGCTCTATGAGGCGGCAGAGATTGATGGCGCCGGAACGTGGGCACGTTTCTGGAATGTGACAATTCCGATGATGTCGCCGGTGATCTTCTTCAACTTCGTGACATTGATTATTGGTGCATTTCAGGTCTTTACAGTTGGCTATGTCATGACGGCTGGCGGCCCGGCCAACGCTACGCTGTTCTATGTGCTCTACCTTTTCAGAAACGCCTTCCAGTATTTCGAAATTGGTTATGCCTCGGCATTGGCTTGGGTGCTGTTCGTGTTGATCCTAGGCCTGTCGCTGCTCATCTTTCGCACGTATACGCGGGCTGTCTACGAAGAAGGCGGTGGAGTGTAGAGATGGCAACAGTGGATGTCGTGGCAACATCGCGAGCACGAGGTATGGAGAAAACGCGCGGTATACGCCAAACACGATTGATCAAGAACATCGTGGTCACGGTTTTGCTGGTCGCTGGTGGCCTGCTGATGGCTACGCCCTTTCTCTGGCTGGTCTCAAGTTCATTGAAGGCTCCGGCGAAGATCTGGCTCTATCCGCCTCAGTTGATTCCCAATCCCGTGCGTTGGCAGAACTACCCTGAGGCTCTCACGGTCATGCCGTTCCATCTCTTCTTCGCCAATACGTTGACGATTGTTGTCTTTGACGAAATCGGCATTCTCTTTACCGCGTCATTGGCGGCGTATAGCTTTGCCAGGCTACGGTTTCGTGGTCGCGACGTTGTCTTCTTTATGCTGCTGTCCACCATGATGCTGCCCTGGGCCGTCACGATGATCCCGCGTTACATCATGTTCAGACAGTTGGGCTGGATCAACACGTTTCTCCCGCTCATCGTTCCAAACTACTTCGGTGGGGGAGCGTTCAATATCTTCCTCTTGCGCCAGTTCTTCCGCACCATCCCATATGAGATCAGTGATGCCGGGCGCATTGATGGATGCAGTGAATTTGCCATCTACTGGCGGCTGGTGTTGCCACTGGCCAGGCCAGCCCTCGCTACCGTGGCCATTTTCACTTTCTTGAATGCCTGGAACGACTTCATGGGCCCGCTGATTTATCTGACGTCGCCGAACAAGCGCACTCTGTCGTTGGGCCTGGCTGCCTTTCGCGATTTGTACACGACTCAGTGGCACTACTTGATGGCCGCATCTACTGTTGTTATCGTGCCGGTGATTATCCTGTTCTTCGCCGCGCAACGCTATTTCGTCCAGGGTATCGCTTTTACCGGACTGAAGGGATAACGGTCAGGGGCTATGTGCCGGGCCAAACGGGCCTATCCTGCAATGCCCCTGACGACGACATGCCAGATCCTGCTACTTTTTCGAGACCGCCGCGTGTTACGCCTCGCGGCTATGGAGGAATAGAAACACATGGCCGAGACGAGATCACACCCTGCACAAGATCCTACTCAACCCCTGTTTACTCTACGTGCCGTTGACAACCAGATTGTTGCCATTGACTGTCCAAGTGAATACTCGCGATCCAAGCCGTCGTTCCTCGTTGCCGACGGCGGCACAGCCATAGCAACAGGCACGCCGTCCGGTTCCGGACGGTGGACACTGGAAACCGACAATCTCCTCGTTCACGGACAGGAGCAGCCGCCTCTAGTACGCATCTATCGCAAACCTGACACACAGGGTGATCCGGTCTGTGAGATTCGAAACCTGTCGCCAGACGGTGCTTCCATCGTCATTGATCGAGGTTTTGCGCTCTATGGCGTGGGAGCGAACAATCAGGATCGCGAGCTTGACCGTCGCGGCAAGCGTTACCGTGTTCATCACCGTGAAACCGGGCAGGGCAACAACCACATGCCCTGGGTTCTTTCGGCGCAGGGGTTTGGGCTCTTTTTCGATTGCACATTCCCGATGACCATTGATCTGCGGGATCGTTTTACGGTAGAAGGCAAGAACATCCGCACCTTTTATTTCATCAACGGCCCCAGCCCGGTCGAGGCGTTACGCCGTTTTGTCGCCCTCACCGGGCTGCCGCCCATGCACCCTGCCTGGGCATTGGGCTATGAGCAGTCGACACGCAGTTGGATGGGGTGGGGTGAGCTGGATTTCGTGACCACATATTTCCGTGAGAAGCACATCCCATGTGACGGCTTTGACCTGTTGACAACGTACGATGGCCGAGGCGGCGTGGGCCGGGGAGCGCGGGGCTTCCACGCCGGATACCTCGACTATTACCAGGGCTGGCACGTGCGTGGAACCTACCGCGAGTACAACCCAAAGCTGTTGCCCAATGGTGCCCATGACATCAAGAAGCTCTGTGATCGCGGCTATCACCTGATCGTGCATGGCTACTGGGCAGGAGATTATTCGGATCCAGAGGCCACCGAGCAAGTCTGGCAAGACCACAAGTTTCTCATGGAGGATGGCTGGGCAGGCTGGTGGCTCGATGGCACCGAAGACGCCAGTGTCCCACGCACAGACTCTATCCCCAAGTACAATCTACCGCCAGGGCGCATCGAGAATAAGCCGCCCGAGTTCTTCGATGAATATGATAATATCTGGGCGCTCCTGCGGGCCAAGGCTTTCTACGAAAAACAACGGCGCGATTTCCCGGATCGCCGTGTCTACATCCTCAATCGCACAGCCTTCCCCAGTATGCAAAAGTACGCTGCCGGTGTGAATCAGGGCGACTTTTGGAGTAGCTGGGAACTGATGCGCATCCAGACGATCTGGCTGCTCAATATGGGCATGTCCGGCGTGATGTTCCCTGAAAGCGACATCGGGGGGCATTATGCTACAGAGGAACTGACCGACGAGCTCTTTATCCGCTGGGCCTTCCTGGGCACCTTTGGCCCGCTGATGCGCTCGCACGGCCACAACTGGCGTTGCCGACTGCCCTGGGGATTTGGGCCGGAGAACGAAGCGCGGTTCACGCCGCTGATTCGGCTGCGTTCGTCTATGTTCCCCTACAACTACACACTCCTGCGCGAAGCCAATCAAACGGGCACCCCCATGATGCGGGCCATGATCCTGCAATATCCCGATGATATGGAGACCAGGGGCATATGGGACCAGTTCATGTGGGGAGCACATGTCCTTGTTGCGCCTGTCTACCAGAAAGGGGCGCGTGAGCGCGCCGTCTATCTGCCGGAAGGCACCTGGGTGCATTATTGGACGCTGGCGTCATTCCAGGGTCGCCAGCGCGTCACCGTGGATGCCCCGCTGGGGAAGGATCCCTTCTTCCTCAAGGCGGGCACGGTGACACCCATGCGCAAGCCCTCCGACACGATTCCTACAGAGGGTGACGAGGAGCTAACTCTCATGGCCCTACCGACGTCGTCGGGCAGCTCGTTCACCCTGTACGACGATGACCGCCAAACCTATCGCTATGAGCAAGGAGAGTTCTCGCAACAGACCTTCACGATCTCGCCCATTGATGAATCTGGTCGCTGGACTCTAGACATCGGCGCGGTGGAGGGACAGCATGAAGGCATCAAGAGAGAGCGAGCGTACCGGATAGAGATTCCCGCCTCGCTGTTCTCACTGAGGAATGTGGTTGTGGGTGGTCAGCAGATTACGCAGGGGACGGCCGGTAGCTCGACGGAATCGGTCTGGCAATCGCTGTCTGACCGTTTCGTTGTGCAACTGAGCAAGCGGGCAGGGCCGGTGCGTATCGAGTTTTTCTCATAGATGGCCGCCTACGGCATGATGTGGGAAAACCTTCACCCTGGCCCCAGAGGTGACTGTATCGGCTGCTTGTCGGGCATTCTCTGTGCTGCTGGCGCAGCAGGTCATGAGCCACCCCTTCCCGCCATGCGGGAAGGGGTGCACGGATCTGAGAGACATTGCCGCGACAGTCTTGTTACGCCGATGTTGAACGGTGGCATATCAGTGTAACTGTTCACCGTTAGGGTAAGGGGAAAACGGGGCGAGCTGGCCACGGATGGTAGGAATACGGATCATACCCTCCCGCAGGTTTGGGTAACCCTGATCTTTACCAAGAACATATGTTCTAGGAGGTATCGGGCATAAGAGCTAAGAGTGTGTTTGAAAAGTTATGAGGGTGCTTCTTGACGCCGGCGAGCCAGTCGCCGCGTCATCAGGTTCACCATGGCAGCGTAGATCATTGCTTCACTGGTCTCGGTTAGCGCTTCGTAATCCTTGCTCAAACGGCGATACTTGCCAAGCCAGGCAAATGTCCGCTCGACAACCCACCGCCTGGGTAGCACCACAAAGCCTTTCTGGTCGTCAGAACGTTTGACAATGTCCAAGACCCAGCTACAGACGCTCTTGACCCATTCCACCAATTGGCCTGCATATCCACCATCAGCCCAGATGAGGCGCAAACGAGGTAGCTTGTTTCGCACTCTTTCCAATACAAGTTGAGCTCCGTCGCGATCCTGAACGCCCGCCGCATGAACAACAACCATCAACAGCAATCCCAGCGTATCCACCAACAGGTGCCGCTTGCGGCCGTTCACTTTCTTGCCGGCATCATAGCCGCGGGGCCCCTTTTTCCGTCGTCTTGACCGACTGACTGTCCAGAATGGCAGCGCTGGGTTCAGCG
>Ga0272448_1009271_pt1 | contig 10084 bp, 6 predicted proteins | sample YNPCB0191_FD_202220 | JGI IMG/M metagenome (GOLD analysis project Ga0272448, IMG submission 202220) | Hot spring sediment microbial communities from Yellowstone National Park, WY, United States - YNP-CB-019-1 | ecosystem: Environmental > Aquatic > Thermal springs > Hot (42-90C) > Sediment... | reverse complement strand
CAGTTAGGAGCTTCACCAGCCTTTCGGCCAGCTGACCCATCCCTTTGACCTTCCGGCACCGAGCACGCGTCATTCTGTATACATCCTCTTTAGGAGTTAGCACAGAACTGTGTTTTTGATAAACAGTCGCCAGAGCCACTTACCTGCGACCTCAGCATCTTGGCAAGTGTTAGCAAGCCAAGACCTGGAGGTACCCCTTCTTGCGAACGTACGGGGTCAAATTGCCTAGTTCCTTAAGAACAGTTCTCTCGAGCGCCTTAGGATATTCTCCTCGCCTACCTGTGTCAGTTTTAGTACGGGTATGCATCATTGTCCTATTCGGGGTTTTTCTCGGCAGTTACGCCGGCTGCTCAGGCATCTTAAATCGGCCTTCGCGGTCCTTCGAAGCCTGGTGCCGGTTTTCGCCCGGCAGCTCCTCTGGCACGATAGCCACTACTGGTCGGCTTCCAGCCTTTATAACTGCGTCACCCCACAGTTCAAACCTTTGATACATAGTGCAGGAATATTAACCTGCTGTCCATCGTCTACGCCTTTCAGCCTCGACTAAGGGTCCGACTAACCCTGGGCGGATTTACCTTCCCCAGGAAACCTTAGGCTTTTGGCGAACAGGATTCTCACCTGTTTTATCGTTACTCATACCAGCATAATCACTTGCTGCCGCTCCACCACTCGTTACCGTATGGCTTCAACGCTGGCAGCAACGCTCTCCTACCGCTCAACAACAGACGAATCTATTTTGAACCCGCGGCTTCGGCGCCTTGCTTCATTCCCGTTCATTATCGGCGCAGAATCACTCGGCCAGTAAGCTGTTACGCACTTTTTAAATGGTGGCTGCTTCTAAGCCAACATCCTGGCTGTCACAGTAATTCAACTTCCTTATGAACTTAGCAAGACTTAGGGGCCTTAGCCGGCGGTCTGGGTTGTTTCCCTCTCGACCATGAAGATTATCCCCCACAGTCTGACTCCCGAGATAAACTCTGCGGTATTCGGAGTTTGGTTGGGGTAGGTAGTCGGGTGGACCCCTGTCCCCATTCAGTAGCTCTACCCCCGCAAAGTAGTTGCTCAGGGCTAGCCCTCAAGTTATTTCGGAGAGAACAAGCTATCTCCACGTTTGATTAGACTTTTACTCCTCCTCACAGCTCATCCCATAACTTTTCAACGTTAACGGGTTCGGTCCTCCAGAGACTTTTACATCTCTTTCAACCTGGCCATGAGTAGATCACGTGGGTTCGTGTCTGCCACCTGCGACTTATTCGCCCTGTTCGGACTCGCTTTCGCTACGGCTGCTCCCCTGAAGGGATTAACCTTGCCGCAAACGACAACTCGCCGGTTCATTATGCAAAAGGCACGCGGTCATCCGTTTTCCGATTGCTCGGAACATAGGACTCCCACAGCTTGTAGGTGTATGGTTTCAGGTACTTTTAACTCCCCTTATAGGGGTACTTTTCATCGTTCAATCGCCCTACTGGTCCACTATCGGTCGCCGAGGAGTACTTAGCCTTGGAGGGTGGGCCCCCCAGCTTCACACAAAGTTCCACGAGCTTCGTGCTACTCTGGTACACTGACAGTAACGGAGGGCTCTTGCTTTCGCATACGGGACTTTCACCTTCTGCGGTTGGGCTTTCCAGACCATTCTGCTCGCAATGCCTTTGTAACTCCTTGTCAGTGCCCTCAACCCCGAGAAGCAAGCCTCTCGGTTTGGGCTATTCCGTCTTCGCTCGCCGCTACTAACGGAGTCTCGGTTGATTTCTTTTCCTGCAGGTACTGAGATGTTTCAGTTCCCTGCGTTCGCTTCAATGGCCTATGCATTCAGCCATTGACGATACCATCTGGTTGCCCAGTGATACCAGGTTTCCCCATTCGGAAATCCCGGGATTAGCGGTTGCTCGACACCTGCCCCGGGCTTATCGCAGTCTGCCACGTCCTTCATCGCCTCTCGGCACCAAGACATCCCCCATACACCCTTAGTAACTTGACCATATCAATCTTTGATTGACTGGTTTCGCTATCCTAAAGTTGTTAGCGCTCATAAAATAGTCTCTCGCACTTGTTGCGAAAAACCATTCCACGCATCTGCATATTTACTTGTAAAAGAACATAATGCCCAGCTTTGCCCTGCGGGCTTAACTGAGGCATTTAAATTTGCCAAGTAGGCAAATTTAAATGGAGACGACCGGGGTCGAACCGGCAACCTCAGGCTTGCAAAGCCTGCGCTCTCCCAGTTGAGCTACGTCCCCGGACCCTGTGTGCAAAATCTAAGATTTCAAATTTGAAATCTCAAATTCTCACTGGGCCCGGGCTGACTTGAACAGCCGACCTCACGCTTATCAGGCGTGCGCTCTAGCCAGCTGAGCTACGAGCCCTTGTTAGCTGGGGTCTTCGACGCACTTCAGCGTGCGGTATCTTACATATATACTTAAAAAAGAGCAATAAAAAAACCGCTGCATAACTGCGAGCGGTTTTTAATTTCTTCTTTTCGCGATTAATTAACCGCGCAGTTATAGCAAAAACTTTCGGGTTATCAAGATTTTTTTCAAAACCCTAAACCTCTTTCTCAGCATGGTACTTTAAATATTGCACCCGCTGCATTTTTATTAGTGTAATATGATATCGGTACTGCGTCAATATTTTTTTACTTTTTTTTCGAGAGCTATTTATTTATTACTTTTTTCTCTTGGCTGTTGTTCAAAACTCATTGTTGTAAAAACCCCCAAGATTACCTAATTTTACACTGGACAATGATGCCAACACCTGTATAATCAACGGCTTAAGTAAACTAAGCTTTCCGGCCTACTACTTATGCCGCCAGAAAACTTATTACGGAGGACTTAATTGGAATGAGGGTAACTCTTTTTTCTGTTTTAATGATTGTAAACACTGCTACCGCATTTTTTGCCGCGGATTTTCAAGTAAATTCCACTGTCTCTCACGACCAGAATGATCCTGCCATCGCTATGGACGCACAAGGAAATTTTATAATCGTCTGGAATAGCTGCGAACAGGACGGAAGTTCCAGCGGAATATTAGCTCAGCGTTTCAATTCCGATTGTACCGCCATCGGGCCTGAATTCCAAATTAATTCTGAATCATCTGGCAATCAAACTGCTCCAGCCGTTGCTATGATTCCCAATGGAAATTTCATCGTTACTTGGCATGGCCCCGGTATTGACCAAGAAGACATCTTCGCCAGAAGATTCAATGCTGCCGGCACTCCTCTCGGCAGTCAGTTTCGCGTTAACTCAATCACCGCGAATAGACAAATGTTTCCCGCCGTCGCTGCTGCACCAGACGGTAATTTCGTCGTTGTCTGGCAAAGCCAAATTACGCAGCCTCTAGAATTATGGAATGTTTGCTTCCAGCTTTACAACTCCAACGGTTTGCCCGCCGGTACGGAGCAGAATGTAAATTTATTGCCGGATTCTCGCTATCCCGATGTTGCTATGGATGACACCGGCCGTTTCACAATTACATGGATGCAGGATGATAGCCTGCATTCTTACAATCAGATTATGTTCAGAGTGTATAACAATGACGCATCGCCAAAAACAGACCCAAACTTCATTAACACAACACCTTTTTACACAGTCGTATCCCCTTCCATCAGTTGCGCAGCTATCGGTCATTTTGTTGTTACGTGGGAATCGCATCCTTTCGATGCTGCTTCGAAAGACATCTATGCGAGATGGTACAAATTTGACGGTATAATAAAATCTAAGGAATTCATCGTCAATACTCGCACCAATGGCGTCCAGCAAAACCCGAAAGTCGCAATGAACGACCAGCGGGATTTTATTATTACCTGGGATAGTGACGGTGACATATACGCCCGAAGGTTCAAAACATCCAATAATTTTATTGAACCACTCGGCGATGAATTTATTGTCAACACCTACACTTTCAGCGACCAGAAATACCCTGTCGCTGCTATCAAAGAGAACCTTGACTTTGTTATCGCTTGGCAAAGCCTTGAACAGGATGGTTCAGGCTATGGAATCTTCGCTGCTGCCGGCCCGCAAGTTTCCTGTGCTGATTTCACTGATGACCTGTTCGTTAATTTCCGTGACTACTGCATTCTTGCAAACCATTGGCTTATCGCCGACTTAATCGATGACAACAAAATCGATTATTACGACCTCGCAGAATTTTCAAATCAGTGGCTCACATTCTGCTATGATTGTGCTGACACAAATTTAAATTTTGATACTTCTATCGACTTAAAGGATTTTGCCCTGTTCGCGAAAAATTGGCTCAAACAAGGCCCAAATCTTGCCGGAGACATCGACGCCAACGGCTCAGTTAATACTGCCGATTTCAAAATCTTCCTTTCCCACTGGCTCGAAGTTTGTTCACCCTGAACATCGTCACGGAAGCTGATAAAACACTCAAACGTCTGGAGCGTATAAAAACACATAGCTGTTTTGTCTCTAACGCAAAAGCGTGCTATACTTTAATTTAGGATTTCTCTCGGAATGCGGTCGATGAAAAAAGGTATCGTTACAATCTCGATTTTACTCGCCTTAAGCCTTCTTTCCAGCTTATCAAAACCAAAGGCAACCTTACTCAGCACCAATATTACCCAAATTAACACCGTCCCAGCTATTACTAATCCGCCTCAAATGGAACCTGCAACCTCGCCGTGGCAGACTATTCGGATGCGTGTTACCGCCTATTGCCCCTGCGAAAAATGTTGCGGACGATACGCCGACGGCATCACTGCCTCAGGTCACAAAATTCAACCCGGTGAAACCTTCGCCGCCGCAGACAAACGATATCCCTTCGGCACAGAAATGATAATCCCCGGTTATAACAACGACCAGCCCGTTAAAATCCTCGATAGAGGTTCCGCAATCCAAAACGACCGTATCGATATCTTCTTTCCCTCACACGAACAGGCCCTCAAGTGGGGTGTTAAATATCTCGACGTCAAAATACTTAACAAATAATTCCATTTTTTTACTTTTTACTTTATGTTATAATCCTTGTTTCGCAGTTTTGTTGTGAAAAGGATCATATGTACCGTAGAGTAATTTTAGTTGGTATTACAATCATTTTTAGCCTCGGCTGTTTAGACTTAATAACTCGCGCATCGCAACAGACAAGAATCCCAGCCTTCCCCGGCGCCGAAGGTTTCGGCAAATATACCGTTGGTGGGCGTGGCGGCAAAGTCTATGAAGTTACAAACCTCAACGACTCTGGTCCAGGTTCGCTCCGCGAAGCCATCGATGCCAACGGCACCCGCACCATTACCTTCCGAATTTCAGGCAACATCGAACTGCAATCCACCTTATACGTTAATAACCCTTATTTGACCATTGCGGGCCAGACCGCACCCGGTGATGGCGTCTGCCTCAAGAATTACCCCCTCGTTACCCGAACCGACGAAATCATTATCCGTCATATGCGTTTCCGTCTTGGCCATGTGGGCAAACCCCAGCCTCTCGATGCACTTTGTGTCTCTGGTCACGGCAGAAACATCATCATTGATCACTGCTCAGCGAGCTGGGGCGTTGATGAAACTCTCTCTGTTGCTAATGACCCGGGCGGCTCAGGTCTCCCATCGCCATCTAACGTCACAATCCAGTGGTGTATCATCTCTGAAAGTCTTAATAAATCCGTACATCCCAAAGGTCCGCACGGTTTTGGTACTTTAGCTAAAGGCGGCTGGGGCAATGGCTATTCTTTCCACCACAACCTCTATGCACATCACCATTCGCGGAGCCCGTATCCAGGAAACTACACCGATATAAGCATCGACCCCAATGGCCTTATTTTCGACTTCCGAAATAATGTTATCTACAATTGGGGTGGAGTCTTTGCCGGTTATAATACTCAAAGTCACGCTGATTCTGTTACTCGAATGAACTTCATCGCCAATTATTACAAAGCTGGTCCGAATTCACAAGGTTGCTACACCTTTATGCAGCGAGTACCTACCAGCAAGGCGTATTTTGCTGACAACTGGATGAATGGCACAAAGCCCTCCGACCCGTGGAGTCTCGTGCTTTTTGATTCATCTTTTACCGATGAACAAAAGGCCGCGTACAAACAAGCCCAGCCCATTCCGGTCCCTGAAATTCCTACTGAAGATGCGCAAACTGCCTACGAAAAAGTCCTCGCGGGTGCTGGTGCAACCTGTCCGAAACGCGACTATGTCGATATGCGAATTGTCTTCGAAGTTAAAAATGGTACCGGTGAAATCATTAATAGCGAAGAGGACGTTGGCGGCTGGCCTATTCTGCGAAGCACTGAACCCCCTGCCGACTCCGACCGCGATGGCATCCCCGATTCCTGGGAACTCGAAAAAGGATTAAACCCCAACGACCCCAACGACGGTGCTAAACTTACACCCTCCGGCTATTCCAATCTCGAAGAATATTTAAATTCTCTTTGCAATTATTAGCCCTGTCATTTTATCCTGATTTTTCCAGAATAATGGCGGATTTTTTATTTCTTGGTTGCCATAGCTCATGCCCGCCGAAATCTCGACAAAGGCGAGCGGGCGATAAATAAATTCTTACTAATTTTTTAAAAATTATGTTGGAATTTTTAACGCACTTGGTTAATATATCAACTGCAAACATAACATGTTAAAAGGGGTGGTTATGAAAACGTCAGATTTGGGACAGAAAGTATATGCATTTGTAAGAAAAGATTTTTGGCCAAAGTTCGGAAAACTCAGAGATACGTTTTCGCAACACCCTGTATGGCAACGACTTAGAAGTCTCGGCAGCGAATTGTGGCTAGATTCCGGCAACATCGACGATTGCAGGAAACTTTACACACAGGAGTTCTCTGCATTAACGACTAACAACACCCTGTTGAATAAGGAGATACAGACAGGCAGATACGATGAGCTGATTCCAGAAGCTGTGAAATTGCTTTCCGCATATCCACAGCTTACGGAAAAACAGCGTATTTTAGAAATCGCGTTTATCCTAAATGCCTATCACGCGTTACGATTAGTCGAGCAGTTCGATTGTTTCGTCTCGGTCGAAGAACATACTGATTTGGCGAATGATGTGGATTTAGCTATCGAATACGCCAAGCGTTATTATGCAATCTGCCCAGAACGATTTATTATTAAACTGCCTTTCACACCCGCTGGTCTTTTAGCTACTCGTTGTTTGTCACAGGAAGGCATACCGATAAATCATACATTAGGCTTCAGTGCCCGTCAGAATTATGTCATAGCTCGAATTGCCCAGCCGAAGTATGTAAATGTTTTTTTGGGTAGGCTTAACAGCTTCATTGTTGACAACAACTTAGGTAACGGTGCGTACATCGGTGAAAAGGCAACCATTGCCTCGCAAGCGGCCATCCGCAAGTTGCTACGTGAGGGACGCACTCAAGCCAAACAAATTGGCGCAAGTTTCCGTTCCGGCCGGCAGGTGCTAGATTTGGCGGGTATTGACGTTATGACGATGCCGCCAAAAGTAGCAACCGAATTTTTAGCTTTGAATATGCAACCCGATGAAATTATTGATAAAACTGAATCTGTTTATATCCCTGGAATAAATAAAGATTTAGACCCGGCCAAAATAAGACTCGAAACACTTTGGGATATCAATAGTGAACTGATAGAATGTGTAGGTGCTTTGGAAAAGGAAAACCTGGATAGTTTTACCCCAGATGACCTTGTAAACTTTTTTGGTGATCGCGGCTGCGGAGATTTTCTGGTCAAATGGAGCAACGCAGAAATTGCGATGAGCAAAAAAGAAGGCAAGATTCCGCGGCTGGAAAACTGGGAGGATGCCCTTGCTGAAAAAACAATTGGCTTAGATTCGCTTATGAATCTTGCGGGCTTGTACAGTTTCGCTACGGACCAGGAGGCAATGGACAATCGGGTGCGGCGGTATCTGAATAAACAGATCTAAATTTCCATTTTCTGTATAGCAGCTTTAATCATAAAGTAACGGCTGATATCATCTAGGCACACTATCCCTACAACACGGCCGTTGTCTAAAACGGCTACAGAATTTTTGCGGTTGGCTGAAAGCGTTTTATAAACTTCATCGAGAGAACTGCATGGCTCAACAGTGGCGAAGTCGCGGTCCATAACTTCAGAGACTGCAACATTAAGACCTTTTTCGTGGATGCTCGCAAGTATCCGGTCACGAGTCAAGATGCCTTCGATTCCGAAATCTCCAATGACAGGGAAATCCTGGTGGCAGCCATGATAAAAATGTTTGAGCGCTTCCGAAAGCGGCGCTTCAGGTCGTAAAGCAAGAAATTCGGTCGCCATTGCTTCACTGACCGGAACTTTATTGAGCAGAGAGTGCAACACAGCCTGCTGTCTTTCACTACCGGCGCCTATGTAGAGAAATACGCCGATAAGAGCAAGCCACCAGTTGTAGAAAAGTCCGAAGAACACAAAGAAAATTGCTATTGCCTGCCCAATCGTCACGGCGATGGCGGTTGCGCGGAGGTGTTCCATTTTTATCGCTAACAGTCCTCTAAGGACACGGCCTCCATCCATTGGAAAGGCAGGAATGAGATTAAATATTGCAAGTATGATGTTGATACCGATAAGATTTGCAAAAAAAGTCTGGACAGAATCGGGAAACAAATTCGGTGTGCCTATACCTGTCCAGCGGCCAACAATTATGTAAAGCAATCCTGCGATTATCAGATTTATAAGGGGACCGACAATCGCCATTGTAATTTCCTGCAGAGGTTTTTCTGGCATCTCTTCAATTGACGCAACGCCGCCTATTGGGAGCAGAGTAATACTTTTTGGGTTCTTGCCGAATTTTTTGGCGAAGAGACTGTGGCCTATTTCGTGGATGACAACACATGTGAAGACAGCACAAATGAAGAGCATGGCCAGAAAAGCTTGATTCAACCCACGTTCATTCAAGACGGATGTGAATATAAAAATCAAAAGCAGAAAGAAAGTAATGTGAATCCTGAAATTTATGCCGAATATTTTCCCGATATTTAATGACCATCTCATAATAGTAACCTAACTAGTTTTGCTGTCATAATTAACACTGCAGAATATGCAGTTCTGTTAGACCTTTTCTAACCATCATTATAGCGATGGCAGCGAGAAGTAGGCTCATTATTTTCGAAAGAGCTTTGGAGCCGGCATCACCCAAAACCCTTACAAGATAATCGGATGATTTAAAGACCAATCCGGCAAATAATATGTTGACAACAATTGAGGTAAAAGTTGCTGCATAACCGTACTGGGGAATGATAACCATTGATGTTGTAAGCACTGCCGGTCCAACAATCAGCGGCGTACCCAACGGAACTGCGGCGACTTCCTGTGTTGGGATTCTCCGGTTTTTGACTGGATTAATTATGTCACTGATAGCCAAACAGAATAGAACCGTCCCCCCTGCTACCATAAAATCACCGACAGTTATACCCAAAACCTTAAATACGAATTTACCAAGCAGTATAAACCCTGCTGCCAAGCAGAAAGCTGTAATCATTGACTGAATAATAATTCTTCTCTTGTCCGGTTCTTTCAGATTTTCGGTAAGTGCGACAAAAATCGGCAGCACACCGATTGCATCAACAGCAACAAATATCGGGATAAGCGCCAGAAAAAAATCCTTAAGCATTTCTGCCTTTACCTCCCATAAAATTAAATTTTTGCTTTTCCATCATATTGTATCATCGCTGTCTAACGAGGCAATGAAAATAACCAAGTTAATTCTCTTGCAATACTGCCATACTGTGGTAAATTTATGGTGTTTTGATGGACCGGGCTCGTAGCGCAGCGGTAGCGCAGGGGACTCATAATCCCTTGGTCGTAGGTTCGAATCCTACCGGGCCCATTAAGAGCAGTATCTGTCAATTCTTTGCAGTGGCATTTGCGTTACTGTAAGCTAAAGTGCGAAAACCGGAGTGCATTTATGACAAGAAAAGCCCTTATAACCGGCATAACAGGCCAAGACGGCAGCTATCTTGCAGAATTATTATTAAGTAAAAATTATGAGGTTCACGGCATAATCCGCAGGTCAAGCTCATTCAATACACATCGAATCGACCATCTTTACAGAGACCCGCACCTGCCTGATGCGAAACTTTTTCTGCATTATGGTGATCTTACAGATGGTATGGGATTGCGTGA
>Ga0272448_1009269_pt1 | contig 10086 bp, 10 predicted proteins | sample YNPCB0191_FD_202220 | JGI IMG/M metagenome (GOLD analysis project Ga0272448, IMG submission 202220) | Hot spring sediment microbial communities from Yellowstone National Park, WY, United States - YNP-CB-019-1 | ecosystem: Environmental > Aquatic > Thermal springs > Hot (42-90C) > Sediment... | reverse complement strand
CCCGAAGAGCAATGTCGGGTGGTGGCCGTGACGCGCGCCGGCCGCGCCGTCTTACCCGCTTGCGACTTCGAAATGCAGGAAGGCGATCTGGTATACCTTACCGCGACCATCGAAGGGCTGGAAGTGTTGCGGCGCTGGCTCAAAGACTCGCCATTGATCGCCAGCGGGGAGAAGAAATAATATGTTCGTGCTGATTGCCGGCGGCGGCCGCACTGGCGCGCAACTGGCGAGCCTGTTGGTGGCTCAGAACCACGAAGTCCATCTGATCGAGAACCGGCGCGAAGTGCTGGCGCGCATCCACCGTGAATTGCCCACGGACGTCATCTTCGAGGGCAGGCCGGCTGATTTGCAGCTCCTGGAGCAGGCCGGCATTCGGCGCGCGCAGGTCATGGCCGCCTGCACCGCCAACGACGCCGACAACCTGGCTCTATGCTATATCGCGCGCGTCATGTTCAACGTGCCGCGCATCATCGCTCGCATCAACAACCCGCGCAACGCCTGGCTGTTCGACAAGAAGTTCCACGTTGATGTGGCGCTCAACCAGGCTGCCATCTTGGCCAGTCTGATCGAAGAAGAGATGTCGCTAGGCGACATGATGACCCTGCTTAAGTTGCGGCGCGGCAAGTACTCTCTGGTTGAGGAGAAGATTCCCGCCGGCGCCAAGGCCGTGGGCAAAGCCATCAAAGACCTGAACCTGTTGCCGACGACGGTCATCGCCGCTATCATCCGTCGCGGCGAGATCATCATGCCGCACGGCGCGACGCCACTGGAGGAGGGCGACGAAGTGCTGGCGGTCACCGACCATGCCGGCATGGATCAGCTCGCGGCCTTGTTTTCGCGCCCAACCAAGTAGACGCCGGCCGGCATTGCAAGAATATCACGTTCGACCCGTGACTGCAATGTCATTTGGACTGCTTTCTCATGCCATTTTCACACCCATGCGCTACAATGTGTGACCGATGGAGAGACAATAAATAAGCCCCACCAGCAAAATACCGAAAGGAGAGTGGAAGGAGCTACCAATCTCATGAAAACCGAGCTAGAAGAACCCCCCGGTACCCGGAGGCCTCCCCAACCCTGGAGTGATGTGCCTCCTGAGCAGTGGAACGACTGGCGCTGGCAACTGACGCATCGCCTGCGCAATGTGGATGATTTCGCCCGGGTCATCCGTCTCACCGAGAGTGAAGAGGCGGGATTGACATTCCCCGGGCGTTTTCGCGTGGAGGTCACGCCCTACTTCGCCAGTCTGATGGATCCTGAGGATCCCAACTGCCCCATTCGCCGGCAGGTGGTGCCCACCGACCAAGAGATGGTGCCATTCGAAGCCGAGATGGCCGACTCGCTGGCCGAGGACGCCCATTCGCCGGTGCCAGGTCTCGTGCATCGCTATCCCGACCGCGTGCTCATGCTGGTCACGACGCAGTGCGCGTCCTACTGCCGCTTCTGCACGCGCGACCGCATGGTGGGCGATCCGCACGCGCAATTCAGCACGGCCGCCTACGAACGCCAGCTCGCCTACATCGCGGCCACGCCGCAGGTGCGCGACGTGCTCTTGTCGGGCGGCGACCCACTCATGCTGCCGCAGCATATCCTGGAAGAGATCCTGAGCCGGCTGCGGGCCATCCCGCACGTGGAGATCATCCGCATCGGCACGCGCACGCCAGTCTTCTTGCCTCAGCGCATCACCGCAGAGCTGACCGGCATGTTGCACCGCTATCATCCTTTGTGGATGAATATCCACTTCAATCACCCGAAGGAGATCACGCCTGAGGTGCAGGTAGCCCTGGCGCGGCTGGCCGACGCCGGCATTCCGCTGGGCAGTCAAAGCGTGCTGCTCGCCGGCATCAACGACTGTCCCAACGTGATCATGGCCCTGGCGCACAAACTGGTGCGCAACCGCGTGCGCCCGTATTACCTGTACCAGTGCGATCTGGTGCACGGCGCCGGCCACTTCCGCACGCCTGTGGCTAAGGGCATCGAGATCATGGAAGCGCTGCGCGGCCACACGTCGGGTTATGCTATCCCGACCTATGTGATCGACGCGCCGGAGGGCGGCGGCAAGGTGCCGATCTTGCCCAACTACGTGTTGAGCATGTCAGAAAGTCGCGTGGTCATCCGCAACTACGAAGGCTTCATTGCTACTTACGTGCAGCCGGCGCAATACAAGTCGCACGACCCGGCCACCTGCCCTTACTGCCTCTCGCAGCGCCAGCAGGAAGGCCAGGAAGGCGTCGCCGGCTTGCTGGTCGGCCATCGCAGCAACATCGCGCCCGCCGGCTGGCACGAGCGACATCGCCGCGCCGCCTCTGCCGCCGAGCCGGCCGGCCAGGCCAACGGCAACGGACACAATGGCCACAGCCAGCCCGAAAAGGCGCCGGCCCTCAACGCCGAAGGGGCCTGCTGAGCATGCGGGTCGGCCTGATCTACAATCTAAAACACAGCGTGCCCCATGATTCCTCTGCACCGCCCGACGCGGAGGCCGAGTACGATTCGCCTCGGACGGTGCAGGGGATAGAAGCCGCGCTACAAGCCGGCGGACATACCGTCGTCCGCCTTGAGGCTGACCTGACTCTGCTCGATACGCTGCGCCAGGCCCAGCCCGAGTTCTGCTTCAACATTGCCGAGGGCCTGCGCGGCGACTCGCGCGAGTCGCACGTGCCGGCGCTGCTCGAGATGTTGGGCATCCCCTATACCGCGTCCAAAGTCCTGGCGCACGCCATATCTTTGGACAAGGCGGTGACCAAGCGCGTTTGGCGCGATGCCGGCCTACCCACGGCCGCATTCCAGGTCTTCGAACGCGCCGACGCGCCGCTCGACCCGCGCCTGAGCTTTCCGTTATTCGTCAAGCCGCTGCGCGAAGGCTCAGGCATGGGCATCACCGAGCAGTCTATCGTCGCCGATGAAGCTGCGCTGCGCCGGCAGGCCGCCTGGATCATTGCCACCTATCGTCAGCCGGCGCTGGTCGAGACCTATCTGCCTGGCCGCGAGTTCACGGTTGGTCTGATCGGCAACACGTTGCGGCCGGGCGAGCGCCGGCACAACGCGCTCTACGACCAGCGCGGATTTCACATCTTTCCCATCCAGGAGATCGACACCAGCGTCGGCGCCAGCCGCGGCGTGTACAACACGCTGGCCAAGACCTTCAGCGTCGGCGACGAGGGCGCGCCGGCTTTCATCTGCCCGGCTCAGATACCGGCGGAGCTTGAACGCGAGATGAAACGCTTGGCCATTGATGCCTTCGAAGCTATCGGCGCGCTCGACGTGGCGCGCGTCGACTTCCGGCTCGACGCCGCCGGCCGGCCGCACCTCATCGAGATCAACACGCTCCCCGGCATGAATCCCGGTTTCAGCGACCTGTGTCTGGTCGCTCTGGCCGAGGGCATCTCGCACACCGACCTGATCAACGAGATCCTGTGTTTGGCCGCTGCACGCTATGGCATGCTCGATCGGGCGCGCTCCACGTGGAGCGCGGGGCATGCCGGCTAGCACGGAGGATGGCGATGTCCAGTGAGCTGAAGCCGCCCTATCTCCAGAAGATCGATGACATCGGCGACCTGCAAGTGTGGATCGTAGACGGCATGTATATCCGCACTCACATTGACGAGGAGTTCACTAACTTCGGCCAGCATTATCGCTTTCCCTTCATCCCAGAGAAAGAGTTGTGGCTTGACCGGGAGGCCGCCAATGACGAACGGCGCTTTTTCATTGACCATCTGCTGGTCGAGCGCCAGCTTATGGCCAACGGCATGCCTTATGCCCAGGCCATCGAACAGGCCGACCGCTCCGAGCGCAAGCAGCGCCGGCGCTCCAGAGATCTGCAACACTTCCGGCGCGGGGAACACAGCTTGCCCGACGGCGCTCAGGCGCATGAGCGGCTGTGGAAGGCGCTTGAAAACGGCGTGAGCGTATGGATCGTGAATGGCCGGCTGGTGCGCAGCCTGTTCGACATTGATTTCACCGCCGGCGGCCACGAGTATGTCTACGAGTTCGTGCCCGAGCGCGAGGTGTGGATCGACAACGATATTGCCCAGCCCGAGCGCCCTTACGTGCTGCTGCACGAGCTGCACGAGCGCAATCGCATGGCGGCCGGCTGGCCTTATAGCAAAGCCCATGCCGAATCGAGCAAGATCGAGTTCCACTGCCGGCACCACCCCGACGAGCTGCACGACGCCCTGGCCGCCGAAGGCTGGGCCTGAGGCCGGCGCCGCACGCCAATGACACGATCCAACGTCAGCGTCGCCGTTCTCTACAACGAGAGCACCAGGGTCATCAAGGGCGACCGGCGCGATTTGATCGCCGAACAAGGTGTCATCGCCTGCGCCGCAGCTATCGCCGAGGCGCTGGAAGGCGCCGGCTATCGCGTGGCGCGCGTCCCTTACCGCGCGTTGGTCGAAGACGCGTTGCGGCCCTATCCCGCCACCGAATGGGTCATTTTCAACCTGGGCGAAGGGCTAGAAGGCCGGCTCTTCGAAGAGGCGCGCGTGGCCTGGGCCATCGAGGCCATGGGCTACCGCTTCACCGGCAACCCCGGCGACGCCATAGCAATCTCGACGCACAAAGGACGCGCCAAACGCCGGCTGGCCGCCGCCGGCGTCTCCACGCCCGATTGGTGGCTATTTCGCCACCCGGCCGAGATAGATGCCGTGGCCGATTTCCCGTTCCCGCTCATCGTCAAGCCCGTGGCCGAAGACGCGAGCCAGGGCATCAGCGGCGACGCTGTGGCGCGCGAGCGTCGGGCGCTGCGCCGGCGCGTGGAGCGCATCGTCGTTGACTATCGCCAGGCCGCGCTGGTCGAACGCTTCATCGTCGGGCGCGAGTTCAATGTCGCCTTGTGGGGCGCCCCCCCTGAGCAGCTCCCGCTCTCGGAGATCGACTTCAGCGCCTTCGGCGACGCCTATGCGCGCTACGTTAGCTATGCCGCCAAGTGGGAAGAGGAGTCTTTCGAGTACCAGCACACGCCGGTGACCTGTCCGGCCAACGTCGAGCCGGCCCTGGCCGGGCGCCTGGCCGACGCGGCGCGCCGCTCTTGGGATGCCATCGGCTGTCGTGGCTATGCCCGTGTAGACATCCGCCTGGGCGAAGATGGCGTGCCCTACGTGGTAGAAGTCAACTGCAATCCCGACATTTCGCCCGACGCCGGCTTCTACCGTTCGGCCAAACGCGCCGGCTACAGTTACACCGACATGGCCGTGCGCATCCTGGAGATGGCTTTGAAAGGAACCTGGTAAGATGACCATCGTCAAGGCCGCGCCCGAAGACGGGCCGGCCATTCTGCGCATTTCGGCCGCCGTCGGCGTCTTCTCGCGCGATGAAGTCGCTTGCGTGCGCGAGTTGTGGGAAGATTACCTGACGCGCGGCGACGCCGGCGACTATCTGTTCATCGTCCGCCGCGATCAAGACAAAGTGCTGGGTTTCGTTTGTTATGGACGCAAGGCGCTGACCGAGGGCGCCTGGGACCTGTACTGGCTGGCCGTGGACCCTGCAGCGCATGGGCGCGGCGTGGGGCGCGCGCTGGTCAAACATACCGAAGCCGAGGTGCTGGCGCGCGGCGGCTACTTGCTGTTGATCGAGACGTCAATGACGCCGGCCTACGCCGCGGCGCGCCGGCTCTACGAATCGTGCGGCTACATCCGCGAGGCCGTCATCCGCGATTTCTACGCTCGCGGCGATGACCTGGCGTTGTACTCAAAGCATTTGGCCTAGTCGCCCAGGCACAAGCCGAGGGCGCGCGCGGTGCGAATCAGGTCGCCGTCGAGCGGCACCAGCTTGGGCCGGCTGACCGCTTCGGCGATGGGCAGGCTCTCGATGCGCTCGCCGCGCAGCGCGACCATGTGGCCGATTTTGCCGGCGGCGATCAGTCGCACCGCCTCTGAGCCGAGGCGCGTCGCCAGCACGCGGTCATAGGCGCTAGGCGAGCCGCCGCGCTGCAGGTGTCCTAACACTGTCACGCGCACTTCCATTTCGAGCCGGCTCTGCAGTTCGCGCCCCAGCGCCTCGCCAATGCCGCCCAAGCGCGGGCTGGCCAGTCGGTCGCCGGCCGGCTGGTACACCGGTTGTCCGCCGGCCGCATGCGCCCCTTCGGCCACCACAATCAGGCTGAAGCGCGCGCCGGCCGGGCGCCGCTCCTCGATCTTGCCCACCACGCGCTCCAGGTTGTAGGGGATCTCGGGGATGAGGATCACATCGGCGCCGCCGGCCAGGCCGGCTTGCAGCGCGATCCAGCCGGCCTCGCGCCCCATGACCTCCAGGATCATGGCCCGATGGTGACTCTCGGCCGTCGTGTGCAGCCGGTCAATGGCTTCTGTCGCCGTGGCCACGGCCGTGTCGAAGCCGAACGTCCTGTCGGTGCCGCAGATGTCGTTGTCAATCGTCTTGGGCACGCCCACAATGCGCGCCCCCATCTCGCCCAGCTCGCAGCCGATGTGCAGCGAGCCATCGCCGCCGATGACCACCAGCGCCCGCACGCCGAGCACATCTAGATGTTCCACCACGTCGGCCGCCACATTGTACTCGCGGATGGTTCCATCGGCGCCGGCCACGCGATAGGCGAATGGATTGGCGCGGTTCGACGAGCCGAGAATCGTCCCGCCGCGCGGCAAGATGCCGCGCACGTCGGCCAGCCCCAACGGCCGGATGCGGCCGGGCTGGATCAGGCCCTCGAAACCATCTTCGATGCCCAACACTTCCCAGCCGTAGTCATTGATGGCCGTCTTGACTACTGCGCGGATTACGGCGTTCAATCCTGGACAATCGCCGCCGCCGGTCAGCACCGCGATGCGTTTCAACTCCATCGGCCTACTCCTCCTGCCGGCTCACCCTTGCGCCGGCTCAAGCTGGCGCCGCGCCTCGGCGGCGAAGATGTGCGCAGTCAGCGCGTCAATATTGCACAGGTTGATCTCGCGTAAGCTGCTGGCCGGCTGAGACGCGCAATAGTCACGGATGGCAGCCAGCATCACCTGCGCGCAGCGTTCCTTCGGAAAGCCGAAAATGCCCGAAGAGATGCCGGGTAACGAGATGCTCGCCAGTTGGTGCTGCGCGGCAAGCTCCAGCGCGGCCCGCACGGCGCTGGTCAGCTTGGCATCCTCGTCGCCGCTGCCCCACACCGGCCCCACGGCGTGGATCACATAGCGCGCCGGCAACGCGCCGGCGCCGGTGATAGCCGCCGTGCCGGTGCGTACCGGCCCGTGCCGGCGCACCCAGGCGTCGCTCTCTTGCTGGATAGTGAATCCGCCGCGCCGCACAATAGCGCCGGCTACCCCGCCGCCGTGCGCCAGATGCTCATTGGCGGCGTTGACAATGGCATCAACCGGCTCTTGCGTCAGGTCGCCCTGCACCACGCGCAGCAAGACGCCCTCTGACAGCCGGCCTTCGTACAGGATTGTCCTCATCAGCCTCCTCCAACCGTCTCTCTCTCTCTGGAACCGCGTCATGTGGAGCGCGGCGGGCGCCTCGTGGCTAGAGGTCCTCCGCCAGGTTCAAGATCACTTTGGACAGGCCCGGCTCGCCGGCCGCCAGCCGCTCGAAGGCTTCGATGCCGCGCGCAAAAGGCCACACGTGGCGCGTCAGCGGCCCCAAGTCAATGCGGCCGGCGGCGATCATCTGTAGCGCCGGCCCGTATTCTGGCGTCCCGCCGTACGTCCCGAACAGACGCTGCTCGCGCGTGACGAAGGCCTGCATGGGCAGTTGCCCCATCTTAGCGATATTGCCGATGACCACCACGTCGCCGCCCAGGCGCGTAGCCGCCAGGGCTGTTTGTAACGTTTCCTCAAGACCGACGGCTTCATAGGCGACGTCAACGCCGCGCCCGCCCGTCGCCTCCAAGATGCTGCCGGCCACGTCTTGCCGGCCGGCCAGCAGCACGTCGGTGGCGCCCCAAGCGCGCGCCAGCTCCAGACGCTTGGGCAGTGCGTCGCTGACGAAAATGCGGCGCGGGCCGGCTTGGCGTACGATCTGCAACACCAGGCCGCCGATCGTGCCGCAACCGATGATGGCGACGTCTTCCATGACTTGCGCCGGCCGCCGGCGAAAGGCGTGAAACGCAACTGTCAGCGGTTCGACTAGCGCCGCCTCGGCAAAGCTGACGCCCTCGGGGATGCCTACCAGGCAGCGCGCCGGCACGGCCACGAATTCTGCCATGGCGCCATTGGTCGAGCCGACGCCCAAGACCTTGCGCTGGCTGCATAGATCGGGCCGGTCGACGCGACAGAATTCGCACTGCCCACAGCCAATGGACGGCATGCCCAGCACACGGTCGCCGGCTTTCCAGCGCGTCACGCGAGCGCCGGCAGCCTCGACCACGCCCGAGAACTCGTGGCCCATGACCATAGGCGGCGTGCGCCGGCCGGTGTGGCCCAGATAGCCGTGTACATCTGAGCCGCAGATCGCGCAGGCGCGCACGCGCACCAGTACGCCGTCGTCGTCGGGCGCCGGCGTCGGCCAGTCCTGGAACGCCAATCTCCCCGGCCCCAGATAGACTAATGCTTTCATCTTTGCGTCTTTGCGCCTCCTTTTGCCCTGGCGCCGGCTCGCCGGCGCTGCGCGCTATTATACCACACAAGGGGCGGCGACGTTTGGAGTGAAGGCGCACTTGTGTTATAATGGACGCTAGGCCGCGGCTGCTGGTTGAGCGCGCCGGCCGCCGGCGTTTTTTGGTACAGGACTTTGGGCGTGAGAGGAGAACAGCGTGATCAGTCCGCTAAACGCTCTGTTGGGACTGTTTTCCCTGGATATTGGCATTGATCTCGGCACGGCCAACACCCTGGTGATGGTGCGCGGCAAGGGCATCGTCATCAACGAGCCGTCGGTGGTCGCCATCGACAAGAAGACTAAGAAGCCATTGGCCATCGGTCTGGAAGCCAAAGAGATGATAGGCCGCACGCCGGCCAACATCGTCGCCGTTCGTCCGCTGCGCGATGGCGTCATCTCCGATTTCGATATGACCGAGCGCATGCTGCACTATTTCATCAACAAGGTCCACGATCGCATGGTGTTGCGTGTGCCGCGGCCGCGCGTCGTGGTGGGCATTCCCAGCGGCGTCACTGAGGTTGAGAAGCGCGCTGTGCATGATGCTACGGTCAGCGCCGGCGCGCGCGAAACATATCTGATAGAGGAGCCCATGGCCGCCGCCATCGGCGCCGGCTTGCCCGTCACCGAGTCTGTAGGGAGCATGGTCGTAGACATCGGCGGCGGCACTACCGAGGTCGCGCTCATCTCGCTGGGCGGCATCGTGCTGAACCGCTCCATTCGCGTTGCCGGCGACGAGATGGACGAAGCAATCATCCAATATGCGCGCCAGAAGTACAACCTCTACGTTGGCGAACGCATGGCCGAGAAGTGTAAGATCTCCATCGGTTCGGCCTTTCCTATGGAGCGCGAGCAGACTATGGCGCTGCGCGGCCGCAACCTCATCACCGGCTTGCCGGAGTCGGTCGAGGTCAGCAGCGTGGAGATTCGCGAGGCGCTGTCGGACTGCGTGCAGGTCATCATAGACACGGTGCGCGATGCGTTGGATGAGACGCCGCCTGAGCTTGTCGCCGACTTGATGGAGCAAGGGATTACCTTGGCCGGCGGCGGCTCGCTGTTACACGGCCTGGCCGAGCGCCTGTCGGACGAGACTAAGATGCATGTCTATGTGGCCGACGATCCGCTCACGTGCGTGGCGCGTGGGGCCGGCAAGGTCCTGGAATCGCTCGATGTTCTGCGCAAGGTATTGGTTTCGACCCAGCGCGGCAGCACTGCGCATTAGCCTTGCCTTGGCCGCCGGCGGAGGCGCCCGACCTTGAAACGAACGCATGGCCTCGTCGGCTGGCTCATCGCGTTGCCGGCGCTGGTCATTCTCGGCTTCATTCTGGCGCGTCTAGGTCAGCTCCAACCGATTGAAGGCGTCCTCTTTCGCCTCCTCGCGCCGGCTCAGGCCCAGCTCGGCGCTCTAGGTCATAACCTGGAAGACATCGCGCAGACGGCGCGCGATCTACGCGACCTGCGCCAGCGCAATCAACAGCTCACTGAGCTTGCCAACCAGCTCTTGGTCGAGAACGTGCGCCTCAAAGAAGTCGAGGCTGAAAATCAGACTCTGCGCCGGCTGGC
>Ga0272448_1009268_pt1 | contig 10086 bp, 7 predicted proteins | sample YNPCB0191_FD_202220 | JGI IMG/M metagenome (GOLD analysis project Ga0272448, IMG submission 202220) | Hot spring sediment microbial communities from Yellowstone National Park, WY, United States - YNP-CB-019-1 | ecosystem: Environmental > Aquatic > Thermal springs > Hot (42-90C) > Sediment... | reverse complement strand
ACACTACCCAAGTGACATGTATCGGTGCCGCGCATGGTACGATTTTACGTGAGGCAATGATAAGAACTACGGTACGATTCTTAAGTGAGGCAATACGGCAAGGCTACTCGTTTGAGGGTCAAGAGCTACTTGAGGACTGCTAGCTGACCGTGGTACAATCTGGTCGGCGTATACAGATGCAACCGGAGGTCTCGGATGGCTCTAGACAAGTATGGATACTTCACCGAAGACGGCATGGAGTTCGTGATCACAAGGCCCGATACTCCTGCACCGTGGGTGAACTATATATCAAACGGCCGCTATACCGGTCTTGTTTCCAATACAGGTGGAGGGTTCAGCTATTGGATGGACCCGCGCGATAGCCGCATTACGCGGTTCCGTTATAACTCGCTTCCGTGGGACCGACCCGGCAGATATGTTTACCTCAAAGATAGCGACGATATGTACTGGAGCATTTCCTGGCAACCAACTGTTCATGAGCCGCGGGAATACGAGTGCCGCGTTGGAATGGGTTACCAGACCATTAAGATGCTTCATAGAGACATCCGAAGCGAGATTACGTATTTCGTGCCTCTTGACGATGATTTGGAAATATGGTTGGTGAAACTCCAAAACGAGAGCTTCGAGCCTAAGCGCCTGCACGTCTATTCCTACGTAGAACTCTGCCTTGGACATGCGTTGGTTGACCTCATTAACCAACCCAACGATCAACATTTCAATCTTGCACACTTCGAACGTACAGGCAATGCTATTTATGCGACAAAGAACTATTGGGTTACGCATCGGGGAGTATCGGTGGAGCAGCCAAATCAGGGATGGGATAGATACGTCGTATTCACAACTGATCTGCAGGTAGAATCTTGGGACTGTCTGAAGGATGCATTCATAGGCAAGTGGCGCAGTGAACAGAACCCGATAGGAATTGAAAACGATCTGCTTTCCAATACGGATATCACGGCAGGTGATGCCTGCGCGGCACTTCAGAGCGAGGTGCTGCTTGAGCCGCGACAAGAAACGGAGTTTGTAGTGCTTTTGGCTTGCGTGCCTGCAGAGAATTATCGAGATACGGCGCTTAGTCTTATAGGTAAGTATCGTTCTCCTGCTTCAGCTCAAGCAGCCCTTGAGAAAGTTTGTGTATATTGGAGAGAATATCTGTCGTCAGTTCAAGTTGAGACTCCCGATCGCGAGATGAATATGATCGTCAATGTTTGGGGGAAGCGGCAGAGTTGGGTGACGTTCAACGCGAACAGAAACGCCGGCTACTACCACGGAGGTCTACTTTTTGGTGTGGGAATCAGGGATCAGTGCCAGGATCTAATGGGGCCATTGCTTTCAAAGCCTGCATTAGTAGCAGATAGGATCAAAGAAGTTCTCTCGCATCAATTCCGAGACGGCAGCACGTTACACAACTATTTCAAACTTACAGGTCAAGGAGAGAAAACTGGTCATTCGGATACTCCATTGTGGCTTCCATTTGCTGTGATTAACTATCTAAAGGAAACCGGCGATTGGGAATTCCTCACGAATGTAGTTCCATTCCAGGATGAAGACGAGGCAGATGTGCTCGACCACATAATTCGGGCAGTAGATTATGTACTGAGTCAGCTTACAGAAAACCATCTTCCGAAGTTTGGTCCCGGTGACTGGAACGACACTCTGGACTATGTCGGCCGGAAGGGAAAAGGCGAAAGCGTGTGGGTTGCCCATTTCTTATGCTACATATTACGAGAGACGGCTGAGCTTCTGGAATATTTAACGCGCCAAGTCATTTGTCCGAGCACTTCGTATCTTGCAGAAACTGCAAAACGCTATCGAAACGAATACGAGCTGGTGAGGCAGGCAATTAATGAACGATGTTGGGATGGCGAGTGGTACATTCGCGGAATTCGAGATGACGGAGATGTTATAGGTGCCAGTCGAAACAAGGAAGGCCGGATATTCATGAACGCTCAGAGCTGGGCGGTTATATCGGGTGTAGCAGATGAGAGACACGGCCGACTTGCAATGTCTTCAGCCGACAGGCTGTTGATAACCCCTAGAGGGCCAAAGATTTTATCCCCAAGTTATACACAAGTAGACCCTGGTGTGGGGTTGGCAACTAGGTGCGTGCCGGGCAAGAAAGAAAACGGTTCAATCTTTAATCACGTCGCTGCATGGGCAATTCTTGCGAATACCCTAATTGGCGAAGGCAACAGGGCATACGATTATTATCGCAAGTGCATGCCAATGGTGCAGGCTGAGTCGGATCCCGATCTGTATAGGATGGAGCCGTATGTTTATTCGGAATACGTCACCAGCGATGAACATCCCACATTCGGACAAGCAAGCCATTCTTGGTTAACGGGTTCTGGAGTGTGGATGTTCAGAGATGCGCTTGACTATATCCTTGGAATTCGCCCTACATATGACGGGCTGATTGTGGATCCGTGTATTCCTGATAGTTGGGATGGATTCAAAGTTATTCGCAGATTCCGCAGTGCGACATACGAAATAGAGGTAACAAACCCGAATCACGTTCAACATGGTATAGCAAGACTGGAAATGGACGGAGTCAAAATCGAAGGCAACAAACTACCAGTTCTGGAAAAGGGCAGAATAGCCAAGGTTAAGTGCATAATGGGATAATAAGCTTGCAGTGTTTAAAAGAAAGAGGAGTTGAGTTTGAAGAGAAAATCGATTGTGGCAGTTAGTAAGATCGAGGATATTAATAGCAGTGATTCCATCGACGCTGCTGTGCGCAGATGTGTATATGATGCGTGCGATTTCTTGGGCCTTTGCGTAGGTAAGCACGTCGTGCTCAAACCTAATGTCTATTGCCCTTTGCCACCTCCTACGACAACTGATCCGCGGGTAATAGGGGCTCTGATCAAATTGGCATTGGCAGCCGGGGCGAGGAAGGTGACTGTAGCGGAGGGACGAAGTATTTCCACAGCTCTGTTCAGAAAAGCTGCGCAAACTACACGGGCGTGTTTCGAAGCGACCGGAATGGAACGAGCGGCACTAGATAACGGCGCGGATATTGTCTATCTGGAGGAAGATGAGTTTATCGAGGTTTCGAATCCAGATGCTGTCGTGCTCAAAAAAGCAAGGGTGCCGAGGACGATTTATGAAGCTGAGGTGCTTATCAATGTCCCCGTTCTTAAGAACCACAGCTTAACGCTGACTACGCTTGGTATCAAAAATCTTCACGGAACGGTTTCCGACGAGGACAAACTATTTGGCCATGACTACTATCGCATTTCGCAGAAACTGGTTGATATACTTCGCTATCATAGACCTGCGCTTACGGTTATTGATGGCGTTCGCGGACAGGAAGGCGATCACGCCGACATGGGACGGCCTGTAGAAACCGAAGTTATTATTGCCGGCACTGACACGGTGGCAGTGGACGCCATTGGAGAAGCCGTGATGGGCCTAGCAAACCTAGAATCGGATACAACGCGACTTGCACATGAGCAAGGCCTTGGCATTGGCGACAGAGAACAGATTCAGGTTGTTGGCGAAAAGTTAGACAATATTGCGCACCGTTTCGCGCGCCCGGACATTGAAATATCTGAAGAGCGATTTCCAGGTTTGCGCATTCGTGCCGGTGAATACTGTAAGGGCTGCGAATACTACATCAGGCGTGGAATCGACCGGCTAATAGCTGAAGGCGTTCTTGATCCGGATGACAAGCTCACTATTGTGTTCGGTAAAGATCCCCAAGTTGAAACGGATATCGACGGCCGTGTGATCCTTATTGGTGATTGCGCGCTTCAAAGTGAGTCTGTCAAGCGGCTTCGTAACCACTTGTGGTTAACAGGGCGTTTGAAGGTGGTCTATTGCTGCCCACCGATGGAGTTCAGAATGAGAGCGTTGGAACTGGCTGGCGACTAATAAACTCCAAGACAAATTATGCGGAGGCAGGTATGCCTTTAATCACAGGCAGAAACGCCGTTCTTGATACCTATGCTCGTGCGGCTGAGCGCGGATGGGTTGTGCCTACATTTTGCGCGGAAAACCTTACAACAATCGAGGCCATACTATCCGCGACAAAAGATTACGCCGATCGTATTGGCGCGCCAGACATTCCTGTCGCTATTGCAATCACAAATCTTTACTCTCATCGGTCCCAAACTCTCAACTACACTCTCATAGGAGACTGGCGAATAGGTCTAAAGCTTTGGATGGCTGACCTTCGCGTCTTGACCGATTGTGATTCGCCCTTTGCCAAACTCTGCGTGATGTCTCATCTCGATCATGTTCAACCTGATCTGAACGCGGAGCTTCTGAAGTGGGACTTGCGATCCTTTTCGTCTATAATGTTTGATGCTTCAGCTTTACCTTTCGATGAGAACATTAAGCTCACGGCGCGCTTCGTTGAAGAATATGGCGGCGAAATCGTCGTCGAGGGAGCGTGCGATGAGATTGTCGATGCTGGCGGTAATGAGGTTAGCAAGCTAACTACTCCAGAGAATGCCGAACGCTATGTGCGTGAGACTGGTGTGGATTTCATCGTTGCGAATCTTGGAACAGAACACCGTGCGAGTGCTAAAAACCTAGAGTATCACGGTAGTCTTGCTAAACGGATCAAGGATAGCATAGGTGGTCCCAAGATCGTGTTACACGGGACATCGTCGGTTACTAACGATCAAGTTAAAAATCTGTTTTCAGACGGCGTATGCAAAGTTAACATTTGGACCGCGTTGGAGCGGGACTCCTCGCCGGCTCTTCTTGAAGATATGGTGATCAATGCTGCCAAAGTCGCTGGACCGAGAGTTGCGGGCAGATTATTAGAAGAGGGATACCTAGGACCTAGGGCCGATCGCGAGAGTCCTCCCAACCTCGACCACTTCACAACGGTATATAGGCAAAGAATCGTGTTCGAAGAGATGAAGAAAATAGTCACTGGCTATCTGGAGATGTGGTATGTATGAGCTATCTTGGGCTTGACATAGGAACGACCGGATGTAAGGCGGTGGTATTTGATGATTGCGGGCGCCAGCTCAGTTCCTCTCGTCGAGAATATCAGGTAATTTCTTCACTGGAGGACTTTGCTGAGCTGGACTCTGAGCGCGTAATTAATAGCTGCTTTGATGTGGTTAGAGAAGCCGCAGATTCCATCACTGACGATCCTGTTTGCGCAATAGCGATATCAAGTCAAGGAGAAGCCTTCACGCCGATCGGTTCGGGCGGTGAAGTGCTCGGCAATGCTATGGTCTCTTCGGATTCGCGAGCAGCAGCGATAGCGCGCACGTGGACCGAGAAGTTCGGCGCAGAGAAGCTCTATCTTATAACTGGTCATACCGCACATCCGATGTTCACTCTATTCAAGCTTTTGTGGCTCCGAGACAACCGACCGGATATTTGGAGGTGTGCCAATGCGTTCTATTGCTTCGAAGATTTGATGCACTACAAGTTGGGACTGGAGCCTGCCATAAGTTGGCCGCTTGCAGGGCGAACAATGCTCTTTGACGTGCGCAAGCACGAGTGGTCAGAAGAGATTTTGAGTGCTGTGGGGCTTGAAGTTTCAAGCCTGGCAAAACCTTTAGCTTCCGGCGAGATCGTTGGTAAATTGCCGCGCCGAATAGCGCGAAACCTCGGCCTTTCGGATGATGTGACGGTTGTTGCGGGCGGTCACGACCAGCCGTGTTGTGCTCTAGGAGCGGGGGTGGCATCTACCGATAGAGCAGTATATGGCATCGGGACAGTTGAGTGCATTACGCCAGCGTTTGATGAGCCGATTTTTAGCGACGAATTGATGAGCAAGAACCTTTGCACTTACGACTTCACTGTGCGGGGAATGTATACTACGGTTGCCTACAGTCTTACGGGTGGCAATCTGCTTCAGTGGTTTCGAGACGAGTTTGGGCAACAAGAGGTTCAAAAGGCTTCTATTGCTGGGGTAGACGCATACGATATCCTTTTAAATGAAATGGCGTCCGAGCCGACCTCGCTCATTGTGCTGCCCTATTTCACTCCCTCTGGCACACCTTACTTCGATACTGAGACGAAAGGCGCTATATTGGGACTTAGGCTTACAACGAAGCGATCAGAAATACTACGTGCGTTGCTGGAGGGAGTCGCGCTTGAAATGAGGCTCAATCTTGACATCCTAGAACGATCTGATGCGCGGGTTCGGGAACTTACGGCAACAGGTGGTGGTGCCAGGAATCGCAAATGGATTCAACTCAAAGCAGATGTCTTGAATCGTCCTATAGGTATTGCCGAGGTGACTGAAGCCGGATGCATGGGAGCAGCTATGCTGGCTTGCGCAGCAGTTTCAGGCGAAGATGTAACCCAAATTGCCCAGCGGTGGGTTCGATTGACTGAAATCGTAGAACCTAATCAGCAAAGGGCAGAGCACTATAATCAGGTATTCCCGGAGTACTTGAATCTGTATCCGATGATTAGCAAATTCTATCGAAAGGATGGGGGAAGATGATCACACCCAAAGCGGGATTTATCGTTTACGGAGTTCACAAAGACGGTCTGAAGGATCCTATGGGCACACCGTTCATAGACGATTCTATTATAGATAGCTCGAAAAAAGCTCTTCGCGACGCGGGAGTAGAGCTAGTTGAGCACGATGTTATTATTGCTTCGAAGGAAGAGGCTCGTGCTGCTCTCAGAAGGATGAAGAACGACGATAACGTTGACTGCGTGATATTGTTCTCAGGAACATGGGTTTGGGCTGGGCATCTGATCGGAGCCATACGCGATTTCGCAATGACTGGTAAGGGCGTGCTAATCTGGACGCATCCAGGCAGTCAGGGTTGGAGGCCGGTTGGTGGTCTTGTAATGCATGGCGCATTAATGGAAGTGGGCATACCGCACAAATTCGTCTATGGATCGGCAGATGATTCAAGCGAGATTGATCGCATAGTATCCTTCTGCCGTGCAGCCCATATGAAGCAGTGGCTTAATATGTCTACGATCGGGACATTTGGCGGACGAGGAATGGGGCAAACATGCGGTGTTGCCGATCCCTCGCAATGGATGCGGATGTTTGGCATAGATATCGATTCTCGCGATACAACTGAGCTTATTAGGACTGCCGAGAGCGTTACCGAAGACGAGATCAAAGCGCTGGAGCCACGAATCAAGCAGCTTTTTGGTACGATTCCAGATAGGAATCTTGTGAACGAGCGATCAATTCGGCTTTACCTTGCGATTAAGAAAATTGTGCAAAAGGAGAAGTGGGACTTCTATACAATTCAAAGCTTTCCGGGTCTGGGTGACGACTATTGTGCCACTTGTTTTGCTCAAAGTATGATGCTGGAGGATGGCTACGGGACATCAACCCTCGGCGACTTCAATACAGCGCTTACAGTGTTGCTGCTTACGAAGCTGTCTAATGAGCCCGTTTACTATGGCGATCTTCAGCACATTGATAATGCAAATAATGAAATCAAGATCATCGGTGATGGAGCCTGCCCGCCGTCGCTTGCAGGCAAGCTCGGTCCAGCAGGGTTTGCCGAACACGGCATTCCAACAGAGGGTGAGGCCGGAGGTTTGTCAGTAAGTCTCGTTTGTAAGGTTGGCGAAGGGGTTTTAGCGAGGCTTGGCAGAGTGGAAGGTGATTTTATTATGGCCATCACGAGATGTTCTATTTTCGAACCGCCGGCTGATCAAATTGAGAAGAGAAGAGAGGAATGCGGCATCCCGTTTTGGCCGCACGGCTTTGTCAAGGTCCACTGCGACGTTGAAAACCTGTTGCAGGTGTGGACCAATGAATATGCTTGTTTGGGTTATGGAGAGCACTTGTATCCGGCACTCGTAGATTTTTGCGAAATGACGGGCATCACGGCGATACCGCTGTGAGAAGTTACAACGTAGCAAGAGTCTTCACGGGTTAGACAGGTGATCTTTCCAGTAGCTATAAAGTCGTGATCAACTAAATAGCTATGGATATTAGAGACTTCAAACCTGAGCCAATGCTGAAGCGTCCGGACAACACGCCTGAGAAGGCCAAGTTTCCGGTGATAGATGCACATAACCATCTCTTCGGTGATTTGCCACCTAACGAGATGCTCAAAGTAATGGACGATGTTGGTGTACGAACTTTTGTCAATGTTACCGGAAACGCTACGCTGCCACCCAAGAACAATTGCTATACTATCGAGCGGCGTGAGATCGATAAATACATTGCGGCGTATGTAAAGTCCTATCCAGGAAGGTTTGCTGCTTTTACTATGGCCGATTTTGCACAGTGGAGCGATCCTGTGCTGCTCACCGATGATTTTGTTGATCGCTGCGTCCAACATTTTGAGGAAGATGTCGCTAAGGGCGCTCTTGGTCTTAAGGTGACAAAGGAGCTTGGCTTATTCTTTAAGGACAGCGACGGAAGATATATTCCGGTGGATGACGAGCGACTGTTTCCTATCTGGCGGCGGGCTGGGGAGCTAGGTAAACCGGTGTTAATTCATGTCTCTGACCCTGTAGCCTTCTTCCTGCCCGTCGATGAGCACAATGAACACTATCTTACTTTACAGGAGTTTCCTGCGTGGAGTTTTTATGGCTCATTCTACTCGAAGTGGGAGCTTTTGGAACAGCGTAATCGAGTCATAGCGACTCACTCGCAGACGCGCTTTATTTTGCCACATGTTGCCAATAACCCTGAGGACTTGGACTCTGTGGCTCGGCTTTTGGATCGCTTTCCCAACGTAGTGATTGACTTCTCAGCCAGAATTGATGAGCTCGGTAGGCAGCCGTATACGGCACGGGATTTCTTTATTGCATACCAGGATCGTATTCTCTTTGGAATAGACATGCCAGTTCGAGCCGACATATATCGTTGTTACTTCCGTTTTCTAGAAACCCGTGACGAATATTTTGAATATCCCGACTACATTGGTCGCTGGGGCTATAGCAGGTGGCGTATATACGGACTAGGTCTACCCGACGAAGTACTTAGGAAAATATACTTCGAGAATGCAGAACGCGTTATTGGATTGTAAGCAAGATTGAGGAGGAGGAAAAGTGTACGTAGGAAGAATAGTAGCGGTCGGAAAAGCCGACCGACCGTTTGCAGCATACAGAGTGTCGTCGAGATCATTTCCAAACAGAGTTGCACGGATCAGCGATGCAATGATTTCAATACAGCCAATAGATCCGGAGGATATGAAGAAGAACCCTTACATAGCTTACAACTGTTTGCGTGTTTCCAAGAACGGTGTAGTAGTTTCCAACGGAACTCATACCGATCCTATTTTTGAAAAGCTTGAGGCTGGTGTTCAGCCGGACGTTGCGCTGCAGGAAGTCCTAACTGAAATGGGCTATGAACACGACGAGTTCAATACGCCTCGCATTGCCGGAATTGTAACCGAGAACCACGGTTTTCTAGGAATCGTGCGCGTTGATGGTGTGGAAATAGAATCGTTTGGCTTGGAAGAGAACTCCTGTCATTTTATATGCACTTATGAGATGAACCGGATAGATGGCAAGAGCCATACTTTCGTAGCGTCGTCCGCTGCGGAAGCCGCAAGGTACATCTTTGACGGAGGAATATTCAAGGACTTTGAACAGCCGGTATGCTCGGCAGCGTGGATGGGAGAGTTGGCGGTGTACAATCCAGAGATAGGAGATTCTTCACAACGCTTGTAGTGGGTTTGGGAGTAAATGTCGAGGTTAATAAGTCTGAAGTTTCCGTAGGTCTTAAATGCGCTTGCAAAGGAAGTGCCTCTCTTAATATAATGAGCGTGTTCCCCTGTCCTGGTGACGAATGCCGCAGGGCTATCTCGTTATATCAGCAAAAGAACGTAGGAGGCAGCCATGGCCGCGGATAACAACCTCAAACTCTTTGCCGGAACGGCTAATCCGGAACTAGCACGGGAGATAGCCGACTACCTCCACGTTCCGTTGGGCAAGCTCCAGATTCGCAGGTTCAGCGACGGTGAGTGTTATGTCAAGTTTGACGAGTCGGTTCGAGGTGTAGATGCTTTTGTCATACAGCCGACTTGTCCGCCCGTCGATGCGAACTTGATGGAATTGCTCATCTTAATCGATGCCCTTAAGAGAGCATCTGCCAGGAGTATCACGGCAGTTATACCATACTACGGCTACGCTTGCCAGGAAAAGAAGGATGCTCCTCGCGAACCTATTACG
>Ga0272448_1009266_pt1 | contig 10087 bp, 5 predicted proteins | sample YNPCB0191_FD_202220 | JGI IMG/M metagenome (GOLD analysis project Ga0272448, IMG submission 202220) | Hot spring sediment microbial communities from Yellowstone National Park, WY, United States - YNP-CB-019-1 | ecosystem: Environmental > Aquatic > Thermal springs > Hot (42-90C) > Sediment... | reverse complement strand
GGCTGCGGGAGAGGCTGCGGCGGGAGGCGCACTCGGCAGGGATTCTTTCGCACCCCGGCATCGTGGTGGTCTACGACGTGGGCCAGGAGGGCGAACTGGCCTATATCGCCATGGAGTTAGTGCCGGGGCGGAGCCTGGAGGACCTGCTGAGAGATCCGCAGCCGCCCACCCAGCAAACCATTCTCAACCTGTTGAGGCAGACCGCCGCCGCGCTGGATTACGCGCACAAGAAGGGTATCGTCCACCGCGACATCAAGCCCGCCAACATACTGATCAGCGAGGACGGCGTGGTCAAGATAACGGACTTCGGGGTGGCGAAGATATCCACCTCGCAGCAGTTGACCGTGGCGGGCACTGTGCTGGGGACGCCGAATTACATGTCGCCCGAGCAGGTCCAGGGGCAGCCGGTCGATGGCCGGGCGGATCAGTTCTCCCTTGCCGTGATCGCCTACGAGGTGTTGACCGGCGAGAAACCCTTCGCCGGCGAGCAGCTCACCACCGTGCTTTATAAGATCGTGGCGGAGCCGCCGCGTCCCCCGCAAGAGGTCAATCCCACGCTGCCTTGGCCGGTCTCCCTGGTCCTTAACCGGGCGCTGGCGAAAAACCCGGAGGAACGCTATCCCAATTGCACGGAGTTTATCAACGCGCTGGAAAACGCGCTCGAAACCAAGAAGGACTGGCAAGCCGGGCCTCGCACCGGGAGCGAAGCGCTGCCGACCGCCACCGTAGGCACAACCGTCAAGGAACACGTCGCAGAGAAGCTGGAGGAGGTGAGCGAAGCGCGCCGCCACCCCGGACCGAAGCCGCGGCGGCGAACGGCAACGGCGCTGCTTGGGCTTGTGGGAGCGCTGGCCGTGGCAGGCGGGCTGTGGATCGGGCTGCAAGGTCGTAGGACGGCGGGGCCGGTCGCGCAGACGCCCGCCGTGTCGGCGCCTCAACCCGCGGCCAAGCCCAGCCCGATGCCCCACAGCGGCAAGGCTGCGGACACCCCGGTTCCACTCGGCGCACAGCCGGCCCCGGCAGTCGTGAAGACCACACCGGCTGCGGCCGAGCCGGAACCCTCGCCCAAACCCAGCCAGCCGGCCCAACCGGCTCAGACGGCACCGATGACGAAGCCGGATGCCGGAGCAACCACAAAGCCCGAACGCAAGGCGCTTGCGCCCACCGAGTTCAAGCTGATGGTTACCAGCAGCCCGCCGGGCGCCGAGGTGGTGTTCGATGCGAACCCGCAAACCAAGTGCGTGACCCCCTGCTCGCTGAACCTGGCGCCTGGCAGGCACACTCTGGCGGCCACCTTGGGGGGGCATCGCCAGGAGATGCGGATCTTCGATATGACCGGGCCGCGGGAAATCTTTCTGGGCCTGACGCGGCAGACCGGTACGGTGCGGGTGGAGACAACGCCGCCGGGAGCGCAGATCCTGGTGAACGGCGAACGACGATCGGAGACCACGCCGGCAACTCTAGTCCTTCCTGTCGGCAAGTATGAGATCCAGGTTGTCAAGGACGGCCATGCGGATCGCCAAGCCATCGAGCTAAAGGAAGGCGCGCTGCTGCGCGTGTACTTCCAGCTCAGCCAGTAACCGGCGCTCAGTACTGAAGCAGGCGCTCCGCGGCTTCCACCAGGTCGTCCACCTGCGGAAGGATTTCGTCTTCGAGTTGCGGGTTGTATGCCACCCAGGTGTCCAGCGCCGCGACGCGACTGACCGGGGCGTCCAAGCAGGCGAACAATTCCTCCGCGATGCGTGCGGCGATCTCCGCGCCGTATCCGAAGGAAAGGCAGTCTTCGTGCGCCACGATAACCCGATTGGTTTTCCGGACCGAGCGGCAAATGGCTTCCCAGTCGTAAGGCGCCAGGGTGCGCAGGTCTAGGATTTCGATACTGCATTCCGGCTGGTTGTGCTCGAGCAGGGAGGCCGCTTGCAGGGCTTTCTGCACCAGTGCGCCGTAGGTGATTATGGTCAGTGAACGCCCGGCCTTCACCAGCCTGGCCTTGCCGAAGGGAATGGTGAAATCGACCCCGGGATACGGGGATCGATTGTAGGGTTCACGGTACAGTCGCTTGTGCTCCAAGAAAAGTACCGGATCGTCGGCGCGCAGGGCCGTGCGCAGTAAACCGCAGGCGTCCAGGGTGTTGGAAGGCATCACCACGCGCAAGCCCGGAATGTGGGTGAATTCCACTTCTCCGCACTGGCTGTGATACGGCGCCCCGCCCTGCAAGTACCCGCCGATGGCCACGCGTATCACCGCCGGGCAGGAGAAGCCGTTGTTTGACCGCCAGCGCAAGGTGGCCAGCTCATTGCGCAGTTGCATCATCGCGGGCCAAATGTAATCGAAGAACTGTATTTCGGCGACAGGCTTGAGACCGCGAGTGGCCAGACCGATGGCGCGGCCCACGATGCCGGCTTCGGCCAGCGGAGTGTTGAAGCAGCGGCGGCTGCCGAACTGGGATTGCAGGCCGTGGGTGGCTTTGAAGACGCCGCCCTTGCCTTTCAGGCGCGGCAGGTTCTCCTCCCGGCTGCAATCGGCGACATCTTCGCCGAAAACCAGGATGCGCGGGTTGCGGCGCATCTCGTCGTGAAGCGTGCGGTTGATGGCGTCCACCATGGTGAGCGGCCCGCCCTCGAAGACCGGTTCGGCGGCGAATTGCTCCGAGGTGGGATCCACGCGGTCCGAGTAAAGGAACTGAAGCGATGATCCCTGGGGCGGGGCGGCGGCGTTAAGAGCCTTCTCGGTGGCTTCCTGAAGTTCCAGTTCGATTTCATGCAGTATGAGTTGGAGCCGATGGTGATCCAGCACGCCTTCGGCCAGCAGGAACTCCGGGAAGCGCTGGATGGGATCGCGTGCGGCTTCGGCCTGGCGTTCTTCCGGGGTTTTGTAAAGGCGCTCGTCGTCGGAGAGCGAGTGGGAGTAGGGACGGATCACGTGTGCGTGAACCAGCGCCGGACCCTGCCGGGCGCGACACCAGGCGGCTGCTTCGCGCAGGGCCTGGCAGCAAGCGATGAAGTCCACGCCATCCACCTCGCGCACCAGCAGGTTCGGGAAGCTGCGCACCAAAGCGGAGATGCTGCCGCCGGCGGTCTGGCGCTCGACGGGGACCGAGATGGCGTAGCCGTTGTCCTCGATGAGGAACAGTACGGGCAGCCGGTCCAAGCAGGCGATGTTGAGGGCCTCCCAGAATTCGCCCTCGCTGGTGGCGCCGTCGCCGGATGAGACTAGGGTGAGGTCGTCGGCGGCAGGATCCAAATAGAGCGAGGCATGGGCGCAGCCGACCGCCTGAAGGAATTGCGTGCCGGTAGGCGAGGAAGCGCTGACGATGTGCAGCTCGGGCGAGCCCCAGTGCGACGGCATCTGGCGGCCGCCGGATGCGCGGTCTTCGGCCGCTCCCACCGCCTGAAGCAACATCTGTTCGGCGCTTATGCCCAAGGCCAAACAGAGAGCGCGGTCGCGATAGTAGGGATAGAACCAATCATAGCCCGGGCGAAGCAGCATACCGGCGGCGGTGGTGACGGCTTCGTGGCCAGCGCTGGAGATCTGGAAATAAATGCGGTTCTGGCGCTTTAAAAGGATTTCGCGATCATCCAGGCGCCGGGACAACTGCATGATGCGGAAGGCTCTAATAAGCTGCTCCGGCTCGAGGCCGGCGAAACGGGTAAGAAGATCGGGGCCGAGCTGCGTAGTGGAATTCGTAGCCATGCCGGCGAAGCCTCCCGCTTCAAGTGTAGCCCGCAGGAGGCCGGATTGCGAGTGGCGGTGGCCCGGGGAGGGGGTAGGGACGTACTCTGAAAGTATGTATGAGCTGGCGTGGTTTCGCTCGAACCTGGATGAGATCGCAGCGCGACTGGCCGGGCGCGGCTACGTTCTGGACGTGGAGCAATTCCGCGAGCTGGATGCCCGGCGGCGCGCGGCGCTGACCGAGAGCGAGAGGCTGAAAGCCTGGCGCAGAGCGGAGAGCGCCGAGATCGCCCGTCTGAGGCAACAGGGCGCCGACACAAGCGAGCGGCAGCAGAAGGTGCGGGAAGTCGCCGAGCAGATTGCGTCGCTGGATGAGCAGGCGCGGCAGTTGGACGAAGAGTTCCGGCAGCGGCTGGCGAGCGTGCCGAACGTGCCGCACGAAACCACGCCGGTGGGACGCAGCGAAGAGGACAACGTCGAGGTGCGACGGTGGGGCCAGCCGCGGGAGTTCGGGTTTCAGGCGAAGCCGCACTGGGAGCTAGGGCCGGAGCTGGGCATACTGGATCTGGAGCGAGCGGCGAAGGTGACCGGGGCCCGTTTTGCGGTGTATTGGGGGATGGGGGCGAAGCTGGAGCGAGCGCTAATCAACTTCATGCTTGACGTGCACACACGTTGGCACGGCTACAGCGAGGTGCTGCCGCCATTCTTGATCAATTCCGCCAGCCTTTACGGGACCGGGCAACTGCCGAAGTTCGCCGAGGACTTGTTCAAGTGCGAAGGCTTCGACTTCTGGCTGGCGCCGACCGCGGAAGTCCCGGTGACCAACCTGTACCGCGACGAGACGCTGGAAGCCGAGCATTTACCGATCAAGTTGGCGGCTTACACGCCGTGTTTCCGCAGCGAAGCAGGCTCGTACGGCCGGGACGTGCGGGGCATAATTCGCCAGCACCAGTTTCAGAAGGTGGAGCTGGTGAAGTTCGCGCGGCCGGATCAGAGCTATCAAGAGCTGGAGAGCTTGACGGCGGATGCCGAGGACATATTGCAACGGTTGGGACTGCCATACCGGACGGTAGCCCTCTGCACGGGGGACTTGGGATTCTCGTCGGCAAAGACCTACGACATCGAAGTGTGGATGCCGGGTTTGCAAAGTTACAAAGAGATTTCTTCGTGCTCGAACTTCGAGGCATTCCAGGCGCGGCGGGCCGGTATCCGGATGAGGAGCGGCAAGGGCAAGACGGAGTACGTACATACGTTGAACGGAAGCGGCCTGGCGGTGGGACGGACCTGGGTGGCGGTGGTGGAAAACTACCAGCAGGCGGACGGCAGCGTGGTGATTCCGGAGGCGCTGCGGCCTTACCTGAATGCCGAGAGGATCACCGCCGGCGGCCAGATGCGTTGAAGGCTGAGCGGGCGGCGGACGGGGCGGGCAGAAACGTGAGTAACAGCCGATAGCTCATTCGCCAGAGGGCGGGCAATTCACACCATCAAAAGAAGTTAGGCTCGGGTGTGATTCAGGGCGGGAGTCGTGTGTCGAGGATGCGTCGTCTAAACTGAAGCCGGTAGTTACTACTCGCTTGGGCCCGGATCCTGAGGAACAGGGAGCGCCGGCGCCGCCCGGAGCAAGACCTGGGGGAAGAGGGCGGCGCCTGCGACTTGGAACGGGATCCGGGCCGCTATTTTTGGAGGGTCTCCGGTGCGTGGTTGTTTGCGGTTTATGAAGGCGATGCTGGCCGCGGGAATGTTGTGGGCGGCGCCGCCTCTGACGACAATTCAGGACGTTTTGTACAAAGCGGACGGGACGCTCTTCAATGGCTTGGTTTTCATTGAGTGGAAAAGCTTTGAGACGGCGGATCGCTCCAACATTGCGACGCAGCGGATGACGGTACAAATCGTCAACGGGGTGCTGCGAGTGCGCTTGGTGCCGACCACTACGGCGACACCGCCAAGCACGTACCTGGTGCGCTACACGAGCGACGGCCGCATACAATCTGAGGAGATCTGGGCGGTGCCGCCGAGCTCGACGCCGCTGCGGGTGAGGGACGTGAGAGTGGGAACGCAGCTAGCGGCTCAGAGCGAGCCGCTCGAGCTCAGTGACGTGATCGGGCTGGTGGAGGCGCTGGAGGCACGGCCGGTGAAGGGCCCGAATTACGTGTCATCGCGCGCGGTGTACATAAACGCCAGCGGGGCGCTGGAGGCGGTCTCAGGCAATCCCGGCGATTGCGTGCGGGTGGACGGCAGTTCCGGTCCATGCGGTACGGATGGGGGAGCAAGCGGAGGCCCGGCTTTCGTGGACGGCGAGACGCCAGCCGGTCTGGTGAACGGCACTAACGCGGTGTTCACGCTATCCAACAGTCCATCGCCGGAGTCGGGCTTGGCGCTGTACCGCAACGGGCTTTTGCAAAAGCAAGGTCTGGACTACACCCTGAGCGGAAACGTGATCAGCTTCGCTGCGGGAGCGATTCCGCAGCCCGGCGACGTGCTGACTGCGTCCTACCGGATGGAAGGGACGGCGCGTGTGGCGCACGATCTGCTGAGCGAGTCGCACGCCGACACCAGCCCGGGTTCGCCGGTGCGCGGAGACCTCATCATCGCGACGGGGACTTCACCCACGAAATGGGCGCGCCTGCCGCTGGGACCGGCCAACCGCTGCCTGATGTCGAACGGCCAGGACGCGGTATGGAACACCTGCCTGTTCACGGGCTTTCCGGCGGGCGCGGTGCCGTTCGTGGACGGGGAGGGCAACCTGGCGCAGAATTACGCCCGGCTGTACTGGGACAATCAGAACCGGAGGCTTTCGGTAGGCAACAATACGAGCCTGAGCACGCTGCTGGTGTGGGATGCGCAGAGCTCCACGGGCAGCACCACGCTGGCGGTGCGGGCGGGTGAGGGGCAGGGCAGTGCGCCACTGGCGAGCTGGCAAAACGCCTACGGAGTCGAGGTAGCGCAGGTGGATGCCGGCGGGCAGTTTACAGGGGTTTCGTTCCGAGCGGTGAGTTCGACCGCGCAAGCGGCCTGGCGGGAGAGCGGCACGACGAGCGACCCGACCAGCGCGGCGGGCGGGGACTTCTGGTACAACCGCACGCTGGAGGCGCGCAAGAGCGTGGAGGGCGGGCAGGTGCATACGCTGCCGCAAGTGATATGCTCCAGCACGGGCGCTTCGACCAACAGCACCAGTCTTACGCGCCTGGGCGATTGCATGATACCGGCCAACCTGTTGAAGCCCGGCGACCGGGTGGACATCCGTTTCGATTACTCACACCAGGGTGCGGGGACGGGCTTCGCGGTGGAAGTGCGCTGGGGCGCGACGGCGCTGGCGGCGCGCACTGCGGATGCGGGCACCACGCTGGTGAGCGGGCGCGCCGACGCGGCGGTGCGCGCGGCGGGAGTGCAGTGGAGCGCGCAGAGCTGGGGCGCCGGGTTGAGCTTTTCTGCCGCGGCAGGGAGCGCATCGGATTCGCTGGCGGCGCCGCTGAGGGTGGAGTTCTTCGGCGCGCTGGCAGGCGCCACGGCCGAGACCGTGACGCTGGAGAATTTCACGGTTATTCGCTATCCGGCGCAGGCTAATCCCTGATCAGCAGGTTTCAACGCGCACGGCCTTGTTGATCCATTCCGGATCGTACTCCACACCCAGGCCCGGGCCTTCGGGAACCTTTACGACGCCATTGCGGATCTCGAACTGCGGGCTGTACCAGGAGAGGGGTTTGTGCGGGCCCCGACAGGGAAATTCCATGTAGGGCCCAATGTTGGGGATGGCGGAAGCGAATTGCAGGATGTTACAGGCAGCAGCGTCGGTTTGGGTGTTGTGAGGAACGATCCACATCTTGGCCTGGCGAGCCATGCGGGCCACGCGGGCGGCGCGGATGAAGCCGCCGTTGTAGTTCAGATCCGGCTGCACGATATCAACGACGCGATTCTGAATCATCCACTGGAAACGCCAGAGGCTGGCGTCCTGTTCGCCGCCGGCAACCGGTATGGACAGGGCGTCGGCCACGCGTTTGGTCTCGCCCAGTTCCTCCCAGGGACAAGGTTCCTCAAAGAAGGCGACCTTTAACTCCTCGAGCATTCTGCCCACCTGGATGGCGACGGTGGAATCGTAGGAGCCGTTGGCGTCGGCATAGATGGTGATTCCGTCGCCAAGGCGCTTGCGGGCCAGGGTCATCAAACGGCTGGTGCGTCCCGGGTAGACGTCGGCGTTGCGGCTCATGCGCCCGCCGATTTTGAACTTGACCGCCCGCGCGCCGGTGAGGGCCAGGGCTCTCAGGTAGATTTCCACCTCTTGCTCGGCGGTAGTGTTGCGTTCTGAGCCGGACAAATAAACCGGAATCTCGCGGCGGATAACTCCTCCCATCAATTCAGCCACCGACTTGCCGGCGACTTTTCCCAACAAATCGAAGAGGCTTTGCTCGACGAAGGCCACCGGACACCAGAAAGCCTGGCCGGCCATCTTGTAGTTTGCGATGTAGACCTGGTCCACGAGGGCCTCAAGATCCCGCGCATCTTTGCCCAGGAAGTGCGGGATGACGCGGCGGAGCAGGATGGGGATAAAGTCTTCGACCTGCTTGGTGCGCGCCAGGCCGACGGCGCCGTCTGCGGAGCGAGCGCGAACCAGATATACCGAGCCGTTGCGCAGTAGCTCGAGGGAAGCGATCTTGACGGGAGTGCGGTAGGCTTTGTGAAGGTCAAAGAGCGGCTTCTCGTAGTCGGGTATGGTGCGCGGCGGGTCCTGGCGGGAAGGGAGCGCGAAGCCGGGGGCGGCCGCGAAGAAGTCACGTCGGCGAAGCATGATCACAGTACGATATGATGGCACGCCCATGAGTGGGGAACAACCCAGCGAGGGCTTCAGGGCCGGCCGGTGGCGAGTCCTGTGGCGGGCGCTGGCGCCCGTGGGGCTGTTTGTGGCTATCGGCTGGGTGATTCCGCGGCCGACGGCGATCACGCCCGAGGGCTGGCGGTTACTGAGCATCTTTGTGGGCGCGGTGGCAGGGATGCTGCTGCAACCTGCTCCGGGCGGGGCGCTGGTGCTGGTGGCGGTGACGCTTTCGGCGGTGTGGGGCGGCCTGACGATCGAGCAGGCGCTCAGCGGTTACGCCAACGAGTCAGTGTGGTTGGTGATGGCGGCGTTTTTCATCTCGCGAGCGCTTATCAAGACCGGGCTGGCGAGGCGTATTGCGCTGGAATTTGTGCGGCTGTTCGGGCAGACGTCGTTGGGCGTGTGCTATGCGCTGTCGCTTTCCGACATGGTGCTGGCGAGCATCATACCGTCGAATGCAGCGCGTTCGGGCGGGGTGATCCTGCCGATCGTGCGGTCGGTGGCGGAGCTATACGGTTCTCAGCCGGGTCCCACGGCGGGGCTGCTGGGGTCGTATCTGATGACGGCGGTGTATCAATGCATATGTGTGACGGCGGCGATGTTTCTGACCGGGCAGGCGTCAAACCCGCTGGCGGCGCAAGTCGCCGCGAGCAGCTTCGGCTACGCGGTGGATTGGACGAGCTGGTTTGTGGCAGGGATCGTACCGGGGGTGTGTTCGCTGGCAGTGATTCCGCTGGTAGTGCTGCGGTTGAACGCGCCGCAGATACGGCGTACGCCGGAGGCGGCGGCGTTTGCGCGCCGGGAGCTACTGGCGATGGGTAGGATGAGCGGCCGCGAGTGGGCGGCGTTGGGGGTGTTTGTCAGCGTGTGCGTGGCGTGGATCACGTCGCGCTGGCACGGGCTGAACATAACCCTGACCGCGCTGCTGGGATCTTCAGCGTTGCTGCTGACGGGAGTGCTGAGCTGGGAGGACGTCAAGAACGAGAAGGCGGCTTGGGACATTTTCATCTGGTACGGGGGCCTGTTGATGCTAGCCAGGGAGCTGAACGCGGCCGGGGTAACGACGGTGTTTGCCCGGGCGGTGGGAAGCGCGCTTGCGGCGGCGAGCTGGCCAGTGCTGCTGGCGGTGGCGTTGCTGGCTTACTTTTACGCGCATTACAGTTTCGCTTCGATCACGGCTCACATTCTGGCGATGTATTCGCCGTTTCTGGCGGTGCTGGCGGCCAAGGGGGCGCCGCTGGGCCTGGCGGTATACGCGTTCGCTTGTTTCGCGAATCTTGCAGCGGGGCTGACCAACTACGGGACGACGCCTTCCCCTATGTTCTTCGCCCATGGTTACGTCAGTTTGGGGCGGTGGTGGAAGACGGGGGCGGCGGTTTCAGTAATTAACATCGCGATCTGGTCTGCGGTGGGTTTCTGGTGGTGGAAGTTGATCGGCGTGTGGTAGGGGTTAGCGGGCCGTCTCCCATTCCAGACGGCGGCGGCGAGCGGCGCGCAGGCGGTCGCGGTATTCCTGGGCCAGAGTGGCGAAACCCGCCCAGTAATAACCGACGACGAACAACAGCAAGAAGGGCAGCGAGAAGAAGTTATAAGTTTCGATGGCGA
>Ga0272448_1009265_pt1 | contig 10087 bp, 9 predicted proteins | sample YNPCB0191_FD_202220 | JGI IMG/M metagenome (GOLD analysis project Ga0272448, IMG submission 202220) | Hot spring sediment microbial communities from Yellowstone National Park, WY, United States - YNP-CB-019-1 | ecosystem: Environmental > Aquatic > Thermal springs > Hot (42-90C) > Sediment... | reverse complement strand
CCATATTAACATTATCTTTATTCTACGTTTTCTGCCTCTGCTGCGGTTTGGAAATCCAGTTAGCTTCAAAATTACCAACCATACTCATGCCGGAGCTAAATTAAAATCAATTGTAATGCATAAATTGCGTTAATCTTTTTCCTTCTCCCGTAATGAATAACTCTACACCGGCCATCATATTTGAAAATCTGGAAAAAAGCTTTGGCTGTTTGCAAGTTCTCAAAGGAATCAGCGGTGAGGTATACCGCCAAGAAGTAGTGGCGATTATTGGTCCCTCTGGATGTGGTAAGAGTACTCTGCTGCGCTGTTTTAATTACTTAGAAACAATTAGTGGCGGACGTTTAACAGTCAATGGTATTGATTTATCCCATCCTGATTTGGAGCGGAAAAAATTGCGACAATTGCGAACTCAAGTGGGTATGGTATTTCAGCAGTTCAATTTGTTTCCCCACTTAACAGTATTAGAAAATTTGATACTAGCTCCTTGTCAAGTGCTAGGGAAAACTCGTAAAGAAAGTATCCAGCTGGCAGGATTTTACCTGGAAAAAGTGGGACTTTTTGATAAAGCATCAGCATATCCACAGCAGCTTTCCGGAGGACAAAAACAACGGGTAGCAATCGCCCGCAGTTTATGCATGAATCCCCAAATCATGCTCTTTGATGAACCTACCAGTGCTTTGGATCCCGAACTTGTGGGGGAAGTTTTGCAAGTTATGCAGCAACTAGCAGCAGAAGGAATGACAATGGTGGTTGTCACTCATGAGATGCAATTTGCTCGTGAAGTCGCCAATCGGGTAATCTTCATGGATAAAGGCACGATCGCTGAACAAGGTCCCGCTCATGAAGTTCTTACCAATCCCCAAAGCGATCGCCTGCGTGCTTTTTTGAGTCGTTTACAACGAGAATGGCAAACAAGCACAAATTAAGCTTGTGTTGCCAAAATTCACGAAAAAAGTATAGCTGTCTCACAAAAGATTGTAGGTGTAGCAAATACTGCAACTATCATTTGTACCTTGAATGAGGCGATTGCACTACCAATTCTCAAGGTTACCCTCGAGCTTGCGAATTTTTGAAGCTGTCTATGTAATTAAACTAATCTGTACTTAAGGCTTCTCCCATTTATCTACTGTTAGATTTTTGTACTCCTTATTCCCCTTTTACGGCTTTATTCGGTTAGGGATAAAATGCAAGTCTTACGATTGAGAGACGTTAGATTCCATTAACCAAAGTAAGTTTCTTCATTGGATATATAATCTTGGCAGTTAATCGACTGTTGGGTTAAGACAGTTTTAGGATGGACGGCACATTTAAGATAGTGATTTTCATGGAAAAACAGACAACTTCGGCAGGGAATTTGATCGGGCGATCGGGTGGTGGCTACTTTTTTTCTTTGTTGCCATGCAACTTGCAGAGGTTGCTGCCATTGTCGCTCCAGAATTTTAACTTGTTGTTGATAGCGATACTGCTGATACTTCTTAAATCCTAACAAAAGAAGCACGCTCACAGCGATCGCACCTGTAATACACAGACCAATAATACCTGAGTGAATAGAGGATTTGTATTGAGCAGGTGCAATTCGGGAAGGAAGATTGGAAGCAACTTGTTGAGAAATGAAAAAAAAGGTTGCCATTCTTAAATCCTCAAGAGTAGAAGAAGTTATAAGTTTGTATAAATTAATAAAATTTGCGTATCACCAAAGTTTAGGTATACCAATGACCGTTGACTTGTAAGAACTCTGCTAGAAAGCTAGGGCAAAGTTGCTGGCAAATACTGAATTTAATGGATGAGTTAGATTGCAGACAAACAGAATGCATTCATGCATGAAATTGGTCAGCTGTCCGCTCCACTTGCACAAATGAAATTGCACTAGTAGTTCATGAAATTGATTGCTCGAGAGGTATGTAGTGAGGACTTTAGCCTTCATTCCAGCACGAAGCGTGCTTAATACGAACTCCCCTGGCCCGTCAAAATCTTTATGGCAGACTACTAGTACTTGTTCGTGTTCGCGAAGCGTGCCGGATGGCACATCGCAAAGCTAGCTAGCTAGTTGTCGGATGGCATATCGCACTTTTTAAAAATCCGATTTTCCCAAAGGCCTAAGTTTTTGGGCTTTATCTGACATCCTGCGGGTTTTAACAACACCGCAAACTATGTCTCGAGAAGATCTTGTGCTTACCTTGAATAGCCATGCAAATAAAAGATGGAACAAAAATGGATAAGGATGCAACATTGAGTAACTCCTGGTTCTACTTTTGCTGTTTGCATTCTTCGCTGCGTCCCAAACAGGCAGTAGAATTACTTTTGTCCTTGTGCAGGTTGAAGACGATCTAAAGCTAGATTCAACTTCAAAACGTTAACTCCAGGCTCACCAAAGATACCCAAAAAGCGACCATCGGTGTTTTGAGCAATCAAGGCTTCCAATTGTTGCGGTTGCAATCCGCGCGCCTTTGCTACTCGGGAAATTTGCGCTCTTGCAGCTTCTAAAGTAATGTGGGGATCGAGACCAGAACCGGAAGCATATACTAAATCAGCTGTTGGTTGCACGCCCGCAGTCTGGAGGCGATTCAAGTCACCTTTGATACGTTTGAGTAAATCTGGATTGCTGGCAGCTAGGTTACTTCCGCCCGATGTCCCAGTTTTGAGCACTCCTGCTTCATCTTTTTTGGGATCTGCACTGCTGTAGTTATTAGCGCTGGGACGACTATTGAAATAGCGATCGCTAGTGAAAGGTTGACCGATTAACACAGAACCAACAACATTACCTTGGGCATTTTTGATCAGACTTCCATTTGCCTGAAATGGAAACACAATCTGTCCCAACACGATCGTTGCAAATGGATAGATAATAGCTCCGATTAACCACAGTACCAATGTAGAACGAATAGCCCTGCTGATTTCACGTTTAAAACCCATTTAAAATTTCTCCGGTACAAACATGACGAAAAACAGATATATAGAAAGACCCACTGTCACCAGTCCTAAAAGTCCTAACGCCCAAGCTTGAGTGCGAGACAATTGCTCGTTTGTGGCTGCATAAACTATCGGTGCGATCGCCACGTTAAAGCACATCGCCAAAAACAAATACAGCGGTAGCTTTTGTTTGCGCCATGTCAACCAAATTTCGGTTATTTGTTCAATTGCTGGGATTGTTTGTCCGTAAAAATATTTCATAGTTGGTTCTCAAGCTGAATGGTTTAAGACAAGGGTAAAACAATATCAATCAATTTGATAGCAATGAAGGGAGCAATCACGCCACCCACACCAAAAATGAGGATATTCCTTCGCAGCAGCTGATCTGCACTTAGGGGAAGGAATTTTACGCCTTTGAGGGCAAGGGGAATAAGTGCTGGAATAATTAAAGCATTGTAAATTAAAGCTGAAAGAATAGCAGATTGGGCGCTCTTTAGACCCATAATATTCAGTGCCCCAATTCCAGCGGCTGCAAAGATAGTGGGAATGATGGCGAAATACTTGGCGATATCGTTGGCAATAGAAAAGGTTGTCAACGCCCCACGAGTAATCAATAACTGTTTGCCAATAGTCACCAAGTCAATTAGCTTTGTGGGGTCAGAGTCTAAATCTACCATGTTGGCTGCTTCTTTGGCAGCTTGCGTACCAGAGTTCATCGCCAAACCTACGTTGGCTTGAGCCAATGCAGGGGCGTCATTGGTACCGTCCCCAGTCATTGCTACCAGTTTGCCTTGGGATTGCTCGGAACGAATTACTTCTATTTTGTCTTCTGGTGTTGCTTCTGCAATAAAATCATCAACTCCCGCTTCTTGAGCGATGACTGCAGCAGTAATGCGGTTGTCACCTGTAAGCATAATCGTGCGTACACCCATGCGGCGAAGTTGATCGAATCGCTCTCGCAAGCCTGGTTTCACAATGTCCTTAAGATATATAACGCCATAAATATCATCATTTTCACAGACAGCAAGGGGTGTACCTCCTAACCGGGAAACTCGCTCGTAGGCTGCATCTAATTCTGGGGGAATACGCCCTCCCCGAGAGCGAACAAATCCTTTAATTGCATCTACTGCTCCTTTACGAACTTGTTTACCATTTGGTAAATTCGTACCACTCATGCGGGTTTTGGCTGAAAACTCCACACCCTCGGCTTTATCTATATCTATGTCCGCGCTAACACCAAGCTTTTGCGCCAGTTTGACAATTGACCTGCCTTCTGGTGTATCGTCAAACAAGCTAGCTATCAGGGAAATACGTGCTACTTCCTCTAGAGAATGACCGTTAACGGGAATAAACTCATCAGCCATGCGGTTCCCCAAGGTGATAGTTCCTGTTTTATCCAGTACTAGGGTGTTGATGTCACCGCAGGCTTCCACTGCTCGCCCAGAAGTTGCAATCACATTAAATTGAGCAACCCTATCCATACCAGCAATACCAATGGCGCTGAGCAAACCGCCAATAGTAGTAGGAATCAATGCTACTAAAAGCGAAATCAAAATGGCAACGCTAGCGCCAGCACGCAAACTATTTCCCGCTTCTGCACCGTAGATGGTGCTGATAAACTTAGCGATATAATCAGCAAAAGGAGGAATTGTTGCCACGACGATCAAAAATACTTGGGTTAGTACTGCTAGCAAGACCGTTAAAGCAATTTCGTTAGGAGTTTTGGTACGTTCTGCTCCTTCTACCAAGGCGATCATACGGTCTATAAAACCCTGACCCGGATCGGCAGTAATGCGAATCTTTAATTCGTCTGAGAGCAGTCGTGTACCTCCTGTTACCGAACTAGCAATATCCGTACCTGGTTGCTTGAGTACGGGAGCAGATTCTCCAGTAATGGCTGATTCGTCCACCGAACCGATACCTTCAATCACTTCTCCATCTGCAGGTATGGTGTCACCAGCAATAACTTTTACCAAGTCGCCTCGCCGTAATTGGGTGGAACTAATTTCTGTAATAGAACCGTCAGGTAGAATCTTGCGAGCGATAGTATCCGATCGCGTTGCTCGCAGTGAATCCGCCTGGGCTTTACCGCGTCCCTCTGCTACTGCTTCGGCAAAGTTGGCAAACAAAACCGTGAAGAATAGAATTAATGTAATCAACCCGTTTAACAGGCGCTGTTGGTTCACATCCGCCTGAATTGTCCCAAATAAATTGGGATTGAGGGTCATCAAGAAAGTAACAATTGTCCCTACCCAGACGACAAACATCACTGGGTTTTTCACAGCAGTGCGAGGATGAAGTTTTACAAATGACTCTTTAATTGCCCTTTGATACAATCCCCGCATATCTGGTTTGGGAGTGTGCTTGCGCGAATCACGGGTTCCGTGGGGTAGGCGGGGTGGACGGGGTGAAGAAGATGATTCAGCAATAAATCCCATAGATGTAGTTGATTGTTGATTGTTTACTGTCTAGAGAGTAGGAGCGACTAACCAGTACCGATACCAGTGCCTTTAGCTATTTGGAAGGCTTCACCAATTGGTCCAAATGCTAGTACGGGGAAGAAGGTAAGCGCACCTAGAATTAAAATTACTCCTGCGGTTACGCCTGTAAATAACCCAGTGTCAGTACGTAGGGTTCCAGTTGTAAAGGGAACTGTTTGCTTGCGGGACATGCTATCTGCCAATAACAGCAGAGCAATAATAGGTACATATCTTCCCATTAACAATGGAAATAAACAGCTTAAGTTCCACCACAGGGCAGTTGGTGCGGGTTGAGAATTACCCAAACCTGCTAAACCAGAACCGTTGTTTGCAGCTGCGGAAGCGTATTCGTAAATTACCTGAGAAAATCCGTGAAAGCCTGGATTGCTAATTCCTGCCAATTGCTCGGGAAATGCTAGGGCGATACCCGCTGGAATGAGAATGGAGATGGGGTGAACTAGCAAAAGTGAAAAACTCGCAAGTACTACCTCGCGTTTTTCTATTTTGCGCCCCAAAAATTCTGGTGTCCTCCCTACCATCAATCCTGTGACAAATACCGCTAAAATCAGGTAGGCGAAAAGGTAAGCCGTTCCCGTTCCTTGACCTCCCCAGATAATTTGTAAAAACATATTGGAAAGAGCTATAAAAAGTGCGTTTGGCATTAAAGAATCGTGCATTGCATTCACGGCGCCGCACATTGTCCCGGTTGTCGTAACAGCAAATAGTGATGTTTGCGCCCACCCAAATCGAACTTCTTTACCTTCTAGGTTCGGTTGCTGAGTGTTGAAAAGATTATTTACAGCCGGGTTGCCGTTATATTCCCCAATGGCAGCGACAATAATAAATCCTATGAATATGACAAAAATCATACCGTAGACTAACCAGGCTTGTTTTGGATTGTTAGCAAACAAACCATAGGTGTAAATCAGAGCACTGGGAATGGAAATCATGGCGACAATCTCAATTAAGTTAGAAAATCCGTTGGGATTTTCAAATGGGTGGGCGGAATTAACGCCGAAAAAGCCACCTCCGTTTTCTCCTAGCTGTTTGATAATTTCAAAGTGAGCCACCGGACCCCGGGCGATCGCTTGACTGATGTTAGGATTTTCTAAAGTGGGGATTACAACTGGCCCTGCTAGAGTTTCCGGAACGCCAGCAGCCATCAGAGCGATCGCACCCACAATACTAATTGGCAATAAAATTCGCGTGATCGAGCGAACTAAATCTACGTAGAAGTTACCCAAGGGTCTTCCCGTTAACCCCCGTATAAACGCGATTCCCACTGCTAAGCCTGTTGCAGCTGAGGTAAACATGTGATACCCCAGTCCCCACATTTGACTGGCGTAACTCATAGTAGTTTCACCAGAGTAGTGCTGCTGGTTGGTATTGGTGATAAAAGAAATGGTTGTGTGCAACGCTGTGTCCCAAGTGGGTGGACCTAATTTGGTAGGATTTAGCGGTAACCATCCTTGATTCAGGAGAATCAAAAAAATTAGTAATCCCATCACTGCATTGCTGTACAAAATTGCTCGTCCATATTGCCAACCCGTCATATTTTCTTTAGTTTGAACGCCAATCAAAAAGTAAAGCACTCGCTCAACTGGGTTCAAAATCGAATCGAGAAAAGTCTGTTCTTCTTGGAAGACACGTGCCATATATCTTCCAAAAAAAGGGGTAATTGCTATGATGATTATTAGTGTTAAGGCAATTTGTATCCATCCTTGTAGCATGAGTTAGTTAAACTCCCAAATATAAGTGGATCGAAGTTATTTTTCTCTTTCCTAGCCATTTGTTAGTTTTAATTTTTTACTTATATCTCCTCAATGTTTCTTTCTCAAGACGCTTTCCATGTTAATAATGAAACTTTCTTTGTCAAAATTCAAGGTAGAAATTGAAATTTATAACATGGATATTAATACAAGCGTTTAGGATATCTATATCTGGAAGTATAGAAAAATGCTGAAAAATTAAGTTAATATTTTATTTTACATAAAAATTGAATTTAAGTATCCAAGAATTGAGGGATTATAATCAATCAAATTACTGCTTATTTGTGAGTTTTCCAGATAGATGTTAAACCTCAAACTTGCTATTTTTAAGAGCGACACGCGTTTGAGAACATTCTGGTTAGTTATTGGACTGTTTGCAGTTATAGCGCTGTTGGAGTTTATGACTCCACCAGATTATGTATTTGGTTATTTGTATATTGGTCCGATTTTGCTAGCAAGTGCACGCCTTCCGAGGATAGTAACGCTGCAAGCAACTGTAGTTGCTAGTATTTTAACCATTCTCAACATTGAAGTTCCAGGTTCCTATGCAGTCAGGGTCTCTACAGTTGCTAGTCGATTAATTGCGATTTTGGCGCTGGTGGTAACGGGAGTGTTGAGCGATCGCAATCGTTTATATCAACAAGCACTCTCACAACAACAAGCAAAATTTCAAGCTCAGCAAAAATTAGCCAGTATGCGAGAGGATTTTGTTTCCACTCTCACCCATGACTTAAAAACCCCTCTTTTAGGAGCAATCGAGACTCTACAGGCTCTGGAGCGAGAAAATTTTGGTCACCTGCTTCCAGAGCAAAAGAAAGTTTTGGCTACCATAATTCACAGTCATCAAAACAGTTTGCAACTGGTAGAAACCGTCCTAGACGTTTACCGTAACGATGTCGAAGGATTAAAGTTAAATAAAAAACCTGTTAACTTAGTGGAAATTGCGGAAGAGGTAGCGGCGACCCTGGCACAATTAGCATGTAGCCGTCGCGTCCACATTACTTTCGACCATGGAGAATCCGACTGGCGCAAATATCTTTGGGTATACGGTGATGCTTTTCAATTACAACGAGTATTTGTCAATTTACTGACTAATGCAATTAATCATTCTCCCAGGGGTGGAAAAGTGGAGGTCGTGCTGGAAGCAGGTTCATCTTGCCACACGGCCAAAATTATAGATTCCGGACCAGGTATTCAACCACAAGAAGCACCAAATTTGTTCAAAAGATTTTACCAAGGACACAGCGATCGCCAAGCCAAAGGTTCTGGTTTAGGACTGTACTTGAGTCGTCAAATCATAGAAGCACACGGAGGAAAAATTTGGGCAGAAAATCGCTCTCCTCACGGTGCTGTTTTTGCTTTCCAGCTACCTGTTTTACCATTTCATTTTCTAGATTCGGATAAAACTAATTCCCCGCCCTAGAGTCATCTTGTTGGTAAAATTGTTACTGGTAAACATTCTAATTGAAGCTTGCACCAATTTTGAGGAAGGGCCGTAGCAGCTTACACCCGTGCTGAAGATATTACTCGTAGAAGATGATGAATTGTTCCGCCTGGGGTTGCGAATACGACTGCAACAGGAACCGGATATCGAAATCGTAGCAGAAGCAGAAGATGGCGAACAAGCTGTGGAGTTTGCCTATTGTTATTCACCAGATTTAGTTTTGCTGGATATTGGTTTACCAGGAATAGGTGGAATTGAAGCTTGTAAAAAAATAAAGCAGCAACATCCTCACCTACCAGTCTTAGTTTTAACGTCTCGTTCCGAAAAACCGTTGATCGCACGCTTGATTCAAGCAGGAGCACAGGGTTACTGTCTCAAAGGTGTTCCTTCCGAGTCTTTGATACTAGCATTGCGTTCAGTAGCAGCAGGTGCTTCCTGGTGGGATCAAACTGCAACAACTGAAATTAAAGCAGCCTTCGAAGAGGAAAAACAACGCTTTCCATCGCCCGTCAAAACAGCTCCTTCTCAGCTAGAAAGTCCCCTCACAAAGCGGGAACAGGAAATTTTAGCACTGGTAGCCGCAGGTAAAAACAATCAAGAAATTGCTTCTATCCTTTATATTACTCCCGGTACGGTACGAGTTCACGTTCACGCCATTTTACAAAAATTAGAAGTGCGCGATCGCACCCAAGCAGCAGTACTAGCTATTCAAAAAGGATTAGTTGCACCAGAACTGCTCCGGGATTAACAAAGTCATCAAAAAAATATAACCTTAGTAGTACAGGCTTGCAGTAAGGACTTTATTCCCCAAACAACAATCACACCCCTCACCCCCCAAGCAAAAAAGTATTACGCTAGTAGTAAGGTGACGTGACCAACCAACTATTATCTACCCGCTTTAGGCATTTCTCCAGACAGAAATTGCCATTAAGTAGAAAATTTATCTTGAAGTTACCGAACAAATTTTGAGACTCCCATCACAAAACAATAAAATTGTGTGGCAATAATTTTTTACAATCAACAAGCATCCAAACTAGTGTGGGAGTGGTAAGTGTATGGCAATGATAGAAAAATTAAAAAAAATTTCTGACACTATTTGGGAAATCCCTACTGACTACAAACAAGGGATGCGCGTTCCCGCTCGGATTTACGGAACAGAAAAAATAATTCAGGAATTAGACGAAGCGGTATACGAGCAGGTAACAAATGTAGCTACCCTTCCAGGGATAACCAAGTATGCTTTATGCATGCCTGATGGACACTTTGGCTATGGTTTTCCCATTGGTGGCGTAGCAGCGATGGATGTGGAGCAAGGAGGTGTGATTTCCCCTGGTGGTATCGGTTTCGACATTAATTGCGGAATGCGCTTGGTAGTTACCAATCTGACCTACGATGAGATCAAGCCCTACATCAAAAAGTTGGTAGATAGACTTTACGAAAGAGTTCCAGCTGGGGTAGGGAGCACTGGCTTTGTAAAGCTTTCA
>Ga0272448_1009261_pt1 | contig 10091 bp, 10 predicted proteins | sample YNPCB0191_FD_202220 | JGI IMG/M metagenome (GOLD analysis project Ga0272448, IMG submission 202220) | Hot spring sediment microbial communities from Yellowstone National Park, WY, United States - YNP-CB-019-1 | ecosystem: Environmental > Aquatic > Thermal springs > Hot (42-90C) > Sediment... | reverse complement strand
TGCAATTAACACAACATTCACCTAATCCTAAAATACCACAATCACAATCCTTTGGACTAAAACTACAGTTTTCTAAGAAAGGAAGTGTTGAGTTGCAAATATTATCTTCTAAAAAACTAATGCACTCTCCTTTTTCTGCATTAAAATATTCTCCTTTTTCACAGCAATAACCAAAGATGCAATTGTTGCTTAAGCATTGACAACTATAATTGCATTTCTCTCCGTTCTTGTATAACAGTGTCTTATTTATGCAACCATTTTCTTTTAAGTTTTGTATTTCACAATCAACCCTACAAACCTCATACTCTTTGCAACTACAATCCTTTGTGTTTTCACAGTTCTCTCCTCTTTCTGGCTCGCACATATAATTGTTTTTTGAAGGACAGTCAGGGTCATAGCTCTTGCAATCAGGGTCGCAAACACCATTTGTTGGTAAGCAGTCAGAATCGCAAAAACCATCAGCTATGTTATGGGTTGCAGGATCACAAATCCCATCACTAAAATATAAAATTCTTTCTTTCGAAACAATAAAATTATTATTAGGAATATTTAGCTTTTCATCAGTTAGGTTGTTATTTGTGCTTATTACAAAAAAAGAAGCAATTGCCAACAACATAATTACAAAAATTTCTTTCTTCATTATACCCCTCTTTTTTTATTTATATTTTTTGTATTTTATATATGTTTTTATTTATATTTTTAGGTGTCTTATTAATTTTTCCCTTATTATTGTAAGCAATCATAGTCATAAACAAACTTGTATTCATTGGTATAACAATCAGGATCACAAATCCCATCACTATCCTTATGATCAACAAAACCATCTCTATTTGAATCCAAACAATACATGTTGCATATTCCATCTCTTTCTTCAGAATAACATTTTGGATCGCAAATCTTTTTTATTATACAACCATTATCACAAATTTCATCGTTTGTATTGCATATTAATTCATTGGTTACTAAAAGATTGTTATTGTCTTTATAAACATAGATCTCTCCTGATGTTGAGAATTTTGAAGGGATTATATATACCTTTGGAAGGATTATCTCTCTTGATATAACTACACCTCTCTTTGTAAAATTAAGGGTTATTATGTTTTCCTTTATTTCAGCATTGAACTCTTCTGCTATTGGCAATTTTATCTTGTATCTTGCTCCTGTTGGGAAAGCATTTGCTTTATCACTTGAAGTAATGATTTCCTTTACCACAGCACTTAATACTTCTTCTTCCACACTCTTTGCCTGCTGATATGTTATCTTTCTTATTGCAAGAAATGCAATTAAACCAACAACTAAGAGACCTGTTGTGAGTGCAATATTTGTTAAAGTTGAACCTTTCTTTTTCTTATTGTACCTGATTGCTTTCACCTCTTTTTTGATTAAATTGAGATTTGTTTTGATCATTTGATTTACTTGTTTTCTCTTTTATTTAATTTCTTTTTTTTTGGATTTTTATATTTTACTCTTTTATATGTATTTTGTTTTTTTTTATAACTATCCTTATTTTAAAAAGATTACAGATTTAGAACTCTTTATTTAATCTAAATTAAAAATAAACTAAAATAATTAAAAAGATAATCAAAAAGAAACTTTTTTTATCTTGCTCCCTTGTAAAAACCATACTTTACTATCCAATTGTTCTGGTTTTTATCATCCAAACTACAATCACCGCTCTTATTAGCATATTCTAATCTTGCATATTTGTAATCAGCATGTTTTTTTAAGTAATCCTTGCATTTAAAACCATCCAAGTCCTTGCAGTTGTACAATACAAAGCAAGGCACTTTATCTTCACAACTAAGTATTGCTCCGTAATCAAGAACCCCGCTATAAAGTCCATCACCATTCCAATCAATCTTTTTTGTCTGAGAGCAAAATTCTACTATGCTATTAACAGAGCCCCCTGTTTCATAATCCCCTAACTCGCACACCTGCATGCATTCTCTCTTTGCATTTTCAAGTTCCTGCAAGTTTGTATTTCCTGTGCTTGGTTTTGGCAGTTTTATTGTTTTATAGAACACAGCAAGAAGTATTCCGCTTACAATTACCAGAACAATTATTGTAAATATTATTCCTAAAGTCATTTCCATTCCTTTTTTTGATTTCATTTCAACACCTTCTTATTTATCATTTTTGTTGATAAAAACCATACTTCACAACCCAATTCGGTGAGTTTAGATAATCACTTGAGTTTTCAGGAACAGGCAGGTTACAATCACCTTGTGGAGAATCATACATTAATTCTTTAAGCAAATCAGGTCTGTAATTAGTCAATATTTTCTTGCAATTCGCACCATCATACTTGCTTCCCTCTTCTTCAGAAACTAACAAGAAACAGGGTATTTTATCCTGACAAAAAACAAATCTTCCCTTATCCCATTTTTCTCCTACAGTATTCTTATTTCCATCAAAATCTATTTGCACATAGTATCTACAAAAATCTATTATTCCATCAATGTTTTTAGCGCTGTCCAATTTTGTTTTGCATTTATCAATTGCCTCATCAACCTTGTTTTGAGAAAACCAGTCCTCCTGAACCTTTGTCATTGTTCCTGTTCCACTTCTTGTAAACCTGAAAAATAAACTCAATACTACCAAGGATATTATCAAAAGAACGAACAATCCAAAAATCATTTGCAATGATTTGTCATCTCCTTTTTTGCTTTTAAACAATTCTACAAAGAAACTTTTCATATCACACCTCTTTTTCCAGGGCTTGCTTGTTTTTCTTATTTATTTTTCCTATTTATCATTCTTTCTTATTTCTTTTCCTATTTATTTCTTTTATTCATATTTAAATTTTTCTTTTTTAAGTTTTTTAAGGATTGTTTTTTACTTTTTTTTACCTGTAATAAATCCATTCATTGCCTGAATATTTATCATTGTAGAGCTCTTCTGCAACCTTTAATTCCTCTTTTGTAATTTCTTCTCTTTCAAATTCTGTATTGAAAACCTGGCCAAATTTTTCTATCAACAACTTTTCAACATCCTTTTGTTCAACCTTGTTCTTAGTTTCTTCATTTATTGAAGTGATTCCTTCTTCAAGCAATCTTGTATTCTTTAAGAATTTTTTAATCTCTTCTTGATTTATTGAGAGAAGAATGCTAGCATTGAATATTATTACCCTTTTTTTTCTCACTTGATTTATTAGTGCAATCCTTTTGTTATTTACTAAAACATTGTTCAATGGTTTGAATTCTGCTTTAATGTTATAGCCCTCCAAAACCTTTGAAATCAAGGTAAAAATTTTTTCATAAGATTCTATAAGGTCTATTGGAATGTTAATGTCAGAATCATCAACCACAAGAGTAAAATTTATTTCAGAGTTTGGTTCTTTATAGAATGTCTCGCAATTTGTCAGAGTTCTACAAATATCAACTCCTGCTTTCTTGCAGTTTTCAACATTTACCTCTTCATTTACTCTCTTGAAGAATCCAAAAACCACACAAGGTCTTTTAAAATAATTAATTCTAAATGTAGGTTTTATTCTTTCCTGTTCCAAAAAATTCATTTGGCATTCATCCAGGGCTAACTGTTCTGGAAAGGTGTTTGTTTTTGAAGTAACTATTCTAAACTTTTCCGCATTCTGCTTTTCAACTTTTTCATTCATTTAAACTGCCTTTTTTGAGTTCATCTTTTTCAAGCAGTATTTTGCAGCGATTGACAACGGCTCTATTGCAGGGCTTGTTAAAGGAGAATAAGCATTTTCAAGAAATATCAAATCATTCAATTTCAAATCTTTTTTTATTGCAAGAGCAACAATATCAGCTCTTAAAGCAACATCTTCTTTGCCTATTATCTGAACTCCTATTATTCTCTGAGCATAATCACTTATTATTTTTACAATAATCTCATTGCCTTTATAATAAACTTCTCTTGTTCTTGAGGTTATCAATGCAGATTCAAACTTTATGTTATTATTTCTTGCTTCTTCTTCTGTTATTCCTACTGATGCAATTTCCATTCCAAAAATCTTTGTTATTGAATTTATTATTGCAGGTTCAATAATGATTTTCTTTTCTGAAAGAGCATTATTTGCTGCTATCTCAGAGGTTTTTAGTGCAATGTTTGCAAGAGGTATTGGAATGTTTTTTCCTGTTATCTTGTTTTTTATTTCAATACAATCACCACAAGCATAAACATCCTTTTCAGAGGTCTCAAGTTTTTCATTAACAATTATTCCAATGTTTGTTCTTATGCTTGTTTTCTTCAATAGGTTAATGTTTGGCACAACGCCTGTTGCAATTATCAAAATGTCAAAATCATATACTCCTTTGTTGGTAAATGCCCTTTCTTGTTCTATCTTTTGTATTTTTTCATTCAATCTCACATCAACACCATTTTTCTGTATTTCTTTTAGAACTATACTTGCAGTGTCTTCGTCAAGCATTTGGGATAAAATTCTGTTTTTAAATTCGATCATTCTTACTTCCAATCTTTTCTTTACTAATGCCTCTGCGATCTCTAATCCAATAAATCCTGCTCCAATTATTAGAACTTTCTTCTTGTTATTTTTCAACATCCATTGAATCCTATTTTCTAACGCTTCAAAATCCTCAATTGTTTTTAGGGTGAAAAATTTAGTATCCTTAATGCCTTCTATTTCAGGAATTATAACCCCGCTTCCTTGAGCTATTATAAGTTTGTCATAACTAAATGTTTCATTTCCTTCCAACACAACCTTCTTTTCTTTTGTTATGATCTCCTTTATTTCCTTTCCCAGAATAATCTTTATTCCAAGTCCTTCCAAAAACTCTTTTTTAAACTCAAAAATGTTTTCTTTTTTTATTTCACCTTCAATCACATAAGGCAATGCACAAGGAGAATAACCAATGGTTTTTTTATTGTCTAAGACCAATATTTCTGCATTTGGGTTTATCTTTTTTGCATGGATTGCAGCATTTATTCCACTAACTCCTGCTCCTAAAATTAATAGTTTCATTTTATTGAATCTTTTTTCATTTTTTTTGATTTTTTATCTGTTGAATTGCTTCTTTTACAAGCTGCATGTACATAAGGCACGGACCACCACCCATCATAACAGCAACCCATGCTGCTTCAAGCATCTCTTCTTCCCTTAATCCTAAATCCAAGCAGTTTTTAACATGGAATGCTATGCAATACTTGCATTGGGATTTAACAGCAAGAGCCAATGATATTAATTCCTTTGTTCTTTTGTCCAAAACACTATCCTCCAATGTTTGTGCTAAAAAATTGTGAAATGCATTCATGTTCTTTGGATTTTTATTGGCTAAATATTCTAAATTTTTGTTTATTTCCTTCAAAATTTTATTAAAATCCTCAGCCATTTTTTTCACCTGTTCATTGTTTTGGTTTTTAATTATTTAATTTATTTTTATTATTTATTTTTTTACACTTTTATTTTCTTTCTTTTTTAGTGATTCGATTAACTGCTCAGCGCTCTTTAAATCATTGATTTCATTTTTATCTTTTATTTTGATTTTCATAATCCAACCCTGTCCATAAGGATCTTTGTTTATAATTTCTGGATTGTCAAAGACCTTTTCATTAACTTCTATTATTTTTCCACTTATTGGACTTTTTAAGCTTCCAGTCCATTTTATTGCTTCTAAGGTTACATAATTTTCTCCTCTTTTTATTTCTTTGTTCTTTTCAGGCAAATCAACAAATACAAACTGCTTTACTAGCTTAGCACCATAATCATTTACTCCTACAACTACAACATCATTCTCAATCCTAACCCATGAATAATCATCGTTGTATTTCAATGATTCAGGGAATTCAAATTCTCTGAACTTCATTTTTTTTTCACCTCCTTATTTACACTCCATAAGAAAGCATACTTGGTTTTAAAAGCATTATCATTGCCAATATTATCATTATCAAGCCGCTTATGAATTTTATTGTCCTTCCTGTTTTCTCGCTTATCTTTGTGCTTCCCAAGGTTATTGCAAAGACCAAAACTATTAGTAATAAAGGTATTATGTATATGATGTTGTATAAAACAAGATACATGTAATAAACAATTCTTGGAAGTTCTTTTAATGTTAGCATGTTCGTATAAACTGCTGGAAAACCTGCTGTGCATGCTAATTCTATGAAGTTTACAGAGACAGCAAGTATTATTGTTTGAAATATTAAGATTGGTGTTATGCCCTCTTCTTTGACTGTTTTTACAATACTTCTCATCTTTTCAATCAATTTTGGTTTTTTTGAATCAGGTATGGTTAGAGAAATTCCTTTTTTGTAAAAGAAAGCATCCTTAACATTAATTGCTCCTGCAAAAAATGCCAAAAGCGCTATTATAATCCTAAAGATATTTTGATATTTCAATATTAAGAATAAGTTCAACCAAGCTGCCATGAACATGAAATAAACAACCCCTGATGCTATTACAAATATTAGCCCAACTATTAGCATTTTTTTCCTTGATTTTGAATAAATCAGCAAGGATAACAAGAATGTTAGAACCCAAATAGCGCAAGGGTTAAAACTATCAAGCCCTGCAATTATTATTGTGAATATTGGCAAGGATATTTTTGATATCTCAAAATCCCCAAGAATTGGTATTGTAATCATCTTTGAAGTATTTATTGTTATAAATGTTTCTTTATCCACTTCTATTATTTTATCTGAGATGTTTATTTCACTGCAATTAAAAAAATTGAATTTTTCTCTTTCATAAGAATATATTGGATTAACATTTATGTTTATTTCTTGATTATGAAACCTTTCAACTCTTGACAAAGAATCTTCATACCCTTTGCAACTTCTTGTGTATTCTTCAATTGTTTTTCTTATTTTTAGTGCAATGCTATCATCTTCTTTACCAAAACCAGAAATAAATTCATTACCAATAAATGTATTTGGAACTCCTACTGGTTTTTGATTGTAAGCACTGCAAAATCTCTCCCATAAGGAATAATTCTCTCTTTCTCCGACTTCAAAATAATAGACATTTATAGGGTATTCTTTGCTTAGCTTTTCAAGATAAGGTTTTTCAGCAGCACAATGATTACAACTTTGTGTTCCAAACATGTAAACATTTATCTCCCTTGAAAAACCATTGCTTGTTGCAAAAACAAAGATAGCATTTAATAATCCTGTAACTGCTAAAGCCATGATTATTGTCAAATTTAAAATCCCTTTAATTCTTCTTATTCTTGTTTTCTTATTTTTTGTTCTAATCATAATAAACCACCTATTATTAGCTAATTTGCACAAAAGCTTTTGATTTAAGGCATTTAATGTATGAATATTTCAGAAGTTGAAACAGAATATAAATCTTTGTTTCAAAAATTGAAACATTGAAAAATTACTTCTTAATGCTTTATTTTATATTTAGAAATTCTTCTGAAAGGTATAAGATGTTCTTTCCATTTTTTGTTTCAATCCTTAAAGCTCCTTTTTCAACTAATCTTTTTATTGTTCTTGTGATTTTAACCCTAGTTAAACTAGTTTTCTTACTAAGTTCTGATTGTTTTAAAATTCCATTATTTTTTATAAGCTCATCCAATATTATTCTTTCTTCTGGTTCTACTAATTTCAAAAAAACAAGAAATCCATTATTTTTGTTTTTATAATTCTTTTCTTCTTCCATTAACAATTCATCCCTATTTTTATATAAGGATGTAAATAGTGTTATAGCAGCTCCTAAAAATATTCCAAAAATTACAAGTCCAATCAGCACCAATTGAACAGGGGTTTTGCAGCTGCAACTGCTGATAGTGTAATTTCTTTGTATGTAATAAAACAAATAGATTAGTGTTCCTATCAAAAGTGTAAAAATTCCTGTTATTATAAAGAGCTCTTTCAACTCCTTAAAAAATCTGTTCATAAGTTAAAAGTGTTTAATGTATTATAAAAATCTTTTCAATTTTTAGTTAGCTTTATAAATAACTTACCACTACTTATCCAGTTGATTGTAAAAACTGATAAAACATATAAAAGGGTGTTTGTTATGATAGTGGCTATAAATTTTACAAAGCTCTGTGCTGAAAGAAAATCTGTCCAAATACAAAAACTTAACATAAACAACAACATAAAGATTGTTTCTGTTGAAGAGGCAGATGTTGAGGTAAAACAAGGAAATTCTGCTCTTAAAATCGGTTTTGACTTTGAATCAAATTATGAGCCAGAATTAGCGAGTTTGAAAGTAGCAGGAGAAGCAATAGATGTTGAAGATAAAAAGAATGCAAAAACAATTCTTAACGAATGGGCAAAGAATAAAAGGATACCTGAAAATTTTTTAACAGATATAATGAATGTGATTTTAAGCAGGTGCAATGTAGAGGCAATAATCCTTAGCAAAGAAATTAATCTACCCCCACCATTACCAATGCCAAAGGTTGGGGTAAAGAAAAAGGAGGAAAACAACTACATAGGATAATTTTTTCTAATTTTAATTTGTATTAACACAGAACACACACAACCTTTTTATTAGAAATCTTTTTATATTGGTTATGTAATTTCTCAAATAAAACAAAATTGTCCTTACTTTACATTTAATGAGGTGGTTTTTATGAGTGAAGAAGCAGATAATGGCAAGGAAAATAATATCTCAATAAAGCTAAAGGTTGCAGAAGCAGTTCAGGATGATGTAAACAAAGGTATAGTTAGAATTGATTCTACTTCAATGAAAAAGATTGGTGTAAGAGAAGGAGAAGTTGTTGAGATAAAAGGAACAAGAGAGACAGCTGCCATTGTAGGAAGGGCGTATCCAGGAGATATGAACTTAGGCATAATAAGAATGGATGGAATTACAAGGAGAAATGCAGGAACAAGCACAGGAGAAGTGGTTTCTATAAAGAAAGCAGATGCAAAGGAAGCAAAAAAGGTATACATAGCACCTGCAAAAAAAGGGATTTTTATAAAAGCATCTCCTGAGATATTTAAGCAGAGCTTGTTGGGAAGGGCTGTTGTCAAAGGAGACATAATTGCTCTTGGTGGCACAAGAACAAGAAGGTCTATAATGAGTGAGGCAAATTACTTTGATGAGGTCTTTTCAATGCTTGATGAGCACCTTTCAGCAAGTCCTTTTGGATTTTCTGATTTAAAATTTATCATAGTTGATGTTGTCCCAAAAAAGATTGGAATAATAACAGAGCTAACAGAGATAGTTCTAAAACCAGAGGCAGTTGAGGTCTCAGAAGAGAGATTACCTGAAGTAACATATGAGGATATTGGAGGGCTGACAGATGAGGTTAGAAAGGTCAGAGAAATGATAGAGCTTCCATTAAAGCATCCTGAGATATTTGAAAGATTAGGAATAGAACCTCTTAAGGGAGTTTTGCTTCATGGACCTCCTGGCACTGGCAAAACATTGCTGGCAAAGGCAGTTGCAAACGAAACAAATGCACACTTCATCCTAATAAACGGACCTGAAATCATGAGCAAGTATTATGGGCAAAGCGAGGAGAATTTGAGAAAGAAATTTGAAGAAGCCGAGAAGAATGCACCTTCAATAATCTTTATTGATGAAATTGATGCAATTGCCTCAAAGAGAGAGGAAAGCAAAGGAGATGTCGAGAGAAGGGTTGTTGCACAACTCTTAGCTTTAATGGATGGTTTGAAATCAAGAGGAAAGGTCATTGTCATTGCAGCAACAAATGTTCCAAATCTCCTAGATCCTGCATTGAGAAGGCCTGGAAGGTTTGACAGGGAAATAGAGATAAAGGTTCCTGACAAGAATGGAAGGCTTGAGATTCTAAAAATCCACACACGAAACATGCCTCTTGCAAAGGATGTTGACCTGCAAGAAATAGCAGCAGTCACTCATGGTTTTGTTGGTGCTGATTTAGCAGCACTTGCAAAAGAGGCAGCAATGATAGTTCTTAGAAGAGTTCTTCCTGATCTGAAAACAAAGGAAAACGAGCCATTATCAGAAGAAATTTTGGAAAAACTTGTTATTACAAAGAACGATTTTAAGGAAGCATTGAAGAGTGTAAGGCCAAGTGCAATGAGAGAGGTGTTAGTTGAGGTTCCAAATGTAAAGTGGAAGGATGTCGGTGGTTTAGAAGATGTTAAACAGGAATTAAAAGAAGCAGTTGAATGGCCTTTAAAGAATCCAGAGGTTTTCTCAAGAATGGGAATTAGACCACCAAGAG
>Ga0272448_1009260_pt1 | contig 10092 bp, 5 predicted proteins | sample YNPCB0191_FD_202220 | JGI IMG/M metagenome (GOLD analysis project Ga0272448, IMG submission 202220) | Hot spring sediment microbial communities from Yellowstone National Park, WY, United States - YNP-CB-019-1 | ecosystem: Environmental > Aquatic > Thermal springs > Hot (42-90C) > Sediment... | reverse complement strand
AAGTCTCCGATCCCTACAATCCGAAGCAGCTCGCGCTCTGGGAGCCCCCGGGCGAGCGGCTCTACAACGCCCGCCGCGGGTTCGCCTACAAGAATGTCCTGTTCGCCGAGGCGGGCGGGACGCCGCCTCCGGGTACGCCCGAGGAGAAGAAAGCCGACTACGACGGGACCTTTATCGTGGACATCTCTGACCCCACGAAACCGAAGACCTTGAAACGCCTCGACGGACGGAGCTACTGGTTGCACGAGGAACGCCTCTACAGTACGCGCACCGTAGAGGCCGGCGGCCAGAAGCAGACGCTCCTCGACGTCTACTCCCTGGAGAATCCTGCCGAGCCGAAACTCGTCGCATCGCAACCGTGGCCCGCTGGCTCGTGTCATATTTACCGCGATCGGGTCTACTGCTTCGTTGATCGGCCGAAGGAGAAGGAACACTTCTACTTCCTCCAGACCTACTCGCTTGACAACATGGGACGGACGGTGCTGCTTGCCGAGGGGCCGCTGTCCGTCGAGCCGCTCAAGATCGAGTCCGTCGGCCCTGTTGCCTTCGACGGACAGACGCTCTACCTGATCCACGGGCAAGACCTGCTCGTGATTGACCTCTCCAACCCCGCCCAGCCCCGTCTCGTCGGCAAATGTTGGTCGGGACCGACGCTCGGCATCGGCCTCGGTACGAAAAAGCTCTTCTGCTTCGGCGGAGCAACCTACTGGTTCGGGGAATCGGGCGTATGGGTGATCGACATCAGCGATCCGGCCAAACCCAGGCGCGGAGGCTACGTTCCCACGGGCGGCGAGGGGCAAAACAACTGGATCGGTCTCGACGGCCGAGTCTGCCTCGCCGGCGGCGAGTGGGGCGGGCACATCTGGGTCACGGACGTCTCGGACCGCGAGCATCCGCGCCTCCTCGGCGTCTACTTCGATCGCTACTTCAACGGGAACAACGCCTTCGGCATCGCCCTCGGCAACTACTTCTACATGGACGACCCCGACGGCTCCAAGATCCTCGACCTCCGCGTCTGGGAACCGTACCTCGGCAAGCAAGACCCGAAGTTCAAACCGCTCGTCTTCGACACCTACGAGTACAACCCGGAGGTCGTGCGTGGGTTGATGCAGGTGAGGCACAAGCCATCCGACGGCAAGCGAGCGGTCAATCTCTACATGTCCGGCGGGGCGCTCACCTCGAAACCGTTTTCGATCCCGGCGGGAGACTATGTGGCGAGCATACGCTACAGAGGTCATCGCCCGTCGAGTCATGAGGCGGTCAGACTGATGATTATCGAGAAGGACGCTCCCGTGTGGCAGACGGGCTACCTCTTCTCGAAGGGGCGGGACTGGGTCGAGGAGACGTTCGCTCTTTCGATCAAAGAGGGGATCGCGGAGGCTCGGGCACATCTATCAGGCTGCGACGTCACGGTTGACTATGTCCGCCTCGCGCGGGCAGGTGGGCCGGACGTGATCCCCAATGGCGACTTCGAGCGCACCGGCCCCTCTGCTCTCCAGCCGCCCGACTGGGAAGTCGGCGGGTCACGCAACAGCCGGCTCGCAGGCCGAGCACCGGCCGGAATGGCTCTGAACGGCGTGCTCGCGTTCGAGGCGCACATCTGGTATCTCTACTCCGGGCGGCGTTTCTACGTCTTCGATCCATCCGTAGACCCTGCCGAGCTCCTCACGCCGGGCGGTATGCTCCTTCCGACAAGCCACAACGTCACGAACTGGTGCGTCCGGGGCGGCTATCTCTACGCCGTCAGCGCACCCGACTACCTTATGATCTTCGATGTCCGCGACCTGGCCTCGCCGCGGCTCGTCGGCGAGTGGCATCGAAACGATCTGGGCGTGAAAGTCGGCCAGCTCAGGCCGTACGGGCCGAGCGGATGGATCGGACCGCACTACGGCCTGGCCGTCTCGAAGGGCATCCTGCTTTGCGGCGAAACCTACCACTTCAAGTCGGCGCACATCCACGTCTTCGACGTCTCGAATCCGCGCAGGCCCAAGTGGCTCACGCGATTCGACGTCGGCACGAAAGAGGACGCCCAGACGGAGTGCTGGGGCTTTCGCAAACTCATCCAGATGGGGATCGTTGCCCCGCTCGGCATCGTCTTCGACGGCGGGCGCTGGCTCTACACAGCGGAATACTGGAGCGGCACCAAACTCTATGACCTCGCGGACCCGGCCCGCCCGAAGCTCGTCTACAACGAATTCTGGCCGATCCTGCAACTCAAGAACTGGGAGGACCGGAAGAAGCTCATCCCGGAGGGGTTCTTCTATATGCCAGGCTATTCAATCGTAGCCTGGTGCGGTGGCGAGGTGTGGGGACACCATGCGCTCGTAACACGCCTCTCCCACTGCGCGGTGATCAAAGTGCCGCGAGTCTCTCAGGCTCCGAAAAAGGTCGAGTTGAGGATCGAAGAGTGAAAAATGCGGCGGCTGCAGCCGATCGCTTGGGTTGCTCTGTCCTGCCTCGGCGCGGTGGGTGTGGCACCGGGCGGGGCGAACTACATCGCCGCACAACGTGATCCGCAGGAATCCTCTGCTTTCTCGTTCGACGCCGACGGGCGCGATCGGACGCTGATTCGCCATGGCCCCGGCCCCGTCGTGCCAATCAAGCCCGGCGACGTCGAGCAGCTCTACGGGCGCCCGGACGGCTTCACGATCCTCGCCGAGGTGGGCATCGGCGGCGAGGCGCGGCGTGTCGACGTATGCTCTGCGGAGTATGCCGAGCGGATGCGGCTTCGCGGGCCGCTCCGCCCGACTTTCTGGGATCTCTCCGACTTAGCTGGCTGGCCGAGTGTCCACGTCCCGCCCGGCGTCCTCGCAGTCGACCCACGATACGGACGGTTCAAGTTCTACGAGGGGTACAAGGGTAGGGTCTCGCTCGTCCGCCAGGTCCCGACGCCTCACGGGAATCCCGCCGGATTGGCTGCGAAGGGCAACCGCCTCTTCCTCGGCACAGGCGAGAGCGCCCACGGGCTGCTCGTGCTCGATGCGACCGACCCGGCCAACCTCGAGGTCGTCGCCGACCTGCCGCGCCGCGGCCCCTGGATACTCGATGTCGCAGCCTACGGCGACCTCGCCTTCGCCGCGGACGCCGCCTACCTCAACATCTACGACCTCAGCGACCCCCTCCATCCGAAAGTCCTCGTCCACCATCCTTGCGGTGCAAAGTACGTGCTGGCCGACCCGGAGCTCCAGGTCGTCTACTACCGTACAGCCGACAACGATACGCTCTACCGCCTCGACGTCTCCGATCCGCAGAAGCCCGTCCCGCTTCCGCCCTGGCCGAGGAAGTACAAGAGCGAAAGCACCTGCTGGCCGTGCCGACTCGGGAACTATCTCTACATGTGGGTTCGCGTGCCCCTCCATCCCGAGGAAAAGGAGAAGCAGATCGAGCCGCCGGAACCGGCCGCGAAACCGGACCTCGACCTGGGAGAGCACGAGAATGGAGAGATGCCTTCCGAGGAGGAGCCTGAACGAAAGCGGGCCGTCCGCGCCTCCAGATACGACGCCGGTGAACCCAAGGTGGAGAGTTACGAACTCACGCGCATTTACGACATCGGCCGCGACCGTGCCAACCCCGCGCTGCTGTCGGAGACGAAGCCGGGCCAGGTGATTCACACGATCCTCAAGCAGGACGGACGCAGCTACGGCCTCGGTCGCGCACCGGAGCCGGGCCTTGCGGTCTACGATCTGAGCGACCCCGCGTCGCCCCGGCTTCTCTGCGTTCATCCCTACACCGCAGGGGCCTGGACCCTCGCCGACGGTTACCTCTACTCCGCGGCCGGCCACCCCGACGGCAAGGACGGCGGCCTCGCGATCCACGAGTTCAAGGACGTCCGCAAGCCGCCCAAACTCGTCGGACGGCTGAACCAGTTCGACCGCCGCTATATGGAGGAACGCTCCGCCTGGAGCGCACCGCTCTGCCGGGGAGATTACGTCTACGTCCAGGATTACTTCTACGGCGTCGTCGCGATCGACGTCTCGAACAAAGCGGAGCCGCGGATCGCAGGCGGCCTGCACATGGCAGGCGAGGCGTTCTGCATCGCCGTCTCGGATTCGCGCGTCTTCGTCGGCGAAAATATGGGCGGCCTGACGATCATTGACAACACCGTCCCCGAAAGGGCGGCAGTCGTCGGCAACTTCGGGGTCGGCGGTGGCTGGGGCGTCGCAGCTCGCGGCAACATCGCCTTCTGCGCCAATCTCGCCGGCCTTATGATCGTGGATACCGAGGACCCGAAGCAGCCGGAGGAACTCAGCTTCTCGGACGGCATCGTCAACGCGCTCGCCGTCAAACTCGACGGGCGCTACGCCTATTGCATGGGCAACGCCGGCTACGGCGACATATTCGACATCTCGGACCTGCGCAAACCCCTCCGCCTCGGCCGCTTCACGACGTCACGCGCCTTCAAACTCGACGTCCGGGACCCCTACCTCTACGTCGCCGACGAGCGCGAGGGGCTTGTCATATTCGACGTGTCCGACAAGAAGGCGCCGAAGCGCATCGCAACCTTCAGCCACGGCGGCGGGGCGGGCCACGTCGAGGTCAAGGGGCAGTACGCCTTCGTGGGCGGACCGCCGGGCTTGCAGATCGTGGACATCTCCGATCCGCGACATCCGAAACTCTTCGCCGCCTCCGACAAGGGCCGCGCCGGCGTAGTCGTCGGCGACTATATCTACACCCCGGCCTACTTCGGCAAGGACAACCTCTTCGTGACGGACATCGCCGATCTGAAGAACCCGCGCCTCGTTGACAGCTTCGATCCGGGCGACTACTCCTACGCCACGCAGTGCGCAGTCCACGGCGAGTACCTCTACCTCGCCTCGCTCCCGTACGTCTCGATCTGCAAGGCGCCGATGTCCTCCGAGGCGCCGAAAGGCATCGTCGCCGTCGAATGCGCAACGACCGCGACGCGGGAGTCGCTCCGAGCAAGCCTCATGGACAGCGAACTCGGCGCAGAGATTGCGGAAGCTCTTCCGTCACGCTCCGAACCCGGCCGAGCGGATGCGGACGCGATCCATTCGCTCCTCCGGCGAATTGCACCCGCTACGGACGAGAAGTCAGCCGCCCTCTCGGCGGCCCTGGCCGAGACGGTCTACCGGCTCCTCGGCCTGGTGGTACACCTCGACGTCGAGTCCGAGCTCGTGCCCGGCTTCAGCGAGGCAGCCGCTACCGTTCTGACCAATCGGGGCACAGAGGAGATCGCCGTGGCGAAGCCTACGCTCCTTTCGCCAGATCGCCGTGTCCGCGTCGAGCCGGTCGAGGAATGGAAGGATCGAACTCTGAAACCCGGTGCCGCCGCCGCTGCAAACTTCCGCATCCACCTCGCAGCGGAGGTAGAGCCGGACGAGCGCATCCCGCTCACGGCCGCGTGGACCTATTCTTGGAAGGGAGCCTCCACAACGGTTGCCCGAACCTGGTGCTTGCGGGCAGCGCAGGCACTGACCGTCTTCGAGCGGATCCCTCGACTGGATGTGACGAACCTCGATCCGTGCTCGTTCTGCTTCTCGGTGAGGAACAATACAAGCGAGCCGCAGGATGTGAGGACGCATATCGACCTCCCGAAAGGTTGGCTCGCGACGCCCGGTCCTGACCAAGCGGCTGCGATTGGACCGAAAGAGACGAAAGAGTTCGCGACCTTCCTCAAGCTGCCGGACGCCGAGACCGCCCTTGGGCCGTCGCCCTGCTCGCTGACGGTGAGTCTCGGCGGCAAGATCGCGTACAGCAAAGCGCTCGACGCCGTCGGTACGCGGCTCATGCGCTGGCGAACCATCGGACCGTTCGCCTTCGACGTGACCAGCAAGAAGCGGCCTATCCCCGAAACCGAAGTGGACTTCGAGAAGACATACAACGGCGGCCAGATCGCCTGGAAGCTCTACGTCTGCGGCGAAGGTGCGCCCATCGACCTTGCCATCCCCGGCACGACCGGGCCGGGCAGCGGCAGCGTCCTGCTTTTCTACGGAGCGACCTACATCCACAGCGACCGAGAGTTGGACGTGAAGCTCGTCGCCTCTGGGCCGCCGGAGATTCTCTCGGGCCCGCGCGAGCTCAAGGGCTGGCTCAACGGACGGCAAGCGCTCGGGGCGAGGATTCAGCTCCCTCCGACACCGGGCGAGCAGTTCTCGACAGTGGAGCAACCCGGTGGAGAGCGAGCCGCCCCGGCCGACGACGAAGCCGACGAGAAACAGGCACCTGCCCACCTCAGGAAGGGCTGGAACCTGCTCCTCATCCGTGCCTGCTGGATCAGCAACTGGCGGTTCGAGGGTTACTGGGCCGCCTCCGAACCCAAGTGGCTTTTCCGCCTCGCGGTCCAAGAGCTCGACGGCAAGCCGATCCCGAACCTTACCTTCGACTCGGAACGGGGCAATCCCGCTCGGAAGGAGCAGGCCGGCCGGTGATCGGGTATGCTGCCGAGGGCGGCCGGGCGACGGGTTCCGCCTTTGGCAGCGGCGAGGAAACCGACTATAATCGTTCCAAAGGAAATGCCATGGAAATCAGTGTCGAGAGCCTGCCGCAAGGACTGTGGGAATACGGGGCTGCCCTCCCGGCGGCCGATTATGTGGCAGATATCATCCATGTCAAGGACGGTATGCGGATCGCCCTCCAGCTCCGCGTCACCCGCATGGGAGACGAAGTCCTCGTCGAAGGCGATCTCGACGTGGCCGGCTCCCTCCAGTGCGCACGGTGTTTGGAGGAGTTCCCCTACGATTTCCGGGGGAGCTTCAAGACCTTGTACGCACCCGAGCGCCGGGCGATAGCGACCCGGTGGAACGAGGTGGAGAATGTCGAGTTCTACACCGGCAGTGCCATTGACATCACGAGCGACATACGTGACTGCGTTCTCGCGGCAATCCCGATGAAGCCGCTTTGCAAGCCGGAGTGCAAGGGGCTCTGCCGTTTTTGCGGTCAGAACCTCAACGAGTCGGCCTGCGACTGCCGGGAGCGCAGGGCCGCCGCCTCGTCCGGACTGCTCGGGGAGTTCTTCAAGAAGAAGAGATCGTGAGACTGCTACCGACGACGAAACGGTTCCGTTGCGGATGCGTCCGCCCCACTCGGATTGACGTCGCATGGTGAACTACATCGTCCGGCGAATCCTCATTGCTGTTCCGCTGCTGCTGGCGATGTCGTTCGTCACCTTCGTGCTGATGAAGTTGGCCCCCGGCGACGTGCTCGCGGCCTACAGGTTGAATCCCCAGTTCTCCGAGGAGACCATCAGACGGATCGAGCAGGAGTACGGGATTGGCCGGCCTCCGTTCATCCCCCGTCTCAGGGCCTCCATCTTCGAGCATTTCTCGTGGTTTACGAACCTGCCCGGCGGGACGTGGACAGCGGACCTGCTCCTCAAAATGCTCGAGGCTGCGGTGCAGTACCTTCAGTGGCTCAGGAACTTGCTCGTGGGGAACCTGGGTTACTCCTTCACTAACAAGGCTCCTGTGACCGACGTGATCAAGAGCAAGCTGAGGAACACTCTGTTGCTCTCGATCGCGTCGCTCCTGATGACGTGGCTTCTTGCGATCCCGATGGGTATCTACTGTGCGGTGCACCGGAACACGATCACGGACAAGCTCTTCTCGTTCCTCGCCTTCTTCGGGATGGCGATCCCCGACTTCTTCTTCGCATTGCTGCTGGTCTTCATCGCCTCGGCCACGGGTATCCTGCCCACGGGCGGTGCCACTTCCGAGGGCTACGAGGCGATGTCCGCTGTCGGCAAGGGGATTGACCTCCTCGAGCACCTCATCATTCCGACTGTGGTCATCTCGACAGGCTCCATGGCGGTGCTCCAGCGGATCATGCGTGGGAACATGCTGGAGGTCCTTCGGGAACAGTATGTGACGACGGCGCGTGCGAAGGGCTTGCCCGAAAACCGGGTGATCTATCGGCACGCTCTGCGGAACGCGATCAATCCGATGGTGACGATCTTCGGGTACGAGCTTTCGGCGCTGCTGAGCGGTGCTGCGCTCGTGGAGATCGTCTGTGGCTGGCCGGGCATCGGGATCACGATGCTGACGGCTGTGCGAAGCAAGGACATCTTCCTCGTCATGGGCAGTATGATGATCGGCGGGGTGATGCTCCTGGTCGGTAACCTGGTCGCCGATCTGCTCCTGGCTCTCGTGGATCCGAGGATACGATATGACTGAGAAGCCGCGAAGCCCGATCCGAATCGCCCTGTCGCGGCTGCGCTATCACCGTATGGCCGTGATCGGGGGGATCATCCTCGTGATCCTGTACGTCTGCGCGATCTTCGCCGACTTCCTCGCCCCCTACGATCCTGACAACGAGGCGCGCGGCAAGAGCCACCACCCGCCTACGTGGCCGCACTTCTTCGACGCCCAGGGCAAGTTCCACCTCCGTCCGTTCGTCTACGGATACACGAAGTATCCCGGCGGCGTCTACGAGGTGGATACGTCTCGTATATACCCGATCTACTTCTTTGTCAAGAGCGAGGATCGTCATCGGCTGCTGGGTCTCGTCCCGACATATGTCCGGCTATTCGGAGTCGAGCCGGAGGGGCGGATCTATCTCTTCGGAGGCGACCTGTTCGGGCGGGACATCTTCTCGCGGATTCTCTACGGGTCGCGGGTCTCGCTCTCGATCGGGTTCGTCGGAGCGACGGTGAGCTTCTTTATCGGTATGCTTGTCGGCGGCATCTCCGGCTACGCCGGCGGCAAGGTGGACAACCTGCTCATGCGGCTCTGCGAGATGGTAATGATGATCCCCGGCTTCTACCTGATGCTGGCTCTGCGCGCGATCTTCCCGATGGACATTCCGTCGCTCTATGTCTTCTTCATGATCGTCCTGATCCTGAGTTTCATCGGCTGGGCGGGTCTGGCGAGGGTGATCCGCGGGATGGTGCTCTCCATACGAGAGCGTGAGTTTGTCGCCGCAGCGAGGGCACTCGGCGCCTCCCACTTCACGATCATCCGGAAGCACATCCTGCCCAATACTCTCTCCTACGCGATCATCTCGATGACCGTCCGCGTGCCGGGCTACATCCTCGGCGAGTCGGCTCTCAGCTACCTCGGCCTCGGCATCATGCCGCCGTATGTCAGTTGGGGTTACATGCTTTCGGGCGATGCCATGTCCATCATGCAGATCAAGTACCATCCCTGGGAGCTGGTCCCCGGATTTTTTATCTTCATCGCCGTGCTGGCATTCAACTTCTTCGGCGACGGCCTCCGGGACGCCTTCGATCCGAAGCTCGTGATCGAGGGGAAAGTGCCAAAAGAGTTCCGGGGGGGCCGGCGCCCGATAGGACGCCCCCGGATGAATCGGGACGGAGGAGCGAGCCGATCTCTATCGTATCCGGCGCCGTAGCCGGCGTTGGCCGAATAGGCGGGATTGCCATGCCGATTTCATCGGGCGTGCCACGGCTACGCAAGACCTGATACGATGAAAAAGAGTCCTGGAGGACGGTTGGGATGGAAAGGAGCTTTTGCGGGATCGGGAGGATCATGCTTGCCCCCTTTCCCGTTTCCCCCCAGGGGAACCCCCCTCCACCCAGCGTCGCTGGGGGCGATCCGCGATGGCGGAAACGTTGTGCCTCCCTCTGAGCAGGATGTAAGATGGTACTCAGAGGGTGCACGAAGGGTGTTGCGCGGAGCGAACGGGGGCAGGCATGGTGTTTGCAGTGGCGAAGGATTGGCTGTTCCGTTCGGGGGAGTGGATTCCCAGTGAGTTCGCGCCGCCTCCATGCAGCGCATCCTGATCCCGGGCATTGAAATCCTGGCGGGGTGCACGAACGCTCTCGCATGCGGCCGGCATGATTATTGCCTGACCTCGGAGCTCCTGGCACCGTCCCAAAGAGACGACCTTCGATAGCCGGGAGGGATAGCTTCGACTCGGAGCGGGGGGCGTAAGATCCAGCATCAGTGCCGAAGGCACGGCGGGCAATAGCCCAGGAATTCATTCTTGGGGTTCCGTAGCACGGGCAGATATGAGATCACGGGAGTCCCGTAGGGACGGCGGAGGATCGGTGGGATTGGTTTTCCGTCGTCCCTACGGGACTCGGGGGTTGACCTCGTGCCATCGAACCCAGGACTCCGCCTTTGGCTTCGTCCTGGGCTATTCCCCGTCGTCCCTTACGGGACTCGGGGGCCGGGC
>Ga0272448_1009257_pt1 | contig 10095 bp, 6 predicted proteins | sample YNPCB0191_FD_202220 | JGI IMG/M metagenome (GOLD analysis project Ga0272448, IMG submission 202220) | Hot spring sediment microbial communities from Yellowstone National Park, WY, United States - YNP-CB-019-1 | ecosystem: Environmental > Aquatic > Thermal springs > Hot (42-90C) > Sediment... | reverse complement strand
AAAATAAAACCGAAAATATTAACAATAAGAGAGCGAAAATCTATACTTCACCCCTTTGACAATGGTTATCGCTGGTAACCCTCTTAATTTCCGATCAATAAAAGGTGTGTTTCGTCCCTTAGACTCAAATCTTGACGGATCAACCGTCCATTCCTTGTCCAGATCAATTATCGTAATATCTGCATCTTCCCCAATTGATAATGTGCCTTTTTTAATGTTCAGGATTTTCGCAGGATTTATCGTCATTTTTTCTATCGCTTCATATAAACTTAAATGCCCCTTATTCACAAGTTCTGTAATTACAAGAGAAAGGCAAGTTTCCAATCCAACTATGCCGAAAGGCGCATCTTTTAACCCTTTCGCTTTTTCGTATTCAGCATGTGGAGCGTGATCTGTCGCAATAACATCAATTGTGCCATCTTTCAATCCCTCAATCACTGCGGAAACGTCAGCCTTTGATCTCAATGGCGGATTCATCTTAGCATTTGCACCATATTTTTCAACCGCTGAATCCGTCAATGTGAAATGATGTGGAGTTGCTTCTGCTGTGACTTTAACGCCTCTTTTTTTCGCTTGTCGGATTAACTCAACTGATCCAGCAGTGCTTACATGGGCAATATGAATGTGTGAATCTGTCTCATCTGCTAATTTTATATCTCTTTCAACCATTCGTTCCTCTGCTGAATTTGGAATGCCTATAATCCCAAGCTTCTCTGAAACCTCGCCTTTATTTATGATCCAGCCTTCATATTCTTTATCTATCCATTCACAATGCGAGATGAGCGGTATATTATGCTTTTTACACGCTATTAGGGCATTTCTCATTATTTGGGAGTTCATTACAGGTTTGCCGTCATCAGATAAGGCGGAAGCACCATTGACGACTAAATCATCAACGTCAACCAGCATTTCACCTAACATACCGACGGTTACACTGCACGCTTGAAAGACGTTCACAACAGCCTGATCACTTACGCGCGCAAGGACATCTCTTAAAACCTGCACAGAATCAATCACAGGTTTAGTATTTGCCATAGCCATAATTGAAGTAAATCCGCCCTTTAATGCCGATCTTGTGCCTGTTTTGATGGTTTCTTTATGTTCTTGCCCCGGCTCTCTGAGGTGAACGTGCATATCAATCAATCCCGGAACGATCACAAGACCGCTTGCATCTATTGTATCTGCATCTTTGACTGATATATTTTTGTCAATATTCGCAATCTTACCGTCAATTATTAATAGGTCAAATTTTTCACGATTTATCCTATTAGCAGGATCAATTATTTCGCCGTTACGGATAATAGTCTTCATTTTTATTCCGAAAAGCCTTTTTCAAAGTAAGTGACTCATTCCATTTCTTCAACGATACTAACTCTGTCTATACCGTCAACCTCTTTCATTTCAACCTTAATCCATTCTTTTCTTGAAGTTGGAATATTTTTTCCGACATAATCAGCGGAAATAGGTAATTCTCTATGCCCTCTGTCAATCAATACTGCAAGCTGAATACATGCAGGGCGACCGAAATCCATAAGTCCATCAATAGCTGCCCTAGCACTGCGTCCTTTATGTAGAACGTCATCAACGAGTATTACCCGCTTTTCGTTAATGCTAAATGGTATATCTGTTTTGCTTGAACTTGGCTTGCGTTCAAAAAGGTTAACGTCATCTCTGTATAATGTTATATCTATTGTCCCTACGGGAATTATTATTCCTTCTATTTCTTCAATATTTTTTGCAATTCTCCGAGCGATATGATCGCCTCGTCTAGCGACACCTACGATTACTAAATCATTAACACCCTTATTTCGCTCAATTATCTCATGGGATATTCTTATCAATGCACGACGAATATCATCTTCTGTCATTATTTCCGCTTTTTCTTTCATTTCCATTTTTATTCCTCCGTTAGGTTTAAAAAAAAGACCTTCACGTCAAAAAAACGAGAAGGTCTAAATCTATGGTATATATTTCAATTTTCATTTTTGATTATCCTTTCCAGCCTCTCTGGACTGGTTTAAAGGTTTTGTTCTCCATTATTTATATTAACAAAAAGCGAAGGTTTTGTCAATAATTATTTTCTCTGATTCACCCTCAGTTTTTTTACACATCGTAAAAATATACCCGACAATTCCAAGAGCTATATGAAACCAATAAATACTCATTGGATAAAGCAAAACGTCATTCCTGCGGAAGCAGGAATCCATTCCTTTGTTACAACTTCTCTGGATTCCCGCTTGCGCGGGAATGACAAATGTGAAGCATTTTAATTTTAACGAATATAAAAGAAAGTCCTTACAAAGATATGCTATTTTTTGTTTATCTTTCAAGAGTTTCTTACATATTTATCATTTAAACATATATCATTTTTATATCCTTTAAAAACTGAGGGTGAATCAGTTATTTTCTCTGATTCACCCTCAGTTTTTTTGCACATCATAAAAAATGGAGTATCTTTCTGTATAGGAAACTCCTGTTCTTTGTCGGTTGTCATATAGCTTCCAGAATCATTAAATCTGTTATCAATAAAAGTCCTGCTACTCTTTCCAGACTCAAAATCACTATTGATGTTGATGATACTGTTGTAAATAGACTGGGCAAACTCATCAGTCTCACATATAACTGGTTTTCTAACAAACATAAAAATGTCATATATGGCAAAACATCATTGCTATAACCATCAAGATTGAAAAGAGAATCATTCCTCGTGTATATAGACTATGCAAAAATTGGCAATTTTCTGTTGATTTTCTACACTTAAACTCTTATAATCTTCATGGAATGAAATAGTATCTTACATATCTCTGGAAGCGAAGGCGGAAGATGTGAAGGATAAACGGAAATATCAAGGAGAGCTTTCATTTAAAATTTATCGGAGATTATTGGATAACTGGCATTGTTGACGAAGTTGCACTTTTTGGAAGAGCATTATCTAAAAATGAAATAAAAGATTTAATGGTCAGAATTAATGTAATTTTTTCATTAGAGCCGTCAAATAGGCTTACATCTATATGGGGAAATATCAAAAGTGAACATAAAGTTATGGAAGACTATTGAGGTTGGACGTAATGGGGGCGAAAGCTTATATTTTTATGACATTGACTGCGATGGCGAAAAAGAGCTTCTCTATCGTCAAAGCGCTGGACTTCTTGCCCAAGAGGAATATCGTATAAGTGACGACCTTGATGATGAAAATTTTAATTTATTATGCTATACTTGCTTCAAACAGGATGGTAAGGTAATCTGGCAGGTAGGCAATCCATGGAAACAGAAAAAGCCATACAAAAACCATGGTGAGATAAATCTTACAGTTATAGCAGACATTAACAATGATGGTAAAACAGAATTATTATACAAATATCATGATAAATTGTATCTAAGGGACATCAGAGATGGCGAACTGATCAAAGAATATAAGCTTCCGAATGATGATGGTTGGAAAGTTGTATTACAAAGGATAGGAGAAAACCAATATAATATAATTGTATTGGGAGCACATCAGATGCGAGCCTATACGAGCGATTTCGAACCATTATGGGAAAAGTTTGGCGATGAAGAATTTTCGGCATTTAGCTTCGCCGATGTTGATGATGATGGTAAAGAGGAACTCTTCGTAGCTGATAGTATGTATGATCACGATGGAACATTGATCTGGAAATGGGATCATATAAGGCATGTTGATTTCGTCAAAGTCTTTGATATTAATGAGGATGGGATATATGAAGCTATCTTTTGCGTCTGTCATGGTGATTTTGTCATATTTAACATTAATGGAAAGGAGCTTTTTAGAGATAAAAGCTTCGTTCATCCACAAGGATTCAACATTGGCAGATTTATGACGGAAATTCCGGGTTACCAAATTTTTGTGACAAATAAGGCAAGTCTTGGTGGATCAGTTATGCTTGATTATAATGGGAATAAGCTCTGGGAATATCCTTGCAATGGTTATTGCATGACAATACCGAATAAAGATAAACCCGATATGATATTGCATAAACCAAGTCCTGGCAGAATGTCAGCAGAATTACAGAAAGAATATCTTGAGAAAGCAAAAATACTTGGTTATGTTGATCTTCCAATAGAATATGGAAAGCCTTCTTCACCGATCCTGTTAAGTGGAAATGGAGAGATACTTTATCGTTTTCCAAAGCTTGATGACCAACCCAATGATGAAAGTATAGCGACGTTTTCTGGTGATCAAAGCCTTGCTTATAGTAGTATGATTGATGATGTTGATAACGATGGTCAGATCGAGTGGATAGTATATAAACGTCATAAAGTATGGATATTTAAGAGCGAAATTTGTTAATCTGGGGCTGCAATAGAGGGCTGTCAATAGTTTTGTGTAAATTTTCATTCCGCCTTGATTATAAATACTTACTAACCCTCTCCCCAAAGTGAATTGAAAGCTGTGCCAATATCCTATTCCAGTTGGGTATCCTCTTTGTCCATCTCTTTGTTATCTCGTAATCACGTCTCTTTATTGATCTATCTAATCTTGAAACTACCAATAGCATCATCTAATTTAAGTCTAATAGAACCCGGTTTGGCAGCAAGATATGCTTCATTAATTAGGAATTCTCAGTAAAACCTTATTTTGTTTGATCAGTATTTAATAAATCTTTTATCACATTTACAACATCATCTACGGATATTTGGTCAACACACCTATAATTTTTAAATTTACATTTATCTTTGGCACATGGTGGACATTTATCTTCCATCCTCAAAGCAATACAATTACCGCCATAAGGACCAAAACGTTCGGGATCAGTTGGTCCATAAAGTCCTATGACTTTTGTTCCACAGGCAGACGCTATGTGCATAGGACCGCTGTCATTACCGATAAATAATTGTGACCGTTTTAATAGATAAGCCAATTCTGCCAAAGTCAGTTTCCCTGTTAAATTGATCACTCGGTTATCGTTGACAGCTTCCAAGATTTTGTTTGAAAGCTCATACTCATCTTTACCGCCAACTAAAAAGATTTTAACAGGATAATCTTGCAGAAGCGTTTTTATCAAATCCACATACTTTTGAGAAGACCACCTTTTCAATAATAAAGGCGCCCCAGCATGAATAACAACTTTCATTTTCATATCAACATCATTGTAACTGAGATCGGTTTCTTGCAAAATGTGTTTTGGATCAATTGACGTTTCTTTAATTCTTATAGGTATTCCCGCTTCTGATAAGATATTTAGGCAGACATTAGCTTCATGTAAATCTGACCACTCATCACCTTTATAAACACCTTTCGCCTTTTGTAAAAGGGGGATAAAGGGGGATTTTTTCCTACCAAACTTCCTTTTTACCAGATACGACCCCCTATCTAATCTATATTTGCTATTTGAGATCACCGCATATAAAAGCGTTGCAAAACTCCCGCGAAAGTCAATTATCAAGTCAAACTTCCGCCGTTTCATATCTTTGGCAAAACGAACGCCTTTCAATACATCAAAAGCCCGAGCATTGCCAGAGCGGTCAAAAAATCTTGCATTATATAATATAATTTCATCTACATGAGGGATCATCTCTGCTATTGCTTTTGATGATGGATTGACGACTAACGCTATATAAGCATTTGGAAAATATTCCCTGACATTTGCAATGGCAGGTGTTGATAATATAACATCGCCGAGATGATCTAATTTTATAATAGCTATCTTGTTTATGTCCGAAGAATTGATCTTTTGATTCCGATAGAGAATCCAGCCGACAATAAAAGATAATATAAGAGTGACATATTCTTCAATAGCTCTTAAAAAATGTTTTATATTCATATAAATATCAGTCACACGTTACTAAAACTTTAAGCGCCCCGTATTCCTCTTTATTCAATGCAGTCTTAAAAGCATCTATCAGTTTTTCAAGCGGAAACCTATGAGTTATCAATGAATTTGCATCTAATTTACCTTTTGATAAAAGTTCAAGTGCTATTTCAAACTCCGATTGCCCTTTCCATGTTGAATAACTGTAAGAGGATATAATATCCACTTCATATCGCAAAGGTCGCCAAAAGTTTAACTCAATTGGTCTTGTGAAAATGCCTATAACAACGACTTTTCCTCCGGGTTTTGCCATCTGAACCGCTTTTTCCATAGTGCCTGATATGCTACCGACAGTCTCAAACGCGACGTCAACGCCTAAACCATCAGTAAACTGCATTATTTTTTGAATTTCGTCCTCTGTTGATGAATTGATAACAAGTTCTGCTCCAACTTTTTTAGCGATTTCAAGATTTTTCTGATGATGACCGATTAATGCCAATTTTTTTGCCCCTGTTGCCTTTGCTATTTCCAAAGTAGATAACCCTATCGCACCATCGCCTATTACTGCAACCGTATCGGTTATTGTTATCCCTGCCTTATGAATAGCATGGACTCCAACCGCAAAGCAATCTAATATGGCAGATTCATCATAAGAGACATGATCGGGAATTGGAAAAACTTTATCTTCCAAGAGAACTGTATATTCTCGGAAACCACCGCCCGGATGAGTTAAATTTGAACATAGATGATATTCACCTATACGACAGAATTGGCATTTACCACAGCCAAGCAACGGTTCAACTGCTACTCTCTCGCCGACTTTTCTTGATTTAACGCCGTCGCCAATTTCTGTGATTATCCCGCTCAATTCGTGTCCACTCATAATCCTACGAACTCTGCTACCATCGGATTTTGACCTATGATAATGCAGATCACTTCCGCAAATTCCTGCGGATTTCACTTGAAGCAAAACTTCACCATAGCCTGGGATAGGTTTTTCTACTTCCTCAACCGTAATATCCATAGGACCATAAACAATACCCGCTTTCAATTTTAGCACCTCTATTAAAAGTTTATTAATGTTAGATGAAAACTTCCCAAAACAGATTATAGCAAATAAGATTAGCTACTTCAACATCTTTAATAATAAACTTTAACCTTGTTTTTTATGATGAATTTTGATTAAAATGTGTTGTAAGAATGAAAAAATTTACAAAATAGTTTCTTGATTGTAAACCTCTTTGGATAGGATTTTTGCTATGATAAACTATTTTTATTTAATATCAATTGTTATTTTTATTGCCTTATTTATGATAAGTCAAACTTTCGCAGAAATAACGTATATCTGGAAAGAGGCTGAAAATCCGGACTATACAAACTTTAACATTAACATCGCTAATGGTCCAAAGGGAGAAGTTCTGAGCGATGGCAAGTGGCTTATGCAAACTTTTAGTGTTGAGGAAGTCAAAGCAGGCAAATTAGGAAAAGGATTTGAACTTGCTTATAACTTCACTGCTGAAAAAGAGGGACGCTATCGCTTTTGGATAAGATTGGGCTATGAATTTGCCAGATCGCCGTTAATGTGGAGATTAGATGATGGTGAATGGCAAGAAATCTCGCCTTCCGACATTTCGCAGAATTTAATCGGGCTGTCAACTTGGTGCGAAGTTGGATGGATTAATCCCGCAGAGGTGACATTGTCATCAGGGAAGCATGTATTACATCTGAAAGCTGATAAGCCAAGCAACGATGGACGATTTTTGCTTGCAATAGATGCTTTCGCATTTGTCCAAGGCGATTGGAAGCCCGAAGACAAACTGAAACCTAACGAAGAACCAAGTTCTGAATTGGACATTCAAGCAAGAAATAATATATTCTATCTCAAACCTGATCAAAAACCTGAAAAACGAGTAGAACTATCGCTTAATGGAGTATGGCAAATATGCAGATATGACGATCCAAATATGGATCAATCACCCTATGAACCAGTTGTTGACTTCCCTGCTAATCCAAGATGGCGAGGGATAAACGTCCCTTCTAATATAAGATCAATTCCTGAACTTGATTTAGCACATCGTGTCTGGTATCGCTGTCGCGTTGACATTCCAAAGAGTTTTCAAGGTCAAAGCTTTTTTCTAAACTTCAATGGGACAAACTGGATTGCATCAATAGCGATAAATGGCAAAATGGTCGGAAGCCATAAAAGCACTCGTATCCCATGGAAATTAGATATTACTAATGCGGTTAAAGCGGGACAGATCAACGAAATTATGATAGGCATTAAAGATGTCTGGTATGCGATTGATTATAAATTTCACAAGAAAGAGTTAAACACTATGCGAAATATACCTATAGACGCTTTCCAATGGACACGATTTGTCGCCCCTGTTTATCCTTCAACCAAAGGCGATGCAGACGGAACACAGTGTGGAATTACCGATCCAATAACGCTTATCGTTACAGGCAAAGTTTATGTAGATGACGTATTTATCCAAACAAAAGTCGCAGAAAAAAAGATAATAGCTGATTATACAATAAAAAATACAAGCCAAGATGAGGTTAAAGTGATACTTAAAGCTAACGCATTGCTTGAAGGTAATGATAAAATTGAGAAGGCATTTCAGCCTAAAAATTTGCCAATTCCCGCAAATAGCTCAATTAAAGTCAGGCTTGAGGAGTTATGGGCTAATCCGAAGCTATGGTTTCCGGGCGATGACCCTGCGAATATGTATCGCTTGATAAGCACAGTTACAATTGCTGGCAAAATTAGCGATCAACATGAGCAACGTTTTGGTTTTAGAGAGGTAACCATTGATGGAAAATATATCCGCATTAATGGTTTAAGACGTAATTTTTGGAATCTCTTGGATTGTCTGAAAGGGTCAACATCTGAGGAAAGATTAGCACATTTTCGCAAAGGCAATAACCGATTTGAACGTTTCAGTGAGGATTTAGGACTTCGGAGGGCGTTTGGTGTAAGGCAAAAGCAGTTAGATTGGACTGATACTCACGGTATCCCAGGGCGATTATCTACGATGATTGACGGCATGTTTATCAACTATGACTTGACAAATCCTATCACTTGGGAGAATTTCCGCGATCATGTCCGCCAAGTTGTCTTAGCGTATCGCAATCATCCATCAATAATCGTATATAGCCTTGAAAATGAACTGATATTGATCAATGGCAGGCTTAACTATGGCGGGATATTAGATCAAATAGAATTACAGGCTAAAGAGATGGTAGAATCCGCAAGAGAGCTTGATCCAACTCGCCCATATATGCTTGACGGTGCAGGTGCATTAAAGGGCAATCTGCTTGAAATAAATAATCTTCATTATCCAGAGCCGTCAACGGAGTTTTTCCCTGAAAATGCTTATACTTTGGAACGATGGGGCGAAATGGGCAAAAGATGGGTATGGGACAGGCAAAGACCTTTGGCAATGGGTGAAACCGCATTCTTTTCAGGCAAAAATTCCGAATACGCTTGGATAGGCGGAGATGACGTTTTTCTCGGCAGAAACGAAGCGAAAAAGGCTTATGCAAAATATGTCAAAATGCTTATAGAGGGCTATCGTTGGAATGATGTCGCTATGATCTGCCCTTGGGTTGGAATGGACGATTTTCCCGAATGCTGGAACTCTATGTCTCCATTAGCGGTATTCGTCAGAGAATATAACAAAAACTTCTTTGCTGGCGATAAAGTCACACGCACAGTTAAAGTATTTAACGACACATTTTCCAATAAGCCTTTGGAATTCTCTTGGTCGGTCAAGTTCGGTCAAAACCAAATTGCAGGGGATAAATATCTGCTTAATATAGAGCCAGGCTTCAATAAGGAGATGACAATACAATTTTCTGCACCATCAGTGAAGGAACGGACAAACGCAAAACTATTCCTGACAGTCAAACAAGGCGATGAGACGTTTAGCGATGTCAAAGACATATCATTTTTCCCAAAAATAACCGAAATACCATTAAAAAGACAAATCTATGTGCTTGAAAATGACAATAAATTCTCCAAAAAACTCAACATAGTTGGCATAAAAGCAAGGTCAATAAGGGCTTTATCTGAATCCGATATAAACGGAATACTTATTATAGCACCTAATACGATAACAGATGAGATGTCAAAATCAGATGAGTTTAAAGCTTATGCCGAAAAAGGCGGGCGTATCATCTGTCTTGAACAGGATCATCCTTTCAATGAACCGGTTTTTCCCATAAAAGCGACCAATCATCAGGCTAATTTTGCTTTTCCATTAGGTTACGATGTTTTGCCGATGAAGGGTCTTGATGATACGGACTTGTCAAATTGGAGTGG
>Ga0272448_1009255_pt1 | contig 10096 bp, 3 predicted proteins | sample YNPCB0191_FD_202220 | JGI IMG/M metagenome (GOLD analysis project Ga0272448, IMG submission 202220) | Hot spring sediment microbial communities from Yellowstone National Park, WY, United States - YNP-CB-019-1 | ecosystem: Environmental > Aquatic > Thermal springs > Hot (42-90C) > Sediment... | reverse complement strand
GTATCGTGTGGCTGGTTGCTTCTTTAATCAGCGGTGTCTGTTTTGCGCAGACGAGTAAAACGGTAATGGAGGATTTCAAGCCTGCGTCAACGAATCAGCCGGGCAGGGAGTATCCGCAGGTGAATTCTGAAGGACGGGTGCGTGTCAGGATCTCAGCTCCTGAAGCAAAACGGGTTCAATTGGACATAAGCGCTGTGAAATACGATCTGGTAAAAGATACAAGTGGCGTTTGGGCAGGTGAATCAGCTCCGCAGGACGAAGGATTTCATTATTATCAACTTTGGATTGATGGAGCAGCTGTGCCCGATCCAAATAGCTTGTACTTTTACGGAGCAAGTCGATGGGGCAGTGGCATTGAAGTTCCAGCCAAGGATCAGGATTTCTATGCACTTAAGAACGTTCCGCATGGAGAAGTACGGCAACGTTTATATTACTCTAAGACCAATAATACTATTCGTCGTTGTTTCGTGTACACACCACCTGATTACGATAAGGATTTAAAGAAACGGTATCCTGTTCTTTATCTCCAACATGGTGGTGGAGAAGACGAAACAGGTTGGTCCAATCAAGGGAGAGTTAATCTTATCATGGATAACTTAATTGCAGAAGGTAAAGCAGTACCATTTATTATTGTGATGGACAATGGAACGTGGACTTGGCCAGAAGGTGTCCCAAGGCCAAAGCCCGGAGAACGTCCGAGCGGTCCGTGGCCGCCAAAAGGCTGGGCTGACAATTTTATGAATACGTTGTTGAATGATATTATCCCGATGATTGACGCAAATTATCGTACATTGGCTGATGCAAAATATCGAGCCATGGCGGGATTGTCTATGGGGGGCATGCAAACCCGAGTTATTACGCTTGCTCATCCCGAAGTGTTTTCCTATGTCGGTATCTTTAGTGGTGGAAGCATCAGTGTTGAAGATGTGAATAATAATCCAGCATTTAAGGAAAAAATTAAAGTTGTATTCGTAGGGTATGGAAGTCGTGAATTAGAAAATCGTATGTTCAATTTTGGTGGAGATCCAAAAGAAAACACGGAGGCTCTAAAAAAGGCTGGGATAAATGCACATTTCTATGTTTCCCAGAACACAGCTCATGAATGGCATACTTGGCGAAGGAGTTTCTATCAATTTGCACAGCTTTTGTTCAAAGACCAGAAATAATTCTAAATTGTAACAGCAATAATATGAGGAGATTGAAGAATGAAATTGCAGCATAGTGTAATAGTATCATTGATGTTGGTTGTATCAATTTCGCTGTCGTTGTCACAGACGATACAACCTACCATCAAAGAAGATTTTAAACCTTCAGTGTTGAATCAACCAGGTCAAGAATACCCGCAAGTGAATTCGCAGGGTTATGCCCGGTTTAGAATTTACGCACCACAGGCTCAGAGCGTTAAGGTGAGTTTAGGTGGACGTGAAGGAACAACTCTCACAAAATCCGAAGATGGCTTTTGGATTGGTACGACCACTGAACCGTTGGATGAAGGATTCCACTACTACCGCCTTACAGTTGATGGTGGAACATTCAATGATCCCGGCACATTGAATTTCTACGGTTCCTGCAGATGGGAAAGTGGAATTGAGGTGCCTGCTTTTGATCAGGATTTTTATGCACTTAAAGATGTTCCTCATGGTCGTGTTCAGCAGGTTCTCTTCCCATCCAAGAGTACGAATAGCATTCGTCGTGCTTTTGTTTATACCCCACCAGATTATGACAAAAATCCAAAAAAACGTTATCCTGTGCTCTATCTACAGCATGGTTGGGGCGAGGACGAAACTGCTTGGTGGAATCAAGGACACGCAAATCTCATCATGGACAACTTGATTGCTGAAGGTAAGGTAAAGCCGTTTATCATTGTTATGACGTACGGAATGACCAATGAAGTCAAGTTTGGTGAGCTCAAAAAATTTGATGTTAAACCTTTCCAGACGGTTCTTGTCGATGAATTGATTCCATATATCGATAAGAACTTTCGAACACTATCGGATCAGCCTCACCGTGCTATGGCTGGTCTCTCCATGGGGGGTATGGAAACGAGGATGATTACTTTGGCGAATCTGGATAAGTTTTCACATATTGGTCTATTCAGTGGTGGTTCAATCTCGATGGAAGATGTACAGAAAACCCCAGGTTTCAAAGAAAAGGTGAAGCTGGTGTTTGTTAGCTTCGGTAGTCGAGAACTGGAACGCATATATAGTGGAGAGCGTGGTGGTTTCTGGGGAGATCCAAAAAAGAATGCTGAAGATTTGAAAAAAGCAGGCATCAACAGCGTCTTTTACGTATCTCCCAATACAGCACACGAGTTCTTATCTTGGAGACGAAGCCTGCGTGAATTTGCAATGCTGCTGTTCAAGGATTAAATGAAAAATGTAATCTAAGAATTAGCGACATACACATAGGAAGAGTCTAGTGTTGACTGTGAAAGTTAAGATGGCGAAGCAATCTGTGGTTTGCAGTGTATTCAAGAGAGAGAATGCTTTGCTACTTTTGTAACTGTAAAGAAAAGAGAGTCTTTAAAGTGAGAAAGAGTTTTGACAATTGAACTTAATGAGGGAAATTATTATGAGAATATTTTGTAAAATCATTTGGAGATGTGCGATTGGAATCGTAATAATATTTGCTTCGATTAATGCGTTCGGTCAGCCATATCCATATCAGAAGCCAACATTGCCTTCGGAAAAACGTGCCCTGGATTTAATCTCAAGGCTTACTCTTGAAGAAAAAGTAAACTTACTTTGTGATCAGAGTGATGCAATACCACGATTAGGTATAAAGAAGTTTAACTGGTGGAGCGAAGCGCTTCATGGTTTAGCAAATAACGATAGCGTTACAGTTTTTCCACAACCCATTGGTATGGCAGCTTCGTTTAATGATGAGTTAGTCTATAAAATCTTTTGCGCTGTCTCAGATGAAACAAGAGCTAAGTACCACGATATGATACGCAAAGGCGGTGAAAACAGACGCTTTCTGAGTCTTTCAGTATGGACACCAAATGTGAACATCTTTCGTGATCCTCGCTGGGGTCGTGGACAAGAAACTTACGGAGAAGATCCATACTTAATGGCTCGCATGGGGATAGCTGTAGTAAAGGGACTTCAGGGTCCCGATACTTCTAAGTATCGTAAACTACTTGCCTGTGCAAAACACTATGCTGTTCACTCTGGTCCTGAATGGAGTAGGCATAGAATAAATCTTACGAATATCGATCCACGAGATTTACATGAAACATATTTACCTGCCTTTAAGGCATTGGTTCAGGAAGCCGATGTTCGCCAGGTAATGTGTGCTTATCATCGTCTTGATAATGAGCCTTGTTGTGGAAATACCCACTTGTTACAAGACATTTTACGCAATGAGTGGGGTTATAAATATCTTATTGTCGCAGATTGCGGTGCTATTACAGATTTTTTTATCAGCCATAAAGTATCTCCCGATGCTATGAATGCTGCTGTAAAAGCAATTCTGGCGGGAACCGATCTTGAATGCCAGTGGGATAATCATGTCTATAAAAAACTTCCTGAAGCTGTTAAAAAAGGATTGCTTACTGAGGAAGACATCAACAGCCGTTTGCTTCGCATTTTAATAAATCGTTTCGACTTAGGAGAATTTGACAATGATACATCAGTTCCATGGGCAAATATTCCAATCTCAGTTGTGAATAATGAAGAGCATAAAAAACTTGCTTTGGAAATGGCTCGTCAATCAATTGTTCTGCTTCAAAATAGAAATAATATTCTTCCTTTAAAAAAGGAATCAGTTAAGAAGTTGGCAGTCATTGGTCCAAATGCAAACGATGAAGCAATGCTCTGGGGAAGTTACAATGGAAAACCAGTGCGAACAATTACAATTCTCGATGGAATTATCTCAAAACTTTCTGAGAAAAAAGTTATTTACAATAAAGCCTGTGACCTAGTGGAAGATAAGGTTACTCAAAGTTACATTGGTCTGTGTTCAATCGATGGTAAAAAGGGATTTAAAGCAACGTATTGGAACACTCCTGATTTCTCTGGACCTGTTGTTGCTACGCAATGGATTACAAATCCGATAAAGTTAACAACTGCGGGTCAACATGAATTTGCCCCTGGTGTAAAGCTCGAAGGCTTTTCAGCAAAATACGAAACAGAGTTTGTTCCATCCATTACAGAAGAGATTGTATTCAAGGGTGGTGCTACTGGATTGTTTGAGTTGATAATAAATGGCAAATCGTTAATGCGATATCATAACTGGCGTACATTGCCATCGAGAATTCCGTACACTGTTGAAGCAGGGAAAAAGTACCAGATCGAGATTCGATACGCTCAGTTATATAACTGGCAAGCAAATATTGAATTCAATTTCGGAAAAGAAGTTGATGTTGATTTTACTGGTTTGATCAAGAAACTCAAAGATGTTGAGCTGGTTGTATTTGTAGGTGGACTTTCAAGCATGCTTGAAGGAGAAGAGATGCCAGTGTCATTTCCCGGATTTAAAGGCGGCGATCGAACAAATATTGAACTCCCGCCTGTTCAACGTAATTGTTTGAAAGCTTTGAAGAATGCTGGGAAGAAAATCATTTTTATCAATTGTTCCGGTTCAGCTATTGCCCTAACACCTGAAGCTAAAACTTGCGATGCTATTGTTCAAGCATGGTATCCCGGTGAATCGGGCGGACTTGCGGTTGCAGATGTGTTATTTGGCGATTATAATCCTTCAGGCAAGCTGCCAATAACGTTTTACAAAAATTCAGATCAATTACCCGACTTTGAAAATTATTCTATGAAGGGTCGTACATATCGATTTATGGATGATGCACTTTTCCAATTTGGGTATGGACTCAGTTATACTACATTTAAGATTGGAGAAGCTCGGGTGAATAAATCCATGATTAGAAAAAACGAAAGCGTAGAACTCACAATTCCTGTGTTGAATATTGGCAAACGAGATGGAACTGAAATTGTGCAGGTCTATGTTCGCAAGGTCAATGATGTAGATGGTCCTATTAAAACTTTAAGGGGTTTCCAACGAGTTGATGTGCCCGCAGGAAAAACGAAGGATGCTGTCATCCAACTGAATTCTCAGGCATTTGAATTTTACGATCGGGTAAGCGGGAAAATGATGGCTGCTTCGGGTGAGTATGAAATTTTGTATGGTAATAGTTCAAGAGCAAGTGATTTAAAGCTTTTAAGAGTTACTGTTCAATAAATTGGACCTTGTAGTATTTATTGATGCTGAAAAAAGAATAGCAACAGTTATTGCGAAGAAGAGACTTAGTTGCTATTTGTGAGCGAAGGTAAAATGAAAATTTAACATCTAAATCTGTTCAATGAATGGGGTGTCCTATGTTGAAGATTATACAGAGTGCTATGTTATGTGTGGTTAGCATGACAATCGCTGTAGCGGAAAATATAACATCCAAAGGCGATGTCCGGCATATTCAAGCGTTTAATTCGGGTTGGCGATTTTGTTCAGGTTCTAATGAAGGTGCTGAAAAGTTAGAGTATAACGACTCGTCATGGCTTATTGTCAATGTTCCCCACGATTGGAGTATCGAAGGACTGGCAAAATCAGTGACAGAAGTCGAAAGTGATGTGCCTGAATTTAATATTGTGAAGGGTCAATGGAAATTTCGTAGAGGGGATAGCATACTATGGAAAAATCTGGACTATGACGATAGCTCGTGGGAAATAGTAAGTCTACCTTCCACGTGGGAACAACATTCGAATTACACTCAAGATAATGTATTTGGCTGGTATCGTCGTGAACTGTATGTTCCTGCGGATTTGCAAGGGAAGGATATTTATATCAACGTGGGTAAGATTGATGATGTGGATGAAACATACTTCAATGGTGTGAAAGTTGGCGGCATGGGTTCATTCCCGCCAAACTATGTAACCGCATGGGATGTAATTAGGTACTATAAAATTCCACATACAATTATTCGCTATGGCGGTAAGAACGTTATTGCTGTCCGTGTATTCGATGGAATTATGGGAGGTGGAATTTATGACGAAGGAAAGAGAATAGTCGAGGGAATTTTCGAATCTACTTGTCCGGGTGGGAGTGGCGCTGGATATGTGAACGCAGGCACTGGATGGTACAGAAAAACATTTGTATTGCCAGACGCTGTGCGTGGTAAAAGGATATTTATTGAATTTGACGGTATTTACATGAACAGCGATGTTTGGATTAACGGCGTTCACCTTGGAAATCGACCATATGGCTACTCCAGTTTTCAATATGAATTGACTCCATATCTGAAGTATGGCAACGAGAAAAATGTTCTTGCAGTGAAAGTTAACGTACAACAACCCTGTTCTCGGTGGTATTCAGGAGCAGGAATTTACAGAAATGTCAGACTCGTAATAAAAAATCCGGTTCACATTGCGCAATGGGGTGTCTACGTAACAACTCCAAGTGTATCCAAGAATGAAGCGGCAGTTTGTGTTGAAAAGAAAATTCAGAATCAATCACCTTCTCCGCAACATGTAAAACTTGAAACAATTATAGTAGATGAGTCTGGAAGAAAATGCGCTGGTGCAAGTTCTCTTCAAACTATAGAAGCTGATCGTATTTCCATAGATAAAAGTTCACTAAAAATCTCAAATCCTCAATTATGGTCTTTAGAAAAGCCAACACTTTATCATGCGATTTCAAAAGTTTACGTAAACGGTCGAATTGTGGATTCCATCGATACGCCGTTTGGAATTCGTACATTCGAGTTTACTATGGACAAAGGATTTTTCTTAAATGGAAAAAATGTTCGGATTAAAGGGGTCTGTCTCCATCACGATCTTGGATGCTTAGGTGCCGCAATAAATACACGGGCAATTGAACGTCAACTGGAAATCATGAAAAGTATGGGGTGTAATGCAATCCGCACAAGTCATAATCCGCCTGCCCCTGAACTTCTTGACTTGTGCGATCGTATGGGATTTTTAGTTATGGATGAGGCATTTGATGAATGGAAAATGTCAAAAACACTATATGGTTATGGTCGATTCTTTGATGAGTGGAGTGAAAGGGATTTGAGAGATATGATTCGCCGAGATCGGAATCATCCCTGTATTATTCTCTGGAGTATAGGCAATGAAATTCCGGAACAGAACAGTGAGAATGCATATAAAATGGCGAAGCGACTCGCTGATATCTGTCATGAAGAAGATTCCACGAGGCCAGTAACGTCAGCATGTAATTTACCTGAGTCAGCTGTAAAAACCGGGTATGCGAATGCACTGGATGTTGTCGGTCTCAACTATAATATCTCATCCTACCAAACCTTAAAGGGCAAATTCAAACTTATCGGTTCTGAAACTTCATCTGCAGTGAGCACAAGAGGAGAGTATAATCTGGTGCTGGATGGAGATACTCTCAAAATCGAAAAAGAATTGAACAATCAATGCACTTCGTACGACATTGTAAGTCCCGATTGGGGAAATATGGCGGAAACTACTCTTAAAGCAGTCAAAAATTCTCCCTGGGTTGCAGGTGAATTTGTTTGGACAGGTTTTGATTACATTGGTGAGCCCACGCCTTTTGGCTGGCCATCAGTGAGTTCCTACTTTGGAATAGTGGATCGGAGCGGATTTCCAAAAGACCGATACTATCTATACCAAAGTCAATGGACAGATAAACCAATGGTTCATATCCTTCCGCATTGGAACTGGCAGGGATTTGAAGGAAAAGAAATTCCGGTGTGGTGTTATAGCAATTGCGAGTCAGTAGAATTGTTTTTGAATGGTAAATCCCTTGGTGAAAAACGTTTTTCTGAAACAGAAGAATTGCATCTTGAATGGAGAGTTCCATATACTCTAGGTACATTAAAAGCAGTTGCCAAAAACAACGGCAAGATTGTGTGCGTTAATCAAGTTGAAACTGCAGGAGAACCGGCGAAAGTTGTCTTAGTGCCTGATCGTTCGGTAATCAAGGCTGACGGAAATGATCTTTCATTTATCAAAGTTATGATTACAGACAAGAAAGGCCGTGTCTGTCCCAATGCAGAACATCTGATAAAGTTCAGCATTGAGGGAGAAGGGAAAATAGTTGGAGTGGATAATGGTGATCCAGTCAATCACGAGCTTTTCAAAGCCAGTGAACGTAAAGCATTTCATGGTTTGTGTCTGGTGGTTGTTCAATCGAGTAATAAAAGAAGTATGATCCGTCTAACGGCAGAATCTGAAGGACTCAAATCAGCAGAAGTATTAATAAAGACTCGTTAACTATGAAGCATATTATCGTTTTTAGAGTCGAGAATTTCAACAAAATTCAAAGATGTGCTTACAGTTTCTTATTCCTAAGCATCTTCTGCTTTTTCGCATTTTGTCATGCACAGGTTGTAAAGGAATTTATTCAGTTTGACAATCGCGTAAGTATTTCCTTGAGCGATGGTACTCTCAGTATTTATCCTTTAGCAGATGGCGTAGCGAGGGTAAGGTTTTATAAAGGAAACGAACCAAACATTCCCGAATTTGTTCTATCATCTCCTCTTCAAATACCTGAATTTAAAATCATAGATTCACCTTTAAACGTTGAAATAAAACTGAAACGAATTGGTGTTGTTGTCGACAAACTAAATGGGTGTCTTTCTTTTAAAGATAGTTTGGGAAAAGTATTCTTGAGCGAAGATGTAGGATGTAGAAAAGTAATTCCTGACACTATTATGGGAGAACCATGTTTCCTGATAGAACAGAAGTTTCAATCATCGGAGAATGAGTATCTCTTTGGGTTAGGACAGTTTCAGGATGGACATTATAATATAAAAGGTATCACCCGCCGTTTAATTCAAGTGAATAGTCAGATTGCACTTCCATTTGTATATTCGAGTGAAGGGTATGGACTGTTATGGCACCAGTATGGTCTTACGGATTACAATCCTGCCGATAATCCCATTGAACTTATAAGACATGAAGCGCTTGAACTAAACGAACAAGCAGTTGAGGTCACAACAACATCTGGTACACAAAGAGTTTTACAAAACCAGGCTCTCTATTCAGGAAAGTTTTCTGTTCCTGAAGATGGAGAATACGTTGTTTTCCTCGATCTGGGCGATATGGGCAATCGACATTTTGTTACAATTGATGGAAAGCCAATTATTAATCAAACTAATTTCTGGCTTCCTCCTGCTGTAAGTGCCTTGGTGAGGTTGAATGCGGGTGAGCATCAAGTTCAGCTGATTTGCAAAAAGGATAATAATCCTAAATTATCATGGAAGCGGAGAGAAAACTCAATTACATTTCGTTCACCTCATGCCAAAATGATTGACTATATCGTGTTTTATGGTCAATCGGCAGATAGTGTAATTGCCAATTATCGGCGATTATCGGGCAATGTTCCTCTTTTACCTTTATGGGCATATGGTTTTTGGCAATGCAGAGAACGGTATACATCAGCATCTCATCTCATTGAAACTGTTAAGGAATTTCGCAAAAGAAAACTTCCGATGGATGTTATTGTTCAGGATTGGCAGTATTGGGGCAATCATGGCTGGGGTGTGCCCCAATTTGATGAAAAAAATTACCCAGAGCCATCCAATTTCATAAAGAAGCTGCACGATCTGAATGCTCATTTTAATATATCTATCTGGTCAAATCCAGATCAAAATTCAGAACTAGGAAAAGAGTTTGTTGCTAAAAATTTGTTCATACCTGGTACGAAGTGGCTGGATTATTTTAATCCAGAGACTAGTAATGAGTACTGGAATATTTTGAATAGAAATATGTTTCAGCATGGTGTTGATTCGTGGTGGATGGATGCCGTTGAACCAGAGAATGATGCATTGAATGGAACGAAAACATATATAGGTCCGGGGGATTTTTACAGATTGGTGTATCCTCTTATGGTCAGCAAAGCGGTATATGAAGGACAGCGAGAGACCACGAGTGAGAAACGGGTATGTATCTTGACCCGATGTGCATTTTTAGGGCAACAGCGGTACGGCATCATAAATTGGTCTGGTGATATTGGTGGAGACTGGGATGCTTTCAGACGCCAGATTGTCGCAGGACTTAATTACAGCATTACTGGAATGCCATACTGGACAACGGATATAGGGGGATTTTTCCGACCGGGAACTGCTCAGTACACAGACAAGCAGTACCAGGAGTTGCTTATC
>Ga0272448_1009254_pt1 | contig 10097 bp, 7 predicted proteins | sample YNPCB0191_FD_202220 | JGI IMG/M metagenome (GOLD analysis project Ga0272448, IMG submission 202220) | Hot spring sediment microbial communities from Yellowstone National Park, WY, United States - YNP-CB-019-1 | ecosystem: Environmental > Aquatic > Thermal springs > Hot (42-90C) > Sediment... | reverse complement strand
GGCGCTGGCAACGCTGTTTGGGACATGGCAAGTGCGCGGTCTGAACCCGCTTGTCGAGTGCGTGCGGCTGCTGAGTCAGCCGCCGCGCTTGGCCACTCAAACTGCCTTACCCTAACCGTGAACAGTTACCAGTTCACAAACCCTTTACAGATGCACCCAAAGGTGCTATAATCCGGCCAAACCTTGGGGGGCAGACGCCCCTCTTGTCGTGTCCATAACCTGGCCGACAAGAAGACGTTTGCTCACGCACACGCAGTAGCCATAGCACCACCAATACTTGATGGGGGTATCTGAATGGGTGTATTGTTGGACGTACGCGACTTGCGCACCCAGTTTATCACACAAGACGGGGTGGTCAACGCAGTCAACGGTGTCTCCTTTCATCTTGATGAGGGAGAAACCTTGGGCATCGTTGGTGAGTCAGGATGTGGCAAGTCCGTCACCATGCTGTCCATCATGCGTCTCATTCCCCAGCCGCCGGGCAAGATCAGTGCCGGGCAAATCCTCTTCCACGGCACAGATTTGGTCAAAATGTCCGATGATCAAATCCGGCGCATCCGAGGCCACAAAATCGCCATGATCTTCCAGGATCCCATGACGTCGCTCAACCCCGTTCTCACCATCGGACGGCAGATCAGCGAGGCCCTCGAACTCCACCTGGCCATGACTCCCCAGCAAGCCCGCAATCGAACGATCGAGCTGCTGCAACTGGTCAACATCCCCGAAGCGGCCAAGCGCATCAACGATTACCCCCATCAGTTCTCCGGTGGTATGCGTCAACGCGTGATGATTGCTATGGCCTTGTCCTGCAACCCCGAGCTGCTCATCGCCGATGAGCCGACAACAGCTCTGGATGTTACCATTCAGGCCCAGATCATTGACCTTGTGCGTCGGTTGCAGCGTGAACTGGGCATGGCCGTGATCTGGATTACGCACGATTTGGGGGTTGTCGCCGGTCTGTGCGAGCGCGTCAACGTCATGTACGCCGGATTCATCATCGAGACCGCCCATGTCCGTGACATCTACGCTGCTCCTCAGCACCCCTACACCAAGGGCCTCTTGGGTTCTATCCCCCGCCTCGATGCTAAGAGCAAGTCGAAGCTCACCCCGATAGAGGGTCTGCCGCCTGACTTGATTGACCTGCCCAAGGGTTGCCCCTTTGCTGCCCGGTGCTCATATGTACAGGATATTTGCCGCGTTGAGCGGCCCGAGCTTCGCCCTGTTGGCGACAATCATCGAACAGCGTGCTGGGTCGACATGCAGACAGGGAAGGTGGTGAAGTAGAATGGCTGACAACAATACCCTCTTGGAAGTTAAGAACCTGACGATGCACTTCCCTGTAACGCAGGGCATTATTCTCCAGCGTCAGGTCGGAGCAGTGCGGGCCGTGGATGGCATTGATTTTGTCATCAAGAAAGGCGAAACCCTCGGCCTGGTTGGCGAATCCGGCTGCGGCAAGTCTACAACCGGCCGGGCGATTCTGCAGCTCTATCGCCCGACAGCCGGCGAGGTCATCTTTGAAGGACAAGACCTGTGTAAACTCCAGGGAGAAAAGCTGCGCCAGATGCGCCGCCGCATGCAGATGATTTTCCAGGACCCGTATGCCTCGCTCAACCCACGCATGACCGTCGGCGACATCATCGGTGAGCCCATCGAGATTCACCACCTTGCCAAATCGCGCAAAGAGCGCCAGGAACGTGTGCAAGAGCTGTTGCGCCTGGTCGGGCTAAACCCATACTTCTCCAACCGCTATCCACATGAGTTCTCCGGTGGACAGCGGCAGCGCATTGGCGTCGCCCGGGCCCTGGCGGTTGAGCCCCAGTTTATTGTCTGCGATGAACCGGTCTCGGCCCTCGATGTCTCCATCCAGGCGCAGATCATCAACCTGCTCGAGGAATTACAGGCGACACTGCACCTGACCTATCTCTTCATCGCCCACGACCTATCGGTGGTGCGGCACATTTCCGACCGCGTGGCCGTGATGTACCTGGGCAAGATCATGGAGATCTCCGACCGCAACGAGCTGTATGAGAATCCACTCCACCCATATACCAAGGCCTTACTCTCTGCGGTGCCCATCCCCGACCCGGTTGTCGAGGCGCGGCGCGAACGCATCATCCTGACCGGTGACGTCCCCAGCGCCATTAATCCACCGTCAGGTTGCCGCTTCCGCACCCGCTGCCCCATCTTCCAGAAGGGCCTGTGCGATGTCAAGGAACCTGAATTTAGGGATCGCGGTGGCGGCCACTACGTGGCCTGTCATTTAGTGCCGTGACGGTGCTCGCACGCAGCTATCCAGACTCCCGAAGGCCCTCGAGGCCTCGGGAGTCTATGCACGATACCCGGTGATGAAGACGGTTGATTCCACTCGTCGCCAGGTTGACCAACACTTGCATAATCAGATGATCCCAGCTTAGTATATAGAGGAAAGCCAGAAAGATATGACTGAAACCGAACATGCCGGCCAGTCCATCCCCGAAATGGATGAGACACAGGCATCGCCAACGTCGGAAACGACAGAGACGCCGCTGACATCCGCGCCTGACCTTGGCGGTGAAACGGCTGCCGATGTACCAACAGCAGAACAACCGTCAGGGGCAGAAGCCGCGGAATCAGCCGCACCACCGGCCATTGATCCTGCCCAGTTCCTGGAGCAGCTATCTGCTCGGCCACTTGGCGAGGCCGAGGCAGCCATGAAGCAATTGATTGCCGAGAACCATACCGGCGCGCTATCGGCGCTGGCCTTCGTCGCGCAGCGAGGTGCTCTTGCGCTGGCGACAAAGGCAATGGATGCTCTGGTTGCTCTGCGCTCAGAGGAGGCGGCCAACGCTCTGGCGGGCGTCGGCGCAGACCGCAGCGACCCGACGCGCGCAAAGGCGGCGCGGCGGGCCCTCTACAAGCTTAGCCTGGCCGGCATCAAACCCGACCCTGCGTCGGTGATGACACGTGCGCAACCAGAACCAGACAAGGTACATACCTGTCTGGCTTCGCCGATTGACGCGAGCGGTGTCCGGTCGGTCGTCGTCGTTCGGCAAAACCGATTCGGTACATTGCGGCTGGCCACCTTCAATCTCCATGAGGACGACGGCGTCATTGATGTCTACGTTGCCGATCCGTGTAGCATGGCCAACTGGAAGCGCTACCTGGCACTGTTACAAGCCGGCGACGCCAAGCCGGTGCCGGTCGAGCTGGCCTTCTGTCGGCGTCAGGTAGAGGTTGCCGTTGCCCGCAATGAACGTAGCCATACACCGCTGCCAGAAGCTTTCCCCATGGCCATGTCCATCTTAGCAGGCCCATCCGAAGAGCGACCACGTCCACCTGAGCTCGATCCCGATCTGGTCCGCAACAACCCGGATCTCTTGAGCAAATCAGCCGGGCTCATTGAGCTTCCCGAATGCCGCGCCTGGCAATTGCCCACCGACGCGGTCCGGCCTCATGCCACGCGGTTGGTTGCCGAGCTTCGTCGAGAGCAGATTGAGCAGGAGAACCGCCAGGAAGAGTTAGACCTGCTGGATTTGAGCCAGGTGCAACGACAAGGAACCATCATCAGCATGGCCATCAATGCGGTGTTCGATGGGGCACTTCGCTCGATCTACGAAGAGCGGCTGGCGTACACGGCCGATATCTTGTGGCGGGCGGATAGACTGGAGCACGCACAATGGGCTATGGCCGCGGCGCTGGCCATGGCCAGCGACAGCACCTTACCTCTGGAGCAACACCCGTTCCTGCGCCGGTTGATGGTGCAAAGCATGATCGCACTTGCAGAAGAAGCGGTGCTTACTGTGGCCGAAGATGAAGAGGCCGGCGAAGGCAACGAACCAGAGGAGTATGTTGACGAACAAGGCTTCATCCGCCGCAAAAGCGGGCTGATTCTGCCACGTTAGCAGGCAACGGCTCACCATCGCCCCATGCGAGGGTACTGCCGGGTGGGCGCGGTCAAGCGCGCCTCCCTGCCAGAGGGGGATGCGTGGCCTACTGCTCAGCCCGGCGGGAATCGGTGATCTCAGGCTTACGCCTGCACAGCCGCTCTCTATGACGTCTACCGACCAGATGAATCAATCTGCTCATTCGCCGGGCCTTGCTTCGACTCGTCGTCTTGGATGACCCGGTAACTGCCGTCAACGACATCCGCCTCACCGCTATACTCACGCACAACCGCACCGGGGCAGAGATGTACAAATGCCCAGAGGCCAACCAGCAGAATGGTGAGGTCATCAAGCTGACCAAAGCCGGGGATAAAATCCGGCAAGATGTCGAGCGGGAAGATGATATAGGCCACGGCAGCCAGGGGAACAATTTTTGCCCATAGGGGCACTCTGGAGTCGAAGAAGAGCCGGATAGCAAGCGTAAATGTCCGAACAAGTTGAAGAAGGGCAGACGGCGATCTTGGTTGTGACGCACCCATGGACGTACCTCCGTCATGCATTATAGCATGTCGGGCTTGCGGCAGCAATGCAGATGTGAACGGTTCAGACATTTGGAGATAAGTCCCCTGGACAGCACCTCCAAAATCGAAACCGCTGCCAGTATTTGAGTAACTGTTCACGGTTAGGGTAAGGGAAGTTGGAAAGCGGAGCGAGCTGACCATGGATGCAACACCCTCCCGCAGGTTTGGGTAACCTGCGGGAGGGTATAGGCATGCCGATGCACCTGCCTCCAGGGTAAACGTGAACAGTTACGTATTTGAATGTACATGCAAATTAGCACCGGTTATGTTATAATACGACGTGTATGATGTGAAGGAGAGATGAGCAGACGTAGATAGGATATATTCCAGTCCCCGGGGGGTTCTCGTGAATGAACAACTTACCATTCGCGTCAACAGCCGGCTGATCGTCGTCCTGCTTGGATTGCTCTTGATCCTGGCGATCATCGTCTCGAACCGGCTGCTTTTCTACTTGTTCTACACCGTGGCTCTATTGGCGATCTTCGCCTACTACTGGACCAGGCAGACGGCCAGCGGGTTACGTTTACAACGAGAAACGCGCAGCGACTGGGTCCAGGTAGGTGATCGTTTGCGTGAGCGCTTTGTCGTATCCAATAACTCGCGCTGGCCTGTTCTGTGGGTAGAAACCGAAGACCACTCCGACCTGCCCGGCTACCAGGCAAGCCGCGTCGAAACGGTAACCAGTCGTGGGGGCAAGGCGTGGTGGGATGCGCAGGCCGTCTGCAAACGGCGTGGGCTCTACACCTTAGGGCCGGTGACCATGCGCACCGGCGACCCTTTTGGCCTCTTCACTGCAACATGGACAAACCCAAAGACTCAGACCTTTCTCGTCTACCCTCCTATTGTTGATCTCCCAGGTCTGGACCTGCCCCGCGGCATGTTACCCGGAGCCGCTCGCAGCAGCTTCCGTACCCAGAACATCACGCCCAATGTCTCCGGCATTCGCGAATATCTTCCGGGCGACAGCCTCAACCGCATCCACTGGCTCTCAACGGCGCGTCATGGCGAATTGATGGTCAAGGAATTTGACCTTGAGCCATCGGGCAACCTTTGGATCGTTCTCGACCTGGATGCGTCTGTGCAGGCCGGCCAGGATGAGGAGTCAACGGAAGAGTATGCGGTCAGCATCGCTGCATCGCTGGCTTTCAAGATGCTGGAGCAAAACAAGTCGGTCGGACTTATCGCCTACGGTCAGAATCAGGTTGTCATTCCTCCCGACCGCGGACGGCGGCAGCTTGGGCACATCCTGCGCGAGCTGGCCACGGCCAAGGCCACCGGCATTTACCCACTTGAGCACGTGGTTACCCAGCTCGGTAGCAACTTTGGGCGCGGCATGACAATCGCGGTCATTACACCTTCCACCGATCGCGGCTGGATGGCCGCCATGCTATCTATGATGCGACGCGGGCTGTCGCCGGCGGCAATCGTTCTCGACGCTGAATCGTTTGGCGGTAAACCCGGTGCCCAAGGGATGGTCAACGACCTGGCGAATCTAGGCATACCGGCCTTTCTTATCCGGCAGGGACAGCAGTTCAACACGATCATGCGTACTGTCCCACTGCAAGAGAAGAAGATCTATCGCGTCCTGGGGACCGGGCGCGTCATCACGCAAGAGGCTCCTGCAGCAGCAAGCGCCGGTGTTCTGACACCGCCATTAAGGTAACGGGCCTGGCTCACTCAGGGTGCCATGACCGGGATGTCATGCCGACACCTGAGCACGGCTCGTGGTTGGTTCGGTTATTTCACAGGGGGAAACAATGACTCGGCTTAAACGATTCCTGCAGCTCGAAGACGGCTGGCTCGTGCCACTCCTGCTTCTGGTGCTGGTTCTGCTGCCGGTGTTTTCACTCAACGAAGCGCAGTGGGTTGATCGCACCCAAGAATTCATACCGGTCGCCCTCATCAGCGCATTCATCGGCCTGGTCATGGGCAAGACACGGCTCCACCGCTTTGTTGCCGTGCCGCTCGGATTTGCGCTGGTGCTGGCCATTCTCTACGTTGGGCTAGGCCAGCTCCTGCCTCCGATCGGCGTGATCCAGTATCGGCTGTGGGTCTTTCCACAATGGCTCAGCGCCTATCTGGGCGGTCAGCAGGTTGGCATGAACCCCATGGTTGAGCTTTTCAACGAGATCGCCGACCGCAACAACATCATGGCCGGCCGGCTCTATGATTGGATCGTCGTGGGCACCGAAGGCGGCTATTCCAGCGACAACTTCGTCTTCTTCTTCTTACTGGCTCTCCTGACCGGTGCGGTTGCCTTCTACACATCGTGGGTGCTCTATCGCTACCGCAACGCCATTGTCGCCGTCATGCCGGTTGGCATTCTCTTGGTCGTCAATAGTTTCCTGTCGACACGCGGCCTCTCCTGGATCATCATCTATGTCGTCACCACGATGATTGTTCTCATGGCCGCCAATCTGGCCTCGCTGCAACGGCTATGGCAAAAGAAAGACATTGACTACTCAACCGAGCTGAACTTCGACCTGACCGTTTTCACCGTGCAGGTGAGCACGATCCTGGCCATTGCGGCTTTGCTCATGCCCAGCCTGAAGACAAACCCGGTGGCGTCGACATGGTGGATCTACGCCAGCCGTCCGTGGGGCGAAGTGGAGACGCTGGTCAATCGTTTGTTCTCCGGCGTCAACAATCCCAATCCCGACCTGGGTACGGGCTCCAAGGGTGCGCTGGTCTTAGGCGGCTCGTTTGACCGTTCCGAATCCAGCCCGGTCTACATGTACATCCACACCAACGAATATATCCTGCCGCCCGATGAAGCAGAAGCCCTGGGCGAGCTGGACCTGGGGCCACCTCAGCACTATTGGCGCGGTGAAACCTGGGATTACTACACAGGACGGGGCTGGGATCACAGCGATAAGGTCGCCGTTGACCGCACAGCCAGCGAGCCGGTGATTGAGTACACCATTCCTGGGGCAATCACCGTGACGCAGGATGTAGAGATCGTCGCGCCACGCGCCGATATTCTCTATGCCGCCAACCAGCCCGAATCGGTCAACCAGCCATACCGCTACATGGCCCTGGGCAGCTACGATTTCTCATCGCTATACCTGAAACGCGCACCCCTGGCTGCCGTCAAGTATCAGGTCACGTCAACGATACCCTATCTGGGTGTCGAAGACCTGCGGCAGGCATCAACCGACTATCCCGACTGGGTCAAACAGTACTACTTGCAGCTCCCCAAAACCTTGCCCGACCGCGTGGTCGAGCTGGCTAAACAGATTACGGCCGGGGCAACAACCCCGTATGACAAGGCCATGGCCATCCAGAATTACCTGCGCGAGCTGCCGTATGATCCAAAGATCAAGATACCGAGCGGCAACTTCGATGCCGTAGACTACTTCTTGTTCATCCAGAAGGGGTATTGCGATTACTTTGGCACGGTCATGGCGGTAATGCTACGCAGCGTGGGCGTGCCGGCCCGCCTGGCAACCGGCTATCTGCCAGGTATCTACGACTATGGCAAGCAACGCTATGAAATCAGCGAGAAAGACGCTCACGCCTGGACGGAAGTCTACTTCCCACCTTATGGCTGGATCGAGTTCGAGCCGACACCGGGCCGACCGCCGATCAGCCGACCGGCAGGGTCATTGCTGTCGAACACGCCGTTCGTGCCGCTGGACATCAGCGTTCAGGTTGCCAAGACGTCCTGGCTGTCCAGGCTGCATCTACCTTTTGACCTGAGCTTCCTGCGCATCGTGCCGGTGCTTATTGCTCTGCTGGTGCTGGCCGGTTTGCTCTGGTCGCTGTGGCCGCTTCTCGAGCGACGATTGGCGACATCCGCCTTCATCATGAGGGTCTACGGACGCATGTGTCGCTATGCGGCATGGGCAGGACTGGTGAAGCCTTTGGCCTCGACGCCATATGAGTATGCCCGCAGTCTGGGCGAAGCGGTGAGCCGCGCCCCCGATAGCACGCTGAGGTGGCGACGACCGACCACGCCCCAGGCAACCAATCCGGCAGAGTATATTACAACCATCAGCGCCGCCTATGTCGAAGTTCGCTACAGTCCCCATCCGGTCGGCGAAGAGACGCGGCAGCGTGTTGCAACTGCCTGGCAGGCTGTGAAGGGACGGATCTGGTCTCTGGTCGCCAGGGGAACGGTGAACCGTCTCTTGCGCCGCATAAGGTGAGGGAGGCAGCGACCCAGCGCCCGGCCTGTCCGGGGTACAGCGATCTTGATGCCCCCATCCCGGCGATGGGCTTGTTGGCCGAACGGTGAACAGCTCCAGCCACGCTGCGCCGGTGTCGCTTGATTGCACTTTCACTTCTTAAACCGATTGCATATTGACAACTCCGCTTGGAAGTGATAAGATAATCACGTGATCACGCACATACGTGAGTAGCAAGATACTACTGCTCATTATACCCTGCATTGTGCCTGCACGTTGACCTGTACATGAGCAACAAGCAGTAACACTGCAAGACCGGGAAGGTGTTTGATCAAAGCGGTGCGATAACGTGGGATTGTGTGTGCTATGAGCCCAGATGATGAGGTGTGAACCACCTGCTCATCTGGGCTCTTTTATTAACCCGATATACACAATGAGTTCTCGAACAACAAAGACATATCGCCGATTGCTGCGGCATCGTCGCGCGCTGTACAATCACCGACGACCGGCAAGACAGCACCGGCAACGGAGCGCCGGTGCTTGATCGGCCTGACCGAATAGATGAAAGGAGCCAAGCGTGAAGCAGCAGATGCCAGACGATAACCCGCAATCGCCACATCTGCGATTGATCACTCTTGATGAGCACTGGCGACCGGCTGTACACTGGCCGCGCCGCACACACCGGAAAACAGATGCCACTGCTGCCGCTGCGGGCGACCGGGCGGTGGCTGATGTGACCGGGCAGAAAAGCCGACCGGCTGTCGGCCGCCGCCTCGGCCAGGCAGATGCCAACTACTATTACAACCTGTTTCAATACGCTCCAGAGGCCTATCTGGTGACCGATGCTCAGGGCATCATCCGCGAGGCGAACCAGGCAGCCGCCCTGCTGTTCGGTATGCACCAGGATTGGCTGATTGGCAAGTCGTTGGCCGTTTTCGTTGCCAAAGAGCAGCGGCCGGCGCTTGCCGAGCACATGGCCCGCCTGCGCCGAGAGGCCGTCAGCAGCGAAATCACAGTGCCCATCAAGCTACGGCATGGTAGATCCTTCCCGGCGACGGCAAAAGTGACCACTGCGCCCAACGATGCCGGTGAAACCGCTACCTTTTATTGGCTACTACGCAACGCGACAGAAGCCAGATACCAGGAAGACAGGCGACAAAAGGAGATGGATGTCCAGGCGCAGTACCGTGCTGTTGTTGCCGAGCGCGAACGCATCAGCCGTGAGCTGCACGATAGCCTGGGACAGGTGCTCGGCTGGCTGAGCCTGAAGACCGAACAAGCACAGATCATGGTGGGCCAAAAGCAGTCGGCGGAGACGGCTCAGGTTCTCGGTGAAATGCTCACCGTCATCCGCCAGACCTATGCCGATGTTCGGGCGAGCATCATGGGTTTACGTACGACAATCGCGCCGGGCAAAAACTTGCACACGGTTCTGGCCGACGATCTGGCCCGGTTCTCTCATGATTCAGGCATAGAGGCCCGGCTGTCTATGCCACAGGATGTTGTTCAAGCGCTGTCGCCTC
>Ga0272448_1009250_pt1 | contig 10097 bp, 6 predicted proteins | sample YNPCB0191_FD_202220 | JGI IMG/M metagenome (GOLD analysis project Ga0272448, IMG submission 202220) | Hot spring sediment microbial communities from Yellowstone National Park, WY, United States - YNP-CB-019-1 | ecosystem: Environmental > Aquatic > Thermal springs > Hot (42-90C) > Sediment... | reverse complement strand
AGCCACCAGGGCAAAAATGATTTGCTTGCGCATCCCATGCCTCCTTTTGGTTTTAGTTTTGGTTGGCGCTAATTTTAATGGAATTTTGTTTGCGTCCATTTAATTATCTTGTTAATTATCTGGGTCTATTTAGCTAAATCTTACCTTTATTGGATACGATAAGCAACGGAAAAAGGTTCAAGAAAAAGAGAAAAAATGGCAAAAAAAAATGGGGAAATAATGGGAAAAAAATGGGGACACCTTCTATATTTCTATTTTTTAACGCTTGAAAATTCATTTTCTTTTATCTACGTAAACATCTGTTTTTCTTGCTCTTCCTAAATAGACAAGCATCTTATCTCCTCCGCGGATGTTCTGAAAGATACCAACCGGGAGATAAGAAGGAGGAGCAGAGTGGTTGGAATGTTTCCTTCTATTGAGTCGTATCTAAGACTGGTCGCTGTTTATCTAATCGAATACACTGAGGACCGGACTAATGAAAATGCTAATCTCAAAACTGATAAGCTGGGGCCGCGGTTAGAGAAATAGCTGGCGCAAGCAACTGATTAGGGGCTAAGAATTTAGTATTTACGATGACCAAACCATGAACAAAACTTTACATGGCCATCAAGAAAAAATATTGACATTATCTTTAATTAATTATATAGGAATAGAAAAATGACTAGAGATAATATTATTCGTTTTGGATGGCATTTAAAGGGGTGAAGAATATAACCGATTTTCATTATTTTAGGTATAAAGAATCATTAAATTTAAGCCAGCTTATTAACTTAGTTTTGGCTAATAAGCTTGATCAACTGCCTGTAGATCGTGCCGATCAAATCAAAACTTCCACTAAATATGATCCAGATGTGTTAAATGATAGGACTTCAAAAGTTTTGAATAACCTTAAAGCAAAAAAGGTCATAACTATTAGCCATGCTACCTGGATTTCTAATTACGCTTTTTTTGGCAATCATGGAAGCTATCGAGTACCAACTCAGCATTGGACCCATGAGCCATCTAATAAAATTATAAGAATTAGAAAAGGAGCTTGCTGAAAAAAATGCCTAACCCATTATCATTTTTATCACAATATACAAACCTTTTGGCTAAAGAAATAAAGATTTTGCCTGCCACTGGCGGTGCAGTGGAGGATATGCAACATCCTGACCCCGAAGAAATAGAAGACCTAATTATTAATAAAGATACAAAAACAATTACTGCCTTTGCAGAAACACCCGAACCTGATCCCCAAAATATTTACCGAGCCACCCCTCCCCTGGGTAGAAAGCAAAACCATTTATACAAGTTTTTTATCGATGGCAGCATCAAAACTTATTTTTTGGGTACTGGAATTGAAGGCCAGCGATCATTCCCGATAGAATTGGCTCAAGTAGGTGCTGCTCTAATTAAAAGAGAAGACGATGGAAAGCTTAAAGTCGCACAACGAAAACAAAAAGTCTTATTCCTCCTTCCAAAACAGAATCAAGGCATCTCCGATACTCTCTGGGCACAGCTAAATCAATTAAGCAAGCCAGAATGGCTTGATCTAGTGGATTTTACCATTCCAGATATATTATCCGAAAACAGATCCGATCCAAGGGATAAAGCGGGAGCTAAAGCCCGAGCTCACATGCACAATTTAGAAATTGATTTAATTAAATATACCGACCAATTTCGTAATGAAAACTGCTGGCTGATATTAGATGGTGCTGTTAAGTTCGTAGAAGAAGAAATTTGGCATTCATGGAAATCAAAGCCGTATGTAATCGGAGTCGCTAAATCATTCAGAAAAGACCCTATATTCCAGTTTGGGCCTAGAGTCTCTCAAAGAAAAGATATAAGCTCAATATTAGCCGGCCTACCATATGCTCATCGAACCGTTGCTTTCAGCACATTTGATGATAAAGTTGCTTTTTGGTACGTAAGAATTAGAGAACAAAAGAACCTGGACTATCCCTTAATGGGAGTTATAAAAGTTGAAATGCCTCGTCCCAACAAAGAGCTAATTGATGCAGGGCTTGCTGACCTCTTATCAAGAGCTCTGGTGGCCGAAAGAAACGTCACCCCATATGGATTAGATCGCAGGTGGCACTGCTCCCTTTATCCTATTCATATAGCTGAACAGGTTATTAAAAACAAATTTTACTCCAAAGAAGTATTACTGGGCTGCATCAGGTGGCCTATACCATATAATAAGGAGAAATAATTATGGAAGAAATCAAAAATAACCAGCAATTAGGTAAAGAAATAGGTAAAACATCGGCAACAGATCGCGACCCAAATACTTCAGATAGGTTTGTATTCTGGCTCGCACCATACGTAATTGTAAATCCATTTGATATCGTTGAGGTAGAACAGGTAAGCCATGAAGGCACAAGTAAAACATATGGACTGGTTACAACTCTTGAGCACAGGACTGACGCTCCTTCCCATCTGGCCAATTATATCTCTAGCAACTTTGGCGAGCTAACTGAAGACCCGAACACTCCGAGACAGGGAACAACGGTAGCATATGTTAATGTCCTCAGTAACGATAAAGACATATATATGCCCGTTCAGAGCGAAAAGGTAGTGAGATTCGCCGATGAATCAAGCATACAGGTAGCTCTGGGCATTGACACCATGAACGAAAAGGATAGAATCCCGGCTGGTCTTATAAAGATGAGCAACGGAGTTTCAGCCGTTGCTTATGTCGACCGAAGATATATTTTAGGTCCGGAATCTGCTCATGTTAATATTTCCGGCATTAGTGGTTTAGCCACAAAAACATCCTATGCCATGTTTTTAATTCAATCCATTCTCCAGAAAACTCCTGAAAACGAAAAATCTAAAATTGCTGTTATCCTTTTGAACGTTAAGCATGGGGACCTGCTAACTATTGATCAACGCAGAGATAAAGATTTCTCTACTGAAGAAATGGAAATGTGGGAATCATTAGGACTTACTCCGGAGCCATTTCCATCGGACCGAGTACATTATTATCTGCCCAGAGGAAGAGATGGGAAAAGGCCCAATTCCTTCCTCGAGCCTGGTTTCTATGACATATATGCTTATGATTTAGATTATTCAGCGGATAAGCTTGACCTTTTATTTGCCCAAATACCCGATACTTACTCAACCTTAGAATCAATTATTAGCGAAATTAAAGAAGGTTTACGTAATAATGAGCCAGACTTTAGAAATGTTCACAGCTGGACCAATCTTTTAAGTGGACCGCCTCTTTTTGATCCTGAAACAAGGTCCGCAGTTAGAGAATGGAGGAATATTAAGGCCTCCTCTATAGGAGTATTCAGACGACATATGCGCAGGATGGTTCAGGTCGGACAATCTGGAATCTTTGTGGATGCCCGGGCGGCGAGAGAAAAAGCTCTTTCTGAAGAAATGCTTAAGATTGAGGGAGGTCACATATATGTTGTCGACATAGCCAGACTTCAAGAATATGAGCAGATGCTTGTTTTCGGAGACCTGCTTAAATCTATTTATTCTCTTAAGGCTGACCCCCCAGATGACAGAAAAACCCCTATCCCTGAAAAAGTTATCTTCTTTGTAGACGAATTGAATAAATATGCTCCCGCTGGCCCCAAACCATCTCCCTTAACAGAATTGGTTCTAGAGATTGCCGAGAGAGGCCGTTCACTTGGAGTTATTCTTATTTCTGCCCAGCAATTTATGAGCGCCGTTCACCCTCGTGTCACAGGAAACTGTGCCACAAAAGTAATCGGCCGAAGCGGTTCTGCGGAAGTTCTATCTCCTGATTACAGATTCTTAGATAACGAAATCAAATCAAATGTCACTAGGCTTTCTAAAGGTGAGCTTTTGCTATCTCATGCTATCTACAGGCAGCCAGTAAAAATTGTTTTCCCTAAACCTCCGTTTAGGCAACAAGAATTTTAAAGATTTATTGATTTTCATCAAAAGGAGGATTATCAAAATGAGCTCGGATTATGAGACTCCTATTGAACAAAAAATAATAGAATTTGCTCCAGGTTTTAAAAATATTCTTCTCAGGGCAGCAGAGGAATCAAATAACGAAGCTGAATTAAGGACTAAAATTCAAAGCCAAATAGATCAATTTGCTGAATCCATTAAATTAAAACTTGAACACAGAGATGAATATGCACTAATCAACGGCCGCGCTGATTCTGTCTATAACAGATTAGTTATTGAGTATGAACCCCCAAAAAGCCTTAAGAAGAATAATATCCATCGAAATAATAAACATGCGATAGATCAAGTGAAAGCTTATATGCAAGGGTTAGAAAGAAGGGAAAGGCATAAAATTGAAAGATTAGCTGGCGTAGTGACAGATGGTTGTTATTTTATCTTTGTCAGCTTTAAGGAAGGAAAATGGTGTATCGAAGATCCACTTCCTGTAGATGATTATTCTGTTGTACATTTTCTAAAACATTTGGTTTCTCTTGCTGAAGAAAGGGCGCTTATCCCGGAAAATCTTATTAAGGATTTCGGAGAAAATACCCGAGTATCACGAGCCATTATGCCAGCCTTATATAAAAAATTAACGAGCTGCCCTACCGAAAGAACCAAAGCTCTTTTTGAACAATGGGCAATCCAGTTCAGTGAAGTATGTGATTACGAAGAGGCGTCAAAATTAAAGGTAGATGCCTTTGCCAGAAATTTTGGTATTACAGGTAAAGACATAAAACCCTTTCATTTTTTCTTTTGTTTACACACGTATTATGCGGCTTTTATAAAGTTGTTAGCTGTTTTAATTGTCCAAAACTATACTATGCCGGGGAAAATCCTGAATTTAAAACAAGCCGCTAATCTTGATCAAAACAGGATGAAAGACTTTTTAAGCGATGTTGAAAATGGAACCATTTTTAAAGAATATGGAATATTAAATTTTATTGAAGCTGATTTTTTTGGCTGGTATTTAGATTCCTGGGATGAAGAGCTGTTCAAAGCCTGGAAATTGTTGATTTCAACGCTGGCTAACTATTCTTTATTAACTCTTGATGTCGATCCTGATACCACAAGAGACCTTTTAAAAAAGCTTTACGAACAACTTATGCCCAGGGAGCTCAGGCACAATTTAGGCGAATATTATACCCCGGACTGGTTAGCTCAATATGTTTTAGATTTGCTTGAAAATGGAAAGTATTCAGGTAACCCTAACAAAAGAATACTGGATCCGGCCTGTGGTTCCGGAACTTTTCTGGTTTTAGCGATAAAGAGGACGCAGGAATATTGCATAAAAAATAATATTTCAAAAGAAAAGACTTTATATTATATCCTAAATGGTGTAGTTGGATTTGATTTAAACCCGCTGGCAGTTATCTCCGCCAGAACTAACTATCTATTGGCTCTCAGAGATTTACTTAAATCTAAGACCTCAGAAATTAATATTCCCGTCTATCTTTGCGATTCAATCCTAACACCACATGAAGGAGAAGACCTTTATACAAAAGGCGCAATTAAATTTAACACATCAGTTGGGCCGTTCATAATTCCAAAATCTTTGATACAAGCTAATTACATTGATCAGTTTGCTTCTTTTCTTGAAGAAGCGGTTAGATTGAACCTTAATAGAGAACAATTTATAGAGCAATTATGCAATGCATTTCCTTTGGTTCCAGGAAAAGATGATAAAGATATCGATTTGGTTTATCAATTATATGATAAGCTGTTCAGTTTGGAAAAGCGTGGAGTTAACGGCATCTGGTCGAGGATTATTAAGAATGCTTTTGCTCCTTTATTTACTGGCGAATTTGATTATATTGTAGGAAACCCCCCTTGGATAAACTGGGAAAGCTTACCAGAACAATATCGATTGGATACTAAAACTCTCTGGGATAATTATGGACTTTTTCCTCATGGAGGAATGGATACTATCTTAGGGAAAGGCAAAAAAGATATTTCTACGCTTATGACTTATGTTGCTGTAGACAAATATCTCAAACAGCGTGGGAAATTAGCCTTTCTAATTACCCAATCAGTTTTTAAAACATCTGGAGCTGGACAAGGGTTTCGTAATTTCAGGCTTGGTCCTGACGGAGATTATATTAAAGTCTTGCGCGTAGAAGACCTAGCGGAATTAAATCCATTTGAAGGAGCATCAAACAGAACTGCTATTATTGTTCTAAAAAAAGGAGAAAAGACCGAATATTTTGAAGAATCAGATGGAGGCTCAATCAAGTATAAAGTCCCTTATATATATTGGAAGAAGACAGTTAAGGGGAAATCAGTTAGTTCGGATTTAACTCTTGAGGATGTATATAAGATCACCGAAAAAAAAGAATTCTATGGCGTTCCAGTTAATGAAAAAGATCCTACTTCTTCATGGTTAACAGGAAGGCCCCAAGCCATAAAAGCTATAAAAAAAGCTTTAGGAAAATCTGAATATAAAGCTTATGAAGGTGTCAATACTGGTGGCGGCAACGGTGTTTATTGGGTTGAGGTCGTTGATAAAAGAGCTGATGGCCTGATTATAATTTCAAACATTACAGAGGGAACAAAAAAAGAAGTGGCGCAAGTTCAAGCTGCCGTTGAGCCCGACTTGTTATATCCTCTACTCCGCGGAAGAGATGTAAAAAGATGGCATGCAGAACCATCTGCTTATATCATTATGGTTCAAGATCCGATCAAAAGAAGAGGTATAGACGAATCTTTAATGAAAACTAAATATCCTAAAACTTATTTATATTTGAAGCGCTTTGAGAAAGTATTGAGAGACCGCGCCGCTTTCAAGCGATATTTTACGAGAAAAGATAAATACGGAAAAATTTATGAAACAGGGCCTTTCTATTCAATGTTTGACGTCGGCGATTATACCTTCGCCCCATATAAAGTAGTTTGGACAAGAATATCATTAATAGAAGCTGCAGTAGTAATTAAAATAGCCGACAAAACAGTTGTCCCACAAGAAACGGTTTCTCTAGCACCATTTCAAAACGAAGAGGAAGCACATTACTTTTGTGCATTTATTAATTCATTGCCTTTTCAATTTGCATGCGCATCCTACTCCCAATTTGGCGGTAAAAGCATGGGCTCACCCCATATTTTAGATAATGTGCGTGTCCCCAAATTCGACCTAAATAATAAATTCCATTTGCGAATAGCAGAACTTTCAAAGAAAGCTCATGAACTAGCTAAAATTGGTGACGAGGAAAATTTAAAAGAAACAGAAGAGGAAATTGACGAATTAGCAGCCAGAATTTGGGGCTTAACAAAAATCGAATTAATAGAAATAAAGTTTTCTTTAGAGGAATTAAAATAAAATGGCTAAAAATAATTTAGATAGTTTCAAAGATTTTATGCTATCTGAATATTCTAATATTGCCCAGGCACATTTCAAATCTATAGAAACAATATCAACTTTTTTCAGATACTATCTTCTGATTATGACTATTCCTCTTTCCGCGATTGGTATTCTTTCCCAAATTGGTTCCCATAATGATCAATTCATTAAGCTCATTGAGGGTTTCAAAACACCCATCTCGATAATACTATTTTTCATTTCTTTAATCGGCCTTGGAGTTTTCTGCTATATAATTAATCTAAGATTAGATGCTATTCTTTATGCACGCACAGTAAATGGAATAAGAAAATATTTTTATGACATTTTCGATGAAGATATTAACTTGAAAAGTCGCTGGAGAGTATTACCGCAAAGTCCTCAATTGCCACCTTATTATGAAAAAAGTTACTTCCTACCGGTTGTTGTAGTATTTTCTATTATAAATTCCTTATACTTTATGTTAGGAGCTATGGTTCTAACAGATATAATAAAAAGACCATCGGCATTGATCTTGATTTTAGCTTATTTCTTTTTACACTTATTTATCTATCGGAGGTTTGGCCGTCATAGGGAAACCGAATATCTAAAATCAAATATTATAGGAATAGATATTGATGGAGTTCTTAATAAACATCGGGAACATTTTTGCAAGATACTTAAGAAAAATAAAAATATAGAAATCTCGCCAGAACAAATTGTCGTTATTCCTGTTCATGAATGTCCCTCTCTCAATGTAACCCGAGATATTGAAAGGGAAGTATTTAATGACCCAGAATATTGGATTAAGATGCCTGTAATTGAAAAAGCAGCGGAAATTATTAGAAGCCTTAAAAATATATTTAAATATAATATATTCATCTTCACTTATCGCCCTTGGCCAGATGTCCCGGATAGCGAGGGTAAACAAAAACTGATAGAAAAAGTAAAGCTATTTTGTAGCAATTCAAACGGGTTTACCTTGAGGCTTCTCTTATTGAAATTTGGGACTAGACTAAAAATATACTGGCTAATAAGAAGATTTAAAGAAGAACCCCTTAAATTGATTACAAAGGAATGGCTACATAATTTGCTAAATAAAAATAAAATTAAATACAAGCTTTTTTTTGAGAAGGGCAATGATTTCTCATCTGATCCTCGAGGTAATTTTAATAATAGATTCTATATTTCAAGAAAAAAGAAAATTCGCTTCTTTGTTGAGGATGATATTGGTAAGGCAATAAAATTATCATATATTTGCGATTTTGTATTCTTGGTATCACACCCTTATAATGACCCTCTCGATAGTCTTCCCTTTCATATAAATAATTTAAGAAAAAATCTACCATCCAACATTATTCGGGTTAAGGACTGGCAAGAAATATATCATTATTTAAAAATATTATCATGAACATTCTATTAGTCGAGCCTAAAAAATCCCAAAAATATCATACGCAATATCCCCCGTTGGGTCTGCTAAAACTGGCTGCCTATCATAAGAACCGAGGGGACCAGGTTAATCTTGTAAAAGGCTTCGATACGAACGGATTCATCCCAGATAAAATTTATATTACGAGCCTTTTTACTTATGCCTGGGAGCCGGTTCACGAGGTTATTAATTATTATCTTAAAAAATATAGAAAAGCTGAAATCACAGTCGGCGGAATCTACGCTTCCTTGTGTGAAGAGCATTTGAAAGATACATTTAAGGATAAGATTGCAATTTATAAAGGAATTTTTGATGAAGCGGAAGATGTGCTTCCTGACTATTCTTTGGTTCCATCATGGAAAGCGAGCATTGTTTTTGCTTCAAGGGGTTGCATAAGAAAATGTGCCTTCTGTTCTGTAAACCAATTGGAACCCATATTCAAGCCCAAAAAGTCAATAAAACATCTTATTTACCCTGGCCACAAGAAAATTATATTTTGGGATAATAATATCCTTGCTTCCCCTTATTGGAAAGATATTTTTAGCGAATTAGAAGAGCTTAATTTGGAAGTCGACATTAATCAGGGCCTTGACGCCAGACTAATCAATCAGGAAGTTGCCTCCGCTCTTAGGAAGCTAAAATTGCCGATTATCAGATTAGCCTATGATTCCTCTTCGATAAGGCCATACTTAAAGAAAGCCATAGAATTATTAGCAGAAAATAGAGTTGACAAAAGGAGCATAATTGTTTATTGCCTTTATAATTATTCTGATTCACCTGAAGATTTCTTAAATAGAATTCAAGATCTGCTTGAATGGGGTGTAGTATCTTATCCTATGAGATACGAGCCAATAGAGCCAAGACTAAAGAGCACATATGTATCCCCAAATTGGACCGCTGAACAATTGGAAATGGTAGCTAAGGCCCGCAGAGTTTTGGGTTATGGCGGAGCTTTCCCGCCATATGAAGGATTAAAAAAGAAAATTTTAGGAGCCTCAAGTTTTGAGAAAGCTTTTGAGTTACGGCCACCTGCCCCTAAAATAAGAAACTCAAGTCTGTCCCTATGACTTCTTTAAATTTTTAACAAAATGATCTTTTGTTTTTTTCATCTAGAAAATAGACCTATCAGCCAACCATGCCCCTGCTGAGCAACATTCTATAAGCATTTACTAAAATCTGCTGGCATTTAAAAAAGTTTGCGATTTGATCCAGGAGGATGAGCCATCTTAAACTCTTCTTTTAAAGACTTAAAACCTGAGAAATGAGGTTTTTATTTACGACGGCTCAAAAGGGATTATAAGGCGATTCTACAAGGATTGTTAACGGGATTTTTGACGGAGAAGGATCCGATAAAGGCCAGGCTGGAGTAGTTGTTGACGGAGCTAAAGCGGTCGGAGAGTGAGGATTCCTGGCGGGAGTTTATGAGGAAGCTAAAGAGGCGTAGGGTAA
>Ga0272448_1009249_pt1 | contig 10098 bp, 6 predicted proteins | sample YNPCB0191_FD_202220 | JGI IMG/M metagenome (GOLD analysis project Ga0272448, IMG submission 202220) | Hot spring sediment microbial communities from Yellowstone National Park, WY, United States - YNP-CB-019-1 | ecosystem: Environmental > Aquatic > Thermal springs > Hot (42-90C) > Sediment... | reverse complement strand
TGGGTGGTGGAACGCACGCTCGGCTGGCTGAGCAAGTGCCGCGGGATTCTGGTTCGTTACGCCAGGAAGGCATGCAACTATCTGGGCTTCATACAACTGGCCTGCGCGCTGCTGTGGTACCGGCGATGGGAACGTTTGACGTTTTAAGATAGTTTCTAAGGCAGGCTTCGTTTGCCACGCCCTCCCCGACCACCAACGGCCTTTCATGTCCCGGCCGCTGGCCTCGTCGGTTCGTCCACAGAGCCCACCGCAGTGTTCGGGCGAAGTTGTTCGGGCAGACCGTGCCCAGGGCGATTGGAATAGATCAAGTAATAGGCTATCGGAATCACCAGCAGACTAAAGAGGGTTGAGGCGATCAGTCCAAATATCAAAGCCCAGGCGAGACCCGCGAATACACTGTCCATTGTGATGGGCCATGCGCCAAGCATGGCCGCGCCCGAGGTCAGCAGGATCGGGCGCAGGCGCACCGCGCAGCTTTCGACCAGGGCCTGGACGAGGGTGCGTCCCCGTGACAGGGCCAGATGCACGAAGTCCACGATGATGATGGAGTTGCGGGTAACGATCCCGGACAGCGCAATCACCCCGATCATGGCGGGCGAAGAGAAAAAGACCGGATCGGCGAAGCCGCCGACTACATGCACGCCCAGGTGATTGAGCAGCCAGAATCCCGGCAGTACCCCGATGACCATCAGCGGAATGGCCATCATGACGACGACCGGAAGAAGGAACGAACCCGTCTGGTAGACCAGCAACAGGTAGATGACCAGCAGCGCCCCGGCAAAGCCAACCCCCAAGTCGCGGAAAATATGCATGGTCAAACGCATTTCGCCCTCATCCCACCACTGGACGCGAACTCCAGCGGGAACTGCCCAAGGCTGGCCACCGCCCTTGTGGAACATCGTGCGCTGCGCCAGCGGCCGGGGTGGAGCGTTGCGCTCGTTGGCGGGCATGGCGGCCAGTTGAGCCGGCGTCACCTGATCGGCCAGCAGGTCCAGGATGGTCTCCACGGGCGGGCGACCTGCCATTTCGCCGGTCACATACACCACACGCTCAAGATTCCGATGATAGATGGTCTTGTCCTCGATCTGCCGCTGCCACGATCCCAGTTCGGAGAGAGGAAGCCTGGCACCCGATTGGCCACGCACGTAGATGCGGGACAGCAAGTCCGGGCCGGAGCGTTCGGCCCGCTGCGTCCAGAGCAGGATGGGAACGGGGGAACGGTCGGAATCTGTCGCCATGATGCCGACGCTCTGCCCCGCGAGGGCCACTTCCAGGGTGTGGTTGATGTCTGCGGTGCTGACGCCGTGCGCGGAGGCCTTCAATTTGTCGACGACGAAGAGGTCTTTCCACTGGTCTTCCTCGACGGAATCATCGATATCCACGACGCCGGGTTCCTGACGCATGCGTGCCTCAACCTGTTTGGCGGCGGCAATCAGGCTGGCGTAGTCGTGGTCGGGCTGCCCGTACACCGCCGCCACCACCGTGGACATGACCGGTGGGCCAGCAGGCAATTCCACGATCTTCAGCTTCACGCCGTGCCGCCGGGCAATGGTGGTCAGATCCTGGCGCATCCGCAGGGCCAGGATGTGGCTGGAGGCATGGCGCTGGGTCTTGTGGATCAGGTTGACGCGGATGTCACCGCGATTGGCGGCCTCACGGAGGAAGTACTTGCGCGACAGGCCGTTGAAGTCTACGGGGGAGTGCGTGCCGACATAGCTCTCGAAATCGGTGACTTCCGGCACGTTGCGCAGGTATTGCTCGAAGTCCCGCGCGGCCGCATCCGTCGTTTCCAGGGTGGTTCCCGAGGGCATGTCCAGGACCAGGAGCAACTCGTCTTTATTGTCGAAGGGCAACTGCTTGGGCTGCACGCGGCGCGTCAGGACCAGCAAGACACTGCCAACGAACAACAGGAGGACGACGCCCAGAAACGCATAGGCCCGCCATTTTCGAGTGAGCAGCGGTTGCAGGATGGGGCGGAACATCCGGTAGAGGCGTGTCTGCGTCACATCCTCGGCCTCGTGTTCCTTCGCGGCCGACTTCGTAGTCTGTTTGCGATAGCGATGGCGCAGGGCGTGATAGGTCAACCAGGGTGTGATCGTGAAAGAGACGACCATCGACATGATCATGGTCATCGGCACGTTGACGGCCATCGGTCGCAGGTAGTCGTGCATCTCCTCGGTGACGAAGAACAGCGGCAGAAACGAGATGATGACGGCCAGCGTCGCGGCGATCAGGGGCGGCCGAATCTCGTTGACGGCTTCCAGCACAATGTCGCACGTCGCCTTGCGTCGCATGTCGAAGTGCCGCCGGATGTTCTCCACGTCCACGATGGGATCGTCCACCAGCAGCCCCAGAGCCACGGTGAGGGCAAAAAGAGTGACGCGGTTGATCGAGAAGCCCAGCCAATAGTTGACGATGAGGGTGAGGCCAAAGACGCACGGAACCGTGACTGCCACCACCAGAGATTCCGTAAAGCCCAGTCCGGCCGTCAGCAGGCACAATACCACGATGATGCCAACAACCAGCCCCTCAACCAGTTCGTTGACTTTGGCATCGGCGGTGACGCCGTAGTTGCGGGTGATCGCCACGGATACTTGGGAGGGGACCACATGCGGGCGGATTTCGTTGAAGCGGGCCAGAATGTCGCGGGCGACCAGGACGTTATTGGCGCCCTTCTGTTTGGCCAGGGCAATGGTGACGGCGGCCTGCTGAAAGGCGGGCTGCGTGGTGGGCACGGGCGACTGGAAGGCCCAGTTTCCCGCCGCCTCGCGGTCTTCCTGCCGACCCCAGGCGCTTCCCTGGCTGAAACGCACATAGTTGATGACTTCGCCGGGGCCATCGGTGATCTCGGCCACGTCACGCAGGTAAACGGGCCGCGATTTGCTGCCTTCGCCGGCGCTCGCCACGATCAGCGTCTCCAGGTCGTGCCGGTTGCGGAGGAAGCGGCCGCTCTCGACAAGAATTTCCGCATCCTGGCGCGTGTAGTTGCCGATCTGGCGGTTGTCGTTGGCAGCCTGGATAGATTGGGCGATTTCCAGTGGGGTGAGGTGGAAACCAGCCAAGCGTTCCGGGCGCAGGCGCACCAGCATTTGTCGCGGCTCGCCGCCCACGATGGATGTCAGTCCGACCTTGGGCACGCCCTGGAGGCGGTCCAGCGTTTCCTCGGCCACACGCCGCAACTGATAATCCGTCATCTGCGGGCTGGTGAACGTCAACGTGACAATCGGCACATCGTCGGTTTCAATCGGTTTGACGACGAAGCCGGCCGTTCCGGGAGGCAACTTGTCAGCGTTCTGTTCGATCCATTTGTTGAGCTTTACGAGGCTGCGTTCCCGATCCTGGCCCACATAAAAGCGGACCGTCACGATGCTTCGGCCGGGCATGGAACGCGAGTAGACGTACTCCACCCCATCGATCTGGGACAGGTAACGTTCGACGGGTGAGGAGACCAGTTGCTCCACCTGCTGTGCTGTATGCCCAGGGAAGGCGATGTAGACATCGGCCGCCGGAATCACGATTTGCGGCTCTTCTTCGCGCGGCGTGACCAGCAGGGCCACCGCGCCGGCTGCCAGGGCCAGCAGGATCAACACCAGCGAAATGTTGGATTCCAGAAACGTGCGGACGACGCGTATCGTAAAGCCGTGTTTATCCGGACTCATGGGCGTCGCTCCTGATTCTCCGCTGGCAGGACGACCGTTTCGCCGGCCTTCAGGCCGCTGAGTATCTGTACCAAGCCGTCGCCCTCGCTGGCACCGGGCACGACCACCCGCTGTTCGAGCCCCCACGAAGCCCGTACGGTCACCATCTGCAGCTGTCCAACCTGCCGAATGGCGCGTTGCGGAAGCAGTATGTCCTCGGTGGTCTTCACGGGGAGGTTCAGTCGGCCGAACAACCCGGGATAGAGCCGATCATCGGGCTTCAGGCGGATGCGGGCCAGAACGGTACGCCCGGTGGGATCGGCCGCCGGCACCATCTCGGCCAGCGTCCCTGTGAAATCCTCCTTTAATGCGTCGATTCGCACCTGGTATTCCCGCCCCAGATTTAACAGCGGCGCGTATTCTTCGGAGACGCTGGCCTGAAGCCAAAGGTGTTGCGGGTCAAAAAGGACCAATAACGGCTTGGCGGGCGTCGCCAGCTCGCCCACCTCTGCCTGGCGGTCGATGACCACGCCATCCACCGGGGATTCGATGCGGGCATAACCCAGATTCACCTCGGCTTCTTCCACCGCCTGTCCAAGCCGATCCACATCGGCCTGAGCCTGTTTGCGCCGGGTATCGGCGACATCCAGGTCCGCCTGCGGAATCGCTCCTTTCGCCTGAAGATTCCGGATGCGGTCATAATCGAGCTGGGCATAGCTCAGTGTCGCCTGCGCCTGGGCCAACGCCTTGCGGGCTTGGTTGACCCGCGCGGCCAGGTCCCGGTCGTCGAGCGTGACCAGCAACTGTCCCTTGCGAACGCGCTCTCCGGCGCGAACGTCGAGACGCAGGATGTGTGCGGTGATCTTGCTGGTCAGGTTGATCTGGTACTCGGGTTTGACCTCCCCGACCATCTGCGCCACGACCTCGCGGGGAATGGACGTCACCGTGAGCAGTTCACCTGTGGCGGAGACTGGTTCAGCCGCGGGCACCGTATCGGGCTGATTGGCATTGCGACCGTGCCGAAAAGCTCCGGTGAGCCAGAGCATCGTCACCACCAGAACCAGAGCGGGCAGAACAAATCGAACGGTGATCCTTCCCAGCGTGTGTATTAACAGGGTAATTCTCTCGTTTCTCATGGCATGGTTCTCCCAACGGCCAGTCGAAGCTGCGCCAGTGCCGTCTGGTAGTCCGCCAGGGCGCGATAGTAATTCGTTTGCGCATCCAGCAGCGCCGACTGGGCATCGAGAACATCGATGATGGTGCCTTTGCTGGCGTCGTACTTCTGTCTTTCAATGTCGTAACTCTCCTGGGCCTGCTCGATGGCCTTGGCGGTGGCCGCCACGCGCTGTCGGCTGGAATCGATGTTCGATTGGGCGGTGCTGATGTCCAGTTCGATCTGCAGTTGCAGCTTGCGCAGGCGGTCGATGGCCGCCATGAGCTTGGCCCGCTCCTGGCGGACCTTGGCATTGAGTTGCCCGCCATCGAAGATCGGGATATCGACAAGGATGCCCACGGCGCCTACATCGTCCCCCTCGCCGACGCCGGCGGGCCGCTCGGCGTCTATGCCGTAACGCACACCGTAGGAAGCCTGGGCATAGACTTGCGGCCACAAGGCGCCTTTGGCTGCCGCCACGTTGTGTTCCAGGGCCCGGGCCTCGCTCAGTGCCGACCGGTAGTCCGCACGCTGCGCCAGCACGGCGGGCATCGTGGAGGGCGCGTCCGGCAGCGACAGATCCCGCGGCAGTTCGCCCACCACGTTCAAGCCATCCCGGCCGGTTGGGGAGATTCCCATTTGGTTGGCCAGCAATTGTTTCTGCACGGTCAAGGTATTGCGTTCCCGGACCAACCGCTGTTCCAGATCGGCCAATCGCACTTCCGTGCGCAGCAAGTCCACCCTCACGGCCTTCTGATTGTCGATGAGTTGCTGAATGCGGTCGCGGTGCTGCTGGAGCGTCTTCCGCGAGAATTCCAGCGAGGAGATAATGTGGCCCTGGCTGAGAATGGCGTAATAGAGGCTGGTGACGTTGAAAATGAGCTCGTCACGATTGCGGACGACGCGGCCCGCCGCTGCCGCTTGCAAAAATTCGGCCGCCCGAATGCGATTGGTGATCTGGCCACCCGTGTATAAGGGCATTGAAAGAACCAAGTCTCCACCCAGAATATCAGTGCTGTATGCGCCGACCGGTAGATTGCTGTGGGCCGGGATAACTCGCGCCGGGTCAAGGTAGCGTGTGTAACCGCCGATTGCGTCAAGGCGCGGCCACCGGGCACCGGCAGCGCCTTCCTTGGCAGCCTGGGCCTGGTCTACTTCCGCTCCTCTGGCGCGCAATTCCGGGTTGTTTTGCAGGGCGATCTTCAGCGCCCGGTTCAGGTCCAGCGGTCCTTCTGGCAGTACCGGCGTGACCGAAGGCTCCGACTGTCTGCAGGCTGCCATAGGCTCGAAGCGCGGACCGATCATACTGTCCAACGGCAGCGGGTCGAAGCGAGACCCACACCCAGAAACGAGTGCCGCAGCCAAGGCCAGGCCGCCCAGCAGTAGAAGACGCGGGGGCTTGCGGTCGTGCCGCCGCTTCGTGGAGACTCGGCGTTCCGCGCTGAGCATGGATCGTGGTACGGTCATGGATTGCTACTCCTGTGTCATACGGATGGAGATGTCCTTGGCAAGGGCCAGACCCGCCGACACCTGCATCGCTTTGAAAACCCCGGCGGGCACGGCACAGCCGGCGCAACAGCCTTTGAGCCGTTCCCGCACCGCGCTCATGACGACGCTGGGGCCATCGGGACTGATTTCCTGAAAGGCGCCCACCGGGCCGTTGGCCTGTAACGCGCCAGCCAAACCGCGAATCTTCTCGCACCCGCTGGCGACATCAAAGACCACGTTCTGACCGCCTTCGCTGGTGGCGCGAACGCAGGTCTGGAAACCGCACACGCCCGCATCTACCTCGACTTTAATGTTCATCGTGCTCCTCGTGCGCCAGGGACGGAGAATGGATCAGCGCCCCGGACGCGCAACCGTTGATCTCCGGCTCCAGCGTGGCGTGACCCACCGACCACGCGTGGGCCAGATGCTCGCGAATCTTCTTTAGCAGCGTTTCAGCCTCGTACAGCGGCATCTCTGCCAGACGCACGTGGGCGGTCAGAAGCCGATAGCCCGAACTGAGTTCCCATACATGCACATGATGCAGGTCACGGACTGCAAATCTCCTCTGGATGTCTTGTTGCAGTGCCTCCAGGTCCACGCCCGGGGGCGTGCCTTCCAGCAAAATGCGCGTCGTATCGCGGAGGAGTCCCCAACTACTACGCAGGATGAGCAGAATGACCAGGATCGACGCCGCCGGGTCTAAGTACGGGCCGAACCGCCAACGCGAGAACACGGCCGCCAGAACCACCACGACCGACGAAAGCATGTCCTGCATCAGGTGGAGAAACGCGCCGCGCATGTTCAGATCGGAATGGGCATGGCCCTTCAGCAGGAGCATCGAAGCCAGGTTAGCCAACAGGCCGATCATGGCCACGACGAACATAAGTCCGCCCTGGACAGGTTCGGGATGGAACAGGCGGATGATGGCCTCGCGGCAGATCAGCGCGGAGACCACGAGCAAGGTGGCGCTGTTGGCCAAGGCCGCGAGTACCTCCAAGCGTCCAAGGCCGTAGGTGTGCTTCAGAGAAGGCGGGCGGCGACCGAGAATGCGCGCCACCAGAGCCAACGACAGCGCCGCCACGTCACTCACATTGTGCATCGCGTCCGAAAGCAGCGACAGGCTGCCTGACAGGATTCCACCGACGATCTCCACCACCACGATCAAAGCGTTGAGTGCAATGGAAAGGGAGAGGTTGCGGTTCAGCGAACCGTCCGAACGGGGTGACTGCTGAGGGTCCTGAGGATGATTGTGCATATTGCTCATTTAGCTTTCTCCGTCGTTGCCGGCACGGCAATGCGCACCGTCGCGCCGCCGACAAGCGAATCGGATGGGTTGAGGATGACGCGATCTTTCAGGCTAAGTCCAGCGCTAATTTCCACAGTCTGGCCAAAATCGCGCCCCAGGGTCACGGGGCGCAGCTCGACTGAATTGTCCGGTCGCACCACACCCACCCGCGGACCTTCGGGGCGGAACAGAAGGGTATTGGCCGGCACCGTCAATGCCGCCTCACCTTTGGTCTGGGCAAACCTCAGCTGGGCGTAGCTGCCCGCCAGAATTTCGCCGCCGGCATTGTCCACGTGCAGTTCGGTCAGCAGCGTGCGGGAATCGGCGGATATCTGGCCCGCAGTACTCGCCACTTTGGCCTGGAAGACCCGCCTGGGCAGCTCCGGTATCAGCAACTCGGCAATCTGGCCGGACTCGATGGCTAGTGCGGCAGTCTGGGGCACGCGGACATACACGCGGAGTTTATCCAACTGCGCCAGGCGAAACAGCTCCTTGGCTCCGCCAGCGGTAATCAGTTCGCCGATGTCGGTCTTGCGCGCCGTAATCGTGCCGGCGAACGGGGCGGTGACGCGGGCAAAGGACTGGAGTTGCTCCAGGCGACGGATATTTGCAGCGGCGGCCCCGACCGCAGCCGTTTTCATATTCAGGTCCGTCTGTGCCCTGTCATTCTCCTCGCCGGTGATGCTTTGGCTCTTGACCAGCCTGGCCGAGCGTTCGGCCGTGAGTTTCGCCATAGCCGCCGCAGCTTGGGCCTGGAGGAGCTCCTGGCGGGCTTGATCCAGTTGCTGGTCGAGTTCGGGCGTCTCGATCTCCGCCAGCAACTGGCCGGCTTCCACGTGCGCACCGATATCCACCAACCAGCGTTTCAGGTAGCCGCTGGCCCGGGCGTAGATCGGCGTTTCGATCCAGGGTTTGATTTCGGCTGGTAGCAGGAGGCCGGGCGGCGCCTTGCCCGGAGTGGGTGTCACTACGGTGACGGTAGGTACGGCCAGTTCCCGAGTCTGGACCTCTAACGCGGCCCGCTGACGCCAGCGCGGCGCCAATCCCGCCCAAGCTGCGACGAGAACGATGATCCCCACCACGACGGTCAAGCCAACAAGTCTTCCCGTTGTCGTCCGGCCCAAGGAGGAACCGATCTTTGATGGGTTGCGATCCGTTTCATTTGCGGTCATAACAGGAATACCTCAGTTCGATCCCGGCGATGCAATGGCCGCGTCGACATCCTCTACGCTCTTGACTTGGTGCCTGCGGTGCAGCAGGCGGAACACCACCGGCACGAAGAACAGGGTGGCGAAGGTGGCGACCACCAGCCCGCCGATCACGGCGCGCCCCAGCGGCGCGTTTTGTTCGCCGCCTTCGCCCAGTCCAACCGCCATCGGCAACATGCCGATGATCATGGCCAGCGCCGTCATCAGCACCGGGCGCAGGCGGCCCCTCCCGGCCTCCCAGACGGCGGTCAGCGGGTCCATGCCCTCCCGCAGATGCTTTCGCGCGAAGGTCACCACCAACACGGAATTGGCGGTGGCGACGCCCAGGCACATGATCGCGCCCATCAGGGCCGGTACGCTCAGCGTTGTGCATGTCAGGTACAGACCCCACACCACGCCCGCCAGAGCGCCCGGCAGCGCGGTGATGATGATGAACGGGTCCAGCCAACTCTGGAAGTTCACCACCAGCAGCAGGTAGATCAGCACTGTGGCTATGACCAGTCCGATGCCCAGACCGATGAAACTCGAGTTCATGGTTTGGGCCTGGCCGCGCAGGATGATGAAGCTGCCGCGCGGCAACTCCTTTTGTGCTTGGGCAATCAGCGGGGCAATGTCACGCAGCGCTCCACCCAAGTCGCGGCCGGCCACGCCGCCAAAGACATCAATGACCGGCATCACGTTGTAGTGGTTGACGACCGGGGGGCTGCTGGCGCGTTGAAGCGTGGCCACGTTGGCCAGCAATGGGGCATCGCCTTCGCCCGCGTGGCCGGCGTCCAACGGAATCGCGCCCAGCGCCGCCAGCGAATCCATCGCGTGCTGAGGTGCCCGGACATTGAGAAGATACTGCACGCCATTCTTTGGATTGAGCCAATACATAGGCTGCACCTGACTGCTGCCACTGAGACTGAGCAGCATGGCGTTGGCCACTTCGCGCTCGGTCAGGCCCATCGCCGACGCCCTGGTGCGGTCCACGGCGAACTTCAATCGTGGAAGGTCGGCAGGCTGTTGCACGCGCACGTCCACCACGCCGGCGACCCGGCGAAGGTTGTCGGCCAACCTCGCGGCGACGGCCCGGTTTTGCGCCTGTTCGCGGCCCACGATCTGGATGTCGAATGGCGCGGGCAGCCCGAAATTGATGGTTTGGCTCACGATGTCGGCGGGCAAAAAGTAGAACGTGATTCCTGGAAATTCGCTGCTCAACCTTAACCGCAACTGACGCACATACTCATCCGTTGGCCGATGCCCCGGCCGCAGCGATACCAGGATGTCCGCGTCGCCGGTTCCGACCAAGCCGTTGTCAATGTAGGTGAGCGGAACACCGCCGCC
>Ga0272448_1009246_pt1 | contig 10103 bp, 8 predicted proteins | sample YNPCB0191_FD_202220 | JGI IMG/M metagenome (GOLD analysis project Ga0272448, IMG submission 202220) | Hot spring sediment microbial communities from Yellowstone National Park, WY, United States - YNP-CB-019-1 | ecosystem: Environmental > Aquatic > Thermal springs > Hot (42-90C) > Sediment... | reverse complement strand
TAAAGCGCCTGGATAGCTGGTATGATTTACCGGCTGGAATTTTGAACCTGTCTACCAAATCAGGCCAAATTATAGTTAAGTATTGAGGTTCATATGATTAGAATAATTGGGGGAAGATTCAAGGGAAGAAGGTTAAAGATGGTGCCGAGTCAGGCCGTTCGTCCTCTGCCGGCGAAGCTTAGAGGTTCTCTGTTCAACATCTTACAATCAAGAATAATAGATGCTCACTTTCTGGACGGCTTTGCTGGAACCGGTTCGGTCGGACTGGAAGCTCTGAGCCGGGGGGCCAGCCGTGCGGTTTTTATAGAGGAACTTCCCCTGGCGGCCAGAATTATCGAAGCCAACTTGGCTAAGTGCCAGGCCGAGGATATGGCTGTGGTCATTAATAAAGAATTTAATCGAGCAATCATAGACCTCGGGAAGAAGGGGGTAAAGTTTGACATCATTTTTCTTGACCCACCCTACGTGCTTCTTGCGGAACGAAATCCCTTGAAAGTCATCAGAAAAAGACAAATCATGAAGCCTGGCGGCCTGCTCATCATCAGGCATCACCGGCAGTATAACCCATCCAGGGAAGATTTTTATCTAGTCCGCCAGGTTGATTTTGGGGATGACCTTTTTTCTTTTTATTCAGGAGAAGTAGTTAAAAAAGAAAAAGAAATAGACAGAGAAAACGAAAAATCAGGGTCTGATTGATGAATTGAGCAAAGTAGGTTAAAATATACGGACAGTTAAAGGGAAAGCCGCATGCCGAAAGATGAACAAAAAATTCAACCTTTCTGGTCAACCGACCTTGACCTCAAGGAAAATGAAGTCCTGTCTGGCCTGGGATTAGCCAAGGGTTCAATACTTTTCCTGGGCAGGTACACCCTGAAAGAAGTCATGGGTGTGCTGGCAAAAAAGAGCTTTTTCCGGGAAGCTAAAAAAAGGAATCTTTGGCCGATAAGATATCGACTTGATAATTCAGATTATCCCGCGCAGAGGTTTTTGATTTATTGGCAGGAAGAAGACCCGGAGAAGGTGGTTGTGGACCTTAAAATTAAGGAAAGTGAGGTAAAATTCCGGGCCCCGGAAAAACATGGTTATAAATTGCCTGTTCAGCATTGCCTGTTATTTGAATGGTTAACGCTTCAAAATCCCAGGATTGGTTTTGATGAAGCACATCCGCCTCTTCCGGGACAAGTTAAGCCCGGACTGAGTTTATCCAAGAAAATTCTGGAGATCTTTCTCTACCTGTCCAGATTAATCCGTCTTGATGGGCTGGTGGCTTTCCCGGCCTATTTTCACAACGCCCTGCTCTTTTCGCGTTATTTTTATTTTATCAACCCGGTAAAAGAAGGTGAGATAAAAGCCATCCGTCGTCAGTTCAGGCACCTGCCTTTCCGTCAATTAGCCTGGGCTGTTTACTTGGGCTGCCTCAGGGACGAAGAAGGCCAGGTTTATGAATGGAAGGCCGAAGAACAGATTTATCCGATAAGTGATATTTTAAAAGAATACATTGATTCGAAAATCTACAGGGAAATAGCCCGCCATGTGGAAAAGAATGCCAGGTTCAGCCTGGATCAGGACCTTTTCCGTAAAAAGTGCCAGGAACAGGGTATCCTTTACTGATGACAAAAAAACTGCTATAATCAGGCATCTGGAAGAGGAGTGAAGAGTATGAAAAAAGGAATTCATCCAGAATACCAAGAGTGCACGGTTATTTGCGCCTGCGGCAACACTTTTAAAACCAGGTCCACTAAGAAAGAAATCAGGGTGGAAATCTGCTCTCAGTGCCATCCTTTCTTCACTGGCAAGCAGAAAATAGTTGATACTGCTGGCCGGGTGGAAAAATTCAGGAAAAAATATGCGGCAAAAGCTAAACAATAAGCCCGATGCTTCAAGAATTGAAAGCCGTAGAGGAAAAATATAACCAGATTACTGCCTTATTATCCGACCCCAATATTTCTTCTAACCCCCAAAAAATCAAGGAATTAGCCCGGGAACGGGCTGAACTTGAACCTCTGGTCAAAAAGTATGAGGAATTCAAAAAGGTTCAGAAGGACCTTGAGGAATCAAGGACTATTCTAAATGAAGCCCAGGCTGACCAGGAATTAAAAGAACTGGCCGAAGTTGAGCTTAACCGGCTCAGAGAATTAAAGGAAGAACTGGAAAAAGAGCTCAAGAAAATGCTCTTGCCAAAAGACCCCAACGATGAGAAAAACGTCATCCTGGAAATACGGGCGGGAGCTGGGGGTGATGAGGCCTCTCTTTTTGCTCAGGATTTGCTCAGGATGTATACCAGGTATGCCGAGCACAAAGGCTGGAAATGGGAGTTAATGGATGTCAGTTATTCACCGATTGGGGGCGTAAAGGAAGCGATTGTAAACATCCAGGGCAAAAAGGTTTATTCCTTCCTCAAGTATGAAAGCGGGGTACACCGGGTGCAGCGGGTGCCCAAAACCGAAGCTTCTGGACGCATTCATACCTCAACGGCGACCGTCGCGGTTTTGCCAGAAGCAGAAGAAATAGACCTCAAGATTGACCCCAAGGACCTGAAAATAGAAGCTTTTGGCGCATCAGGTCCAGGGGGCCAGAATGTCAACCGCAATTACACTGCCATAAGGATAACGCATAGACCCTCCGGCCTGGTCGTTTCCTGCCAGGATGAGAAATCCCAGCACCGAAACAAGGAAAAAGCCCTGAAAATCCTCAGGACTCGGCTCCTGGATATAGCTCAGCTGGAACAACAAAGTAAAATCTCGCAGGATAGAAGAAAGCAGGTGGGAACCGGGGAGAGAAGCGAGAAAATCAGAACTTACAATTTCCCTCAATCGAGAGTGACCGACCACCGGCTGAATGAAAATTTCTACAACATCGAATCTATTCTTGACGGCGAACTCGAGGGGATCGTAGAGAAACTCATTGTTTACTTTCAGACCAAGGCCCTGGAAGAAGATAGAAAACCAAACTCTATTAATCAGGCCATTGAAACATAAAAATAAACAACCAGAAAGCTTGGAAAATCTTTTCAGAAAACTGGCTGCCCAGCTTACCTTTTCTTCCTGTCCCTTTGTTGAAGCCAGGATATTGATTCAGCTGGCTTCTGGCCTTGATGAAAATAGCTTTTTTAAAAATCTTGGTCAACCAGTCAGCCACCGAGTTTGGCAGAAAGTAAACGCCCTGCGAAAAAAAAGACAAGACGGCTGGCCGGTAGCCTATCTTACCGGGAAAAAAGAATTCTGGAGCCTGGAATTCAAAGTAAACCGGCAGGTGTTGATTCCGAGGCCTGAAACCGAGCTTCTGGTAGAAAAAGCCTTGTCTCTAAAATTACCTGACCGGGCGAAAATACTGGATGTCGGAACTGGATCTGGCAACATAGCCGTGGCCCTGGGCCAGGAATGGCCGGCGGCCAGGATTACCGCCTGTGACCTGAGTCTTCGAGCTTTAAAAATCGCCAGGGAAAATGCGGTTAAAAATAGAGTCAGGAATATTACTTTTATCAGAAGTGATTTGCTCAATTATTTTATCCAGCGGAGAAAAAAGTTTAACTTGGTGGTCAGCAACCCCCCCTATGTTTCTGAGGCAGAATGGTGGATGCTTGACCGACCAGTGCGTGACTTTGAGCCCAGGAAAGCTCTGGTGGCCGGGCCGACAGGTCTCGAAATAATAAAAAAACTTCTGACTCAGGCACCACTCTGTCTCCACCAGAATGGTTATTTGTTAATAGAAATTGGCGCCGGTCAGGCGGAATCGGTCTTAAAACTGGTTAATGAATTCTGGCAAGAAGCAGAAATACTCAAAGATTATGCGGGCTTTCCTCGGGCCGTATGCTTAAAAAGGAAATAAAGGCGAGAGAATATTCAGTTGGGCATATTTTCCCGGCTCTTGAGCATTTTTTGATAATCTTCGAAGGAAGTCAGCAGTTTGGTTGTTTCATAGCGAATCTTTTCCCAGTGTTCGAGGTCAATGGAGCAGAAAGCTTCCACTACTTCAGGGTCAAATTGCTGGCCGGAATGCTTGATGATCTCTGCTCTGGCCGAATAGAAATCTTGCTCAGCTCGGTAGGGGCGGTGGGAGGTGATGGCGTCAAGGGCGTCAGCCAGGGCAAAAATCCTGGCTTCTATGGGGATTTCATCTTTTTTCAAACCCTTTGGATATCCTGAGCCGTCATATTTTTCATGATGAAAGAGGATAATATGGCCGACTTCTTTCAAGAGCTTCATTTCTTTAATCAACCCGAAGCCGAGAGTGGGGTGGAGTTTTATTTTTTCCCATTCTTCCGGGCTCAAGGCTCCGGGTTTTTTCAGGATGGAATCAGGAATGGCAATTTTACCGATATCATGAAGAAGGGCACCCTTCCGGATATTATCCAAAGTAATCTGGTTTCTGATGCCCAGAAGCTCAGCCAGCACCTGGCTGTATTTGGATACGGTTCTCGAATGGCCGAAGGTTTCCACGTCCCGGAGGTCCAGGGCCGTCATCAGGTTTTCTACTGTCGTATCGTATATTTCTTCCAGTTTTAGAAGCTTGCGGATATTTCTTGAATGTTCCAGCTTCAGCTTGGTGAGATTCTTCAGGTAGTTTTCGTTTTCTTTTTTCAGCAGGCGCCGGCTTAACTCGGCTCTGACCGCGGAGTAAACGGATAAAAGATTATTCCTCGGACAGATGAAGTCCACAAGGTCAGCTTCCAGCAGGTAAAGTTGCTGCTCTTCATTGACCTGGTTGCTGAGCAAGATAATAGTGAGTCTGGAAAAAGTCGTTTTCAGCTGGCGGAGCTGGTCAATCTTTCGACTATCCAGACGCGAGATGGTGATGACGAGAATGGAATCCTTCAGGGATTGTTGTTTCAGCCAGTCGCTTAATTTACCTGAGGTAAAAACTTCCTGATGGTGTTTTTTTACCCAGGATGATAATTGGGCCCGGAATTTTTCCTCAGGATCGACGATCAAAACCCGGACATGGTTATTATTAGCCCCGTTGTTCATGTTGTTACTCATCTTGACAAATTTTATACAGCATCTGGAGCCAAAGAGCAAGAAAAAAAACGTAAAAGGGGTGAAAAAATTAGGTTAAACTCACCCCTTGCGGTTAATCAGCATAATCGTCGGACCAGCAGAATATCATGCCTTTTATCACCTTTAATTTATCTTGACACTTATAACTGATTGAATTTAAAATAAGCTGGCCAGGGCCAAAGGAGCGGGCAGTGGACGAAAACAGCTACACCGAAAAAAAACCATTCTCCATCATTCAGGAAATAGAGGCACAACTGGAGAACTATCTCCGCCGTCAGCGGGAAGAAATTGAGAAAGCCCTGGATGAGAAAATCCAGAAGGAAAAAGAACTGGCCAGTCAGCAACTGGCTCAGATTGAAGAGGAAGTTAAAAAAGAATGGGGTACACTGGAAGAATACGCCAGGAATTGGGGCCAACTTGAAGAAGAGGGCAATAGCCTCCTTACCCAGATAAACGATTGTCTGCAGGGGATCATCAACCGCCAGGTAGAAATTGAGCGACTGGCTAGAGATACGGCTGAAGATATTAAGGTTTTGCACGAACTCCAGCAGAAGCTTGAGGAGGTCCGGAAAAAGTCTCAAGAACAGGCTGGACAGGTCAGCAGGAGGCTGGAAGAAAGGTTTGGCTTAAAAGCCAGCGTTTTACCTGAAAACCAGGTAATTCCTGATTTAATGGACCTGTCGTCGGAGCTGGAAAAGCTGAAGAGAATCAAAGAACTTCTCACCCTGGAACAAAAGACGGAAACTGAAAACTCTGGCCCGTTAACAGATACGGAGGTCAAAGAAGAGCCTGAGCCGGCAGAAGCAGTTGGAGAAATTGAAGACAGGCAAACAGAAGCAGAGAAAGAAAAAGAACAGGAAATTTCTCTGGAAGACAGATTAACTGAGGAAATAAAAAAAGGATTGATCGAGAGGCTGGGAGCTGCTGCCGGGAGCAGTTCTATTGCCCAGGAAGCGCAAAAGGAAAACAAAGAGGGTTTTAGACCAGAAGCAAGTGGGCGTGAAATGCTTGACCCCTTTTATCATCAGGAAGAGGCCAACGGCTCTGGCGAAATTGGCTATTATCAAAGAGAGGGCAAGGTTATTGTCGAAGTGGGTGAGTTGCTTAATAAATTGAAAGCCACGGCTGAAGAGGCCAGAAAACTAAGCTATAAAGTTTCTTTAATCAGAAATAAAAAAGAAGAGTTCTTCCTAAAACAGGAAATTATTCGTTCTCAGGAAGGTCTCCGAAGATATTTACAGAGAATTTTGCTTCTGGTGAAGAAAGAAGGGTTCCGCTTTCCGGCCCTCACTCAGGACCTGATAAACGGACAAACTTTGGAAGAATTAGCCGACCTGCTCAGGATGCAGAACTGGGGAGCCGGTCAGGACCTTGATTATTTTGAAAAGAAAGTTATTTCCCTGCTGGTAGCTTTTAAAAACAGAACCACCCCGGACAGCCTTTATTATGCGGCCATAAAAAAAGAGCTGGAAGCTTAATTAATTTAGGTTGTCGGCCGGTAAACGGCAAATAATTCAGGCTTAATTCTGAACTTCTTTCTGGAGTTGTTCGAAGTAATTTTCCAGCACTTGGAAGTCGTCAGAAGTTAGAGAAGTAAATTTCAGGCCCGTGTAAAAATTGGGAGAATCGGTCCCGGTCCTTTCTGAATAGACCACCTGACTTTTCAAGGAATGAGCTTTCTTCCCGAGTATGAGCACTACTTCTAACGGCAGGTTTGAGGGGTAAGGCTTGTCGGAAATAAATTTAACTCCGCCCAGACTGAGGTTAATGGTCTTGCTAACTTTAAGTTCTCCATTCTCCCGGTAAAGAAGGAGAGTGGAATTATAGTATCTTTGAAAATGTCTTTTTTCACGGTAAAGTTTTTCTTGAGAAGAGATGGCCAGCTTGGTGTGATTTTGTTTTTCCCATTCTCGAGAATAAGCAACGACCAAATTTTTAGTCAGGGCCCTGTTTTGAAAATCAGAGGGGGGCAGGCGCCAGGTTTGCTTGCCCTTGGCCTCGGCCAGAGCCAGGTCCGATTCATGCACCAGGTGCTTCAGGTCTTCTTTGGTTAAGGGTTCGCTGCTGGCCAGTCTTTTCCGGGGAAAGAGGGTTAGACCAAAGGACATGGTCAAGTTATTGCGGGGCTGAAATTCTTCAAACGGGAAGTAGTGTTCTTCCACGTTATTTCTGATTCTGTCGGTCAGCTGGCAGGCTTCTTCCAGGCTGCTTACTCCGTTCAGGAAAAAGAGAAATTCCTCGCCTCCGTAGCGGCAAATTAAGTCGTCTTCGCGCACCGATTGTTTCAGGACGACGGCCAGTTCCTGCAGCAAGTGATTGCCGGCCTCGTGGCCATTGCGGTCATTGTAATTCTTGAACCAATCTACATCACCCATGACCAGGGCAAAGGAACCCTCTTCCCGCTTTCTCTTGCTCAGAGCATTAACTTTCTGCAAGACCTTTTCAAAAAAAGCTTCGCCACGTAACAGGCCGGTCAGGGCATCATACTGGATCAGGTTGAGTTTAGTCATGGCGATGGCCAGGTGTTCAGATATGTTGCGGAGAATATGCTGATCATCTTTGGAAAAACCTTCTGCAGAAGGATGTCCCATGGCTGTCTTGTTATAAAGTTCTATCACACCGATGGTTTCCCCGGCATAAACAATGGGCACAGCCATTATACTTTTCAGTGGACTTTTCAGGTTGTTCTGGTACCTGGGCGAATAACGCTTGTCATAAGTCAGGTCATAGATGTTAACTTCCTGGCCAAAACGGGCCACGGCCGCGGCAAAGTCAGGAGCATCAAGCCTGGCCACGTACTTGAAAGTCTCAGGATGATTGATGAAGGAGTCGTCCCAGATAATCGGCTTTAGAAATTTTCCCAGAGCTTCATTTTCTTCGATGATGTAGATAGTCATACCCTGAGCTTGGAGCAATTCTTTTATATCTGGTATGATGCTCAACAGACTGCTGACGTCATTGGCCGAATAAATGTTCCTGATGATATCTTCAATTTTCTGCCGTTCTTTCTGGAACCAGACATAACGGGTTTCAATGGAAATCCTTTTTTCCAGTTCCCGGATGTAATTTTCATTGATCAGGTGTTTGATTTCGACAATTTCCTTGAACAGGTGTCTGGTGTTGACGGTGGTCAGGTTGACCGATTGACGAAGATTAGACCATTCTCTTTTTATCCGGCTAAAATAAATGCTTCTCTTTAAAATCTGGCTCAGTATTGGTTCTAAAGACTGCCCTTCTTTTTCGATGATGATATCCAGATGAAAGTCAACTGGCCAGGTCAGAAAAGCCTGAAAAGTTTCTGCTTCATTGTGTCCCAGAATGATGACTGAACATTCTGACTTGAGTAGATCTTTCCAGATTTCGTAGTGGCCAAATTCTGCATCAACAATCAGGGTCCAGATATCTCGGTTTTCCAGGACCGAGGGGATTTCTTCCTTGGAATGGATGATCAACGGCTGGCATTCTCTTTCGCTTACTCTGATGATACGTAGTGCCTGGTCTACGTTTTTAACGTATACCAGAATATTTATAGGATTCATTTTGGTCGGGACGCTGCTCCCTTTGCCTCCGCTAACCTTGGCTTTTCCTCAGCTATAATTTAATAAAATCAATGGGCAGAGTCAACTTTTTTTTTAATTTTCATAATATTAACGAACAGAACCCAGATCTCTCTCAGCAGCCGGCAATTTTTGATAAACCAGTTTGAGTGTGCTATATTTTAGCCTGAAATTAAAGGCGAGAGTATTCCATGATTAGAGTTAGATTCGCTCCCAGTCCCACCGGACATCTTCATGTGGGTGCCCTGAGGACAGCCCTGTTTAACTGGTTGTTTGCCCGTCATCACCAGGGGACTTTTATCCTGAGGATTGAAGATACAGATGTAGCCAGGTCATCAGAGGAAATGAGCCAGTCAATTCTGGAAGCCCTCCGTTGGGTTGGGCTGGACTGGGATGAAGGTCCGATCTACCAATCTCAGAGGTTTGAGCTTTACCGGCAGGCTGCTCAAAAGCTGGTGGCCAAGGGTTTAGCCTATTACTGTTTTTGTTCGCCAGAGGAAATAGAGAAAAGGAGACAGGCGGCCCAGGCTGGCGGAGAACACTGGAAGTATGACAGGCGATGTCTAAAGCTAAGCCAGGAAGAAAAAAAAGGATTTCTGGCTGAGGGCCGGCCAGCGGCCATTCGTTTCCTGGTACCCGAGGGGGTTACCGAATACGAGGACCTAGTTCACGGACCGATTTCTGTAGAAAACAAAAACCTGGAAGATTTTGTTTTGCTGCGCAGTGATGGCCTGCCGACTTACCATCTTTCGGTGGTGGTGGATGATCTTGATGCGAAGATAACCCACGTCATACGCGGGGATGACCATATTTCAAACACTCCAAAACAAATTCTACTGTACCGGGCTTTTGGGGCCCCTGTTCCTCAGTTTGCTCATCTGCCCCTGATTCTGGGACCGGACCGGAAAAAATTGAGCAAAAGGCATGGTGATACTTCAGTCCTGAATTTCCGGGATAAAGGTTACCTGTCTCTGGCCTTTTTCAATTTTATGGCCCAGTTAAGCTGGTCACCCGGACCGGAAGAAAGAGTCTATGCTGTGGAAGAAATGGTCCGCGAGTTTTCTCTAGAGCGGATAAGCAAGGGCAGCCCGGTCTTCGATTTAGCCAAGCTCGAGTGGCTTAACAGCAAATTAATAAACGAGATGTCGGTAGCTGAACTAATTGAGTATCTTAGACCATGGCTGGTCCGCGAAGAGCTCTGGGAAGAGAATTTTCTGAAAGAAAAAAAAGATTGGTTTGAAAAACTGGTCAGCTTGGTCCGTTCACGCTGCCGGACCCTGGTGGACTTGACGGAAATGCTCCGTCCGTTTATCTCGGATAAGATTAATTACGACCCGGAGGCAGTGAAAAAATATTTATCGGATAATCGTCTGGAGCAACTCCTTTTAGGCTTGAGGAAGGATTTTCTGGCCCTGGAGAATTTCAGCGCGGCTGATACGGAGAAGGTACTCAGAGCAAGGGCCGAAAGAGAAGGCATTAAGGCCGCCGCCCTCATTCATCCCCTCCGTGTTCTGCTGGTAGGAAAATCAGTCAGCCCCGGTATCTTTGA
>Ga0272448_1009242_pt1 | contig 10106 bp, 9 predicted proteins | sample YNPCB0191_FD_202220 | JGI IMG/M metagenome (GOLD analysis project Ga0272448, IMG submission 202220) | Hot spring sediment microbial communities from Yellowstone National Park, WY, United States - YNP-CB-019-1 | ecosystem: Environmental > Aquatic > Thermal springs > Hot (42-90C) > Sediment... | reverse complement strand
TAATCTTCAAAAGGTCTCTGATGAGATAAAATCTTTTACTAATTATTTTGATGCAGCAAAGGCTCTTTTGTCTTTTCCCTACTTTGGGGATGTTAACTATGACCCTAAAAGTCTTGATCTTAAGACTATTCAGAATATTCTTGAGAAGAAAGAAAAAGAAAAAATTAAAGCTAACTTAAGTCGTATTCTTAAAGAACAACAACCGCAGAAAGATCAGGAAAAAAAAGAAGTAGTTGAACATAAAATTATCTCTAATAAAAAAGATGATGAAATAGATTTATCAAAAATTGTTGTGTTCTGTGGTTCTCAATCATCGCAGGATACTCTTACATCTAAAGAACAGTATTTTGATGCCATAAAAAAACTTATAAAAAAAATTTTTGAAGACATAAAAAGTAAAACATTTATACTTCCTAAATTTTATTATATACTTAAAGATTTTGTTTTTCAGAGAATAAAACTTCTTGTGGAAGAAAAACAGATCTTATATCTTATAAATGAAGATGGAGAAAAACTCATTCCTTGGAAATTGATTCAACAACAGATTGAAGAATTTTTTAATCAAAATACTAAGCCTTATCTTCCTACAACAAACGATTATAATGAACAGGCTAAGCGTATAAAGGATTCAATATTTTTTGAAATAGCAGCAATAGAAAATTCTTATTCCAGAAGGTTATCAGTTTTAGATTTAGAGGAGAAAAAAAATCTCATAATATCAAAATTTAAACCTGAGATTATAGCCCTTTATCGTTTCCTTTTACCTCCTCAACAGAAAATAGAAGAGATTGTTGAAGCATATTTAAAAACAAAATAAGGATAATATCTATGATAAGACCATCCGCAGTAAGTGGAACTTTTTATCATGCTGATCCACAAAAACTTAAATCTTATATTAAAAAAGCATTGTCTTCAGTAAAGATTCCAAAAACTATTTTGTCTTCTATAAAAGATCCTCTTGGTTATATAGTGCCTCATGCTGGATATGTTTATTCAGGACTTACGGCAGCGTATGCTTATAAAATTATAGAAAAAAATCCTGTTTCAACTCTTATTATACTTGGACCTTCACATCATATTTTTGTAAAAGGTAGTTGTGTTTATCCTGAAGGAAATTTTGAAACTCCTCTTGGTAATGTTAAAGTTAATGAAAAGGTTTGTTCTTTTCTTTTAAAACATAAGGATTTTTCTGTTAATGAAGAAGCACAACTCGTTGAACATTCCATAGAAGTTCAACTGCCTTTTCTTCAGATGGTTTTACAAAAAGATTTTAAAATAGTTCCTATCATTATAGGAAGTAATAATCTTATTCATTTTGAAAAACTTGTAGAATCTTTTCTGGAAATCTTTGATAGATTCAAAGATGAAACTTTTGCAGTGATTGCAAGCACAGATCTTTCAAGGTTCCATCCTCTTGAAGTTTCAAAACGAATAGATTCCAATTTTATAAATCTTGTCAGAAGCCTTAATTTTAAAGAAATAATAGAAGGAATTAATTCAAATCAAATAGAAGCTTGCGGAGCAGGACCTGTTTTAACTACTCTTCTTTTGTGCAATACAATGAATAAAAAAAATGTAACTGTTCTTCATCATTCTAATTCTTCTTTACATTCACATAATAAAAAACGTGTAGTCGGTTATTTCTCTGCTGTAATATCATGAAGGATATTTTTCTTAAAACTGCAATTATAAGATCAAAAATAAGAAAATGGTTTGAATCAAATCAATTCATAGAAGTAAGAACTTCTTCTTTATCCTTTTCTTCCGGTTTCGATATTTATATAAAGCCTTTTAAGATCTCTTTAGATGAAAAAGAAAAAAGAGAATTATTTTTAATAACATCACCTGAATTTGAAATGAAAGGATTACTTGCAGAAGGGTTATCTAAAATATGGCAGATTACCAGAGTCTTTAGAAAAGAAGAAATAGATTCCACTCATAGACCAGATTTTGATATGTTAGAATGGTATAAAAAAGGCTGTGATTATAAAGAAATAATGCAGGATACTGAAGATCTTATAAGAACCGCAGTCTTGTCTGTTGCTCCTTCTGGAAAAGTATACAGAAACAAAAATAAATATGATTTCTCAAAACCTTTTGAAAAAATATCTTTGCCCGACATATTTTTTGACAGAACAGGATTGGATCTTGCAAAATTACAGGATAAAGAAACTTTTTTTGAAGCTGCATCTTCTTCTGGTTTTTCACATATAACAGAAAACTATTCATGGGATGATATTTTTTTTACTATTTTTCTTACAAAAGTAGAACCAGAGATTTTGAGAATAGAACATCCTGTTTTATTATATGATTTTCCATATCAAATAATCTCTCTTGCAAAGAGATGTAAAGAAAGACCTCAATTCGTTGAAAGATTTGAATGTTATGGCGCTGGACTTGAATTATGTAACGGTTATACAGAACTTGCAGACTGGAATGAACATCTTAAAAGATTTGAAGAATTAAAGAAGATAAAAAAGATAAAGAATTTTGAAGAACCACCATTTCCTTCAGATCTTGAAAAGTTTATAAAAAAAGGAATAGGTTTATGTTCCGGAGTTGCGATAGGAATGGAAAGACTTTTTATGGCCGCTCTTTCTTGTAATGATATAAAACAGGTTATCTTTAACGATCTATTTATAAGAGGTGAATAAAATATGAAAAGAATAAAACTCTCTATTATTATTTTTATTTTTACTTTCTTTCTCTGTTATGGAGAGAGAATAAAAAATGTTATTCTTATGATACCTGATGGTATGAGTTCAGATGCAGTTACACTTAGTCGCTGGGTAAAAGGGTCTTCTCTTGCAATGGATGAAATAATCTGTGGTCTAATTAAAACTTACTGGGCAGGAGGACTTATAACAGACTCAGCTCCTGCAGCATCAGCAATGGCAACAGGTATAAAGACATGGGAAAAATATATATCAGTTTCTCCACCTCGATATTTAATTCCTAATTTTTCAGATTTGTCTATAGATAAAGAAAAACCATTTCCTACAGTTCTTGAAATGGCTTATTTATCCGGACTTTCTACTGGAATTGTTGTAACCTGTGAACTTCCTCATGCCACACCTGCTGCTTTCTGTTCCCATGCCTTAAATCGTAATGATTATGATTCTATACTTGAACAGATGATAGAAAATAATATAACAGTAGCATTCGGTGGAGGTTTTGAATTTTTAAAACCTTATAAAAGAAAAGATAAAAGAAATCTTTATAATACCTTACAATCAAAAGGAATTATTATTGTTACAAATTTAGAACAATTTAGAGTTCTTAATAAGATCCCTTGTTTTGGTTTTTTTTCTTCCTATGCTATGAATAGGGATTTTGATAGAGATCCATTAAAAGAACCGTCTCTTGAAGAGATGACAGAAAAGGCAATTGAACTTTTGTCTAAAAATACCAATGGATTTTTTTTAATGGTAGAAGGAAGTCAAATTGACTGGGCAAGTCATGAAAATGATCCTTTAGGAATAGTCACAGAAATTCTTGCTTTTGATAGAGCAGTAAAAGTATCTCTTGATTTTGCAAAAAAAAATAATAATACAATTGTGATAGTAGCACCAGATCATGGTAACAGTGGTCTTACAATTGGAAACAGAGACCTTTCTTCTTATTCTTCTGAACCTTTTGAACGTTTTATCAATCCGTTTTTAAGTGCCAAATTTTCTACAGAAAAAGTTTCACGTGAAATTTCATCAAATCGATCAAATATTAAAGAAGTTTTAAAAAATTTCTGGGGATTAACAAATCTTACAGAAAAAGAAAATCTCTTTCTTCAAGAAACTAAAAATCTTAAAGAAGGACTTTCTGTTCTCTTCAGTAAAAGAGCAGGGTTAGGTTTTACTTCCAATGGTCATACAGGAGAAGATGTTCTTTTAGGTATTTATGATCCTCGGAACAAAAGATTAGAAGGAGTTGTTGAAAATACAGATATATTTTATTTTATATGTGAGGCATTGGGAATAAATTATTCTTTTTATCGCAATTTACTTTTTCAGGATGTAAGAGATATCTTTAAAGATGCAGAAATTTCTGAGATTAGCAGTACTAATAATACAGTATTAAAAGTAAAAACAAAAAAAGAGACTTTTTATTTTTATCCAAATCAAAGTATTGCTAAAAAAGAAAACAGAGAATTTAGATTACTTACACCGACAGTAAAAATAAAAGACCGGTGGTTTATAAGTCAGTGATCTTATTTGAATTTTATATTTATGGAGTATATATTTTTAAAATATGTTTTCTATTCTTCTTTATGATACAGATGATTTTTTTTCTAAATCAGAGGTCTCTATTATTACCAAAGCAGGTTATACTGTAAGGCATGTTAGATCTGATTTTGAAGCACTTGATATACTGAAAAAGTATCCAATAGATCTTTGTATAATTGATACTGATATTCATAAAATTCCTGGCAATGGGTTTTTATTTTTAAAACAGTTACGCAATAATTTTTCTTCTCTTCCTGTAATATTTACAACAGAGGGGAATATTGATAATTATATTGGATATATGTTACGTTATGATATAGGAAATGTTCTTTTAAAACCTGTTACATCCGATTCACTTATTACAATTATAAGAAAAGTTATAACAGGAAATAATATCTTTGGTCTACAAAATTGTATAAAAGAACTTAAAGATATACGTAAAATAAAGATTGTTGATTCAAATCAAATAAAACCAGCGATTGACAAGATTTTAAATGATGCTACTTCTTGGAATTTTACATCAATTGATCATGATACTATACGAATTCTTTTACAGGAGATGATGATAAATGCACTTTATCATTCTTATGGTAAAACAAAAGAAAAACTGGAAAGGAAAAGAATAATTTTATCAGGGGGAGATTTTATTGAGACTGTTTACGGGCATAACGATGAAAAGTTTGGTGCTGCAATTATTGATTATAATGGATCTTTAACACGTCAGACGATATTAAAAACACTCTTTGATGTGGTGGAACAGGAAAAGATGATGCAATCTGCAATTGAATCTTCAGGACATATTGAAAATATAAATCTTTCAGAAAGTGGACGAGGAATAGATCTACTCAGAAAACTTTCAGGTGAATATTATTTTAATATCAGAAGAAAATATATGACAGAAATAATTTTTATTTTTGACATAAACTTTCATAAGGATGATACAAGGAGTTCTTTGAATATTTTTGAAGTAGACTGAATTTTCAACTTCTGGGATGATACTTTTGATGAACTTTACGAATATGTTCTAAATCAAGATGTGTATAAATTTGAGTTGTACTAATGTTTGAATGTCCAAGCATCTCCTGAACAGATCTTAAATCTGCTCCACCTTCAATAAGATGTGTTGCAAAACTATGTCTAAACATATGCGGATAAATTCTTTTTTTTATATCACTCTGAAGAACTCTTTTTTTTACGATCTTCCATAAACTGATTCTGCTGAAAGGTTTTCCTTGAAAAGAAAGAAAAAGTTCACTGTATCTTTTTTCTTTTATAAAAAAAGGTCTTGATTTTTCAAGATATTCAATAATAAGGGATATTGCTCTTTCACCTATGGGAACAAGTCTTTCTTTAAGTCCTTTACCAAAAATTCTTATAAGACGATCTTCAAAATCTATCTGTTCTTCTCTTAAAGAACAGATCTCTGATGCACGTAATCCACAGGAATACATTAACTCTATTATTGTTTTGTCTCTTAAATCTGAAGGAGTTTTTACAGGAAAGGATAAAATTTTTTCTATCTCTTCTAATGTCAGAACATCCGGGAGTTCATATCTTATAGCTCTTGAAGTAAGGTTTTTAACAGGATCTCTATCAAGGATTTTTTCTCTTATAAGAAATTTGAAAAAAGATTTCAAACATGATTTTAATCTTGCAATTGTTCTCGGTTTTTTATATTTTGATTCTTCCAAAATATATTCTCTTATAATATTTTCATTTATATCATTTAGAGATAATTTTTTCTTATTTAGAAAAAAGATAAATCTCTCAAGGTCATAGTGGTAAGATTCAACAGTGTTTAATGATAGTCCTCGTTCAACTGAAATATGATTAAGAAAAAAATCTACTAATTTTTCCATCTTGGTACTGTTACTAAAGGTCTGGGAACAGTTATTCTTTCTATTAAAAGTGCCGCATCATCATCAGTAAGTGTTGTTATATAATCTCTTGCTTTTATAGCATCAGGTGTTGTTTTTATGTAACGATCTGTCATCTTTATAAGAAATTCAGTCCATACTGGAGCATTCAAATTCTCTTTTATAATATCTTCTAAACATGCATCAAAAAGTTTATATAACCCGTCTCTTACTTTTTTTCTTTCTGCATTCCATCTATGAAAAAAAGGATTTTTTTTATCTTCAAATTTTACATATATATTTTTATAATTCCATTCTTTTAAAACTTCAACAGCTTCAGAGATAGCAGGACTAAAAGAGATGGCATCCTGACCAAAACTATTTTTTATTACATCTGCTATTATAGAATCAATGATCTCACCATTCGTTCTGCCAAGAAGTCTCTGACAGATCTTTGGTATCTTGTTTTGTTTTACAATACCGAGTTTAATAGCATCTTCAATATCACTGCCTATATAAGCAATCGTATCAGAAAAACGCATTACACAACCTTCAAGTGTAGCCGGAGTTATTTTTATCTTTTTTCCCATTATAATATTCTGTATGTCTTTTTGAAGTTTTGTTTCATCTTTGGTTCTATCCGGTTTAAGGATAATGTTATGAGTCTCACCATCATGTGATAAAATTCCGTCTCTTACCTGAAAAGTCAGATTTAATCCTTCTCCATTTTTTTCAAGTATATCAACAACTCTAATTCCCTGAACATTATGATGAAATTCACCAATGCCTGCTTTGATACTTATCTCATTAAGAAATCTTTCTCCATCATGTCCGAATGGAGCATGACCTAAATCATGACTTACTGCTATAGCTTCTGCTAAATCTTCATTAAGTTTAAGGGCTTTTGCAAGAAGACGACTTACCTGTGCTACATAATTTACATGAACCATTCTATCAGCAATCATTCTGTTTGCTAATAAAAAAACCTGAGTGCGATTACGATAACCTCTGTATGCTTGAGAAAATATTATTCTGTGTCTGTCTCTTTCAAAAGGAGGACGAAGTTTATCATTCTTTTCAGGTCTTAAACGAAAAGCATCTTTTGAACGTGTAGCCATTGGAGAAAGTATTGCGTTCTCTATAAGATCATTTGTCGCTTCAACATTCTCTGCGATATTTAAAAATCTGTTTTTTTGTAGTCTTTTTCTTGCCATAATAGGCTCCTTAATTTATGTCCTATTTTTAATTATCGGAAAAAAATAATTATCTTCTTATCTAAATAGTTTTTTATCCATAAAAATATGGAGGTATGAATGAAAAGACTTTTTTTAATATCATTTTTTATATGTTCTTCAATATATTCTGAAAATTTACTTCAGCAGACCAAGGATTATTTTATGTTTAAAGATTATGAAAAGACTGTAAAGACAGCAAACCTTGCTCTTTTGTCACCTGAATATTCAAAAAATCCAGATCTTATATGTGAACTTTTTTATTATATAAATGAATCAGGAGAAGAGATCTGTGAACAACTTCAAAAAATGATTAATTCTACAAATATAAATAAAATTAAAAAAAAGTGTGAAGATTTAAAAAAAGATTTAAAACTGACTTTTAGTATTGAAGAGGACGGATTCTATTATATTGTAAGATATAAACATGAGGCTCTTGAAAAGATTATTAAAATAAATCCGAATAGTCAGTATATTGAACTTATTAAATTAAAAAGACTTTTGCGTTTAAGTCGTTATGCTCTTGATCCTGTATTTAGATTTAATGAAGATAAAGATCTATTAAATTTATACAAAACTTATATTGATGAATATCCAGGTTCACAGTTTAAACCAAATCTTATTATAAAAACAGCAGATCTCTATTTTCATCTTTATGAAACAGGAACTTTGTATAAAAATCAAATAGGCATTTCAGAAAAAGAACTTGAAACTTATTATAATGAATCAAAAAATTTATACAGAAAAGTAATGAAGGAGTTTCCAGATCATGAAATATCACGTTATATAGGTGAGATCAAAATAAATAATGTAAAACTTCGTAAAGAACCATCAACAAAAAGTTCTATAATTCGCATTCTTCCAGCAGGAGCACTTGTTAGAATAATTGATAGAAGTGATACTCGTTACCGTATTTCAAATGTTTATGAATACTGGTATAAAGTAAGACTCGCAGATGGTGTCGAAGGATGGATTTATGGACTGTATCTTAATACTTCTTTTCAATAATTAACAGCCACCTTCACCAGAAAGATCTTGAATTAAAGCATTTTTAAGTCCAAGAGAAAGAGCAAAATCAATAACTGTATCATATTCCTTTGAAGTCAGAGTTCTGTTTAAAGATTTTATATCAACAGCTTTCCATGCAGGAAAGTACTGACTCATAATAGAAACAGATGCATCTCTTGAGATAGAATTTGCAATAAATCTTAATACTTCTTTTGAATTTTCTATACAGTCAGGTAAAACCAGATGTCGTATAACTAAACCAGAAATAGCAATCCCTTTTTCGTTTAGTTTTAAGTTTCCTTTCTGTCTGAACATCTCTGCTATAGCATAAGTTGCATATTCTTTATAATCTGAAACATTAGAAAATTTTAAAGCAAGATTGTTATCAAAATATTTTAAATCAGGTAACCATATATCAACAAAAGGTTCAAGAAGTCTGATTATATTGACATTTTCATATCCATTTGAATTCCAGACAACAGGAATTTGAAGTCCTTCTTTTATTGCAATAAAGATAGCAGATGCTATTGCAACAGTAAAATGAGTTGGAGTAACTAAGTTTATATTATGTGCACCTTTTTTTTGTAATTCAAGAAAGATTTTTGCCAGATTTTCTTCAGAGACTTCGGGGAAGTCGTGTATTTGACTTATTGGAAAATTCTGGCAAAAAATGCAACTCATTGTGCAATGATGAAAAAAAACAGTTCCAGATCCATTTGTTCCTGAAATAAATGGTTCTTCACCTCTGTGGAGATTATAAGAAGCAACCCCAGGTTTTAAAGAACTTTTACAAAATCCTTTTTTTATTCTGCGATCAACCTTACATAATCTTGGACATAATTTGCATTCTTTTTCGTTCTCTTTTAAAAGACTTAAATTTTTTAACTGTAGATCTTCTTTTTTAAGAGATTTCATCAATTGAAGAATATATTTTAAAAAAACGTGTTAAATTTGCAAGTTCAAAGATATTTTTAATCTTTTCATTAACATTAAGAAAACCTAATGTTCCACCCGCATTTTTTCTTTCATTGAATATCTCAACAAGAAATCCTATCACTGAACTATCAATATAAGAAATTTTTTCAAAATCAAGTATCACAGAGACAGAATCATTTTCTGAGAATTTTGGAAAAAGTCTTCTTAATTCCTGAATATTACTCATATCAAGATAACCTTTAAGTACATCTGTTATTTTAATTATTATATTGTTTTCTTTTTTTAAAGAGGTTAATTTCATTTTTTTCTTTCTCTATTAATAATAGATGTTTCAATAAGATCGCACAAAATATGTAGACCCAGAACATGTACTTCCTGTATTCTTGCTGTTCTTTTAACAGGAACGATAAAAGAAAGGTCTGTAAATTTTTTGACTTTTCCACCATCGTTTCCTAAGAAACCAAAAATATTCATTTTTTTATTTTTAGCCATTTTGCAGGCTTCAATTATATTAACAGAATTACCACTTGTAGTGAAAACAAACAGAATATCTTTTTCTTTGCCGATGCCTTCTATTTGTCTTTTGAATATATTTTCAAACCCATAATCATTAGAAACAGCGGTTATTGTGGCAAAATCAGTTACAAGAGATATAACAGAAAAAGCCTTTCTTTCTTTTTCAAATCTGCCTAATAATTCTTCTGCCATATGGGTAGCATCACAGGCACTTCCTCCGTTGCCACATGTTAAAATTTTATTGCCATTTATAAGACAGTCTGTCATCTTAACAGCCATCTTTTCTAAAACTTCTATATTTTCATCAGTAAGAGTTAAGGATTTTGTCTGTAAAGATT
>Ga0272448_1009241_pt1 | contig 10106 bp, 9 predicted proteins | sample YNPCB0191_FD_202220 | JGI IMG/M metagenome (GOLD analysis project Ga0272448, IMG submission 202220) | Hot spring sediment microbial communities from Yellowstone National Park, WY, United States - YNP-CB-019-1 | ecosystem: Environmental > Aquatic > Thermal springs > Hot (42-90C) > Sediment... | reverse complement strand
GCTGGCAGATCCCCACGTCGTGGAGACGCTGCTGGCCACGCGGCCGAGCTGACGAAAGCTCCATTGTGGTTGTTGCTGGGGGAATGGGGCTGTGGCGCGGGAAAGAAGTTGCCTTCCGGTCCTGCTGCTCTTGTGCCTGGCGGCTTGCGCCGCCAGTTTGTGCGGATGCGGCTCGGATTCCGGAACCGGCTCGACCGGCGAGATCGGGCAGAAGATCCCCCTGCCGGATTTGGATCCTCCAGCGCCCTATTCCGTAACTGTGGAACGGGGCGTGGCCGTGGCCCGGCCGGGGTCGCCGCCCGTCATTCTTTACCTGGATTTGTTCAGGCCAGCTGTGGAGGGACGGTTTCCTTCTCTCCTGGAGGCTGTGGCCTACCGGAGGGAGATCCTCCAGTACGCGGAGCCCGACCCTGCCTGGCTGGCTTCCCTGGGGTACGCGGTGGCGATCGTGGACGCCCGCGGGACCGGATCTTCGCAGGGCATCTGGGGCGTCTTTTCCGAGGAGGAAGTCTCGGACATCGTCTGGCTCGTGGACGACTGGATCCCCGCCCAGCCCTGGAGCGACGGCAAGGTGGGCATGTATGGCCCCAGTTACATGGGAATCCTCCAGTACCGGGTGGCTGCACGCAACCCGAGGCACCTCGAGGCGATCTTCCCCGGAGTGGCCATGGCCGACGCCTACCGGGACATCTTTTACCAGGGCGGGATCTTCGACCAGGAGTTCATCCTGACTTGGGCAGCGGCGACCATGGGGCTCTCCCTCCTGCCGGGCACTCAGCTTTTCAAGGATCCGGTTTCCGCTCTGGTCGCGCTTTTCGAACACGCCCTTGCGGTTCCAGAAGTTCTTTCCCTGCTCGAGATGACGACCGACCAGCCCTTTTTCCGGGAACGCTCGCCCATGACCTACTGGGCGGATCTCAAGGATGTTCCGGTTTTCGCCACGGCAGGCTGGTTGGACATCTTCACCCGGGGAACTCTTCTCAACCACATCGGGTTGACTGGGACAGCCTCGGCCGGGTCTGCGAGGTTCGCCGGCGCGCCGGCTCCCAGGCGCATTGTGGTCGGCCCCTGGTACCACCTGGGCGGCGCAATGCTCGATGGGCTGCCGGCTGCCGTCCTCCACAAGAGATGGTTCGACTGGCACCTCAAAGCCCGCGGAGATCCGGATTACAGCCTCTACGACATTCTGGACCCGAGATACCCTGTGCTCCTTTACGTGATGGGCGCCGAAAAATGGAGGAAGGAAGAGTCCTGGCCCCTCGATCGAGTCCGTTACACGGAGCTTTATCTTTCCGGACTCGAGCAGCCGGCCGACCGAAATCCTTCGCTTCACAACGGAACGCTGCTCTGGCCTTCTGAGTGGGCGCTGCTGGCCCCGGACCCGGAGGAACCTGCCGCAAGGTCTCGGATCACCCATGCTCCGCCCTCGTATGCGGGCCGCTACAGCCGATCGACCTGCCGTTGGCTGATGGGGTTGACGGCCTTCCACCCCTCCTCGCAGGACGAGCGGGAGAATGAACGGCTCACTCTGACCTTTTCCACCGGTTTTCTCGATCGGGATCTTGAGGTCACCGGGCCAGCGGTGCTCAGACTGTGGGCTCGGACTTGGTTCGGCCCGGCCGTGCCCGAGGCGGCTCAAACGCTTCCGGCCGGCCTGTCCGCAGAGCCGGACGTGCACTGGATCGTCAATCTGAACGACGTGTACCCGGACGGCCGCGTGGTGAACCTGACCTCGGGCTGGCTCGCCGCATCGCATCGGCCCGATCCTTCGCGGCCGGACTGGACCCAGAGTGGGTACGATCCCTTCGAGTACCCGGAGGATCAAAATCCAGTCCCGCCGCGGGACGGAGAGCTCTACGAATACGTGATCGAAATCTGGCCGACCTCGAATCTCTTCCGAGCCGGGCACCAGATCCGGATCGACCTCGCCAACTCCGACTACCCCCACCTGGCTCCCAGCCCGTATCCTTCCGAGAGCGAAATTCTGCACGACTCCGCTCACCCCTCGAGGCTCGTTCTTCCCCTCGTGGACCCCGGGAGCACGAGGCCCGAGCAGTGGATCGAGGATCCGCAGGCCTATTTTTCGGGCAGGGTCGCTTGGGAAGAAGGATCCTGAACGCACGAAGCCGCCGCGGCCGCCAACAGGTTGAATCCGCTCTCCAGGAAGGAAAACGGCTGTCCGCAGGAGCACGGCGCAAGCCACTGCCCTTGCAGCACACAGCCCCGGCTCGCACTTGAAGGCGCGAAGGCCAGCCTGTAAAATAAACGGCGTCGTCCCCGGCCCGAAAGAAGAGCGCTGAGGCCGGCAGTCAACCTCGAAAGGAGCGAGAACGTCTGATGGGAAAAGGAGACCGCAGGACGCGCAGGGGAAAGCTTTTCCGCGGGACCTTCGGCAAGACCCGGCCGAGGAAAAAGAAGAAGTCGAAGAAGGAGGGGGCCGAGGCAGGGTAGGAAACCTCCTGCGGCCTTCTGACACGAAGACCTGCCCGAACTGCCTGCGGTCAGGGTCTTTTGTCCGTCTGGACGAGGAAGTCCGGCCGCGCCCTTATGCCAGCCTTGGATCCATTGGTCAGCGTCCTTCTTCCCGCCTTCAACGCTGCCCGATTCCTCGGGGCCGCCGTGGCCAGCATTCAGAGGCAGACTCTGCCGGCATGGGAGCTTCTTCTTCTTGACGATGGCTCGGAGGACGAGACCGCCCGCCTCGCGGAAGCCTTTGCGTGCGCCGACCCCAGAATCCGTGCTTTTCGCTTCCCCCATCGTGGAATCGCCCAGACACTGAACGAGGGCCTGGCCCGGGCGAGGGGCCTGTTCGTCGCCAGGATGGACGCGGACGATGTCAGCCACCCTCTAAGGCTTTCCCTTCAAAAGGACTTCCTCGAGCGGAATCCGTCGATCTCGGTCGTGGGGAGCCTCGTGCGTCTCTTTCCCCGCGCTCACGTGCCCCAGGGCATGCTCGAGTACGAGAGGTGGGTGAACGGCCTCGTGACCCCGGAGGAGATCGCCCGGGAGATTTTCGTGGATGCCCCCTTGGTTCATCCCTCGGTGATGATGCGAAGGGAAGTCCTGGAGTCTTTCGGAGGGTATCGCTGTGAGGGGCCCGAGGATTTCGACCTCTGGCTGCGACTGCACCTTGCCGGGAAACGGTTTGCCAAGATTCCGCGGGTGCTCCTTTTCTGGAGGGAGCGCCTGGAACGGTCCACCCGGCGCAGCTCGGATTACAGCCGCGAAGCCTTCCGCAGCTGCAGGGCTCAGCACTTGGCCGAGTGGATGGGTCCGGGCCGCTCCGTTCTTTTGGCTGGAAACCGGGAAGCGAAACGCCTGGCAAAACTTCTCGAGGACCGGGGCGTGAAGATTCGCGCCTTCGTTGATTTGGATCCCGCCAGGATCGGCCGCCGGGCGCACGGGATTCCGGTCATTGGATACGACGAGGTGGGGAGCGGACAGTATGCCGGGTCGATTCTTCTGGCTGCTGTGGGGAGTCGGGGAGCCAGGGAAGAGATTCGCAGGCGCCTTCTGGCGCGGGGCTGCCTGGAGCAGAGGGATTTTGTTTGCGTGGCCTGACGGGCAAGGGCACCGAACAGTTTTGGCCCCGGGCGCGGGTGGAAAGGACGGACGTGAAGCCTGACCAGAACAGGGGACTTGTGGAGCGCCTCCATCATGTGCCCAACGGCGAAGGATGGCTCCTGGCCGTGAAGCAGACATACAGCGAGGACCGACTCCGCAGAGATCTTCGACCCGTCCTGATCGTTCCGGGATACGGCATGAACGCCTTCATTTTCGGCTACCATCCCACAGGGCTTTCCATGGAAGCCTACTGGGCGCAGAAGGGCTTCGAAGTCTGGTCGGTCAATTTCCGGGGCCAGGGGGGATCTCGTTGCGTGGGCGGAAGGCGCGACTACGGCTTCGAGGAAGCGGCCGTGACGGATCTTGGTTGTGTCCTGGACTACGTTGCGGCGCGCACCAAGACGAACTGCGACAGAGTGGACGCGGTCGGCTGCAGTCTCGGCGGGACCTATCTCTACGCTTGTCTGACCTGTTCAGAAGCCGGGGCCCGGCTGGGCTCGATCGTGGCGATCGGCGCTCCCCTGGAGTGGCGGCAGGTATCGCCTGTCTTTCGAGCCGTTTTCGGGTCTCCCCTCGTCTTCGGCCGCCTGCGCCTGCGGGGGATCCGGCGTCTGGCCCGGGTCGCCATGCCAATCCTCACAAAGGCGCCGAGGTTGCTGCGTTTGTATCTCCATCCGGAAATCGTCGATCTGTCGAAAATGCCCGAGATGATCCGTACCGTGGAAACCCCCAACCCCAAGCTCAATCGGGAGATCGCCCGCTGGATCCGAAACAGGGATCTTCACGTGCGGGGCGTGAACGTGACCGAGGCGCTGGCTCGGGTTCGGAACCCTCTCCTCGTCGTCCTTTCGAACGCCGACGGCATCGTCCCGGAATCCGCAGCCTTGAGCGCATACGAGCGCGCAGGCTCGGCCTCCAAGGAAGTTCTTCGAGTGGGCACTGCTGAAGTGCCGGTGGCCCACGCAGATCTGTTCGTGAGCGAAATCTCCTGCCCTTGGGTCTTCGAGCCCTTGGCCGACTGGCTCGAGCGAGAGAACCAGGAGCGCCCTTGCGCCGCAAGGGGTCGGAGAAAGCCGAAAGGCCCAGGCGGCCGATCGAGGCTTAACTCTGATACATCTCGTCGATCAGGTGGCCGTACTTCTTCACGACTTCTCGCCGCCGCACTTTCAAGGTCGCGGTGAGCGTTCCGCTGTCCTGGGAGAATTCCTCCGGAACAATCCGGAAGGCCTTGATCTGCTCGTATTGGGCCAGCTCCCGGTTCTTGTCCTGAACGATCGAATCGATGAATTCCTTCACTCTGGGATGGGAAGCCAATTCCTTGAGGCTCGAGGCCTCGATGCCCTGGGCCTGCGCCCATTTGCGCATTTCCTCGGGATCCAGGGTGATCAGCGCGGTCAGGTAAGGCTTGCGGTCGCCGCATACCAGTGCCTGGCTGATGTAAGGACTTGTCTTCAGGATGTTTTCGATGTTCTGGGGTGCGACGTTCTTGCCTCCGGCCGTGATCAGGATGTCCTTCTTGCGGTCCGTGATCCAGACAAATCCCTCCTGGTCCACCGTGCCGATATCGCCCGTGGCGTACCAACCGTCCGGGCTGAGGACCTCGGCTGTCTTCTCCGGATCCTTCAGGTACCCCTTGAACACCATCTTGCTTCGGATGAGGATCTCTCCGTCCTCGGCGAGCCGCAGTTCCACGCCTGGGCCTGGGGGCCCCACGGAGCCGAGCCGGTAGCGGTCCGGCCGGTTCATGGTACAGCCCAGGACCTCGGTGATGCCGTAAAGCTCCAAAGGCAGGATGCCGGCCCCGTGAAAAAACTCGAGGATCTCTTTGGCGATCGGGGCGCCTCCCGAAATGAGGATGCGGATTCGGCCTCCGAACACCTGGCGGATCTTGCGGAAGACCAGGCGGTCCGCGAGCCGGTATTTCCACTCGAGAGAGCGGGGAGGGAGGGCGCCCTCCTGCAGCCTGCGGCTTCGCCGCAGGCCCGTGGCCAGGGCCCAGGCGAAGATCTTTCGCTTGAGGGGCGAGCTTTCGGCTGCCTGGCTGAGGACCCTGCTGTGGACTTTTTCGAAGATCCGCGGGACGCTGTAAAAAATCGTGGGCCGGATCTCCTGAAGGTTTTCGAGCATCTTGTCGAGGCTTTCCGCGTAATAGCCCACGGTGCCGGTGTACGTGCCGGCGATCATGGCGATCCGGCCGTAGATGTGCGGCATGGGAAGCCATAGTACGCTCGTGTCCTGGGCCGTGAAGATCTTCAGGTCCCGCATGAACTCGCACGCTGCAAGCACGTTGGCGTGCGTGAGCATGGCAGCCTTGGGCGGGCCCGTCGTGCCGGAGGTGTAGAAAAGGATCGCCGTGTCGTCCGGGGCCACGGACTCGAAACGCCTGCGATATTCCTGTTCATGCCGCGGGCGCTCTCTCCTGCCGAGATCGAGAACCTCCTCGAAGGAGACGAGGCCCTCCTCGGCTGCACCCTCCCAGGGGTCCATGACAATGAACCGCTTGACGTGGGGCAGATCGTTTCGGATCGTGCGGACCTTTTCCCACTGCTGCCTGTTTTCGACAATGAGGAACCGGGATTCGGAGTGGTGAACCACATGGTGCACCTGTGCCGCCGTGTTCGAGTGGTACACGCCCACCGCGATGCCGCCCGCGCTCATGGCGGCCTTGTCCGCGATGTCCCATTCAGGGCGGGTGAGGCCAAGAATGCTGACCGGATCCCGGTATTCCATGCCAAGCGCCATCAGCCCGACGGCGAAGTCCTGGATGCTCTGTCCGAACGCCTGCCACGACACCGGCACGTAGCCGCCCTGGCGCTTGACGTAGTATGCGGGCAGACCCGGACGGGTCTCGGCCCAGTGCCTGTACATTTCATGGACCGTCTTGAATTCCATTTCGCTCCTTCCTCGCTGGAACACGAAGCGGTTTAGAAGTTTTGTAGATAAAACGAATGTTCGCGCTTGTCAAGAACGAGCTCTTCGGGTATACAGGGCTTGGGGAGCGCTCCCGGGCCCATCGCCCGCCACGGAGGATCGAGATGGAGAAGCCTGAGGTCCGTTCGAAGACCCGCCGCTGGATCGTCTGGCTCAAAGCCGTCTGGCTCGGCTTCTGGGCGATCCTCGGCACGATCGCTGTTTTTGTGCCGGTCGTGGCAGCGGCCCGCCTCGATTCGAGCCAGCGGGTGGCCGACTGGATCTGCCGGGCCTGGGCCCGCATGCTGCTTTTCGTCACGGGCGTCAAGACTCGTTCCCGGGGCGTGGAGAAGATCCAGCGCGGCGTCTCTTATGTCATCATCGTCAATCACCAAAGCCACTTCGACGTACTGGCCCTCGTGCTCGAACTGCCCCTTTGCATCCGGTGGGTGTTCAAGAAAGAGCTGGCAGGGATCCCTCTGTTCGGCTGGGCCGTTCGGAGCATGCGGAACGTGGCAGTCGATCGATCGAATCCCGCTTCTGCGAGGGCCAGTCTCGAACAAGGGTTGCGGAGGCTCCCTGCCGGGGCTTCCCTCCTTTTCTTTGCCGAGGGCACACGGAGCCGGGACGGCCGGGTCGGCGCCTTCAAGACGGGTGGCTTTCGCGCGTCCAAGGCGAGCGGATGGCCCATCCTGCCCGTCGTGGTCCATGGAAGCCGCAAGGTCCTGCCCAGCGGGAGCCTGGACTTCCGCCCGGGCACGATCGAGGTGGAGGTGCTGGATCCCATTTCGGCCGAGGAAGTCAGGGTCAGTCCTCTTGATCAGCTCGCAGAGCGGGTCCGAAGGGCGATCGTGGAATCCTTTGAAAGTCCTCCTGCCTCCGGCATCCCCTCCCGGTAGAAGCTATTGGGGAGATCCGCCGGTCCGGGCTGGCTGGTGTGCCTCCTTGGCGCGCGCCGCCAAATCCACGAGATCCTTCACTGCTTCCAGGTAGGCGTGCATCCCCCGCAGAAAGATATCGTTGTGGTTCGCTCCCGGAATTTTGAGAAAGCGCTTCTGCCTGGCTGGGCAAGCCTCGAACAGGGCCTGGCCGTCCGAAAAAGGAATGATGTGGTCATATTCGGCATGGATGACAAGGGTCGGCTTGTGGAAGGTCCGGATCTTGTCCACGTTTCGAAAGCCTTGCTCCTCCCGGATGCCCAGGGTTTCCGGCCGGATTCCCAGCAGCTCCAGCAGGGGCCCCACAAAAGCGAAGCCGCTCTCGATGATGAGGCCATCGATCTGATCGCCGTGGGTGGCGGCCAGTTCAAGGGCCGACGCGCTTCCCAGGGATCTTCCCATTACGATGAGAGGACCTGAGAAGTTCCGCTCCCGCAGCTTCGCTCTGACAAAATCGAAAATCCCGTGACAATCCTTCATCATCGATGAGACGGTGGGCCTGCCAGTGGAAAGGCCATAGCCCCTGTAATCCACGGGAAGGAAGTGGATCCCCCTTTCCGTATAGAGAGGCGCCAGGTCATCGTAATCGGCCACAATTTCTCCGTTGCCGTGAAAAAAGAGAATCGTGGCGCCTTGGTGCTTGCCGCAGGCGTACAGGCGGGCTCCCACGACCACGTCTCTCTCCACTGGGACGAGGAACTCCTCGAAGGGAGCCTGACCGCCTCTTGCTCCCCGGGGTTCGGGCCGGGGATGAAAAAGAAACATGAGGATTTCCGGTCTGTCGAAGGCGGAATAATCGATCTGGAAATGGGCGGTCATGGGAACCTCCTTGTCGCAGGGTCGCCGGGAAAGGCCTCTTCGCGTTTGCGCACCTGGCGCCCCTTGGCCTGGGAATGAGGCCGGAGGGGCCGAGCCCCCTGGACGGCTCCGGGTGCGCCGCCGCTTGGAAGGGTCCCATTTCGTCCTGTCCTGCCTCGGTCCGGGCGCGGGCGCGCAGGCTCGTCGAGAGGCCCTCGGCGCCTATCGTATCCCAGGTGACGAAAGTGGTCGCGTAGAAAAAGCTCGATTCGCAAGTTGAGCAGGAGGGGATGCTCCACGAGCGCGGTGTGGCTCCCCCTCGGGATGACGAGAAGCTCGGATCCGGCTATGGCAGCCGCCATTTTTTCCGCGACCCAGACAGGCGTGAACGGGTCTTGCTCGCCCGCCACGATCAAGGTCGGGACGGCCACAGATCCGAGAACGTCCTCGGCGCTGTGCTCCACCATGGCCTGGACGAGGCGCAGCGCGACTGCGACATCCAGAGTCGACAGGTGCTGGAAATACACTTTCATGGCCTCGCCCGGGCAGAGGTACCAGTGGACGGCGCCGCTCAGCCGGGCCAGCGGGACGGCCAGGGGCGAGAGGAAAAGGGGCTTGAGGACTCTTCCCACGGCTTCGGGGAACCTTTCCCCCCGCTTCAGCATAGGCTTGAGGACGCGGCCGCTCCACGGCGTGCCGTAGAAAGTACGAAGAGGATACCCGTAGGTTCCGCAGATGGGGATCAGGCCGGCGACTCTTTCTGGGTGGCGGCGATAGAACTCAAGGATGACCTGCACGCCCATGCTGTGGCCGGCCAGCACTGCGGTTTCGACCCCGGCGGCGTCCAAGACAGCGAGCAGGTCCCTGGCATGGGCTCCCACGGTCACGTTCCATAGATGGCGGGGCGGCGAGGACATCCCGTGACCGCGGTAATCCCAGAGAATCACGCGGGCGCGTCTCTTGAAGAAAGTCCTCAAGTGGATCCAGTACCCGATCGAGCAGAGCACGCCGTTGCACAGAACCAGAGGGAGGCCTTTCCCTTCCGTGAGGAACCGGATACGCGTGCCGTCGTACGAAAGGGTGGAACCAAACCCCTGGCCGGAAGCCTCCATCCCGTCTTCAGCCCTTTGCGGTTCTTCGGCATTCGCTGGACGCAAGCACAGTTTAGTCGGATGGAGTCATCTTGAAAAGGACCAGACGCATGGACGGAGGCCCGAGGGTCGTGGGCGATCTGGGAGCCGCCGCCGGGCATGGAGTTCGAAGCTCAAGAATCGGCCTGCCGATCTTGGGTTCCGGCAATAGAATCCTTGACGAATTGGAAGAACAGGTCGCGATCTTCCGGCGGAATGGACAGTATTCGCACTCCCATGCCGGGGTTGTACGTTACCGGCTTGTTCCTGCTGGGTAACGAAGGATCGATTTGCTCCAAAGGGGGATTCACCCAAGCCACTTCCGCGACGAAGCGGATTTTCTTGTCGCCTCCAGGCAGGACGAGGCTCAGGTCCAGTCGGGTTCCGACTTCCTTGGGGTCCGTGGACTGGATGAACATTCCCTCTTCGCTGATGTTCTTCAAGGTTCCAATTCGAAACGTTCCGGACAAGGCCTCGATCTCGATCGGAAGATGCAGCCGAGAAGATCTTCTTTTTTCCTCGATCGGCATGGCAGCGCACCTCCTGATGAGGGTGGCTCTTTCAAGTTGTTGTCTATCATTGTTTGCGTGCCAAAGCAATGCTTCATGGAGATCAAAGCCTGGCTCAAGGCTGCCGAAGACAGACCAAGGGCACTGCGAGGATCCAGGCGGATTCTCGGCCTGTGCCCAAGATCTCTCCCCCCAAGGGCCTAGAGGGATCGGGTCGAGGATTCCGGTTTACTGGAGCCGTGGAGGGGCGACGGTCG
>Ga0272448_1009240_pt1 | contig 10108 bp, 8 predicted proteins | sample YNPCB0191_FD_202220 | JGI IMG/M metagenome (GOLD analysis project Ga0272448, IMG submission 202220) | Hot spring sediment microbial communities from Yellowstone National Park, WY, United States - YNP-CB-019-1 | ecosystem: Environmental > Aquatic > Thermal springs > Hot (42-90C) > Sediment... | reverse complement strand
TCGTGGTCGCGGTTCTGGTCTTGGCATGGGGTTGGGGCGTCCATTTTTTATTCCTTCCTGGCAGAGCAGTTTTTGATGATGTCATATTTGAACATCCGGCTGTCGGCTCTGCCTGGGTTGATTTTTTTCAATGAGATTTTCATCCGCTCACCCGAAAGTTGAAGAGATATTGCTCGGGCAGAATTTTGGCGATGAGTTCCCCGAGGTAAGACAGGGGGAAGGGTTTAAAGAGGAAGAATTTAGCGCCGAGTTCCTTTGCTCGGCCGAGGATTTCATCGGTGGCGCATCCGGACATGAAAATGACGGGGATGTCTCTGGTCTGCTCGCGGTTTCTCAATCCCTGGAGCAGGGTGATACCGTCGAGTTTGGGCATGCGGATGTCGCTGATAATCAGGTCAGGGTGGTAGTATTCAAGCATGACCAGGACATCAAATCCGTCCTGAACCGGTCTGGCCTCGTATCCGAGCTGGGAGATGTACCTGGTGAGGGACTGTCTCATCACCGGGTCGTCGTCGACAATAAAAATCAGTTTTTTATCCATAGTGTTCTCCCTGTTCATTCGGCGTCCTTTTTAACCATGACATAGGGCATGAAGGCTTCCTTGCAAACCGCGTTGCGGAAGGCTTCCTCGGCAAAAATGATTTTGCGTCTCATCAGCTCCAGGAGGTGCTGGTCAAGGGTCATCATGCCTTCCTTTTTGCCGGTCTGCATGACCGTGGGAATCTGGAAGGTTTTGCCTTCCCGAATCAGATTGGCGATAGCGGGATTGGAGACCATAATTTCCACCGCCGCCACCCGTCCCTTTCCGTCCGCGCGCTTGACCAGGGTCTGGGAAATCACCCCGCGAAGCGAGTCGCCGAGCATGGTCCTCACCTGCTCCTGCTGTTCTTTGGGGAAGGCGTCGATGATGCGGTCCACGGTCTTGGGGGCGCTGCTGGTGTGGAGGGTTCCATAGACCAGGTGTCCGGTCTCGGCCGCGGTGATGGCCAAGCTGATGGTTTCAAGGTCTCTCATCTCCCCGACCAGGATGACATCGGGAGCCTCGCGCAGGGCGGCGCGGAGGGAAGCGGCAAAGGATTTGGAATGGTCTCCAATCTGGCGCTGGTGGACGATGGACTTTTTATTTTCGTGGACGAACTCCAGGGGGTCTTCGAGGGTGAGGATGTGCTCGCTGCGTTCGGTGTTGCGGAGGTCAATCATGGCGGCGAGGGTGGTTGACTTGCCGGAGCCGGTGGTGCCGGTGACCAGGATGAGGCCGCGGTTGGAGCGTGCGAGCTTGGTCACGGTGTCCGGGAGTCCAAGCTCATCGATGGTCTTGATTTTGGCGGGGATGTATCGGAAGGCGGCGGAGATGCCCTTGCGCTGCAGGAAGAGGTTGCCGCGGTATCTGGCCTTGCCCCTGATTTCGTAAGCGAAGTCGAGGTCTTTGTTTTGGAGGAAGTAGTCTTTCTGTTCCTGGTTGAGGAGTTCGAAGAGCAGCTGCTCGCAAAGTTCGTGGCTTAAGATTTTGCCGTTTAAGGGGACGATGTTTCCGTGGATTTTCAAAAACGGAGCGCAGTCCGCGGTGATGAAGAGGTCCGAGGCGTCCCTCTCCACCATGTGCAGGAGTAGTTGGTCCAGTCTGGGCATTTCCGTCCACCTCACATTTTGTCCGGGAGTTTGAGGTCAAGTGATAGGTTGAGCCGGCAGCGGCCGTTTTCAGGGGGAGAGAGGGCTGCGCCGGCGACCTTTTCCAGGGGTGCGCGTTCGAGCAGGAGTGCGAGGATGCGATGGAGGTTTCGGGGTTCGGCCAGGAGTATCTGGTTGACGAGCTGTTCCAATGTGAGGTCGTTCAATTCCGGGTCGAGGAATTTATCGAGCATGGTCCTGATTTCGGACTCCAGTCCTTTAGCCGGCTTGATTTTCATGCGGATGGTCTGCTCAATCTCGGCGATGGCCTCTTGGGCAAGCGGGTCAGTCATGACCAGGTGCAAGGCGCTGTCGTCTTTCCAAAGCGGCAGGCAGAGATATTTGCGGGCCAGTTCAGGCGGGAATGATTTTATTAAATCGCGGTCCAGGATTTTTTCCTGAAGATGCACGACCGGGATTTCGAGGAATCGGGCGGCAGCGCTGTCCAGGTCTTCGTCCAGCGCCAGATTCAGCTGGGTGATGGCCTTGCGGAGGGAGATGTTATTCTGGCGGGCGTGTTTTTTTGCCAGTTCCAGCTCTTTTTCGGAGCAAATTTGGGAAGTGAGGAGGAGTTGTTCAAAGGTCTGCTCATCGATTTTTTCTCCCTGGCGGTGGATTTTTGCTCGGACCATGGCCTTGTTCACGGCCTGGAGCAGGATGGCGATATTATCGAAGGGTTTGAGCAGGATTTCGGAAGCTCCCAGGGAGATGGATTCTTCGGCGATGTCCTGGTCGGCGTAAGCGGTCATAATCACGACCTCGGTTCCGGGCCATTTCTGCTTGAGCCTTCGCAGGACTTCCACTCCGGAGATGCCCGGCATTCTGATATCACAAAGCACGACCTGGGCCGGATTTTTTTCCATGGCCTTAAGACCGGCTTCCCCGTTCTCCGCGGTCTCCACCCGGTATCCGGCCCGTGTCAGCGCGCGCTCGCAGGCCACGCGGATGATGCTGGCGTCATCGACCACCAGCACGGCGCCGGCTTGGGAATTTTCGCTTGGCATACCTTTTATCCTTTCTGCTGAACAGGGTTTATCGCTTGTCCATCAAAGACCAGTCTCATGCAGGTTCCTTTTCCCGGCTCGCTTTGCACTTCAATGCGGCCGTTGTGGTCGCGGACGATACCGTAGGTGATGAACAACCCCAGGCCGGTTCCTTTGCCTTGTTCCTTGGTGGTGAAGAAGGGGTCAAAGATTTTCGAGCGGATGGCCTCGGGGATGCCCTCTCCCTGGTCTTCCACCTCGACGATTATTTTTCCGTTTCCGTTGTGCAATCCTCTGATGAAGACGGTGCCTTCCCGCTTCATGGCCTGCTGGGCGTTGGTCAGGAGATTAATCATGACCTGCTGTATCTGGTTGGGATTGGCCATGAGCAGAGGCAGTTCCGGGTCATACTGTTCGACCACATTGATGTTGGCGTTTTTGAAGGTATACCCGACCAGGCTCAAGGAATTTTGGACGATGGAGGGGATGCTCACCGGCTCGCGATGTTTGGCATCCGGGTTTCTGGAGAAGCCGAGCAGGTTGTTGATTATGCGCTTGCAATGGAGCACGGCATCCTCAATGGTCTTCAAGTCCTGAAGCACCGCGGGATTGTCCTTCAAGTCCATCTGCAGAAGCTGGGCCAGGGCCAGGATACCTCCCAGGGGGTTGTTGATTTCATGGGCGATGCCTCCGGCCAAAAGTCCGACCGTGGCCATTTTTTCCGACTGCACCAGCCGGGCCTCGGCTTCCTTAAGCTGGGCGGTCCGCTCCTCAACCTTCTTTTCGAGTTCGCGGTTGAATTGCTGGAGCTTCTGGTTCTGCTCCTCGATTAGCTTGAACATCACCTGGTTGGCGTTCTGGAGCTGCCACTTGGTCAATCCCTGGATGATGGTGGCCTTGAGGTCCTGGTCGTTCCAGGGTTTGGAGAGGAACCTGTATATCTCCACGCGGTTGATGGCCTCTTCCGCGGTTTTGAGGTCGCTGTATCCGGTGAGCATGACGCGGATGGATTCCGGGGATAGTTGGCGGGCTTTTTCCAGGAACTCGATTCCGGAGATTTCGGGCATTCGCTGGTCGGAGATGATGAGCTGGAACTTCTGCTCCTTGAGCAGTTCAAGGGCTTTCAGCGCGGAGCTTTGGGTGCATATTTTATAAGGCTCGTGCCGGAGCACGCGGCGGAGGGCGTTGAGCACATTTTCCTCGTCGTCCACCAACAGCACGGTCATGGTGTCCAGGGGCTGGGCCCACTTCTGCCAGGAAGTGTTTTCGGTCATGTTAAGTTCTCCTTGCTATTGATTGCTGTGGGCAAGGTCACGACAAAGGTTGAGCCTTTGCCCGGCTCGCTTTCCACCAGGATTTCCCCGCCGTGGCTTTTGACGATACCGTAGGACACGCTCAAGCCCAGACCTTTTCTGCTGCTCACTCCCGGGCCGGAATAGAACGGGTCGAAGATGCGGCCAAGCTGTTCCCTGGTCATGCCGATGCCGTTGTCCTGAATTTGGACCCGGATATGGCCGTTTTCCTCGCGGGTGGATATTCGAATCTCGCCGTTTTCCTTAAGAGCGTTTGCGGCATTTGTGATGATATTGATGAAAACCTGGCCCAGTTCCTGGGGATGACACTGGATGCGGGGGAGACAACCCAGGTCTTTGACCAGCCTTCCCTTGCGGGAGATGTCGGAGGAGATGAGGTTCAGGATGTTTTCGATGATGTCGTTGACATCGGCGAGTTCGGGCATGGATTTGGGAGGCTCGGTGAAGCGCTTTAAGCTCTGGACGATGTTTCGGATGCGCTCGACTCCTTCCTCGGATTCGCTGACGAGGTTGCGGATGTCCTTGAGGATTCCAGGGAGGTCAAGCTTCTGCGCCAGCTCCGAGACCTCGCGGTTGGTTTTATCGAGCATGACGAATCCGGAGCGGTTGCTGACATCGGTGGACAGTTTTTCATAGGCGTTGAACACTTCCTTGATGTTCTTTCGGTATTCAGCCAGGACCTTGAGGTTGGCCTTGATGTAGGCAAGGGGATTGTTTATCTCGTGAGCCATACCAGCGGCGAATTGTCCGAGCGAGTTCATTTTTTCCTGGTGAGCGATCTGGGAGAGGAGTTTTTGTTTTTCTTCTTCCGCGCGTTTGCGCTCGGTGATGTCGCGGGTGACACCGAGAATACCAATCGGTTGATTATTTTCATCGCGGAGGAACTTGGCGGTGCTCTCGGTGTAGATAATGGAGCCGTCTTTGCAGATTTGTTCGGCTTCGAAACTCCAAATTTTATGGAGGTCTCGCTCGGACGATTTTTCCTGCTCCAGGGCCTGGTGGAAAATCTGCAAAATGGCTGAAAATGACTTTGCGGGCAAAAACTGGTCTAAGGATTGGGGGAGCGCTTCTTCAGGGGTATATCCGCGCATTTTTTTTATGGATGGACTTATATAGGTGAACTTAAGATTCATATCCAGGGTCCAGATGACATCTGTTACATTTTCAGCCAGCAAGCGATATTTAGCCTCGCTTTGCTTGAGCTTCTGTTCCGCCTCTTTGCGCTCGGTGTTGTCACGGATGGAACAGAACAGGCCGATGCTCTGGTTCGGCTGTCTGAAGATGATGAAAGCGTAGATGGAAACGGAAATGAGTTGGCCGTTTTGTTTCAGGCCGGAAGCTTCGGGGAGTTTGAGGACTTTGTCGGCCGATGGTTTCCGAATCATCCCGGCCAGTTGCCGGGCGGAATCTGGCGGAAAGAAATTTTCCAGCCGCAATCCATGCAATTGTTCCTGGCTCTGGTATCCGAACAATTCATAAAAACTTTTATTGGCGAAATCGATTACGCCGTTCAGGTCAAAGATGGCGATGGCGTCCTGGTTGGAGTTAAAAACATGATTAAAAGTACTGCAGCAGACATCTTGTTCTTCACTCGGGGCCAGATTTTTAATCACGCCCTTTGACCCGGAGATAAACATTGCATTGTCCGCGGGCTTGAGTTGCAGCTTTTTTTTCGCTCTTGACCTCATCGGTTCATGCTCCTTCAGCCCTGGTCATCAGGCCTTCGGGTTTGATTTCAGCCTTGGCGCCTTCGACGGGAAGCGACACGGTAAAGACGGTTCCCTTTCCCGGTTCGCTTTCCACGGTGATGACTCCATTATGTTTTTTGACGATACCGTAGGAGATGCTCAAGCCGAGTCCTGTGCCTTTGCCCACTTCCTTGGTGGTGAAGAAGGGGTCGAAGATTTTGGAAAGATGTTCAGGGGGTATTCCGATACCGGTGTCTCGAACCTGGATGTTGACATTTCCGTTCTGTGCCCAGGTTTTGAGGATTATCTCGCCTTTGTCTTCGATGGCCTGGGCGGCGTTGACCAGAAGGTTCATGAACACCTGATTAAGCTCCTGGGGATAGCAGATGACCTTGGGCAACTGGCCGTATTCCTTTTTCACCTCGGCCTTGTATTTGAGTTCGTTCCAGACGATGTTCAGGGTGCTGTCCAGGCCGGCGTTGATGTCCGCGAGTTCCGGCTCTCCCTTGCTGGGGTGGGAGAACTCTTTGAGGTTGAGGATGATTTTTTTCACGCGCTCGGCGCCGTCGCGGGATTCCTTGAGCAAAGCCCTGAAGTCCTCAAACAGTGCGAGGGGTTCGGTTTGCTCCCGGAGGCGGTTGAGGGCCTTTAATTCTTCCAGCTGTTCTCGTCCGAGGCTTTGGGGGTTGAGCCGGGAGATGAAGTTATCAAAGCTTTCCCAGATTTTTTTCAAATCCTGGCGGTAATCTTCCAGGACATTGAGGTTGGCGTTGATGAAGCCGAGGGGGTTGTTTATCTCGTGGGCGATACCGGCCGCGAGCTGGCCGATGGATGCCATTTTTTCGCTCTGCAGGAGCTGGAGGGTTGTTTTTTCCAGTTCCTGGTGCTTTTGGCGTAGTTCCTGGTTGCTTTTTTCCAGGGCGTCTCTCAACCTCTGGCGGGCCACGGCCACGGCCAGTTCGTTGGCCATCTGGGTTAGGATGTGGAGTTTGTTCAGGTCGAAAAACCTGGTGTCTCGGGTTGCGAGCTGGATGACTCCCTGGAGCTTTTCTTCCATCACCATGGGCATGCAGATCATGGAGGAAACGCCCAGGCGGTCCACGCTTTCTCTGGTTTCCTGGTCCATCTTCAATTCGCGCACATTGGGAACCACAATTGGCCGGTTGAGGATTGCGGTCCGGCTTGCGATATTATTGGCGCTGCCGTCAATGGCGATTCTGGCCAGGCGCTTGATGGCTTGGGGAGAGCGTCCGATTTGTGCGGCCAGTTCCAGCTGGGGCTGTTCGGGGTTTTTGAGGAAGACCGCGGCAATGGGCACTTCCATGATGGCGGTGATGCCTTTGAGGGCCTGTTCCAGCAGTTCCTGGAGATTGGGCGCGTCCTTGATGGCCTTGGAAACAGAGAGCATGAGGTTTTTTTCCAGCTCGCGGCGTTTGCGCTCGGTGATGTCCCGGAGGATATATTGCATCCAGGAGATTTGCTCTTCGCACAGGATGGGGATTGCCCGGACCTCGACATCGACTATTTTTCCGGAGGGGCATTGCAGTTTGAGTTCGAATTCCTGGGAGCATCTTTCCTTGAGCATGGCTTTGGAGATGGCGGAGAGCTTCTGCTTTTCAGCCGTGTCATAGGCCATGTTCTCGAGCAGGAGGGTATCTTTAACGGTCTCCTGGTCCTGGATTTCGAGAAGCTGATAAAGCTGGTTGGATGCCTCGACCAGATAGCCGCTGGCATCGGTAATCAGGATGGCGTCGGCGGCGTTGGCCATGAAGTTGCGGTATTTGTACTCCGAGGCTTCGAGCGCGGCGCGTTTTCCGGCCAGTTCGAACTCCAGTAGTTTTTTGTCGGTGATGTCGGTCGATATCTGCAAGGCCCCGACCACCTGCTGGTGTTTGTCGATGATGGGGGTGAAGATGGAGTAGAACCATTTTTCCTGTCCCTGGCGGGTGATGTTTTTGACTTCCATCTGTATCTGGGCTTTTTCGCGGAAGACTTTTTGCAGGCTGCAATCCGGGCAAGGCTGGTCTTCCCAGCGGAGGGCCTGGTGGCATTTTCTGCCGGTGACCTCGCCGTAAAGGTTCTGGACCAGGGGATTGGCAAAGACGATTTCGTAATTCTGGTTGAGCATGGTGACGCCCACGCCGGCCTGTTGGAGGAATCTTTCGGCCTGTTCCTTCTGACGATGCAATTGTCGGGCGTAGTTCAACTGCAGCCTGGTGATGGATAAACCGAAAACAAGAATGAGTATGGACAGGGCGACACCGGAGAAGCCCTGGAAGAGGTAGTTGTTGAAATAATCGAAGAATTTTCCGGACAGGGGCAAAGCGCTCAAGGCCAGGATTCCCAGATAGGCCAGGTATTTGGTCTTGGTCAGGCTGTAGCTTTGTTCCCATCCCAGCCATAGTTTCCATTCCGAACTGACCTGCTCATAGGTCCTGCTGTCGAGCATGGGCGATTTTTCCAGGGCGAGCAGAATTCTGACGAATTTGAAGAGCGCGCCCAGGGATTGGTCCCAGGCTTTTCTGGCCGTGGACCTGGGGTCTTTCCATTTCAGGCGGTAGCTGCAGACCTCGGCCTTGTATCTGGTGCCTCGTATTTCATAGACCTGTTGAGGGTCGATTTTTTTGAGCGGGGTTGGTTCAGAGGATGTAAGGTTGGCGGGGTTCTCGTATTCCAGGACCAGTCCTGCGTCGTCGATTTTATAACTGCGGCCATTGATTTCGCCGACCTGGTCAATGGCCATGATACAGGTTTCTTCTCCGGACTCGATAATCTGGCAGCCGTTGATTTCAATCATGGCTTCGAGCACGCCCTTAATGAAAAGACAATGGTCGTGGCTGTGAATGTATTCCCGGGCTTTGCTGACCTTGACCAGCAGTTCGTTCTCCATGAGCAGGTTCGGTTCCAACCGGGCCAGGGGATAAATCTGGGAGAGCCAATCCAGGATTAATTGCAAAGTGTGGAGAGGGGATTTGGATGCTCTGGTGTTGGCAATCAATTCATCTTTGCGGGACAGGATAAGTTCCCGGCCGGTATGGTAGGCAAGTTGTTGCATGCCGAAGAGTTCGCGAGCCTGGGCGAAGAGCAGGAGCAGGTCTTCGTTGCCGAGCCATTTTTGAGGAGAGCATAGATAATCGCGGGACAGCCCTGGGCCGGCGAAAAACTGCTCCAGGTCCACGCCGGTTTTCTCCAGATAGGAGACCATGGCGCGGGTTATCTGGGTGCTGACCTGGTCATCCATTTTTTTTCTCGATGGGCATTTCCAGAAGCAACTGGAACCCGGACTTGAGGTCTGCGTAAAGGGTCATTTTTCCGGCTTGGCGGGAAAGCACTCCTCCGATGATGTCCAGGTCCATGCTGGCGATGGAGTTTTCGAGGATGTTATTCATGATAGAGACCACTTGTTCCTGGGAGAGGATGTGCATCTCTCCGTTCAGCTCGACCTTTATGAAGCCGCTGGAATAGCTGGTGCGCATCTGGTATTTGGGCGTTTGATTGCTTCTTTGCTGGAGCAGATGCAGGACTTCCTGAACCTTCTTGACCACCCGGCTCTGTTCCAAGGCGCGTTCAACGATTTGGACAAGCTCGGTGAGGTCGTCGGGTTTTTTGAGGAAGCGATAGATTTCTCCCTCGTTGACCGCCCGGATGATGTCATCCATGTCGCTGTGGCCGCTCAAGATGATGCGAATCATGAGCGGGTATTTATTTTTGACGATTTGCAAAAGTTCGGTTCCTTTCATGCCGGGCATGAGCTGGTCGGTGATGAGCACCTGAACCTCTTTGGTCTCCAATACCTTCAGCGCGTCCTCGGCGCTCAAGCAGGTGAGCACTTCATACGGTTCCTTCCGAAACACCCGGCGCAGCGAGTTCAGGATGTTCTCTTCGTCATCCACGAACATGATGGTTTCGGTCATTTTTATCTCTCCTTTGAGACCCCACTCCGGGTCTTTTGCGAGCAGACACCTGCCCGGGTCTGGAGCGGCTGGCGGGGTTTAAGAGGATATGCGTTCATTATTTTGCTCCGGTTCTGTCAGGATTTGCCCCGGCAGATTATTTTCGCGGACAGCTTGCCGGCAGCGGAGGAGGAGGCGCAGGGTGATTTTCAATAATTGCTCTTCCCAGGGTTTGGTCAGGAACCAGTCAGCGATTTGGCAATTGACCGCCTGGAGTGCTGTTTCCCGGTCTTCAGGGGCCACGAGCAGGACGCGCAGGGCGTCCGGGATTTGGTTTTTAAGCTCGGTGAGAAAGTGGATTCCGTCCATGGCCGGCATCCTCAAATCCGAGATGACCAGGTCGATTTTGGTTCTGGTCAGGCGGTCCAGGGCTTCCAGCGGGTGCAGGCAGATGACCACGGCGCACCCGAACTTTTGCAAAGTTTTGCCGAGGGACTGGATGATTAACTCCTCGTCATCCAGGATGAGGATGGTTGGCCGGTCGTTCATTCGGAATCCTCCAG
>Ga0272448_1009239_pt1 | contig 10108 bp, 8 predicted proteins | sample YNPCB0191_FD_202220 | JGI IMG/M metagenome (GOLD analysis project Ga0272448, IMG submission 202220) | Hot spring sediment microbial communities from Yellowstone National Park, WY, United States - YNP-CB-019-1 | ecosystem: Environmental > Aquatic > Thermal springs > Hot (42-90C) > Sediment... | reverse complement strand
CTTCCGGGGCATGGCGGCATTCTGGACAGAATTGACAGTCTTGTTCTTACCGCTCCAATTCTTTACTACTACCATCAGGTGTTTCTAAAATGACTATCAAAATTGCTGTTTTGGGGTCTACGGGGAATATTGGGGAAAGCACCATAAAAGTTGCTCGGGGTCTAAAAGACAAAATAAAAATAGTCGGTCTTTCCGCGGGGAAGAACATTAACAGGATAATTGAGCAAATAAAGGAGTTTTCTCCCCTTGCGGTTTCTGTAAAGGATGAAGAGGATGCCAAAGAGGTAAAAAAACATTTCCCTAAATTGGAAATTTTTTACGGGGAGCAGGGAAGTGTTGAAATCGCCTCTATGGGCGAGGCGAAAACAGTCATAGCGGGAATTGTTGGAATAGCGGGGCTTCCTTCCACATATAAGGCGGTCAAACTTGGAAAAAGAGTTGCTCTCGCAAATAAGGAAGCGCTTGTCACAGCGGGAAGAATTATTACAAAAGCGGCAAAAAAAAGCGGAGCGGAAATAATTCCTGTTGACAGCGAGCATTGCGCAATTTTTCAATGCTTGAGGGGAGAAAGCACAAAATATGTTAGAAGAATTATTCTCACAGGGTCGGGAGGGGCGCTGAGGGATTATCCCTTGGAAAAAATAAAAAGCGCTTCCCTTGCAGATGTTCTTAACCACCCAACTTGGAAAATGGGAAGGAAAATTACGGTTGATTCAGCGACCCTTGTCAACAAAGGGCTTGAACTTATAGAAGCATCCTATCTTTTTGGAATCCCGCAGGAGAACATTGAAATAGTTATTCACAGAGAAAGCATAGTCCATTCGCTTGTTGAATTTTTTGACGGCTCGGTTATGGCGCAACTTGCTTCTCCAGATATGGCTCTTCCTATTCAGTATGCTATTACTTTTCCAATGCGCCTTGAAGGGGAGGTCAAAAAACTTGATTTCGCATCTTTAATAAAACTTAGTTTTGAAAAGCCGGAGAAAAAAAGGTATCCCTGCCTTTCTTTGGCAAGAGAAGCGTTTGCGGAAAGCGAAGCGCATACGATTGCCTTCAATGCCTCAAATGAAGTTGCTGTCAAAGCTTTCATTGAAGGAGTTGTCGCCTTTGGGAAAATTTACACAATTATTAAGAAAGTTCTTGAAAAAACAATACCTTACAGGCCGGAAACGATAGAAGAAATATTTTATATTGACAAAAAATCAAGGGAATTAGCCCAAGAAATAATTTCAAAAGGAGAATAGTTTTGACTTTTGCTCTCAACTTTGTTTTTTCCGCAGTTGTTTTTCTTTTTGTGTTGGGAATTTTGATTATAATTCACGAATTGGGACATTACACTGTTGGAAGAATGCTCGGTTTTTCAATTGACGCTTTCTCAATAGGCTTTGGACCCAAACTTTTGGAGAAAAAAGGCAAATACAACTTATGGCAAATCAGATGGATTCTTATAGGAGGCTATGTAAAATTTAAAGGTGAACTTTATGAAGAGGAAGCCAAAGACGACCCCGGATTCTTTTATAACAAAAAAAGATGGGAAAGGTTTTTGGTTATGGTTTCCGGAGTCTTATTCAACATAATTTTTGCCTATCTTGTTTTTTCTTTTGTTTCGTTGTATGGAATAGAAGAGTCAATTTTGAGGGACAAACCGCCGGTGGTAGGCGCTGTTGAAAAAGATTCCCCTTCAGAAAAAGCGGGTATTTCAAAGGGCGACATAATTGTTTCAATAGATGGGAGGAAAGTAAGAAACTGGGAAGAAGCGAAAGAGGAAATTTCCTCCCTGATGCAAAAAGATTATGAAATAGAAGTCTTAAGAAACAGCAAAAAAATTGTTCTTAAGGTTTCGCCAATGATGGTTGAATTTCTTAAGCAACCACTTGGTTACATTGGTGTTATCCCAGCCTTTCCACCCGTGATTGGAGGGGTTCAAAAAGATTCCCCCGCAGAAAAGGCGGGGCTGATGCCTGACGATGAAATAGTATCTGTCAACGGGGTAAATATAAATTATTGGGACGAGTTTTCTCTTTTTATAAAAGATTCGGGCGGCAACCCTGTAGATGTAAAAGTGAAACGAGGAAACGAGTATGTTAATTTGAAGGTTATTCCGCTTTATGTGATTACAGATCAAAGATATATGATAGGCATTAATGTAAAGGATTCTCAATTCGTAAGATACAAATTCCCCAAAAATTTTCTTAAAGCAGGAGCAATGACCGTTCAACAAGCATTACTTGCCGAAAGAACAGTTGAAAAGATTTTTAAAAGAAAAATTCCCTTAAAAGCGCTCTCTGCTCCTCCTTCTATCGCTTACATTACTGGAAAGGTTGCAAGAACAGGGCTTTACAATCTTCTTTTCTTAATGGGAGTGATCTCTTTCCAACTCGGATTTTTTAACCTCCTTCCAATTCCAGCCCTTGACGGAGGGCAGATTCTTGTTTTGGCAGTGGAAGGAGCGATAAGAAGAGACCTCCCTGAAGCAGTCAAGGAATGGATATTAAAACTTGGGTTCGGATTTCTATTGCTGTTTTTTGTCCTGATACTGTTTTTAGATCTTTTTAAGTATATCTAAGTGGAGTATTATCAATGGATTGCGGCAGTAGTTTTCTTTTTGGCTAAAGAATTGCCTTTCACGCTTTTTGTAGTTTAAAGAAAACAAAAACATTTGACAGCGGTTATCTCTTTGAGTTATCATATAAAATTGCTCATTTTATTGAGACGGAGGTGTAATTTGTTAGCGATTCGTTTGAAGAGAGTTGGATTTAAAAAACATCCGCTTTACCGCGTTGTTGTTTTGGACAGCAGAAAAAGACCTACGGGAGAAGCTATTGATGAAATAGGAACCTACAATCCCAACCCTGAACTGTCCGATGTAAAACTAAAACTTGACAGAGTTGACTACTGGCTTAAACACGGCGCAAAACCGTCCAACACTGTCAAGAAACTTATTGAAATAGCGCGGGTTAAAAAGCAGTAGTTTGGTTCTTTAAGGATTTGAAATGGCTTTGGTTGCAACGGGCTGTTTCTTAAGCCCGCGGGGAATTAAAGGTGAAGCGTTCGTTGAGATTTATCAGAAGTGTAAGTTTCTCCCTAAAAATGGAGAAAAGGCATATCTCAAAGAAAACAACGCTTTTATCCCATTTGTCGTGGAAAAGTTTTTTTCTTATGAGAAGGGGTCTGTTTTGAAGTTTGCTGAAATATCCGCAAAAGAAGGCGCAGACAAACTCAAAGGGAAAGAATTTTTCCTTGAGCGGGAAGAGGAACCAGATTTTTTGGGAAGTGAGATTATCGGCTTTGAAGTTTATGACTTAAAAAGAGGAAAAATAGGAGAAATTTATGATTTCGCAGTTTTATCCCCTTATATCCTGCTTATTTGCAAAGGCGAAATGAGAAGTTTTCAAATTCCTCTTGTAAAAGAGTTAGGCTACAAACTTTCTGTAAAGGAAAAAAGGGTTTTCTTTGATCTTCCCGAAGATTATCCGGGAGTTGATTATGAGAATTGATATCTTTACTCTCTTTCCTGAGATGTTTGCAGGACCCTTATGCAATTCTATTTTGCAACGGGCTCAAAATAAAGGCGTTGTGGAGATACGACTTCACAATTTCAGAAGGTTTGCGAAAGATAAACACCACACCGTTGATGATACTCCTTACGGAGGCGGAGTGGGGATGGTCTTAAAACCTGAACCAATTTTTGAAGCGGTTGAACACCTCAAAAACACAACAGGCAATTTCCCGCTATTTTACCTCAGCCCCAAAGGAAAAGTTTTTAACCAGAAAATTGCGGCTGAGATGTCCACTCTTCAAAGGTTTGGACTTTTATGCGGAAGATATGAAGGAGTGGACCAGAGAGTAATTGACGGACTTGTGGATGAAGAGATTTCAATTGGTGATTATGTCCTTTCAGGGGGAGAGCCAGCCGCTATTGTAGTAATTGACGCTGTTGTAAGATTGTTAAAAGGCGCTCTCGGGGATGAAAAATCTTCTGAAGAGGAAAGTTTTTCTTCCGACCTTCTTGAATATCCGCACTACACAAAGCCAAGAGAATTCAGAGGAATGGAAGTTCCCAAGGTTCTCGTTTCTGGCAATCACAAGGAAATCGCAAACTTCAGGAGCGAGTCTTCATTAAAAATTACCTTGAAAAACAGACCTGATATGTTAAAATTAAAAGGAGAAGCAAATGGTTAACATCAAAGAAGCAGTTGAAAAAGAACAGATGAGAAGCGACCTTCCCCAGTTTAAAGCGGGCGATACGGTTAAAGTTCATGTCAAAGTAAGAGAGGGCGACAAAGAAAGAATACAGATCTTTCAGGGTATTGTAATCGCCAGAAAACACGGTGGAATAAGAGAAACGGTCACTGTCCGCAAAGTCTCTTCAGGCATTGGAGTTGAAAGGGTATTTCCGCTTCATAGCCCAATAATTGACAAAATAGAAGTTGTTCAGGAAGGAAGAGTTCGCCGCGCCAAACTTTACTATCTGAAAGACCTCAAGGGGAAAAAGGCGAGAATCAGCGAACTCAGAAAAGAATAGTTGGAAAAATGTCAGAGATTGAGGAATCGCTCAACTTTGACAAGAATTTCTGGGATAAGGGCTTTTATCCCTTGGCAGGAGTGGATGAAGTGGGAAGGGGGGCTCTTTTTGGACCAGTTGTCGCCGCGGCGGTTGTTATTTTGAAAGACAGGGAGATACCATTTTTTTGCGATTCAAAAAGCATAAGCGCAAAAAAAAGGGAGAAACTGTTTGAAGAACTTGCTGAAAAAGGGCACCAATTTTCGGTCGGCGTTGTTGACGCTGAAGAGATAGATAAAACGAACATATTAAAAGCAACTTTGAAGGCTATGCAGATGGCTTTGGAAGGGTTAAAATGTGTCCCATCACTTGCATTAGTGGACGGGAACAGCAAACCTCAGTTAAAATGTAAGGTGGAGACTGTTGTGAGAGGAGATAAACTCTCCCTCTCTATAGGAGCCGCTTCTATTGTTGCGAAGGTTTTAAGAGACAGGATGATTGAGGAGCTTGATGAAAAATATCCCGGGTACGGGCTTAAAAAAAACAAAGGCTACGGCACCAAAGAGCACATTGAGGCGTTGCTAAAGATGGGACCGACACCGCTTCACAGAAAAACATTTAAGCCGGTATCTGAAATTGATGGTTGCTTATGGCATTAGATAAGAACAAAATAAAACAAAATGTTGCCAAATTTGTTTCCCTTAAAAAATACACTGAAGCTATAAGAGAACAGCAAAAATTAGTTGAGGACAACCCAAAAGATATTCCCACTCTGCAATACCTCGGCAATATTTACCTGATGGCGGGACAAAAAGAACAGGCAGTGCCGGTTTTTATAAGAGTCGCCGAACTTTACCATAAATCAGGTTTTACTCCCAAAGCCCTTGCGTCAATCAAAATAGCGTTGAGAGAAGCGCCAGACAACACGCAGGCGCAGGAACTTTATGCCACATTTGCGGAACAAACCGGACTTCAAAGAGATGCAATTGACGCTTACGAAAAACTTGTAAGCAGTTACACAACATTGGGACAGTTAGACAAAGCGGAGTCAATACTTGCAAAACTGCTTGACCTCAATCATGAAAATATAAAATACCAACTTCAACACGGCGATTTGCTTACAAGGTTAAACAGAAAGGAAGAGGCGATACCTTCGTATCTTAAGGCGGCTGAAAACCTTGTCGCCCAAGGCAAAATTAAAGAATCAGCCAAGATTTACGAAAGAATCTTACAGATTGACGCAAAAAAAATTGCAGCGCTTGAAAATTCAGTAAAAAACCTTCTTAATCAGAAGGAGCCGCAAAAAGCGCTTGAACTGCTTGATACTGTAATTGCTGGAAGAGAGGCGCCAAGTATAATAAATGAATTAAAAGCAGATATTTTAATTAGTTTGCGGGATTTTGAAAAGGCGGAAGCAATTTTAAGAAAAACGGCTGAGAAGTCTCCAATCAGAGGGTCGTTGCTTCAAAGATTTATGCGTCTTTATTTGTCTCAGAACAAAGTTGAAATATTAATTAGACTTATTGGCTCTCAGATTCCAAGCGCTGATGCAATACACCTAAAAGAACTTGAGGGAGCGTTTGAAGAAATAATCAGCCAAAGCCCTTCCACCATAGAGGCGTTTTCTGGGTTGATTGTTGTTCAGAGAAAAATTGGCGACAAGGGAAGGCTTCTTTCAACTCTTTCAAAATACAGCGACATTTTGCTTGAAAAGAACGATTATAAGGGCGCTGAATCTGTAGTAAAGGAGATGCTTGAAATCGCTCCCAATGAAATGCAGCTTATGGCTAAACTTGATGACATCAGAGGGAAACTTGGTTACGGAAAAGTTGAGTCTCCACGGCAAAAGGAACCCGAAGTAATTGTCATTGAGAAAGAAAAGGAGTTTCTGCAGGAAAAAGTCGAAAAAGAGATTCCACAGGAAACTGAACCTGATGTTGAAATAGAAGTTGAAATAGAAGATATCTCATCTGAAATGCCAATCGTGACAATGGAGAAAGAGGAAGAAACAGAAAAGGTAGAGGAGAAGGTCGAATCTCTTTCTCCAGAACAGATAGAAGTTACATCCACTTTTGCAACGCCTCCCGTTATTGAAGAGAGTGAAAGTGACTCAATTTCAATAGACATAGAAGATGAAGAAAAGATAAAAGAAGAGAGTGAAGAAGTGGGCGTTGCAGCAATTGAGGAAGAAACGGAAGTTAAAGAGAAAGAAGAGATAGAAGAATCAGAAGTTGAGCCAAAAGAATTGCCTCCAAAAGAATTTGACGAAAGAACTGCGGCGTCAATTCAGGAAAAATTTTCAGAAGCCCAAATATTTTTGAAATATGGACTTGTCGAAAAAGCGATTGGAGAACTTCAATCGGTTTTGAAAATTGTCCCGGATCACATTCAAGCGCACCAAAAACTAATCGGCATATACAGACAACTTGACAAAAAAGATAAACTTGTAAGACAAATAATAAAACTTGCAAATGTTTTTAGACAGCAGGGGGATTTGGATACTGCGGAAAATCTCGCTGAAGAGGCGATGCAGATAGACCCCAATCACAAAGCTATTCTTGAATTTACTGAGAAGGGAAAAGCGGCAGAAACAGAGCCTAAAAAGATTTCCGGGATAAAAGAATTGGATGCTCTTGCTGAAATTGTTAAGGGTAAAAAAGCGGAAGCGCCAAAGTCGGCTGAAAAAATTGAAGAGATTGAAAAACCGGTAGAAGTCGAGGAAGAAATCAAGGAAATAAAAGAAGAGATAAAAGAAGAAGAAAAGGAAATTGAAATTGATATTAACCAAGAAGAACTCCCCTCTCAGCCCGAAAATCTCATAGAAGTTGAAGAGCAGTCTTTTGAAGAAGTTCCAGAAAAGGAAAATCTTGAGGAAAAAGAAGAACTTCCAAAAGAAGGAGAGGAAGAATCATTTTCTGTTGAAATTTCTTCTGAAGAGATTGAGAGAAGCAGTGAACTCAATGAAAAACTTGAGGAGGCGGAATTTTATTTTGCGCAGGAATTGTATGAAGACGCCAAAAGAATTTGTGAAGAATTAAACGGAAAGTTTCCAGAAGATGTAAGAGTGATAGACCTTCTTGGAAGAATTAATGTCGCTATTGAAAAGACAAAGGAAGAACTTAAAATTCAAGAATTAAAGGCTGAGGAAAAGAAAGAAGAGGAACAACCAGCGGCTGAGGCAAAAGAAGAGAATTATGATGACCTTTCTCTTCTTGATCAAGATCTTGTCAAAGATCTGGGAGGGGTTGTTCCCGCTGAAAGAAAAAGGACAAGAGTAAAGGTTACCTTAAGAGATGTCCTTCCCGAAGAGGAAAAGCCGAAAGAAGAAGAAAAATCGGCTCAGGAATCCGGCGAGGAGTTTTATGATTTGGCAAAAGAACTGGGCGCAGCGCTTGAAGGGCTTGAGGATACTGCTTCAGGGCTATTTGACGAGGAAGGCGAAGAAAAGACAAGCGAAGAGATGTCTTTTGAAGAGGTTTTCAAGGAATTTAAGAAGGGTGTTGAAAAGAAAGTTGCAGAAGAAGACTATGACACCCATTACAATCTCGGCATCGCTTACAAAGAGATGGAACTTATAGATGAAGCGATAGGTGAATTTCAGATAGCGGCGCGTTCTCCAATGTTTTTTGCTGATTCCTGCGCAATGCTTGGGAAATGTTTTCAGATAAAGGGTATGTATGACCTTGCTGAAAAATGGTACCGGAAAGGCCTTGATTCAAGAGGATTTTCCGAAGATGTTTACAACGGATTGAAGTATGATTTGGCTGAACTCCTTGAGGAAACAGACAGGAAGAAGGAAGCGCTTGAACTCTACAAAGAAGTTTACGCCTCAAACGCAAATTACAGGGAAGTCAAGGATAAAATTTCTTCTTTGAAATAGACAGCGTAATAATATTAAAATTCAACTTTTTGAAGACACTAATTTTTTGAATTCTGATTCGTCAAGAATCTTTATGTTCAGTTTTTTTGCCTTTTCAAGTTTTGAGCCCGGGTCGTCTCCCACAATAAGATAATCTGTTTGTTTGGTGACAGTATTTGAAACCTTCGCTCCTAAATTTTCAAGAATTTCTTTTGCTTCATTTCTTGACATTTTGGAAAGAGTTCCAGTCAGCACAAATGTCAATCCTTTCAAAGGACCTTCCGCTTTTTTTTCTCCCTCCATCTTTAGCCCGAGAGATTTAAGGTTTTCTATAAGTTTCAAATTGTCTTCAATTTTAAAAAATTCAATGATTTCTTTGGAAACTTTGGGTCCAATTCCTTCAATTTTCATTAAATCTTCTTCAGTGGCGTTTTTTAAAAGGTCTATCGTGTAAAATTTATCGGCAAGAATTTTTGCGGTTTCTTCGCCTACCATTCTTATTCCAAGAGCGTAGAGAAGTCGTTCATAACTTCTGCTTTTGCTTTTTTCTATTTCTTCTATAAGATTTTTTGCTGATTTTTCTCCCATTCTTTCAAGAAGCGCCAACTCTTTTTCATTAAGAAGATAGAGGTCTGAAAGGCTTTTGACTTTTCCGCTTTCCACAAGTTTTTCCACCAAAATTCTTCCAAGCCCGGAAATATCCATTCCCTCTCTTGAGGCAAAATGTCTAATTGCTTCCTTCAATTGCGCCTTGCAATTTCTATTTGAACATCTTTTTATCACTTCTCCTTCAGATTTATGAATTCTGCTTCCACAAACAGGACACACTTCTGGAAAAACAAATTCTTTTGAATCCGGCGGACGCTCTTCCTTATAAACTCTAACAAGATAGGGAATGACGCCACCCGCTCTTTCTATCAAAACAGTGTCTCCAACCCTTGCGTCTTTTCTTCTCAGTTCATCTTCATTGTGAAGGGAGACTCGTGAAACGACAACGCCTCCGATTTTAACTGGCTCAAGATTTGCTACAGGAGTTAGCGCTCCTGTTCTCCCAACCTGAACTACAATTTCTTTGATTTTTGTCTTTGCCTGTTCAGGAGGGAATTTGAATGCGACAGCCCAGCGTGGCGCCTTTGCCGTTGAGCCAGCCCTTTTTTGAAGTTCAAGTGAGTTCAGTTTTATTACGACTCCGTCTGCGTCATAAGGAAGTGTATCTCTTTTCTCCACCATTTCTTTCCAGAAATCTATTATTTCTTTTTCGCAGGAAAGAAGTCTGATGTTGGAATCAACAGGCAGTCCCCATTCCTGAAGAAGCTTCAAACATTCATAATGAGTTGGTGGAATCGCCAAAGAGCAGTTCATAATTTGATACACATATAACGAAAGAGGCCTTTGAGCGGTGACTGAAGGGTCAATCTGCCTTAAACTTCCAGCCGCTGCGTTTCTTGGATTTGCGAAGACCTCAAGCCCCTCTTCTTCCCTTTTTTCATTAAATTCCTTAAACTCCTTTAAAGGCATATAAATTTCGCCTCTAACTATCAGTGTTCCTTCTTTGAAACCGATTTGTTTAGGTATGTCATTAATCCTAAAAACATTTTGAGTCACATCTTCGCCGATGGTTCCATCTCCTCTTGTGGCGGCTTTGACGAGTTTTCCGAATTCATAAAAAAGCCCCACTGAAAGCCCGTCAAATTTTAACTCGCCAACAAATTCAAGGTTTCCTTTTTCCGCCGCTCTTTCAACTC
>Ga0272448_1009238_pt1 | contig 10108 bp, 6 predicted proteins | sample YNPCB0191_FD_202220 | JGI IMG/M metagenome (GOLD analysis project Ga0272448, IMG submission 202220) | Hot spring sediment microbial communities from Yellowstone National Park, WY, United States - YNP-CB-019-1 | ecosystem: Environmental > Aquatic > Thermal springs > Hot (42-90C) > Sediment... | reverse complement strand
TCGTTTTTTTCATTGTTTTTTTGTCCAATCGAAGACTCGCCATCTCCATTTTTAGCATTGAACCTATTTCCTTCGTTTCCCATGGTTTTATATTAATTAAAACATTTTAAAAATATATGCGTTAACCGCAATGGCGTAATGGCGCACATTTTTAATCTCTTTCATTCATAATTGCATTAGGTTATTTTATGTTCTCTACATTGCTGTTGATTTTTCTCTCATTAGCTTTATTCTACGAAATTCTCTCGCTTCCGCTCTCTGGTCTGCTGAAATTCATCCTGATCGTCGCCGAGATGTATACTGTCAGTTTTGTTTTGTCAAAGAAATACGACCTCTCAACAGAAATGGGTTTTCTTCTATTGAAAAGCAAGAAGGGCATTGCTATTATTGACAAGCTAGCAAAGAATGCGAAGCTATGGAATTTTTTCGCTGATGTCGGAACGGTGATTTCCTACGGCCTGCTATCTGTTCTCTTGTTTAAAAAACAATTCAGTTGGAAATCGCTTTTGGCAGGCCTCGCGATATTAAGCGTGCTGTCTTTTTTGGTTGCTCCTTTTTCTCTTCATTTTCTGTCGTCTGTGCTTACCACATCTTTTGAAAAAAAGGCGGCGATAAGCTTTGGAAACGACAATCTCGCGAGTTTGCTATTCCTTGTTGTCATGTATGCGGGCGGGTTTTTCTCGTTGATCTTGCTCGGGATATTTTATTACGGCGCGCATATAGCGATACTGCTTTTCAATTTCCTGATTTTCGGACAGCAGACAATAACCACAACGCAGCCCGGCGGTACTTTCTTGCTACCAGGCATAAATCTTCCATTGCTCGAAGGCGTATTGGCATTAGCGATAGTTTTGATAGTTCACGAAGGTTCGCACGCAGTGCTCTCACGGATCGCATCCATCCCGCTCTTGTCTTCTGGCATCGTTCTTTTCGGCATTATTCCCATAGGTGCCTTTGTCGAACCAGATGAAAAAAAACTCGTCCGCCTTGAGCAGGTCAAGCAAACAAGGATATTGGTGGCTGGTTCGACAGCGAATTTCATAACGAGCGTGCTATTCTTCATCATCTTCGTCTGCGCCGCCTTGGTAATGCCCCTCCTACCCGCGGGTTTTTTTTACGACGCTTTTAAATTTCTCTATGTTGTTTTCGGTCTGACATTTTCCCTAAACTTTGTTGTCGCAACCGTGAATCTTCTTCCCTTACCGTTGTTTGACGGGTATCGCATACTTGAATTAAATGTAAAAAACAAGACGCTGGTTAAGGCGATAATGTATGCCACCATAGGCGCGTTTTTGTTAAATTTCGTGCCTTGGCTTTTTATTTGATTGCGCTATTTTCCTTTCGCTATCGCAGTGGCGATTTTTTTCTTGCTTTGCGCCTTTTTCAGTGCTCTTAAAAATAGTTCGTGCGCCATTTGGGCGCCTTTTTTCATATGAGGATTGCTGTGTTTTATTTTCGGTTTCCTTATAGTATTTTTTATTTTTATCTTCTTCAATTTTATCTTCTTGATTTTCGCCTTTTTGACTTGAACCTGTTTTTGTTTTTTTGCCTGTTCTTGTCTTTGCTCTTGTTTTTTTGCCTGTTTTTTCATCGCTCTTTTGTCCATGCCTTTTTTGCTCTCACCAGATCTCGTCCCTTGTTTTTTCGCAGTCTTTTTCTCGTTTCTAAGCCTTGATCTATCGCTTTTAGCCTTCTTGTCTATGATTTTTTCTGTTTTTCGACTTTTTACTTCTTTTTTTGGCTTTTTGGTATCTTCTTTTTTTCCTTCATCTTTTTTGCGGTCTTGCTTTTTCATTTTTTCTTTTTTGCCCTCTTTCTCTTTTGTCTTTTCCTGTTTAACGCTTTTGTGCTTTTTGGGAGCAATCTTGGTTTGGTTTGCCACAATCTTATCACTGCTATCCTTGTTGTTTTGGTCAGTGGCTCCCGCATCCCCCTCATCCCTCTCGTTCGTCCTCCCAGTGTTTTTATCTTTTTGCTTGCCAGCTTCTTCATCAGCTCTCTTCTCATCTGCTTTTTTCTCATCTGCTTTGAGTTTTTCTATTATAGAAGAAATTTTATCATCTTCATTTTCTTCATTCGTCATTTTTCTTTCCTTTTTCTTTTTTGAAATCTCATCTTCGTTATCCTTTATCTCAACCGTTTTGCCTTTTTCAGTTTCTCCGCTTTCTTTTTCTTCTTTGCTTTGTCCTTGTTTTTCTCCTGCATTCTCTTTTGCATATTCGCTGAAAAAAAGGTTCGGCGCAGCCTCAGTGATGTTCTGCTGATGGTCTTGATTCATAACGCAGGATGCGATGGTAGACAAGAGCGCGCCTTGACCGATATCCTGGGCTAAAAGATCGTCTTGCTGCACTTCTTGAATATGTCTAATTCTTCTCATTCTATCCATGAAATTGTCTGCTAAATTGTCTTTTAAATAGTGGTTTACGTATGACATAGCAGGCATGCTGGCAGACATACCGCTGTCAAAAAGCGAAGTTCTTTTTGGTGCAACAAGCGAATTTATATCAACGCCCCTCTCGCTGTTTCCTGCCTCTTTTTTCTTTATCGTGCCTGTACTAAAATTAATCAAGTAATCCTCTCTCTTGATGTCCAATCTTGCGGCTAATTTCACCAACTCGATCTCGCCAGCGGTAATTGCCCCTCCGCACCCTCCACCTCTAAAATTCAACTTATCCAAATTATCAAGATTTAATATGGCATTCGCAGCTGGCAGTTCGTTGGTCACGCCATAATCTTCCCTGAAAAGCACTGCATTATCTCTTTGAGTTATCCTTTTCGTATCGCCGTTCTCCCAAAACGCAGTAGCGCTTTCCTTTCCAAAGAATGTTGAAAATAACATGCTCACTAACGGTTTCTTTATTTTTCCTATCTCGAATTCGCCATTGATTGTTGCAAACTGCCCCCACTCCTCTATCTTAAAGCCATCTTTGAACTCTATCTTTTTTATCCATCTAAATCCTGCAAGCTCGCCCTTGCCTTCTTCTATTTCGCATTTTCCGCCTTGTTCCCTCACGAGTTTTTCAACTGCGTCGTTTCTCGTTGTTCCTTCCTCGACAAGACCTTTCAACTCCCTGCGCCTTCCGTGTCTGTCTTGAAGGTGCAATGTAAATTCAACGAGTTTTTTTTGCACGTTCTGATTAGATTTTTGTGCAGGCTTGAACATCTATCCACCTAATCTGTTCATCAAACTTAATCTGTTCATCAAACTACAAGTAAGGCCTTTTCGAGAGCTCTTGCGGCAATGAAAGCACTTCGAACGGCATTCCAGCGGTTTTTGTTTCTATCTCCTTTTTTATCTCTTCAATGCTCATCATTTTTTTCTCCCCGCTTTCCCTGATCGTAACTGAGAGCTTTCCTTCCCTGGCTTCTTTTTCGCCGATGACTGCGATGTAAGGAATCCATTCCTTTTCTGCATCGCGGATTTTTTTGCCAAGCGTTTCGTTTCGGTCGTCAAAATCCACGCGCACTGCGCTGTTTTCAAACTGTTTCAGTATTTTCAATGCGAACTCGTTTTGGTTTTCACTCACTGGAATCAACCGCAACTGTGTTGGCGAGAGCCACAAGGGCAGCATGGCTTTTTTGCCTTCCTTCATCTTCATTGCTTCCTTTTCCAAAAGCGCGTATATGTCTCTTTCGAGCGAACCGCTCAAAGATGCGTGGAGTATGAGCGGTCTTTTCTTGTCTCCGTCCTTATCAACATAACTTATGTCATAGGTGTCTGCATTTTCGACATCTATCTGGACTGTTGTGAGCGCGCTTGCCTTGTCCATTGCATCGACAAAATTGAATTCGAATTTTGTTATGAAGTAAGCGTATCTTTCCTTGAACATCTCGACGAGAATTGGTTTGCCAGCTTTATTTACCATCCGCACATACCAATCCTTGTTTTCTTTGAAGAAGTCCTCCTGTATCCTAAAACCGACTTCTGCATCCAAACCAAGTTCCTTTAAGAAAGACAAACCGATATCGTATTGCTTTTCAAATTCTTCCCTCGCCTGCTTTATGTCTGCCGCAAATGTATGCATATCAGGCATTGTAAATGCCCTCAATCTTTTCAGACCGGCAAGCTCGCCGCTTTGTTCTCTTCTGAAACTGTAGCGTGTGAGTTCATACATCTTGAACGGCAACTGCTTGTAAGAGATTACCATATCGTGCGCTGCCAAGAACTGGCCAAAGCACGCGGCGAATCTCAAGAAAAGCCTCTTGTCATCGCTTACGACTACGTATTGGCGCGCCGGAAATCTGTTGAGGTATTTTTTTAACGCGGGGTGCTCGTAATCGTACATTATCGGCGTTTCAACCTCAACCGCGCCGCAGGTTTTTACGCATATGTCGCTTATTCTCTTTTCCAATAATTTCTTTATCAATTTTCCTTTCGGCAAGTACCTGAAATTTCCGGGATCGCTTCCTGGCTCGTAGTCGATTATTCTCTGTTCTTTCATCAATGTTATGTGTGGCGGTTCTTTTTCGTACGCTCTCACTTTTTTCGTCTCGTAGATCGCGAATTTTTTGAGATTCGGGTATTTCTTGAAATCGAATTTTTCTATCTCGTGCAAGTTGCCTTCCAGGTCCATAATATAAAATCTGCTCTTTAATTCTGCCTCCTGTTTCAAGCTCGCCGATATTTCTTCTTTTTCCTTGCTTCCTGCTTCTGTGCCACTGCCAGATGCTTTAAACTCGCGCGAGAGTTCGCTCAATGGATGGCCTTTGCACTTTAAGGTGTATGCCTTGTACCAACCAAATGGCGAGTGCGCGGCCTCATAACCCATCTTCTTGAGTTCTTCCTCTGCCTTCAAAACAACTGCGCTCGCTATTCTTGGCGAAGACGGTTTTGATGTTAGATGAACGAGCGGATAAAGCAGGATGTTTTTCGCCTTCACCTGCCTCGCCACTGCGTCTGCTTCTTTCGCAAGCGCCTTTGCGCTTCCAGCAACATCCTCATCGCCCAGTTCAACAGCCGTGAAAACTACCAAAACCTCGTCGTATCTTTTTCTTTCTTGGCTTTCTATCTTTTCAGCATCTGCTATCGCTTTTTTTATTGGCTCAACTTCAATAAAATCCGCGTGAACGGTCAATATTCTCATAAAATTAACCCCCGCTATCCTGCTACTCAACCATCGCGCTTGTTCGCGCTTATTTCTATGCGCATATATTTAATACGCTTTTTTATAAATATGCACTACTGCAGTAGCCCCGCTTCCGCCAACATTGTGGCTTAAGCCATACTCTGCATCTTTTACTTGCCTTCCTTCTGCTTGCCCTCTGAGTTGCCAGGTTATCTCCACTGCTTGCTTTATACCTGTCGCGCCTACTGGATGGCCTGCGGCTTTCAATCCGCCGCTCGTGTTGACAACAACATCGCCACCGAAAGTCGTTCTTCCTTCCAAACTCGCCTTTCCTCCCTCGCCTTTTTTGAAAAATCCAAGATCCTCGATCGCCATTATCTCGGCTATCGTAAAGCAATCGTGAACTTCAACAACATCTATGTCCTTTGGCGTTACCTTTGCGTCCTTGTAGGCTTTTTGGGCCGCTATTCTCGTTGCGGCAATCTCAGTCAGGCTTTTTCTTGCAGAAAGCGATATCGTGTCGCTTGCCTGTGCGCTCGCGACGATCTCTATCGGCTTTTTTGTATAACTGTAAGCGATATCGAGTGGAGCCAATATCACCCCGGCAGCACCATCAGTGATTGGCGAGCAATCAAACACCTTCAACGGGTCTGCAACGACCTTTGATTTCAACACCGTCTCTATCGTTATCTCGTTTTGATATTGCGCGTAAGGGTTCTTTGCGCCATGCTTGTGGTTTTTTACAGCTACCGCAGCCAACATCTCTTCGGTCGTTCCATACTCGAGCATGTGCCTTCTCGCCATAAGCGCATACAATCCGGGGAATGTCGCGCCCATAAACAATTCCCATTCTTGATCGCCAGCGCCGCCAAGCGCATCGCTCACGCCACTCGTGTCCAAGTCAGTCATTTTTTCAACGCCGCCGGCTACCACAATATCAGCTACACCGGACGCTACTGCCGTATACGCTTGTCTAAGCGCTATTCCTCCGGAAGCGCAAGCGCCTTCCACGCGCGTTACTGGTATCGGGTTCAGCCCCATGTAATCTGCTATCAACGCGCCAACGTGTTCTTGACCAATCAGTCTTCCAGAAGCCATCGTTCCAACGAAGCCAGCGTCTATTTTCTCGCCGCTTATCCCAGCGTCTTCTATTGCCTTCACTCCTGCTTCTACTACCAAGTCTCTGTAACCTCGCTCCCAATGTTCGCCGAATTTTGTCATTCCAACTCCTATTATCGCAACTCGCCTCATAAAATTACCAAAAGCGTTTTTACCCGAAACTAATTATAAATATAGCGTTTAACTCAATAAAATAACGAGAAAATGATTTATCCACAAACATGCGCAAGTTCAAGGATTGGTCCATAACTCGAAGCCTTTGCAATTGAATATCCGCTGAAAAGTTGGCATTCATCGACAATGTTCTGTGCAGTAATACTTATTTGCTTTCCATCAGATATGACTGTTATGTCTCCATTTAAATCTGTTCTAAAAAGATGTTCCACGTCCCTCGCACCTTCTGTGTAGATATTTGAGAGTGCAGTCTTTCTTGGATGATAATACCCATCAATAACACTCCTTTCTTTATCGGTTGAAACCGCATAGAAGCGTGCGCCTACTGCTGTAAGGAACTGGGGTGTTGAAGAGGTTGCACTGCCATGATGGTCAACCTTTGCAAAATCTGATCTTATACCTGGTTTTTGGGCAATTATCTGTTCGCAACCGCTTTCACAATCCCCTGCAAACAGGAAGGAGGTATTTCCATAAACTATATGGAGAACAACTGAATTCTCATTTTCATTTGCATCCACTATGTTGGACGGCCAGCACCCTTCTGGTCGGTCATATGGTGCGAAGAGTTGTGCAGAGATGCAGGGATCAATATTGAATTCCATATCGTGGCTTACGACTACATGAGGATGTGAGGAAAAATAACTCTCGAAGATGCGTTGCGCCTCGCTCGAATAGTTACCGCAGTTGCCATTATCATATATTGTTCCAACTTCAAAATTCTCAAATATGCTCTTCATTCCTCCTATATGATCTTCGTGATAGTGAGAGGCTATGAGGTAGTCTATTTTACTTATGTGCAGTTGTTTTAGGAAAGCAACCACATTCATAGAAGAATGGGGTTTTATACTCGAACCGGAATCTATAAGTATTGTCTTATTTTGAGGTGTTATTATGAATATGGCATCGGCCTGGCTGACATTTAGTATATACATCTTAAGAAGACCGCAACTCATCTCTTCAGATCCACCAGAAGAAGGTTTCTCTTGTCTGTCCCACTTCTTTTCCTCCACTGGTTGAGTCTCATATTTGCTATTTTCATATTTGCTATTCTCAGTATCCTCATACTTGCTATTCTGGCTATTATCATATTTGCTATTCTCATATTTACTATACCCGCTAGCGTGGTTTTCATATTTACTCTGGTTTGGGGCTGATAAGAACACTAAGACTAAGATTAACACTAGTAAAATAGATACTCCGGCGACAGCGATTATCTGGTTTATTCTCATAATTCTACCATCTAATTTTGTGGTGGTATTACTGGACCAGGTCCAAGAGGCAGTGGAATGTCAACTGAAACAATATTGGAATTGAGAGACGATTGGCCACTGTAATCTTTCGCTACTACATAATAGGAATATCCTTGTCCTTCCATCACCTGCGTATCTGTATATGATGTTGAACTTGTGGTGGCTATATTGTAGAACGCCCCGGTTGTGCGTATACTCCTATATATATCAAACGATACAGCCCCACTTGGTCTTGACCATCTCAAGTACACAGTCTTGGAACCTACGGTTGCCGTTAAGTCCGTAACAGGTGATGGCGGGCTTAGGTCAAGATAGATCGAGCTGTGTACTGTATTTCTTCCATAGTCATTTTCACACTGATAATATATTGTTTTCGAACCGCTACCACCTTCTAAGTAAAAGTCGTGCGATGTCGTGTATTCCTGCCAGTCAGTCCAGCCATAACTATCCTGTTGGAACCTGCAATATGACGCACCTGTTGCATGTAAAGTAAGGTGCACATTTCTGGATGTAGTATAATCATCGCCATCGTTTATCCTTATTCTCATATCAGTTGGCGGGTTTGGTTCGATTTGTGAATATACTATCGTTGCGCTTACAGGACCTTCAATATCTCCTGTCGTCTTCATACACTCATAATAAACATATTTCTTTCCGTCTCCAGGTGAGAGTGTCCACACCATTCCAGTTGTGTATGGACTCCAATCGCTCCATGTTATTCCATCATTTGAATACCTGCACTGTGATGCTGCAAAGGCGTATAGGCCAAGGACTACGCTTCGCGAGTTCGTCCAGCCTGCGCCGTTGTTTATATTTATAGATATGTACGGCGGCGGGGAAGTATCGAGTATTATCGTGTCATGCACGACGTCGGATTCAACACCGCTGCCACTTCTGCACTGTGCATAAACATACTTTGTTCCATCCCCTGCAGTGAGTTGCCATTGGACTTTTTTGACGTATGGCGACCACGAACTCCACGTCACTCCATCATTAGAGAATCTGCATTCGCTTGCGAATGTTGCTGTTACATCAATATTCACGTTAGTCGTTGCGGTATAACCAGAGCCATCCCCTATTGCTATGGAAACGCTTGGTTTATTTACAACATTAAATGTAATCGGTTTTGTTGTTGTATTAAGCGCGCCATCAGTACAGCTCACCGTAATTGTTCGCGTGCCTGCATTTACATTAACCATAATCGTCTTGGGCTTGTCCACGTCGATAACACCAATCGCGATTACGGTTCCATCATCAAGCTTTGCACTGCATTTCACAGTAGTTGAAACAGGATCTGCAACTGACAATGTTAGATTAAACATCTGAGCATATTCAGCCCCTTGTACTGGGCTTGTTATCGTTATCGTTGGCGGTATGGTATCAAGATAAATTGATGCTGAAACGGGCTGCGCGGTATTGCCTAGATTATCTTTGCATTGATAAAAAACTTCCTTGTGGCCATCACCGCTAGTGAGGCTCCATGTCTTGCTGGTTGAATAACGCTCCCAATCGCTCCACGCCACTCCATCATTAGAGAACCTGCAGGAATCCGCACCGCTTGCGTATAACATAAGCGAAACGCTTGTTTCAGAGGTGTATTGAGCGCCGTTATTTATTGTTATTTGAAGATTCTGTGGCGGGGTTATTTTTGCAGTTGCACTTACCTGACTTGTTCCATATTCGGCTCCACCCGAATCAACAGATTTCACAGTATAATAGTATTTCACATTGTTCGAAACGGCTCTATCAGTATAGCTCGTTTGGCCAGCAATCAATTCGTGATTGATTTTACTCCCGAGCTGTCCCTCTTCAGTGCTTCTATAAATGTTATATCCGGAAACCCCACTGACTGCGTCCCACGTCAACTGGATTCCGCCCGCAACTGGCGTTGCTGAAACATTTGTTGGTTCTTTTCCCACACACCCAAATACCATTAAGAAGGCTACCAACACGCCAAAAATCAAGATTTTTGAATTCATAGAACCATCTCTTTTGTTAGAAATAAATCCTAAATAATTAAAAATATATTGCAAACCCAGTTTTTCATAGGCTGTCCAGTAATTATTTTTCCTAAGTAAATTCGTAAATACCTGATTTAGCCACCTGAGGCGCGTACGCCCTTTTTTGTCTTTATGTTTCACTGATCGTGTAATCGACGTTTCGATTACATCTCTTCGCTTACTTCGTAAGCTCAGATGGCAAAAAAGCCCGCGTTCCCGTTTTTTGGCTAACGCTATCCTAAGGGCAAAAAATAGGGCTGTAAAACCCTGAGGTGGGACTACGGTTAATAGATTATTGTTCACGCTTTTTTTGGCTTTCTGCTTCATACCTTACGCCGCGATTTAACGCACCTCAGAAAACAGAATGTAGCGAAGTCAGATTAGAATAAGCCATTTCCAAAGAGGAATAAACAAAATTCCTTGCTCCTTTTTTTCTGTATTTTCTGTTATCAAAACAAGTTCCTTTATCTTATTCTTGTATTTTGGTGCAAATTCTTTT
>Ga0272448_1009236_pt1 | contig 10109 bp, 4 predicted proteins | sample YNPCB0191_FD_202220 | JGI IMG/M metagenome (GOLD analysis project Ga0272448, IMG submission 202220) | Hot spring sediment microbial communities from Yellowstone National Park, WY, United States - YNP-CB-019-1 | ecosystem: Environmental > Aquatic > Thermal springs > Hot (42-90C) > Sediment... | reverse complement strand
AGGTCTATGTAGTAGTATGCACCCATGGTGCCCATAATGAATTCTTGTTGGGCTGCTCCCCTTGCGTCTGCAATTATTCCCTTGTATGTATCAATGTTTTGGCTTAGGTAGTCGGCGAAGGAGTTCAGGCTTTCAGCCATTTTTGGAACTGAAGTTTCGTCTATCGCTGAGAGTTGGACGAAGTATGTGGATTGCATGTTGGCGTAGTAGCTGACGTATTCGTTTACGATTTCTTTGCTTAGTGTATACGGGTCAACATTTGAGTTTGTTGAGAGATACTGCATTAAGCCCTCGTATGGCCAGCCATATCCTGGAATGAGCATTTCTGAGCCTATAACGATGTTCGAGACATCTTTTAGTTCGTAGCAAACCTCTATCATACCCATTAGGCATGCGTCAAAGCCGACTATGTCAATTTTTGTTCGATATTTCTTTTCGCTTTCGGCGAGGGCTGTTTCTACATCATGTGGCGAGAGGTGGTTTCCGCTTGAGTCATCCCAGCAGATTCCCCGGTAGCCTCCACCATGATCCCAAAGATCAAGGATGTAATGCTGTGCTGCATAGTTTTTTACGGTGTATTTTACAAACCACGCGAGGGTTTGTGGTGAGCCCATATCGACTTCGCCAAGGGATAGAATCACTTCAGCATTGTTGTGCGTAACCTTGTAGAGATATGCTGGCTGGTTTAGTCTGTCCATTAAAACTATAACGTTTAAATTTGCTTCTGACGTTAGTCCGCTGCTCATTTGCTGAATGTTGAGGAAACCGTAGGGGTCGAGGTTGTTGTCCGCGTCAAGGTAAACCATGAATGTCCATGAGGCTTTTGAAGGCTTAGCGGAAGCAGCAGTTGTAAATACACTAAAGATAAGCGATATTGTTAAAATCGCTAAAACGGTTTTGATGTTTTTCATATTCTTCTCCCTGATATGTAAAACCTCTGCCATGCTTATATGAGTTGTTTCAAAACGCAATGTCAATGGCCTATGACTGTAAATTTGATATCCTGCTTAGTCGATGTTACTTTTTAGAATTTCTTGCGTTAGCCTCTTTGCATATTCTTCGTTTTTGAGGGCTTTTATTCTTTTTATTGTCGTATCATAAGCGTCTATGGTTTCTTCTTCTAATGTTTTTGGATAGTTTGCCTTTGGGTCTATTTCGTCAAGCATCTGAATCAAGGTTTGTCTTTCCTCTTTTGGCATTATTCTGCTGTCGGTCATGGCTGCTGCTCTTGCGTATATTCCATTGTCTAAAAGGTTTCTTAATGCTTTAAAGGGGAGCGTGTAAAATTCTCCTCTTGCCCCTGTTCTCAGCGTGAAGCTTTCAGGCGTTGCGGCCTTTATTGAAACCCTGACGTAGAGTTTTTCTTTAAAGTCCGATAGCCTTTTTGCGTAATCTTTGTCGTTTCCTAAGATTATGCCGTTTGTTTCAAGAATGAACAGCGGATATTTGGATTCTTTAACGAATTTTAAAAGGTTTAGCAGGTGTTCTTTGCCTATTGTTGGCTCACATCCGGATAAGCGTAACTTGTTTATTTTTGGTATAAGTTTCCGCCAATAATCAGAGTAACGTATCCCTTCTTCTGCAGCCTCGAAAAGCATTTGGGCAGCTTGCCTTGGCGAGTAGAATTTGCCGAATCTTTCTGGGAAGTCTCTTGACCAGTTAGACCAGCAGTAAAAACATCTTAAACAGCAGCCAGCAGCATACCCTGTGGCAATTCCCCCATAAACTGGAACACAGCAGAAGTCTGTGTATTTTCGTTCTAAACCCTCTTCTCCCAGTCTTGTTACGATTTTCTCAGTCTCTTCTGCAAGTTCCAATGGATTAAAGGGTTTGAATTCTGGTGTTAGAAACCTCTGGTAATTGTTCACCAAATTCATGGTTTAACTTTCCTCGATAAGTCTTGTTATTTTCGGCTCCACTGTAATTTTTAGTTCGCCTTTGCTGTTCACCGTTGCCAGCCCGATGCCTGTGGCTTGGAAAACCTTTAGGTCGAGTTTTTCGGCTCTTCTGGGATGTTACAAGTAGTGCCATATCGTAGCCGTGCGCTAAAGCTTCTATAAGTTGGCCTAAGCCTCGGAGTATGTCGTCTTTGTCGCTTTTAAGCTCAACAGCCATCTGCCAAACATTAAACTTGACCTCGCCATCTATGAGACAGTTCCCACAGTGTATGCCAACCTTCGGAAAATATGGCTTAGCCCCTTCAGTCATATAGTACCTCTCAACAGCCCTACGCAGAAACGAAGCCCTCAACCTAACAACCAATAAAAACTAATTCAACAAACTTTAAAACTATTAGGTTTTTCAGTGCGTTATGACATGTACCAGTAATTAACGTGATCGAGTTTTGCGTGTTGGCACGCCTCAAGCTAACAATAATAATCTCGGTGTTTCTATTAGAAGCATTCCCTTTCCCTAAAAATTCATCGTCTCGACGTTTACATATTATCCACATAAGCCTTCACTTCACACAACGTAGCGCATTCCACTCAGAACGCTCGAGTGTTCAGCCTCTTCGACTTTGCCAAAAGCCACCCATACAATTCAGCGTCAACGCTCTGCTGGAAAATCGGCAAACATTCAACACCAACAACTATGTTAAGCCAGAAAAATAAAAGAAATTCTGAAACCGCACTTTAATGAAACCTTTCTTTAAGCAGAAAGTAAGCATAATGACAGAAAAAGTGCACAAAAAAATATGGGAAACGTGTTGTTCTTAGTGTTTTCGTTTTGTTTTTCTTTTTATTGTTATGAATAGTGCTGTTAGGATTGTCAGTAATGCGATGTGTAGTGTGACGGGTTTTGCTGTGGTTGGTAGTTGTATGGGGATGCTGTAGCCTCCCACTGGAACGGTTGAGACCACTATGCGAGCTGTGCCTGATTGTGCTGTGTTTCCTTCAGCGTCTGTGACTTTAAGGTGTACGTAGTAGATTCCGCCTGTTGTAGGTGTGAAAGTCCATGTGTTTGATGTTGCTCCTGAAACTGGGTTGCCGTTAAGGTACCATTGATAAGTGTATGGTGTGTATCTGCCTGAAACTGTTGATGTGAAGGTTACTGATTGACCTACGAGGATTGAGGCTGAAAGCGGGTTTATGGATGCTGAGAGTGATGGTGGAGGAGGCGAATATGTGAACACTGCCTTTAGGGTGTGGTTGTTATCCATCAGAACAGTGTAGGGATTTGCCGAGCCAACATTGACTGTGTCGAGTTCCCAATGGTCGAAAACGTAGTCCGCATTTGGGATTGCTGTAACTTGAACTGACGAGTTAGCTGTGTAAGTGTACATTCCTGTGGATGGATTCGTTGTTCCACCAACCGTTGCAGTGACTGTTAAGGTGTACGTCGGGGTTGTTTGCTGAATAAACTCGTCACGAGTGAGCTCACTGTCTGAAGTAAAAGTATATTCAAAGATGCCGTCACTATCAGAATCCACCTGCACAGTAACGCCCTCTTCACCACGAGAAAGAGCATCAAAATCAATAGTATATTGATGGATGGTGTTTGAAGAGGTTGGGATGTCGGTGGCGGTGAACCCCGTCACATTTCCTGCTCTGACTGAGGTTATTTCAAGACCGTAAGTCCCTTCATCTGTACCTACAACCTCAAAGCAATAGGTGTCAGAGGGGAAGAATATCGTGACTGTTCCATTGTAATAGAGCGACATTGGGATTTCATGCTTTACTACTCCATTTATCAAACCAGTAACTCGCCCTTTAGAGTCGAATACCCTAATATCCACCGGGCTTTTCTTCTCCCCCGTAATAGAATCTGCTAAAGAAACTAACCAATTAGCGACCGCATTAGTAATCAACTCCGCAAATGCTTCCCATCCCCTTTCTTCCAAAACAACACGTAGATAGATTCCAAATTCCTGCATAAACTCCTTATCTGCGAGGAGTGTGTCAAGCGGCACAAATTCGGAGACTCTATTGACGTATTCAAGAAGTGTGTTGTCGCCAAGGCTTATGAATTTCTTGTCAAAGAAGATCAACTGCAGTACCGTATCTATCAGAGCATCTTTGACAGCTTGGTCTACGCCCTTCAGCTTCGTGGTTATTCCGAAGTCTATGCCCAAATAGATTGCATCTGCTAATGGAGCCGCCGCAGGATAAACAATCTTTATCCCATAGCGTACAGTGAGCTCACACCCCTTTGCCACGTATCTTACCAGTGTTTCCAACGATTCCAAATTTCGATCAATTAATTCGGCTGCCGCAGCAAAGCTTTTTGCAGACAATATTTCGTACCGGTATGCTTGGTTTAAGAATGCTCTGGCGTCTTCCATGTTACCACTGTCAAAAGATTGTTCAGCGTCAGTTACAGCTTTGAAGGCTAATTGATGGTATTGCCTGCCTGTGTCGTACAGTTGACGGTATTGTTCCTTTAAGTCCATTCTGGATGTAAATGACCTGAAGGACATCCAAACCTTACCCAGTCTGCTTCCAAAAGAGTTTTCATCAAGCAAGTTAGGAGGATATTGATATTGTGAAAGGTAGTTTTTCTCTCGGTCAATTTTCTCTCTTAACTGTAAAACTTCCTCGGGCGCAAACACTATGATGTTTTTCACACGGTCGTTATGGGTTAATCCTTCTCCCAGCTCCACGCAGGTGTTCCAATTGTTCTCGTCTAATAGTCTCTTTTCATCAGAAGTAGGATTCTCTATGTGATACGCAACGAAGAAATTGTAGTTACCCCTTTGAGTTAGCGTTAAAGATCCATGGTATTGATATGACTCCTCAGGCTGAAGCGTAATGGATTCATGCGTGAAATCTACTACAAGCCAACCGTTTAGTCTCCCTCCAACAGTTAGAACATCAAGAGTGATTGGAACGTCTCCAATGTTCTTGATAGTAAATTCCGCTTCCAAAGAATCTCCCACATTATAAATATCTTTGACCGGTGTGATAATCAATGGAGAAGTAAGCACAGGTAATGCTGGAGCAGGCACAAAGATCGTGGCAAAGCCAACAGCCGTATAGCCTTTCTCATCTTTTACTTCAGCCCAGACTTCTTTGTACCCGGGTGTAGTGAATGCCCAACGCTTAATTTTGGTTGCTGTATCCCAGTCTCCGGAAGAAACGTCCCAATCATACCATTCTGTCCATTCGCCGGTCGGATAGCCCTCTCGAACATCGTCGCTTGAAAAACGAACTTGCTTGATGCCTTTCACGCCAATAGAACCCCCTACATAAATATCAAAAAACTCCCCAACATCGATTTCGTGTATTTCGGCACCATCCTTTTGAAGTTTAACAACACACGTTGGGGGCTGCTCCAAAACCGGATAAAGCTCAAGCCAGTTCTCTGCTGACCAGCCCCTAACGCCCGGAGCATAGTTAACTTCCCACCAGACGAAGCCGTCGGCCTCTACCGGTCCGCCGACTATTTGGCCTATGGTTCCCAAGGGCATGGTGCTGATTATGGTGTAGTTGAGCCCTGGGCCTTCTCTCACGTTTAGGTTAGCCGTGGTTTGAACCCAATCGCCTATCCTGAACTTTAGCGGAGGTGTTGTTAGTGGGAAGTAGTGGCTGTTTATTAGAGATGCGGTGTTAACGAAGAACTCGTATTTGGTTGTGTTGTAGGTTATTAGCGCTGATGCTTCATAGTGTCCGTTGTTTACTGGTTGGATAACGTTTGGTATCTGCCCAGTGAAGTTGTAGGTGTTTGCAGCTGTCTGCCAGTAGCTGAAGCCGCTGAGGTCAACAGCCTGCTTAGCCAGCTCCTTATCTTGTCCATCAGTTGCTATAAGGTAAACTTCAGGAACCGTAGCAGGTAACGGTCCATTAAGAGTAATTTGGCCTCCTATAGATAAGCTTCCAGCTGAAAGCGTGGCTGTTCCACTTAAATGACCAGTACCCTCAACAGTCCCATAATTATCATCCAAATTGTATTGAAAATCACTGTCAAACAACCATTCTTGGATGGGCGGAGTTGGCGTCCATGGGTTTACGAGGGGATAGCGGTCTTGGTTGTTCACGTCTATTACATATGGATGATCCCATATACCGTCATTGTTGAGGTCTACATCAGCATAGTCGCTCCAGTAGTTGCCTCCAGAAGGATAACCATCATCCCAGACGTTGATTCCTGAGCGTATGAAAACATGGCGGGAGTTCCTGATAAAGTTGTTATGGTAAATCTTGTTGTTTGCGGCCCAGACATAAATGCCATAAGTGTTGCTCGTTAGGTTGTTTCCGGATACAGTGTTTGAAGTACCAGAAAGATAAATGCCATAAGTGTTGCTCTCTATGTTGTTACCAGATATATTTGAAAACGCACCAAGAATAATGCCCCTTGTATTGTTTGCTATGTAGTTTTCGCATATAGTATCGTAGCTAACCGAAGAGGAAGATATGGCATTCAAATTTTCCGTTATGTAGTTGTTAGAAATAGTGTTTTGGGAAGAATAGTCGAAATACATTCCGTACGTGCTGCAACTTGTTATTTTGTTTTCAGAAATATTATTGTTAGACGAGTAATAGAAATACATACCAATAGAGCTGTTCATTACGTTATTTCTGTAAAGAGTATTGTTGTAGGAGCCCGAGAGGTAGACACCACCGCTGTTGCTGGGTATATCATTGTTAGAAATTATAGTGTTGTTGGATCCATAGATGTATACACCATACTTGTCATTGGTTATCTTGTTTCCAGTAATTGTGTTATCGTTAGAGTAATAGTAAAGAGAGATACCGCCTCCCATGCTGTCCTTTACGTTATTATTCATTATTCTTGAATTTGTTGTGTTAAAAAGTGATATGCCTTCTAAATTGTTTCTCAACTCTAATCCTTTGACAGTAATGTTATACGAGTTTACTAATGCAACATAGCCAGCATCTAAGGGGACTTCAATATTTTGGCGGTTTATCCAGTAGTAAATAGGCTTACCATCAACGGTGTTTGATGCATCTACATCTTGGATCCACGTATCAATCCATCCTGAAACTCCGAAGTTGGCTGAATTGCCACTCATGTTATTATTTCGTAACACACTGTTCGATGAGTAATCAAGCCAAATGCCATAGTTACGGTTGTTAATCAGGGTGTTGCTAACTAAAACGCTGTTCGATGAGTAATCAAGCCAAATGCCCTCTCTGTTGTTCGTTAAATTATTTCCAGAAAGTGTGTTGCTGGGGGACTCAAAGAGCCAGATACCATATGAGTTGCTTACAATATTGTTTTCTTCCAGTGCGTTTTTTGTCGATGATCCGAGATTGATGCCAATAAAGCTGTTTGTTATAGTGTTGTTTATTATTTGTGAGTTGCTTGACTTGTAGAGTTGTATTCCATAAAAGTTATTTTTAAGCTTCAATCCCTTAACGGTTATGTTAAATGAGTTTACAAGCCCTACGTATCCAGCATCTAATGGGATTGCTTCATTTTCATGGTCAATCCAATAGTAAATCGGACTACCATCTACCGTGTTTGATAAATCTATATCCTGAAGCTCACATTCGCACCCACTAAGACCAACATCAACTCCAAAGTTATAGCTATTATCAACCATAATATTATTTCTGAGCGTATTTCGTGGTGAACCGGAGAAAAGTAGCCCATAAGAGTTATTTATTACAACGTTTCCAAATAAAACGTTGTCCCGCGATTCACTGATGTAGATGCCGTAGGAATTGTTTGCTACAATGTTTCCTGCAAGGGTATTAGAATACACAGCAAATTTTGGCCCCCAGCCTAATGTGGTGCCGTCGAGGTAGATACCATAGGAGTTATTCGCTACGTTGTTTTGAGTAATGTTATTATTCGAGGAACAATAAAGGTTGATGCCATAACCAAATCTTTTGATGCTTGTATTTTTGATTGTCACGTGGGTAACATTAAATATGTAAAACCCGATTCCACTTCCCAAACCCTGAAGTAAGTATCCGGCGCCATCTATTGTTATATTACTTCTTTGCACCACAATTGAATCATAAATATTGTTAGTAAAAGTGTAGATGCCTCCGTCTCTTTGTATTGGTGCTGTTGGCGGGTCAATGCTTCCGTCAGCCTTAATATAAATAGTCCCACTTTCTGCTTTTACTGGTTTAATGTTAAACGCCAAAGTTAACGTGCTTACTAAGAGAAGAAACAGCAATATTCCAGAAACGGTTTTCCTAAACAATTCCGTCCCTTCTCCCCACTCTATTTAACATGTTCTAAAAAATAAAACTTTTGAAACAATCTTCTATCTCGCTCTGCAGTTTGTGTGTGCGTGTGTGTGCGTGCACGCATCCGCCTACACTAATAGTCTCTCTGTTTCTTTAAGAAATATGCTTCTTCTTTAAGATGAAATAATAGCCTCTCCGCTAACCTATCTCTAAGTTATTCATCTTCGTTTTCTTCTCTCGTGAGCGTGTTTAGTCTCTCTTCGGTCTCTCCGCACACGCACACACACTAAACTTTCTCAGCCTTCACCTCCTCTTCCTGTTTCAACCGCAGGTCAAGAAGTGTCAGTTGTCTCAGCTTCTCTTTCAAGTGTTCACTGACATACTGTTCAATGGTTGGAATATCTATTCTGTAGATGATGATTCCCAAAGGATTCCTTGCTGAAGTTTCTAGAAACCCTAAGTCTTCCGTGAGCATTTTCATGTACTTCTGTATCGTCCGCTTGTCAGCTCCAACGTGAATCTTAATCAGCCTCTCGACATGGGTGCTAGGGATTTGCAGTCGATAACCTTCTCTAAGCATTTCCTCAATAAGATCAACACACTTGCGAAAGGCTTTACTCACCATGGTCTTTCACCTTACAAACTCGATTCGGAAGCCTCGCTCGGTTATGGCGTAAAGTCTCTTCTGATAGTTTTCAAACTCCTCTTCAGACATCAATAGGATGTGCTCAGGCTCTTCTTTTGCCGAATGCATCAGTCTCCCAAACCTTTGGCTCTCCTGCATCCTTGAGCCAAAAAGAAAAGCAACTTCTATGACGCGTTCTATTCCTGGAAGGCTTATTCCTTCATCACCCACGCGACTAACAACGCATGCTTGGCTTTCCCGTATAATTTCAAGCCTGTCCCGTGTTTCTCCATAAACGAACGGTATGTTGAATGCTTTGGCAATTTTCTCGCCAAGGTCAAGCCAATCACAGAAAATTAATGTCTTAACGGGTATTTGTAGTAGCTCGCCGAGTTTCCGCATCTTCTCACGATTATCGCTTAAAATATAAACCCGAAAAGTTGGTTCTCGCACAACATGAAGCCTAATCAACTCTTCCCAACTCATGCCAACCGGAAAGCCTGTCAAAGCAATAATGTAGTTTTCACGCCCATCCTCACGATAAGGCGAACCACTAAAGCCCATGCGATATTTTGCCTTTAACGTAGCTAAGCGGATGAACGTGTTCGCAGGTAAATGTTGTGTTTCATCGTAACAAATGAGGCTATACTCATTGTTTTTAACTTTGTCGTAAGCGTGGTATGTAACAACTTCTATTTCATTGCGGTATTGCGGTATGTATTTGTTTATGCGTTCAAGCCACTGCTCCTTAAGAGTCAAAGTTGGGACAACAACGAGTTTTCTACCCTTAACCCTTGCAAGGGCGTAAATTCCGAAAAGGCTTTTTCCACTTCCAAAAGCCCAAAATATGCCTAAAGCACCTTTATTGAGAAACTCGTTCCAAGCGTATTCTTGGTAGCTTCTCAGTTTAATGCCGTCATACGGCCTAAGATCTTCTTCTTTAACGGGTATGGGCATGAAAGGTAATGTGCCGTCCTCGATCATTTGCGCTATAAGCTTGAACTCGTAGCCCTTTTTTATACGTAGTCTGTCTTCGCCTTCTCTACGGGTAATAAAGTGCTTGTATCTGCGTATGGCTTCTTCTTGCAGTTCCTTCCCAGTCAGCAACATGCCATCGTAAACTTTGAAGGGCAAAGGCTTAGCGAATTTAAACTTGTCTTCAAGGCTTGCGGGGATTTCGCTGAACCACTTAACATAGCGGTTTACAACAAAAATGTTGTAACTCTTAGTGCTACGCTCAAGCCAGCCAATCTGAAAATTAAGCCATTTCGGCGCAATAACATACCACTCATTAGCCCTCTTGGGAATGATCACGTAAGGCTCTTCAAAGAAGGGCTCCAGAAACTCTCGTCGTACTTGACTAAAGCGAAACAATTCCATTT
>Ga0272448_1009234_pt1 | contig 10110 bp, 7 predicted proteins | sample YNPCB0191_FD_202220 | JGI IMG/M metagenome (GOLD analysis project Ga0272448, IMG submission 202220) | Hot spring sediment microbial communities from Yellowstone National Park, WY, United States - YNP-CB-019-1 | ecosystem: Environmental > Aquatic > Thermal springs > Hot (42-90C) > Sediment... | reverse complement strand
GGAAACGGGAAAGGATGTTCCACCCGATGTGTTCCTCAACGCGGTGGACTTCTTCAGCAACTTTGCCGACAAGTGCCATCATGGCAAGGAGGAAAGCGAGCTGTTTCCGGCAATGGAAAAGGCCGGCGTTCCCCGCCAGGGTGGGCCGATTGGGGTAATGCTGACCGAGCACGATCAGGGCCGCAGCTTCATTCGCTCGATGCGTGAGGCTGCTAACCGTTATGCTCAGGAGGACATTGCCGCACGGCCCCAGCTCATCTCGGCTGTGCGTGGATACGTCAACCTGCTGCGTAGCCATATCTACAAAGAAGATAATATCTTGTTCCCTATGGCCAACGCTGCACTTCCCGCCGCTGAGGAAGCCCGGCTAACGACGGCATTCGACCATATCGAGGAAACAGTGATGGGGCCTGGCGTCCATGAGCGCTATCATCAGATGATTGACGACATGGAGAAGCAGGCCGCCGGCTGGTAAGCATTTGCCTGTTGGGCAGCCCATGTACGTGGTGAAGAGCCGCGGCGCGCCTGAGGCAAATGCGCGGCGGCCTCTTCACCTGTTTGTTTTCACCTGGGGACTGTCATGCTGCCGCCTGCGACGACTTGCCTCTGCGATGGCGATAGACCAGGATGGCCGAGCAGCCGATGATGAGAACGGCGGCGATGAGCTGGGCCGTACGTATGCCGAGAACAGTAAAGACGTCACCGATTTTCAACCCCTCGATAAAGAAGCGCCCGATGGAGTAGAGAACCAGATACAGGAGGATGACATCGCCGTCCAGGAGTTTGACGCGTGAGCGGCGAGTAAGGTAGATGAGCACGCCAAACACGGCAAAGTCCCACAGCGATTCGTAGAGGAACAATGGCTGGAAGGTGGAATAGCCTTCGTAGCCCGGCAGACGATACTGTGGGTCAATATAGACGGCCCAGGGCAGATTTGTCGGTTGCCCGTACAGTTCCTGGTTGATAAAGTTACCCCAACGCCCGATCGCCTGGCCGAGAATCAGGCTGGGGGCAACGATGTCCATCCAGCGCAGTAGATTGATCTTGGCGCCGCGTGCGTAGAGTAAGAGGCCAATGAAGCCACCGGCCAGGCCGCCATAGATGGCCAACCCCCCATTCCAGATGTAGAAAACCGCTATCGGATTGTTCTTGTACAGGGCATTCCATTCATGGATGACGTGGTAGAGTCGCCCACCAATCAGACCGAGAAGAACGACAATGAGGACAGAGTTCCATACGTGATCGGGGTTCTCGCCGCGCCGCTGCGCCTCGTTTGCTGCCAGCAGCGTGCCCAGCGTAATCACAAAGGCGAAAATGATGCCGTACCAGTGAACCGGCCAGGGGCCAATGTAGAATGCCACGGGACCAATAGGAGGATGCATCGTATCTATCCTTTCTACCAATGCTCGGTCACCCGACCATGGGCCTGCCACTGATTGCTCTCGGCGAACTGGCCTGCCCGATCGCCCAGGTGGAGTTTAGCAAATGTGCCTGCCCACGTCAAGCCTGCCGTAGTATGCAACTTTCCAGCGTTAGGGTAACAGCACTTTCGCCGGAATGCCCCCCCACCCCGCGAGCAGGGGAGGGTGACACACCAGTCGCTTCCTACCTGCGGGTTTTCGCTCGCTTTGCGAGCGCCCGCTTCCCAGATCCTTGCACCCCTTCCCGTAGCACGCCCCGCACCATCGGGCGCCACGCGGGATGGGGGATGGACGTTCACTGCCCATACCCTCCCGCAGGTTGCCCAAACCTGCGGGAGGGTATAGGTTCCGTGCCATCTGCGCCTGCATCCGTGGCCAGCTCGCTCCGCTTTCCAACTTCCCTTACCCTAATGCTGAACAGTTACCCGCGCTGGCGGATACGCCGGTCACTACCTGTTGCTCTTGAGCGCGGATAATGAGGGGCTACCATGCCGACGTCGTCACCTCAGGGTAATGGCAAGCAGTCCCCTCCAAGCAAACCATCATTTGTCTCGGCGATCAGCTCAACACTGTCAATCTGGTCGCGCCTGTTGCCGTTAACACGAGCATAGACGCGAATATAGTTGTCGGTCAGCCCAGTCCACCAGGTTGCCTCTGGCATGGACGACTCATCCTGATCACCATCGGGTGCCCAGACCTCTTCCCACAATACCTCGCGCCGTGTGCCGATGAATCTCCGACGAAATGTCCTGCCGCTTCGCTCCGAGAGGCCGATCATGGCCTGGGCGCGCTCTTTCTTCACTGCTTCCGGTACAGGGCCGGCGAGGCGCGTGGCCGGAGTACCGCGGCGCGGCGAAAAGCGGAAGACATGAATCTTCGCAAACTGCATAGCCTCGGCAAATCTATAGCTCTGCGCAAAGTGGTCGTCGGTTTCGCCCGGAAAACCGACGATGATGTCGGTGGTGATCGCGACATCGGGCGCGATGGCACGTGCCTGCTCGACAAGGGCCGCATAGTCGGCTGTGCGATAGCGGCGTCCCATGCGCTTGAGTGTGACATCACAGCCGCTCTGCAGCGGCAGATGAAGATGACGGCAGAAGCGATGATCGCTCCATAGATTGAGCATGCCCGGTTCCAGGTTCTCCGGTTCGATTGAGGACAGACGTAGGCGCGGCACGGTCGTGTCTCGCAGAATCGTCTCGACCAGCAGGCGCAGTGACGATGATGTCTGACGGCGGCCGCCGTCGCGACCATAGCTGCCCAGGGCAACGCCGGTCAGTACAACTTCCTTGTAGCCTTGTGCAGTCCGTTGCCTGATCATATCCACAACCTCAGAAATCGGTGTACTACGGACGCCGCCACGCGCCCTAGGCACAATGCAGTACGTGCAGAAGTGATCGCAGCCATCTTGCACTTTGAGCATGGCACGCGTGCGCGCAAGGGGAGAGCGTCCCTCAGTCCAGGTCTCTGCCTGTAGTGAAGAGGCGGAGGCAACGCGTTCCGCGTCCTCGTAGGAAGAGCCAAGAGGATAGCCATGACGACGAGGGCGTCCAGGAGCCGTGGCCAGCAGGCGCGTCTCCACAATTTCGACCAGCCGGCGCTTGTCGGTATTGGACACGACGAGATCAACCCCCTCGATCGCCGCCACGGCAGCCGGATCTACACTCGGGTAGCAGCCGGTCACAACGATAAGCGGGCGCGGTCTGCGCCTGGCCGCCTGATGGATGAGCAAGCGGGCCTTGCGATCGGCAACATGGGTGATCGTACACGTATTGAGAATATACACGTCGGCCTGATCTGCGGCGGCCAGCACATAGCCGGCCCGACGAAACCTCTGGCCGAGCTCTTCGATTTCAGCTTGATTGACTTTGCACCCCAGGTAGTCCAACGCTACCCGAGGAGGATCAATGGTCATCTTGGTCCCATTTCTAGCCGGTGGTTACGGTGCTGTCCATTGCTGCCCGTACAAGCATGCGGATGCATTCGTCCCCAGGATACAGGTGAATACTTCCCCGGCAACCTGTAACTGTTCACGTTTACCCTGGAAGCAGGTGCATCGGCATGCCTATACCTTCCCGCAGGTTACCCAAACCTGCGGGAGGGTATGGAGACCGCCGCCGGCAATCCGTGTTCTGTGCCATCCGTGCCTGCATCCGTGGCCAGCTCGCTCCGCTTTCCAATTCCCCTTACCCTAACCGTGAACAGTTACGGCAACCTCTCGTGTTGCGAACACGAGCTATGTTTGATATAATCCCCACACGGGAGGAGAAGCCATGGCCCAGAGCACCGTCCACCGTCTACGAGCCGCCAACCAAAATCGTTCACTGGCGTCCTGCCTTGCTGGCTCCTTTGTCCTACGCTGCGCAGCCGCGGCCATGGGGGTAATGATCCAATTCTACTTCGAATACATTGACAGGAATATCTACCCCATCTCCAACACCGAAGGTGGCCTGATCATTGCCACATTCTTTGCCGCCGAGCTCCTGGGCGCTCCTGTCTTCGGTGCCTGGAGCGACCGCTACGGCCGCAAGCTGTTCATCATTCTCGGCCCATTGTTCGGTGTCGTCGCCGTTCAGATGACGGCCATGACAACCGTCGTTTGGATCCTGATTCTCACCCGCCTGCTGGAGGGCCTCTCCACTGCCAGCAATGCTCCGGCAACGCTGGGCTACATCTCCGAGGCCACATCTGGCTCACCTTCATTGCGGGGACGGGTCGTTGGCTTCTTTGAGATTGCCACTGTCGGCGGTATGGCCACCGGGCTCTGGCTGGGTGGGCGTCTATGGGACGCCTGGGGCCGGCCCGCCACACTCGCCTTCCTTCACGTAACCAGTCCTGCCTTTGCCCTCGATGGTCTTGTCTATCTTATCAGCGTCGTCATCTTTGCCTGGGGATTAGCCGAAACCCGCATGACCGTCCACGCACCTTCCTCGTCCGTCAGCGGTGCGGCTGCCGTTCGAGTGACATGGCAACGCTATTGGAAGCTGATCACATCGGGACGGGTCTGGCGTTTCGTGCCTGCCTGGCTGGCCATCAATGCCGTGCTGGGCGTCTGGCTGAATCACGTTGCTCGCCAACTCACACGCGCCCCCATCTTCCCGAACCAACTACTGACCGGTGGGTTGACCCCCGGCAGTGCCGGAACACTGTTTGCGGTTTTCGCCATCCTCTTTGCCGTGGGCATCCTGTGCTGGGGGCTTGTGCTGGGGCGCATGCAGAAGACACTGGTTATGCTCATCGGAACGGGCGGGCTGTTGGCGGCCTGTGCAGCTCTGGTAGCCATCAACCACGCCAGCTCGTTATCCAGCCCTGTTGTTCTGCCCCTCGGTCTCCTCTTCGCCGCCGCGTTGCTGGTCATGAGCGGCTTCACGCCGGCCGCACTTGCCTATCTGGCCGACATCACCGAGGATTACGCTACAGATCGCGGCGCCATCATGGGCCTCTATTCTGTTTTCCTGGCCATCGGCCAGTTTCTCGGCTCGTCGCTGGGCGGCCCCTTCGCCGACTGGCAGGGTATTGATGGTATTGCCGTGCTATCGGTCTTGCTGGGGCTTTTCGCGGCCTGCACAGTCCTCCTTCTACGGCGAAACGAAGCCCACATCATCCACTAAGCCTTCCTAGCCCGGCTGCCGGATGCGTTTCAATGCCAGGGCTTTCTCGTACACCTCCACGTAACGACGTGCCGAGCGTGCCCACGAGTAGTCTCCGCTCATGCCTGCGATCTGCAGTGTGCGCCAGGTGTCCTTGTAGCGATAGGTTTCGATGGCCCGCACCAGGGCAGCAAAGAGAGCCCAGCGATCATAGCGCTGGAAGACGAAACCGTTGCCTGTTCTGGTCTCGGGGTTCCAGTCGGTCACCGTATCGGCTAATCCTCCTGTTTCGTGGACGACCGGCACTGCACCATAGCGCATGGCCAGCATCTGGCCAAGTCCGCAGGGCTCGACGCGTGAAGGCATGAGGAAGATATCGCTGCCGGCATAGATCCTCTGGGCGAGAGCTTGGTCGAATGTCAGGAAGACGGCTGTCTGCTGTGGATTGGTGCGGGCGACGCGGCTGAATAATTCGTGGTAGTGCTGATCGCCGGTGCCCATCAGGATGAACTGAACGTTGAATTGCAGCAGATGATCAATGGTCTCGGCCAGCAGATCGCAGCCTTTCTGATCCGACAGCCGCGAGATCATGCCGATGACCGGAACATCAGGCTTGAGCGGCAGATGGGCCTGGCGCTGCAGGGCAAGCTTGTTATCGGCGCGCTTATCCAGCGATTCGATACTGAACGGCGACGCAACATATGGATCGGTGGCAGGGTTGAAGACCTCCTGATCAATGCCGTTGAGGATACCGAACACTCGATCCTGTCGCTCGCGCAGGATTGGGTCGAGTTTTTCGCCATACTCCGCAGTCATGATCTCTTGGGCATAGCGCTCGCTCACCGTGTTCACTGCGTCGGCAAACATGATACCTCTGGCAAGCAGATCAACGACATTATTCAGATCGGCAACCTGGGGGTGATAGATGAAGCCGTAGTCGGCAAGCCCGGCCACCTCGAGCACGCGCCAGCCGAAGATGCCCTGATACTGCAAGCTATGGATGGTGAATAGGGTAGCCGTGTTGGCAAAGAACGGGTCATCTTTGTAGACGGTCTTGAGCCAATTGGGGACGATGCCCGTATGCCAATCGTTGCAATGCAGTATGTCAGGCTGCCAGTTAAGACGGCGCAGCATCTCCAACACGGCACGGCAGAAGAATATGAAGCGCTCCCCATCGTCGTGGTAGCCGTAGATGCCCTCGCGCCCGAAATAGGGTGATGAATCAACCAGATAGGTGAGAACCCCGCCGCCCGGCCGTGCTTCCATAATCGTGGCCGGTTTCGTTGTGGTATCAACCGGCACATCGAGAGTGAACAGTGTCTTCAAGTTGAAGCGTATGGGGTCAACACGACCATAGCGGGGAATAACCAGTCGGACATCATGGCCGAGGCTTTGCAGTGCTTTGGGCAATGATGCGGCAACATCGGCCAGCCCCCCGACTTTGGCAAAGGGAACCGCTTCGGCACTGAGCACAAGTATTTTCACGTTACCTGGGCCTCCACCTGTTCTACGATGTACATCTGGCTGACGTACTCCTTAAGCATGCGGCGGGTGCTGAAGACAGGGGCAATTGTCCGAATGGCTTCCTTCATGATCGCGATCCAAGCGCGGGGCAAACCCTGGCTGCGGCTGTAGAAGAGGGGGATGATATGATTCTCCAGAGTGTCATAGAGGCTCTTGCTGTCGGCCTCGTCTTGGGCATCGGGATTCGATCCATCGGTCGCGTTGCCGATGGCCCAGCCATTCTTGCCGTTGTATGCCTCGGCCCACCATCCGTCGAGGATACTGGCACTGGGAACGCCGTTGAGGGCTGCTTTTTGGCCACTGGTGCCGCTGGCCTCGTTGGGGCGGCGTGGATTGTTCAACCATAGATCCACCCCTTGCACCAGGGCACGGGCAACACACATGTCATATTCCTCGACAAAAACAATGCGTCCTTCCAGCCACGGCTCCTGTGACAGACGATAGATGTCGCGAATGAGTTGCTTGCCTGCCTCATCGTTGGGATGGGCTTTGCCGGCGAAAATGAATTGCACCGGACGTTCACCGTTGGTGATGAGGCGGCGTAAGCGGTCAATGTCTCTAAAGAGAAGAGTGGCGCGTTTGTAGGTTGCAAAACGTCTGGCAAAGCCGATGGTCAGCACATCGGGATCGAGCAATGATGAGGCGGCGGCGATTCTCTCCGCGGGCGCCCCCTGGCGGCGGCGCTGTTCCGCAACGCGTTGGCGCACAAAAGCGATGAGCTGCTGCTTGAGCTGCTGATGGGTTTTCCACAACACCTGGTCAGGGATGGTTGTGACACGTTGCCAGGTGGTGGGATCATCGAGTGCACTTGCCCAGGTCGGTCCCAGATAATCATCATACAGCTCGGCCATCTCAGGAGCAAGCCAGGTGGCCGTGTGCACGCCATTGGTGATGGCTGTGATCGGCACCTGCTCCGCCGGAAGATCAGGCCACACGAAGTTCCACATTGAGCGCGAAACGCCGCCATGAATGCGGCTCACGCCATTGCGTCGACTGGACATGCGTAGCGCCAGCACGGTCATGCTAAAGCGTCGTCCCCAGGGCAGATCCTGACGTGCCATGTCAAGAAACTCATCTCTGCTCATCCCGAACTCGATCCACTGTTGCCAGAAATAGCGTTCCATCATTTCATAGGGGAACGTGTCATTGCCGGCCGGGACTGGAGTATGGGTGGTGAAGACCGTGCTGTTGCGCACGATCTCGCGAGCCTCGGACGGCGGCACTCCGTTACGGATAAGCTGACGCAGTCGTTCGAGAACGAGGAAGGCGGAATGGCCCTCATTCATGTGCCACACAGTCGGTTGGATGCCCAGGGCACGCAGTGCACGGACACCGCCAATACCCAGGACGATTTCCTGGGAGATGCGCATCTCCTGATCGCCGCCGTAGAGACGGGCCGAGAGGTCGCGGTCGGCCGGTGCATTTGGCTCGACATCGGTATCCATTAAGAAGACGGGAATGCGGCCAACTTGAATGCGCCACACCAGGGCAAAGACCGAGCGCTCCGGCAGCTCGACACGAATCATGGCCGGTTTGCCATCGGGAGTTAAGGCCGGTTGCGCAGGCACGTCGGCAAAATTCAGCTTGTTGTAGATGGCCTCCTGTGTACCATCGGCGTTGATACGCTGCAAAAAATACCCCTGGGGATAGAGAAACCCCACACCCACGAGCGGCAAGCCCAGGTCACTGGCTTCTTTGCAATGGTCGCCAGACAGAATGCCGAGGCCGCCTGAATAGATGGGCAATGACTCATGGAGGCCGAATTCGGGCGAGAAATAGGCGATTGTCATGTCGCCGGCAGTGGGATAAGTGCGTGAAAACCATGTCTGCCGCGGATGCATGTACCGATCAAAGGCCGCGATGACGGCATCGAATTTGCTCAAGTACGATTGATCAGCGGCAGCGGCCTCAAGGGTGGCAGGGTCAATCATGGCCAGAAAACGCAGCGGGTTATGGTACACCTGTTCCCACAGCGCCGGGTCCAGCCTAGAAAAGAGAGCCTGTGCCTCCGGGTGCCAACTCCACCACAAATTGTAGGCAAGATCGCGCAGTGCTATGATGCGTTCGGGCAATAAAGATTGCATCTTGCGAATGCTAAGGGACAACAAACTCCTCCTTGAGCGGCAAAGTGACGCGTTGCCGGGCAACACCGACAGTCATTGATTGTTGAGTCCTGAGCTCTTCAGCTTTTCTGCCTGGTCGGCGACGGCGACGGCATCAATCAAGGCGTCCAGGTCACCGTCGAGCACGCCGGCCAGATTATGAACGGTCAGGCCGATACGGTGATCCGTCACCCTGTCTTGGGGGAAGTTGTAGGTTCGCACTTTGGCGCCCCGCTCTCCGCTGCCTACCTGAATTCGTCGCGATTCGGTGAGCTGGCTCTGAATCTTTTCTTGCTCCAGGGCGTAGAGACGTGCCCTGAGCACGGCCATTGCCTTTGCCTTGTTCTGAGCTTGCGAGCGCTCATCTTGACAGGCAACGACGATACCCGTGGGGATGTGGGTGATGCGAACAGCGGTTGCCACCTTCTGCACGTTTTGCCCGCCGTGACCCGATGAATGATAGATGTCAATGCGCAGATCATCGGGCGAGATATTGACCTCGACATCTTCCACTTCGGGCAACACGGCGACGGTGGCCAATGATGTATGAATACGTCCGCTGGCTTCGGTGACCGGTATGCGCTGCACGCGATGGCCGCCGCTTTCATACTTGAGCCGCGAATAGGCACCTTTGCCCCGCACTTCGAAAATGATTTCCTTGTATCCGCCCAATCCTGTTTCGGTGGTGCTCAGTACTTCAACCTTCCAGTTGTGGCGCTCGGCATAGCGAGAGTACATGCGGAAGAGATCAGCGGCGAACAATGCAGCCTCCTCGCCGCCCTCGGCGCCGCGAATTTCGACGATCACATCGCCTTCATCGTGTGGATCCTTGGGCAGAAGCAGGCGATTGATCCTGGCAAGCAGGTCTTCACGTTGGCCGCGCAGCGTCTGTAGCTCATCAGCGGCCATCTGGCGCAGCTCATCGTCACTTTCCTGGAGCAGCGATTCGGTGGAGACGATTGCCGTCTCAGTCTCCTTGAGGGCGCGATATGCCGTTACGATCTCTTCCAGCTCGGCCTGTTCGCGAGCATAGCGCGCCATCAGCTCGGGATTCACAGCCACATCGGGCTGAGACATCGTCTCGCTGAGCTGTTCGTAACGTTTTTCGATTTCGTTCAGTTTATCTCGAATATCCATAGCCATCGGCCTCTGTACAGCCATGACATTATATAGCCCTGTCCTGTCAGTGTCAATGTTTCGCAACTGTTCAGTGTTAGGGTAACAGCACTTTCGCCGGAATGCCCCCACCCTGGCCCTGCCACTTGACCCTCTCGCAGGTGTCTTGATACCTCCACCCTGGCTCTCCCCTGCCTGCGGGCTTTTCGCCGGCTTTGCGGGCGAAAAACGTAACTGTTCACGTTTACCCTGGAAGCAGGTGCATCGGCATGCCGATACCCTCCCGCAGGTTACCCAAACCTGCGGGAGGGTCAAATTGTCCCGCCCACGGGGGTGGGTCAGGGTGAGAGCATTTCA
>Ga0272448_1009232_pt1 | contig 10110 bp, 7 predicted proteins | sample YNPCB0191_FD_202220 | JGI IMG/M metagenome (GOLD analysis project Ga0272448, IMG submission 202220) | Hot spring sediment microbial communities from Yellowstone National Park, WY, United States - YNP-CB-019-1 | ecosystem: Environmental > Aquatic > Thermal springs > Hot (42-90C) > Sediment... | reverse complement strand
TACCAACATTGATTCGCCCGCGAGGTATTGGTCACGCTCGAGCACGACCTCGACCGTCACCTGGGCGGCGGCGTGAAATGCAACTAACAAAAGGGCCGAAACCTTTGCCAACCGGTATCTCATTGCGACCAATCTACGACTCTGCGCTTTGATGGCAAGCTGCAAATGGCCATATTGGGGTCAAGCACCGGCAGCCGCGCATTCTGGATTGTCAACTTGTGAAGAAGATGTTAACAACTCCGTAGAACATGCAAGCAACAGCGCCAACCGCAGTGTCTGAGCTACGCGATTCGTTCGTGGTATTCCGCAACAGCCAAGGGAACGAGGCGCGCGGCACGTTACTTCGCCTGACGCGTTATGTAGCGGTGTTCGAAGTCTATAATCCGTACAGTATCGTTCAGTTGTCCGAGGTTCTGAACGACTGTCGAATTTTCATGTCAGACCGCCTGGTTTACTCGGGCCGGGCGATTGTCAGCAGCCTTGTTAACACTGGCATAATGCTGATTTGCGAGGCGGAGCTGGACGAATCGTGGCTCGAGGTTGACATTTTTGCGCCTCTGACCGAGCCAGCCAGGTTGCGGAGCGAGTTTGCCGAGTTTCTGAAGGAATGGAACAGGGTCGGGCAAATACTGCCCGAATACAAGGTGGCTGTGGCGGACCTTCAGACATATTTTGTTGATTTGCGGCGCTGGCTGGAACAGGTCGAATTAAGCATCCGTTCTTCCCCCACGGGGGAGCGCGGCGTAATGGAGAGGGATGTGATCGACAATTTGCGCGGTGACGTGTTGCCTTCGATAGATCGGCTGTTCAAGCACTTCGAGGACGTGGCGGACATGGTGCATCCGGACCTGCAGCCTTTGCACCGAACCTACGTGAAACGGCAATTGCACCCGCTGGTTCTCTGCGCACCGTTCGCTTACAGAACGTACCTCAAACCTCTCGGATACGCCGGTGATTATGAGATGGTCAACATGATCCTACGCGACCCGCACGAAGGCAGCTCGCTTTTTGCAAAGATGTTGAACGTCTGGCTCCTTGCGCAGCCTTCTGCCGAAGCACACAGGAACAGGGTGAAGTACCTTGCAAACTTGCTCGAAACAGAGGTGGGCAGGATCGCCACTGCTGGACGAAAAGCCCGGATTCTAAATCTTGGCTGCGGGCCTGCCGGGGAAGTTCAATCTTTTCTGACCCACTCGCCCGTTGCCGACCACGCAGAGTTTTCGCTTCTTGATTTCAATGACGAAACTCTAGATTACGCCAGAAAAGTCCTGGAATCGCTCAGGCAGCGGCATCACCGTGGCACAGTCCTGAATTTTGAAAAGCGGTCCGTGCACCAGATTCTGAAGGATTCCTCACGCAGAGTTGAACTCCCGCCGGACCGACAGTATGACCTGATTTACTGCGCCGGGCTTTTCGACTATCTGTCAGATCGTGTATGCAAACGTCTCATGGACCACTTTTATGATTTGCTAGGGCCGGGCGGTCTGCTGGTCGCGACGAATGTCGATTCCTCAAATCCGAACAGAAACAGTATGGATTTCATCCTTGAATGGCACCTCACATACAGGGACAAAATGGAGATGGCAAAACTTGCACCCGGCGCAGCGCCCACCGAGCGTTGCGTTGTGAAGGCCGACTCGACTCAAGTCAACCTTTTCCTTGAAGTGCGCAAGCCATATGCCTGATTCCGAAACAGCACAAACAACGTCCCCTGACAGAGACGCGGATTTTCAGCGTGCCTTTGCTGAAAACGAGCGCGAGGTCAGGATGCAAACCGGGCGGCTTGCGTGTCTGCTCGTGGTGGTCCTGATGCCCGCCGGTTTGTTGCTGGACACGATGTTGTACCCGGAGTTTCTTGGGCGATTCTTTCTATACCGGCTGACGTCGGTGATCCTTGTCTCAGTGATCTGGTTCCTGCACAAGACCGAGTTTGGCAGGAAACACTATCGGTTCATCCAGTTGTTCATTGTTTACATTCCGTGTTTGTTCATGACCATGATGATCTGGGACAGCCAGAGCCCAGATTCTCCATATTATGCAGGGCTGAACCTGGTCTTGCTGGCCATAAGCGCGGTTGGACACTGGCCCTTGTTGGAAACGGTGTTGTCAGTGGCCGGCGTGATCCTGATGTACATGTTTTTTGCACTTGCGCGTGTTCTGTTCACAGGGGTCAGCGAACCGGGCATCACATTTGGCAGCAACGTGTACTTCCTTGTTGTAACCGGCATCATCGTCACAGCCGGCAACATCATGTACAATCGGCTGGCGTTCCGGGAGTTCGCGCTGCGATTCGAACTTGACCGCAACCGCAAGAGACTTGCCGATGCATTGGCCGAGCTGGAGAAAACCAATGAACGCCTTGTCGAACTTGATCGTGTCAAAAACAGATTCTTCGCCAACATCAGCCACGAACTCAGAACGCCGTTGACATTGCTGCTGTCGCCCTTGGAGACGTTGTTGCACGGGCCACAACGTTCCGTGAACGAGACGCAGGTGCGCGAATGGCTCAACACAATGTACGTGAACGGCTTGCGCCTTCTCAAACTCATCAACGATTTGCTCGAGCTGGTCCGGCTCGAAGCCGGAAAAGTTGATGTGGTTCGTGAGCCGATTGATTTGGACGGGTTCCTGCGCGGTTTGACATCGGAGGTGAAACAGCTCTCACAAGACAAGCGGGTTCGGCTTTTCACGCTGGTGAGCCCCGACCTTGGGCCGGTCATGGCCGACCGCGGCAAACTGGAGAAGATCGTGTTGAACCTTCTGTTCAACGCAATCAAGTTTACGCCTGCGGGCGGGCGCGTCGAAGTCAGTGCAAAACGGGACGGGGATCAGGTTTTGCTGAGCGTTAGCGACACCGGTGTGGGTATTCCACGGGACAAGCAGCAGTTTATTTTCAGCAGGTTCTGGCAGGCCGATTCTTCCTCGAGCCGGAAATACCAGGGCGCAGGCATTGGATTGGCGCTTGTCAAAGAGCTGGTCGAGGCGCAGGGCGGAACTGTCAGTTTCGAGAGCGACGTGGGCATTGGCACGACGTTCTACGTCAGGTTGCCTTTTCTTCGAGCTGAAGGCATTGCAGCAGAACCGGCACCAACACCCGGCGCGGCAGCAACCGCTGCTGAGCAAAAGGCAGAAGCACCCCAGCAGGACGCAACCGCAAAGTGGCTGGCCGATCTGTACCGGCGCGCCGAACTGTTTCCGTCCATCCCGTCGGTGCGCGAGAGCGTCCGGCCTTCCGAGATTCCTGCGGCGGGGCCGCAGCCAAAAGTGCTCATAGCCGACGACGAACCGGACATGCTGCGGTTTTTGCGGTCTCAATTGATCGGCGAGTATGTGGTGCTGGAAGCGAGCGACGGTGAACAGGCGGTTGCCAAGGCGGTTCAGTTCTTGCCTGAAGTCGTTCTTTGTGACATGATGATGCCCGAGAAGGATGGATTGCAAGTGTGCCGCGAGCTCAGACAGAACGTTGTTACGCAGAGCATACCGATCCTTGTGCTTACAGCCAGGGCTGACGAGGAAACCAAACTTGCGGTTCTTGCTGCCGGTGCGAGCGACTTTCTGGCAAAGCCTTTCTCGACGAGCGAACTCAATGTGCGCGTTCGCAACCTGATTCGCGGTTACAGGTTCCAGCGCGAGGTGGCGCGCCAGAACAAAGTGCTTGAACAGACCATCCAGCAGTTGAAAGACACTGAAACACAGTTGGTCGCGTCGGAAAAAATGGCTTCGCTTGGCCGCCTGAGCGCCGGCATCATGCACGAGATGAACAACCCTCTGAACTACATCAAAACTGGGTTGTATGTTCTCAGATCAAAAGAAAAATCGCTGCCCGAACACGAGCGGGCAGAATTTGCGGAAACTCTTCGCGATATCGAAGAGGGAATTGGCCGTGTGCAAGCAATCGTCAGCGAGTTGCGCAGGTTCGCTCATCCGCACGCCGGCAAAGAAGAGACGATCGAGGTCGAGTCCCTTATCACATCAGCCCTGCGCTTTGTCAGTCACGAAATTAAGAATTCAGCGAAAGTCAGGCTCGAGCTTTTGCCGGGTCATTTGATTTCTGGGAACCGGAACAAACTTCTCCAGGTGCTCATCAACCTGCTCCATAATTCAGTTTATGCGATTCAGAAAAAGGGTTACAGTAATGGCGAGGGCGAGATCGAAATCGCCAGCAGCATGTCTGACAACGTCGATCGAATTGTTGTCCGTGACAACGGAATCGGCATCGAACCGGAACATTTGAACAAGATATTCGAACCGTTCTTTACCACCAAAGATGTAGGAGAAGGAATGGGCCTTGGATTGAGCATTTGCTACCGCATTCTGGAAGAACACGGCGGGCGCATCGCAGTCAGGAGCGAACCAGGCCAGTTTGCCGAGTTCACTTTGGAATTGCCCCGGAAGCAAGTCTGAAGAACATCTCACCCCCAAACCAGGAACAGCATGGAGACATTGTACGATTACAAGCGGTTTGCGATTCTCTACGTCGATGACGAAGAGAAATCGCTCAGGTACTTTACGCGTGCGTTTGGCGACCAGTTCAGGATTCTGACAGCCACAAACGCCGCCGAGGGATTTGCCATCCTCCAGCAACACAAGGATGACATCGGTCTTCTGATGACCGACCAACGCATGCCGGGTGAAAAGGGCGTCCAACTTCTTGAGAAGGCCCGCCAGCTCAACCCCAGGATAATACGCGTCCTCGCCACTGCATACTCCGACCTTGACGCCGCGATCCAGGCCGTCAACACGGGCGCCATCTACAAGTACGTAACCAAACCATGGGAAATCCCGCAACTTGAAGCCACGCTCCGCCGCGGCCTCGAGTTTTTCATGGTCCAACGCGAGCGCGACATCCTGTTGCGCGAAAAGCTGACCGTGCTCCACAAGCTTGTCATCACTGATCGTCTGCTCGGGTTGGGGATTATCGCCGCCGGGTTGGGTAGCCGACTCCGGAATGCGCTTTCAGCAGTCGAAGACTTCATCCGGATCGCTCCGCCTCCGACAGACAGCACCGGCCCTTCCCTGGACGAATTCCGTGACCCGACTTTTTGGAAAAGCCTGTATGAGCATGTCCAGGAACAGGTCCGCCGCATCGGTGAGATACTGAAATTGTTGGGCATGACCGAACCAAGACGGGCTCCGTACTTTGATCACGAAGTGAACCTCTCGGGGTTTGTCACCACCGTGCTCGGGCGTTTCGCGACCAAAATCCAGAGCCAAAACATCGCTGTGGAGCACACAACAACGGAGGATACGCCGAACCTCATGGTTGACACCGAGATATTCGATCGACTATTCGATTTGCTTTTCGAAGATGAGCTGAACCATCTCCCGCCCGGAAGCCGTATATGGCTCAACATTCGCAAAGCTCCTGCCAACGATATTGTTGCTCCCGGTGTGGAGATCGAACTGTCAGACAACGGCCCCGGTTTGTCTGAAGCGGCCCTGCGTTCTGTGTTCGACCCGCTGGTGTTGCGTGAAGGCAGCAATTTGGATTATGGCCTTAACTTGATGGCGGCTTATCTGATCGTTTATCACCACAACGGGCGAATTGAAGTCGGCCCGCGACGAGAGGGTGGAACCGTATTCCGGATCCTCCTGCCAGCCAACCCGACCGTCAAGACAGATGCAATGCGCGAGCAGGAATTCCTGAATCGTGTTTTGCTCAACGACTCCCTTTGGGAACACTTGCTTACGACGGGGTAAACCTTCGGTTCACGCCTTCGCGACACGGTGGATCACAGTTCTACCCGGCGGATTGGGCCGGAGCCGCACAGCGATGTGGAGGCCGTGCCCTGCGTATTGTTTGAAGACGATCACATTCTGGTCGTTAACAAACCGCCGGGGTGGAACACCCATGCACCTTCACCTTATGCCGGCGAGGGGATTTACGACTGGCTCAGGCATCGCGCTCCGCGTTGGTCGAATCTGTCAATCATCCACCGCTTGGACAAGGAAACCTCCGGAATCCTGATATTCGGAAAAACCCGCCTCGCAAACTGCTCGCTCACTGCCCAGTTCGAAAAAAGGACTGTGTTGAAGAAATACCTATTTCTAAGCGACAGGCCCGGCCCCCAATCAGCTTTGCTTGTTCGGACCGCCATCGTCCGCGAAGGCGCGCGATTCCTTTGCAGGCCCGTCGGTGACAGAACACAGTTTGCGGAAACTCGATTCCGAAGCCTTGGCAGTGTTGGCCGCTACAACCTTGTACAGGCCGAACCGCTGACCGGCAAAACGCACCAGGTCCGAGTCCACGCCGCCCATGCCGGCTTTCCAGTTCTGGGGGACAAGCTGTACGGCGGCGCCCACGCACCACGAGTCTGCCTCCATGCAGCGAGTCTGACGTTGCACCACCCGGAAACAAGTGCGAGACTGTGTTTCAAATCCGAGCCGGATTGGGACACGGAACCCGCTCTGGCACTCCGGATGGCGATGATCGATCCGAATCAGACAAACGCTTTTCGTGTCATCCACGGCGCTTCAGACAATTACCCGGGATGGTTTGTGGATAGGCTCGGTGACTTTCTGTTCTCGCAAAAGGAATTGCCACTGTCACAGACCGAACGACGCAAACTCGAAGTCCTCGCAACGCGGTTCAAGTGCCACGGCGTTTATCATCAGCAGCTCTTGAAGCACACCCAGTTCCCGGGCAGATCCTCCCCTTCTCCTGTGCTCGTTGCCGGCTACGACGCCGAAAACCGTGAGACGCGGATTCTGGAAAACGGAGTCTCATATCTGTTGCGATTCGGCACAAGCGGATCGGTTGGTCTGTTCCTCGATCAGCGCGACAACCGGCGCCGCATCTTGAGAAACCACGTGGCAGCCGACTTTCCGTTGTTCGAGCGGCCGTCCGCAGAGATGAACGTGCTCAATCTGTTTGCCTACACTTCCGCATTCTCGGTTTGCGCTGCATCGACCGGGGCTCACACGGCCAGCGTTGACCTGTCCAGAAAACACCTCGAATGGGGCCGGACCAATTTCGAACTTAACGGGCTGGATGCGGGTCAACACGAGTTCCTTGTTGGCGACGCGTTTGATTGGCTGCGCCGCCTGAAGCGCAAACAGCGCAAATTCAATCTCGTTATCATCGATCCACCTACCTTCTCGACTTCCAAGACTGGCGGCGTTTTCAGAGTCGAACGCGATTTTGGCAGGTTGGTCTTCGAGACAGTTCCCCTCATCGTCGATGGCGGCGTGTTGTTTGCTTCGTGCAACGCGGTCAGCTATGAACCACAACGTTTTGTTCAGGACGTGCTCGGCGCAATAAGAGGCAGCCAGGCGAAATGCCTGAAGTCCCACTACGCTCCACAGCCTCCCGACTTTCCAACAACAAGCGCACAACCGGCGCATCTCAAGTCGCTCTGGGTGCGCATCGGCAAATCGGCGTGAAATGCCGTGCTACCCGCGCGCGCAAGTTTGCCATTAGCGCGGCCATTCTCGGCGACCCTGCGCCGCTGTCCGGCAGGGTAGGGCCGCGCCGCAGGCGAATCCGAGATGCGCCTGTTTGCTACCGGCGTTGGGCCTAATCTTGTCAAGTTGGTTGCCTAACCCTAGAATCGGGTTTTTCAGAGAGGGCGAATTGCATGGCAGATCGGGACGACTTGCTTTGGTACGTTGCTCATACGCGGCCGCGGTGTGAGAAAAAACTGGTCGCGTACTGCGACAGAGAGAATCTGTCAACGACTCTCCCGTGTTATCGAAGCGTTAGGCGGTACAGGGGAAAGAAAGTTGTCTTTTACAAACCACTTTTTCCCGGGTATGTCTTCCTCCGAATCTCCCCTGTAAACCGCCAGAAAGTTTATCAGAGCGATTACGTGGCCAACCTGCTTGACGTTCCTGATCAGGAACTGTTCTACAGGCAGTTGTCGGACATACTTGAAGCCTTGGAAACCAATCTCGAGATTCGTCTCGAACCGAGGATTGGCCCGGGACACAAGGTCCGAATCAAATACGGCCCTCTCCAAGGTATGGAGGCATGGGTCCAAAGCAGATCCGGTCCATCCGAGGTGTTGCTCAGACTCGATTTCATAGGGCAAGCCGCTGCAATCCGGATTGAAGCCGACGCACTCGAACTTATTTAGCGAAGCTCCTCTTCCTCCCCTCGGACCGGTTATGCCTGCGGTGCTGCAACGCCCGATGGGCCCGAGCCGCTCTCGTTGCCAGGCCACCTCGCTAACCAGAAAATGCAGGTTATCCCAAGTTATTCGTCGGCGGCGCAGTGGGCCGCTAGGAACCCCCCGCCGCCCCGACGGTCCGACCGCCACTTGCGCAGGTCCAGCCGGTCAAAAGTCCGGTCGCCGAAAGTCCGTGTCTGTCCCCATATTGGAGAACCAGGTATCCCTGCTCGGTTCTGCAGTGAAACGGGGCCGGAGTGCCAGCGAGATTTTGTTCCAAAGCGGCGGGCTTCCTCCGGGGAGACTGTCAACATTGTGCTCGACCTCCCGGGAGACCCAGATAAACACGGCCTTCCAAGCCACCATTTCTGGTGCAGCGGTACAGCACTTGAGGGAGCAGCCGGGTCCTTTTTCGCAATACAGGTGCCGACAAAGGCGGGGAATTTAACTCGCAAGCGGTGCTGCATGAAAAGGGCAATTTTTTCTGAGATCCGGCTGCCGAACGGCGTAGCGCAAAACGGGCGAAACCGCCAGAAGAGTTAACGCGGCGCAGCCGCAACCAAATGATCGCGGGTAGACAAATGCATTGGTGGCAAGCTCGGAATTCTGCGGCACCGCACTGACCGGCTCGACTTCGTCGCCCACGGAGGAACTCAGGTCCAAGTCAATGGCCGAACAGCTTGAAGAAAAAGCCTTGAACGATTCGCCAATCTGCGATCGCCGCGCACTTCTTCCAATATATTACTCCAGTTCGCCTGATTGACGGCGCCGGGGCTTGCGGAAATTCCCTCGAAGGCGATTGTCATGTGCCGGTGGTAGTGATGACTGCTGGAGGAATCCACCGGGCTTTGCCGATTCCGGGACGCCGATCAACAACCGACCCCGTGCGCCCTCCCCCAGTGTCTGAACTGCAGAAACGCCGCCGCCGGGCTTGACACCACAACAGGTCGCGTGTTAATAATGCGCCGACCACATTTAGCAGTATGGTCGCCAACCAAACTCGATAATGCGTTGCCCGAAATGCCATGGCAGGGAAGACAAGGTGATCGATTCCCGTGCTTCGCGCGATGGGACATCAATACGCAGGCGCAGGGAGTGTGTGAAGTGTGGACATCGCTTCACCACTTATGAGTCGGTTGAAACCCGCGAGTTGTTGGTGATAAAGCGAGACGGCCGACGCGAGCAATTCTCGAAGGAAAAGCTCAGAAACGGGATTCTCAAAGCCTGCCAGAAACGTCCGCTGAGCCACGAGGTAATCGATGAAATCGTGGACCGGATTACGACTGAGTTGCACGATCAGTATGACCAGGAGGTTCCGTGCGTGGTGATTGGCGAGCGGGTAATGGATGAGTTACGCGAGCTTGACCCGGTTGCTTACGTGCGGTTTGCAAGTGTTTATCGCCGATTTGAAGAAGCAACAGATTTTGTTCTGGCTGTCAAACGACTTGAGGTGCCACGTGACACCGCGACATTTCGCCTGCCTGGTTTTTAGGTCCGATGCGGACCAGATTTCATGCGAGGCTGACCAGGTCTCGATCGAGCTGGTGGGCGCAGAACAGCATGGTGTCACCCAGGAGGTTCTCGAGAACGCCGCAGCAGCGGTGCTGCATTACTTCAGGACCGAGAAAGGGCTCAAGAATGTGCCGTTGAATGAATTTGCGCATGCGATGGTGTTGGTGCTGCGCGGTTTTGGGTTCAACGTGCGTGTCGAGGATGAGGAGCCACCACCGGTTCGGGTGCTGGAAACAGATCTTGAAGGAATCGCCGAAGAATGTGGAGGCGCATTTGAACTTGGGTTCTTCCCGAGGTTGCGACGCGAACTTGAAGTGCACCTTGAACAGGAACCGCAGGTCATACGTTTCACCGGCCTGCGCTCGTGCGTCCTGCGGCTCTCAGGGTCGCAGCGTTGGAGCCGACGTTGCCAGGCGCTGAACGATCAAATAGTTGACTACATGCGCGATTGCCTCGGGCGTGTGTCCGGGAAAATCCGGTGCGCAGTGGT
>Ga0272448_1009231_pt1 | contig 10111 bp, 8 predicted proteins | sample YNPCB0191_FD_202220 | JGI IMG/M metagenome (GOLD analysis project Ga0272448, IMG submission 202220) | Hot spring sediment microbial communities from Yellowstone National Park, WY, United States - YNP-CB-019-1 | ecosystem: Environmental > Aquatic > Thermal springs > Hot (42-90C) > Sediment... | reverse complement strand
CGGTGGAGCTTCATCACAATCTCCAAAACACCAAGCTTCATGGAGAAGACGTGCTGCCGGATTCTGTCGCCCGAAGCTTTCAAGATGCAGCGACAGACCTATTGAGGGATTGGGCCAAGAGTGATCCACAAGCGTTCTTGAATGTTACCGCGTATATCAAGTGCGAAGACTTGGCGATCAACAAAGGTGATAACCTGTTTGCGGGCTGGGCGCGCAAGTGGGAAGAGGATCACGGCAGAAGCCCGTATGCGAATGTCGATGATTACTTGGCTTGCTTTGGGCGCCTTTATCAGCGCGGAATGTACTATCCTGATCTATATTTCGCTCGTGAAGAAGGTCTTACGAAGACTCAATTCTTTAACGACTACGGTTTGCAGGCAGCACGTTGTCGTAGAATGGGAAGCCTGGGAGGAACAACTAATCCTGCTATCGCCGTTTTGGGAGAGGACGATCTCTCAGGTGTAGGTAATATTTGGGGACAAGAAGCCACCGACTACATACTTCGTTTCCCTAACAAGTGGCATGAGGTTCGCAAGATAATTGCAAAAGAGCAAGTTGCAGGCGGGTATCCCGATGATTGGGGAGCTACTAAGTTCACCGAGTGGGTTGTTGTGGATGCGATGTTGGGACTGCGCTCGGTGTTCTTGTTGAGAGGGCTTGGTAGGGTAGCGTTCCAACTTCGTCCCGATTGGCATGCCGATGAGGAAAAACTCACTTATCTAGGCGGCGAAGTGTATGCAACGCTTTGTAGTCGTGTGAAGGTGTTTGACGATATCTTGCTGGACGGCGCCAATGATCTATATGCAAAGGTTGCTGCAAAACGGATTGGTAAATCTAACAATCACTTTAAGATTGCCTGCACAGGCCAAGCGGCTTTGAACGTGGTTCGCAGTTTCAATGCGGGATATTCCGAGGCGTATCCGGATGCTCTCAAAGAGCGGATGTTTACAAATGTGACTCTCTCCTATGAGGTTCCGCAAATGTATGCGGCGCAATTGGCGACAGACAACGGCATACGTGACTATGAAAAGCGAACCGGCGAAAAAGTGGATGATGGCGAGGGTGGTTCCGTTGTAACCAGTATGATAGGTAGGTTTAATGATGCTATTCGCGATTATCGCGTGAAAGCGCTGCTAGCATCGCTGCCTGAAACCAGCAAATTCAAGAACATCGCCCCAGCCTCGGTGAAGAAACTTGTCGATCCTTCAATCAACAATCCGGAGTTCATTGCCGAAGTAAACGCTGCTGGGATGAACTTTGACCCTGAGACTGAAGAAGATGCTATTGATCGGGCAGGTACGCTCTGTACTAAGCGCGTTGTGATTTTGTTGGAGAAGAACGAAGGCCTGAAGCGAACTCGCATACTTACAGCATCCAAGCGCAATTTCTTTCAGAACACGGAACTTCTGGATGTGCCGTTCTCAACGGACTTCGGCAACATTCAGCGGATGTATATGTCTATGATGCCGCTGGAGATAACTAATTGGAAGACTATTTACGATGGTATGGATTCCGACGGCTATCCCGTTCCCGGCAGTATCTGGGCAAAACGCGCTGAAACTCTTGCTCGCATCTGGCCCGATTGGCACAAGGTTTTCGATTCTCCGGACGGCGTACAACCATCCGAATACGAGAACGCTATCTACGTTCAGCCAACTCTAAAGCAGTTTATCGGCATGTGGAACACCAATGTTGAAAGAGCAAGGAAGGCTGCCGAGGAAGCAAGAAAAAACTAGGTGTAGACAAGAAAGCTTGGACTAATTGCAGCCGAACCACGTGCCAAAGTTAAAGTGTCGGAAGGGGGGGCGTCGTTATGTACATTCTGGGTATCTCAGGGAGTCCACGCGGGCAACGCAGCAGTACCCGTCGCCTCGTTGAAAAAGTTTTGGAAGGAGCACGAGCGGCTGGTGCTGAGGTCGAATTGGTTGATCTGGGCAACCTGAAAATCGACTACTGCATTGCCTGTGATTCTTGCCACGCCACTGGGTTATGTTCTCGAAAAGATGAATTTGGGCCATTGCGTGAGAAATTGCTTGCCGCCGACGGGTTCGTTTTTGGTTCGCCATTGTATTTCAACAGTGTGACGGCGCAACTCAAAACCGTAATTGATCGCCTGGCCGAAGTCATCCACTGTCAACTATTTCTAGGCAAGTATGCGTGCTCGGTCTGTGTTTCAGGTGGTGCGGAATATGATTTGGGCACTGCTTACCTAAACGACGTGTTGGTGCGCCTCGGCTGTGCGGTAGTCGGGTCGGTAGGTGCATCTGCCTCCATCTCTGGTTCGATGGAAGCTGGTGAGGCAGCAGCATTCGATCTTGGGAGTGAGCTTATACGCTCGATTCGGAAAAAACGGACGTACCCAGAGCAGGAATCTATTCACGCCGATATGCATGAACGCTTCAGACAACTTGTTTCACTCAACAAGGATCAATGGCCGCACGAATACAGCTATTGGCGCGCAATGAAATGGCTGGATTAGTGGAGTTCGAAGACCCAAACGGGATACGACAATTCTTAGCATTTTGAAAGGAAACTGCATTGAAAGCCGCTGTTCTGAAGACTTTTAACGCTCCGCTGGAGCTTATTGATTTCCCGAAGCCTGATTTGGACCAGGGCGAGGTTCTTGTAAGGATGACCGCTGCCGGAATTTGTGGTTCCGACGTCCATATGTGGATGGGCGAGGATCCTCGCACTCCGTTACCGATGATCCTTGGTCATGAAGGCGTTGGAGTAGTCGAGGAAATTGGAGGTTCGGAACCGGCATATGATATCTACGGTCGCCGGCTCAAACCTGGGGATCCGGTAATATGGGATCGTGCGGTTGTTTGTGGTGGGTGCTGGTTCTGTGCTGTTAAACAACTTCCAAACTTGTGTCCCAGCCGTTGGGTATACGGTATCCACAGGGGATGCTCGGATCCTCCACATTTGAACGGCGGCTATGCGGACCACATATTGCTGGTTCGCGGCACGAAGATCATTAGCCTGGTCGATTGGGGAAGTTTTGATCCTGCAGCTCTAGTGTCGGCAGGTTGTTCGGGAGCGACATCGGCCAATGCAATAGAACTGGCCGACATCAAGATTGGGGACAACGTGCTTGTTCAGGGAGCAGGCCCGTTGGGATTATATCTGGTGGCCTACGCTCGGGTACGCGGAGCAGACAATGTAATAGTGATCGAAGGAGTAAAGGCGCGATTGGATCTCGCTGCTCGGCTCGGTGCTAATATTTTGCTGGACTTTAGATCTACCACGGTTGATGAACGCCGAGAGGCTGTGATGTCCGCTACGCACGGATATGGAGTAGACGCGGGCTTCGAGGCGATAGGTAAGCCCGAACCGGCGCTTGAGGGGATCAATCTTACAAGGCGCGGAGGGACCTATGTCTCCGTTGGCACGGCGGTGCCGATGGGAACTATACCAGTCGATTTCTATCATCAGCTCGTTCTGAAGCAACTCAGACTCCAAGGTGCGTGGACCAACGACACACGCCACATCACCCAGGCTTTGCAGATGGTCAGGCGTAATCCGCAAGTATTTACGGATATGGTAACTCACCGATATCCACTGGAACGCGTAAACGAGGCTTTGGCATCAATGGCCGAAAGAAAAGCGATCAAGACCGCGATTGTTTTCCAGTAAACAATTGTAAAGTCTTCCATAATCAAATAACATAGTATGCTCGCTATAAGGGGGGCGAACCTATAGCGAGCATTCTGTTAATGTCGTGTTTCCACTGACATGTTAAGACGATGCTAATGGCCCAGGTGGACTCTGGAGCGGCCCTTGATTTGCCGACGCACTAGCCAATCTCGATCTGGTCTGGGACGAACTGATTCCGATGGAGCGACGGAGTATAGTCAAGCTCTGGCGGAGCAGGTTGCGATAAATGAGGACGGCCTTTTGAAACCCGACGGCAATCGCATAAGCGCGCAGGTGGACTACGAGTATGATGACCTTTACCGCCTGGTCCACGAGCACCGCATCGCCTACAACGGCGGCGACCCCGGCGTGGCTTACGAGTACAACTTCGCCTACGACGCCGCCGGGAACCGAACGAGCTGGCAGACAGTCGGCGGCTCGATCATCACCTACACCTACGATGCGGCGAATAAGATGCTCACTGCGGGCGATAGCACGTTAACCTACGACGACGCCTATGAGATACTGACCGTTGGCCGTGAATGGCCAATCTCAGTTGGAATCGTCTCGCTTGCGGTTACCATGATTGCAGTGTTAATCGACGTATTGGCAATCAGAGACTGATGTTTTGTGTGTTATCGTTATAAACAACAAACGAGGAGGAATCACATGAGAACCAGAGCCATTACAGGCTTGCTTGTATGCGTTTCCGCTATGATGCTCAGCGGAGGCGTTTGGCTTTGGACGAGGCCGTCCTGATACCTACGAACGACAGCGTCAAATCCGCAGAGTATGAAGCGTTCAATTCCGGCGATGATTGTGTGGTACTCGCATCGCTACGCCGACGGTGAGAAGTTGCTTGCGGAGTTTGCGGCGAAGCATCCGGACAGTCGATGGAGGGCCGAGGCGGAGATGCATAGAGGTTGCTACCTTACTTACCTCGGCCAGTCCAAGGATGCAAAACCTATCTTCGAGAAGCAGGTGCCCGAATGCTGCTCTACAATTTATGAACACAAAAGTAGTTGCTATGCTTTACCTTGCCAGATCTGTCTTATCCACCAGTCCAGAGACAGTTTGCCTGCGCCTGAGAGCACCAGCGACAGCGCCATAGCTAATAGTGCTAAGCTATACTCGAAGCCTCCGGGCAGAAAAAAGCCCTGCTTGAAATGCACTCTTGCTATCGCGACTGCCATGATGACGACGATGCCAAGTGCCGCAACTCGAGTTAGTATACCAAAGATCAGACCAAGCCCGCCCACAAACTCCGTTAGGGCCAGCAGCCATGCCCACAGCGCTGCTGGTTTGAAACCTAGCGAGCCAATAAAATCTGCTGTTCTCTTGATCCCGGCTCCGTCAAAAGCACCGAACAGTTTCTGCGAGCCGTGCATGATGAAGATGGTTCCCAGAGCGATTCGGATCACAAATGGTGCCCAGACCAAGGCCAATGCTGCGAGCGTGGTATATCCGCCCTCTCTCATAGCTTCAATCACCTCGAAATTGTGCGTGCCCAACTCTAATCAGTTCCCATTGGCCGGTTGCTTTTGCTTTTTTACTATTCCCTGCTCGCTATTATCCTAGTCGCTTCTTTCGTTTTTATTTCCTGGCTTCTTTCCCTCCGTATTTGCGGATCTGAGTCAGCAAACCCGGCACGGCATGCGGCGCCTTTCTAGGTGTGGGGAATGCTTGTTTCAGCAATCCCCACCAGTCGTAATTTCTCACATATACTAAATCAAAGAGCATACAGCCCTGAGTCTTTTCAAGACACTCGTGAAGTGCTCGACGGAATTTATCAGGTCTGCCCTGATACTGCACCAAGTATAAACTGCCGTAGACAATAGTGGCATCCTTGACCGCATTTAACGATTCTTCTGCAGCCGCTTCGACGCTTTTCCATTCTTCATCTCCAGCCTCTACGGCGTCTCTGCGCGTTGGATGGGCATAGTAGCAGCCAGTCATCATATAGTCAACTAAGTCGGCGTATCCGGTTTCCTCGTAGCCTTCCGGCCACCAGTCCAGCTCCGCGCTATGTTGGGGACTACCCCAATTAACTCCCACGTCGTAATACAGCGGATACCATGAACCCACATAAATTCCCAACACAGCTTTTGGTCTTGCAGCCTTTACGCGGTTGCGTACCTCTGCGAGGAAATCGCGCATTACTTTTGCGCGAAACTTCAACCAACTCTTAAACAGCGGTCCTTGCTTAATTTCTCCTGGAATCGGACTGCGCTCGTAGATATCTTCCGGCCATCTTGTTACCTTCTGCCCAATATAATTTTCGAACGCTTGCCGTGTAATATCGCTGAAGTCTGAGTAAAGGTTAGGATATCGCATGCGGTCTAGGACGAGTCCGTCAATGGGATAGTTTTGACATATTTCGCTTATTACGTTCAGAGCGTAGGCTCGCGCTGCCGGGTGCAACGGGTTTACGAAGATTGCATTGTGTGGTGATGGTGCTGAACCTATAGGTGTTAGCATCTTCTTGCCGTCGAGTTTGAACCGCCATCCGTTTTCGACCACGGATTTAAGCCATTTGCCCGCTTTGCCATTGCCTACCAATAGGTATCCGCCTTTGGGAGCCGAGAGCCGTGCATAGCCAGTAGCTATTCCACAATGGATCGGTCGACCGTCCGAATCAACTCGGACATAGACAGTGTTAGGCGGAAGCTTACCAGCCGATTCAGGATCGGTTCCATATAAGCAGATCTCATTTTCGGCGTAGGGAGTATTCGCGCAAGTGAGCTTAAACACGGTGCCATCGTTCGTGGTCACCGTGCTTTCCATTTCATATTGAACCGTTTGCCACTCGACGTGCTTACGAGCGGGGCCACCGGCAACCTTCTGCGAGCCTTCTGAAAATACGTTAACAGCCGCGTGGACTTCAATTCCGGCCTTGTGTCCTTCTTCAAGCACAGTTTCCAAGAGGTCATAATTTGCTGGGTACTTCTTACCCTGGTAAGTTGACAACCTAGGTGCGATCTTGCTCTTGTATAGCACCAGCCCTGAAAGTGGCTTGACATCTACCACGATTGTGTTGATGTTTGCTGCCTTGCACTTAGCCACGATATCAGCCACGCCCTGGCGGGTGGAAAGTTCCCACAGGTTGGCTTCGGCATCGAACCATATCACGCGACCTTGCAGTCCTCGTTCCCTAGCAAGCGCAGTTGCGTAGCTCTGAGCAACTGCGCCGGGTGCAATCCACATAAGCGCAATTATCTCCGCAATAATTGACTTGCCCCACATCACCTATTATGATCTCACAACAAGAGTTGCAGGGTAGTTCGATCCGGCTACCGGTACAGTAACTATCTTCACATTTCGCGATTCTCCGGGCTTTAGTTGATATGAAGCCAAAGGAATTTCTGCTGGCGGCTTAGCATACTTCGCCGAAACGAACTCCCCGTCAATAATAAATACCCCCGATGCGAGACCTGCACTCGGCTCGAAAAGTACATTTACCTTTTTCGGTCGATCTGTGGGGTTTTCGACCTTAACATTAATATTGTAGGTCACACCGTAATTGCCGTACAACTTTTTTTGTGCGGCACTGTCGGTAATGGCATGCCTGCCTATCGGGATGAACGCCCACCGTTCACCAACAACATAAGATGCCTCGAGTTTCTTAGCCGGATTCGGGTAAACGTGATCCGATAACTCTAAGGCGAAAATCGCCGGAGCAGGCGTTACTGAACCTACACTTACCTGCGCTTCGTCAGCGTCGGGCGGCAAGGCAACTATTCTCACGTAGGAACTTTGCCCCTCTATTTGGTTTATCTGGAGAATCCCGCTGGATGTCTCGTTGTGTCCCAATGTGTCCGATATTAGTACCAGACGTGACTGCGGAGGCAGACGTTCAATTACACCGGCGTTTGAATGCTCATCGCGCATAAATGCGCTGCCAGCCATGTAGCCGACAAGCACTGGATCAAGCATTGGTCCAGCCACACCTTTAATCACTCTAGACGCGGTTGGGGTCGGTCCTGGATTAATTAACTCAACGACGAGCTTTGCTCGTTTGCCTATTGCGTTCTGATGATGATACAGAATGCGTACCGGATTGCCCTGGTCGAGTTTTCCTGCAAAGAGCGTTTGGTATTTCAGCAATCGTTCGGGATTATTGGAGTAGAATAACTGCGCAACTTCTTCGCGTGGGATATTCAAGTTTTGTATTTTAACTGTTGGCGTAGCGTTATAGGTGATGTAGCCATTACCGCTGATACTTACGTCGACCTTCGCTTCTCGTGTGGTACCAGACTGCAACGGGCGATCAATCCCTTCTACGCTGTTGATCTTTATTGACGCACCGGATTCCAACACTGCGCTACGTAGAATAGCCTGTTTTGCTGCGTAATCGAGCAAGTGACGCGGACAAGGATTTCCTGTTACTTCTGCGTTGATGATCTGCCCAATGAAACCAGCATATTTCTTTACGTAAACTGTGGCTAATGCGCGTTCGCCTTCGACAGTAATCTCAATAACGGTTTGTCCAACTTTTTGTCCTGTTACTTGGACATACCTGCCATCTGTGCCTACGCTAGCAACTGCTACTTCAGCATTTTGCGAGACTGTCGATATGGGTCCGGTCGCAGCTCCGCTTACATAGATTCGTCGATTCTCGCCAAGCGGAACCACGATTTCCTTGTCGCTTAACACGATGGCAGGCATGGAAAGCAGATTCCTAATATTCCTTACCCACGAGCTTCCCAGATTCGTAGGAGTAGTATTACTTGCCCGTGCATCATCTGCGGTGACTATGCACAACAGCATTTCACCGGCCATTATTAGTGCCTGTCGATTATCTGCCTTGAGATAGATTGTTTTGGGGTCTATTTTCGAAGCAGCCAGGCTAGCGATTCGTTCTGCGGTGATTCTGGCGCGTTCGGCGGGCGATAGAGAACCGTTAGAGGCGTGGAATCGGATCGCAGCCCGATTGTTAATCATAACCGTCCGGCCTGTCGAATCGATGCCCACCTTTGGGATAAAGTTGGCCGTCGCAGGAATTGAATTAATCAAGGCAAATGCCGCTACAGCGAGAGCAAGCTTTAGTCGCACGAACATTTGAGCTACCTCATAAACCTTATACACCAAATGGGAAAAAGCCGACTAAAGCCTTTTCCCACTAGATTACCTTTGTTTTAATTGGTTCACTCAGCTACAAGGTTATTCTACCCCGGATGGAGTCTTAGGGTCAACCTGTGTTAGAGTGTTGTGTATTTTCCAAGCGATTATGCCACAAGATAATGCCCATAAGAAAATATCCCTGGTTGGATGCTGATTTTTATGGGAATGGAGTTATCTTCAGGCGAAAAGACTTTCATAAGCGGGCAGAGGAGGGTCTTTTGCACAGTAAAAGCAGAAGTGACAAACTCTATGTGTAAATGATAAGCAAACAAAATCCCTCTAATTAAACACTTGGTGTTGCTCATCGCGCAAGGTGAAATTTGACATCGGAGGCTATCGATGTTATCATAAGCTTCCCAGGCCGCTTGCCCGACATAATAAATCCCCTCGGTAAAAGTTTAAAGGGCTAATTGTGTGGGTAAGTGGCGCGGGAAAGGAGGCGATGTTGTGCATAGACGAGAGTTTCGGCTCGCGAGGACCTTCATGATAGCCGTAGTGATCTTGCCGGTTATCTTGATGGGAGCAGCCAACCGAGATGACGTCGTGCAAGCACAGCGCCTGGAGACGGTATTGGTGACAATAGAAGCAGACGGGGCCCAACGCCAAGTACGTACCGCCCAGACGACTGTCGGCGCGACCCTGAAAGAAGCTGGGATAGAAATAGGACCTAAAGATAAGGTCTCACCAGCTGTAAATCTGCGGCCTTTAGATGGTATGAAGATCAAGGTCGTACGCGTTCGAGATGTGATAGAGGCCGTTACCGAACCTATCGCATTCGACGCCGTCAAGACGTTTACCGAGTCGCTTCGTCCTGGACAGGTCAAGGAGACTCGGGCGGGAGTGAAGGGGGAAAAACTTGTTTACTACCGCGTAAGATATGAAAACGGCAAGCCCGTTTCACGCACGCCCATAAGCTCCATTGTAACGCGAAAGCCTGTAAACAGGGTAGTGAGCATCGGCTCTCGCGGTCGTTACACCAGCCGTGGTGAGTTCCGCACCAGACGTGTACTTAGGATGATCGCGACCGCTTATGATCCTGGTCCTAGAAGTTGCGGCGGATCTGCCGACGGCAGAACTGCCTGCGGGCTCAGAGCCGGTTATGGAGTCGTTGCAGTCGATCCTCGTGTTATACCTTTAGGTAGTAAGCTCTATATCGAGGGTTATGGATACGCTGTTGCAGGAGACCGAGGACGATCGATCACGGGAAATCGTATTGATCTTGGATTCAATTCTTACCGAGAAGCGATGCAATTTGGTCGCAGGAGCGTGATCGTGCACGTCCTGCAGGAGTAAATTAAGGCAAAAGGTGAAAAACGAGGAACAGAAAGCGGAGAGCGGGAGAGTGTCTCAGGAA
>Ga0272448_1009229_pt1 | contig 10112 bp, 7 predicted proteins | sample YNPCB0191_FD_202220 | JGI IMG/M metagenome (GOLD analysis project Ga0272448, IMG submission 202220) | Hot spring sediment microbial communities from Yellowstone National Park, WY, United States - YNP-CB-019-1 | ecosystem: Environmental > Aquatic > Thermal springs > Hot (42-90C) > Sediment... | reverse complement strand
GCCGCGCACGCGCGGCTCAAGCCCGTGCCGTTGACCGCCGTGACGCTGGACGACGCGTTCTGGGCCCCGCGGCGAGATCGGTTGTATCGCGCCACCCTGCCGACGCAGTTCCAGCTCATCGAAGAGACCGGCCGTCTCGACAACTTCCGCCGGGTATCCGGCAAGGTTGACCCGGCCACGACCCCCTTCAAGGGCTACTTCTTCAACGACTCGGACGTCTACAAGTGGATCGAAGCGGCCTCGTGGGCCATCGCCGCGCGCGATGACCCGGCCCTGAAGCAGATGATAGACCTGGCCATCGCAGAGATCGAGGCCGCGCAACAGCCCGACGGCTACCTCAACACCTATTTCGCGCTCGAACGGGCCGATCAGCGCTGGTCGAACCTGAAGGATGCGCACGAGCTGTATTGCGCCGGCCACCTGTTCCAGGCCGCCGTGGCGCACTCGCGCGCCACCGGCAGCGACCGGCTGCTGAACATCGCCCGGCGCCTGGCCGACCACATTTGCGCGGTCTTCGGCCCGCCGCCAAAGCGCGCCGGCACCTGCGGCCATCCCGAGGTCGAGCTGGGCCTCGTGGAGCTGGCCCGCGCCACCGGCGACGAGAAGTACCTGGCCCAGGCGCAATACTTCCTGGACGTGCGCGGGCAGGGGATCATCGGCGGCAGCCCCTATCACCAGGACCACCAGCCGTTCCGCGCGCTCGACCGCCTGGTGGGCCACGCGGTGCGCGCGCTCTATCTCAACGCCGGCGCGGCCGACCTGTACGCCGAGTCGGGCGAAGAGGCCGTGCGGGCCGCGCTGGAGCGCATGTGGCGCAACCTGACGACCCGGCAACTCTACATCAGCGGCGGCGCAGGAGCGCGGCACGAGGGCGAGGCGTTCGGCGACGACTACGAGCTGCCCAACGCCCGCGCCTACACCGAGACGTGCGCGGCCATCGCGCTGATCATGTGGGCCTGGCGCATGTTGGCGCTCGACGGCGACGCGGCCTACGCCGACATCCTGGAGCTGACCCTCTACAACGGCTTCCTGGCCGGCCTCTCGCTCGACGGCGTGCACTATTTCTACGTCAACCCGCTGGCCAACGACGGCTCGCATCGTCGCCAGCCGTGGTTCGCCTGCGCGTGTTGCCCGCCCAACATCGCCCGGTTGTTGGCCTCCTTGCCCGCGTACTTCTACAGCGTCTCGACCGACGCGGTCTGGTGTCACCTGTACGCGGCCGGCGCGGCCCGGCTGACGTTGCCCGACGGCCGGCCGGTGGGCGTGCGCCAGGAGACGGATTATCCGTGGGACGGCGACGTGACGTTGACGGTGGACGCCGCGGCCGAGTTCGGCCTGCGCCTGCGCATCCCCGGCTGGTGCGATGCCGGCGCGAGGATCACGGTGAACGATGAGCCGGCCGGCGCGGCCCTCAAGCCGGGCAGCTACGCCGAGATCCGTCGGCTGTGGCGGCCGGGCGACGTGGTGCGCCTGCACCTGCCGATGCCGCCCCGCCTCATGCAAAGCCATCCCTACGCGCTGGAGAACACCGGCCGCGTGGCGCTCATGCGCGGGCCGCTCCTCTACTGCGTCGAGGGCGCCGATCACCCGGGCGTGGATCTGCGCGATCTCGCCGTGCCGCGCTGGGCCGCGCCGGCCGTCGTCAGGCGCAACGACCTCCTGGCCGGCGTGGTGACGTTGACGGCCCTGGGCCGGGCGCGGCCGGCCGATGCGCGCTGGGCGGGCCGGCTCTACCGGCCGATCACAATGGAGGGCCGTCGGCGCCGCGGCCGGCCGATCACCATCACGGCGATCCCCTACTACGCGTGGGCCAACCGCGAAGCCGGGCCCATGCAGGTATGGCTGAAAGCAGATTGACCTCACAAGGAGCAACGCGATGAAACCGACATTCAACGGCCTCGACATGAGCCTGGGCAACCTGTCCAGGCTCTCCAATGCGGTCACGCGCTCGATCAGCGCGGAAAACTTCACCGGTGCCAAGGGCCAGGGCGGCATGGCCACCGAAGGCACCGGCGCCATCGCCGCCCGCGAGCTGGGCCAGGGCTGGAAGGTCTCGCCGAGCGTGAACCTGGCGGGCAACAGCACCTTCACCCTGGCCGACATCGTCGGGCCGGGCGCCATCCAACACATCTGGCTCACCGTGCATCCCGACTTCTGGCGCCGGCTGGTCTTGCGGATGTACTGGGACGACGAGCCGACCCCCTCGGTCGAGACGCCCCTGGGCGATTTCTTCTGCATGGGCTGGTGTCAACGCGCCAACGTGCAATCGCTGGCGGTGTGCGTCAATCCGGCCGGGGGCTTCAACTCGTACTGGGAAATGCCGTTCCGCAAGCACGCCCGCATCACCGTCGAGAACATCACGCTCGACGAGGTGCGCGGCTTCTACTATCAGATCACCTACACCCTCACCGACGTGCCGGCCGACCGGGCCTATTTCCATGCCCAATGGCGGCGCAGCAATCCCCTGCCCTACAAGCAGGTGCATACGCTGCTCGACGGCGTGAAGGGCCAGGGCCACTATGTGGGCACCTACATCGCCTGGGGCGTCCACAACAACGGCTGGTGGGGCGAGGGCGAGATCAAGTTCTATATAGACGGCGACACCGACTGGCCCACCATCTGCGGCACCGGCACCGAAGACTACTTCGGCGGCGCGTGGGACTTCGAGCAGCCCAAGGGCGAGTATTGCGTCTTCTGCTCGCCCTACTCCGGCCTGCCGCAGGTGATCAAAGGGGACGGCCTCTACCATGTCCAACAGCGCTTCGGCATGTACCGCTGGCACATCATGGACCCGATCCGCTTCCAGCAGGACCTGCGGGTAACGATCCAGGCGCTGGGGTGGCGATCGGCGCTCGAGGGCAAATCGCGCTATCTGCCGCTGCAAGACGACATCGCCTCCACCGCGTTCTGGTATCAGACCGAGCCCCACGCGGCCTTCCCCGCCCTGCCCGATCGGGACGGGCTGGAGGTGATCTGAAATCCGTTTGACAAGAAGCGCCGGATGGGCGATAATAAATTAGCGTCGAAACGATTTCCTCTCTTTGCGCGCCCAGAAAGGAGGTGGATGAGCTAACGCATAGCGCGTGATGATCCTGGACCTTACTGCGGTTTTCGTGTATCATCCGATATCTCAACAAGGAGAATACCCATGAACCGACTGTTGCCCATCATCAGCATCCTGACGGTCATCGCCATGCTCATCGGCGCGTGCGCCGCGCCCACCCCGCAGGTGGTGGAGAAGGTCGTCGAGAAGCCGGTCGAAAAGATCGTGGAAAAGCCGGTCGAGAAGATCGTCGAAAAGCCGGTCGAAAAGATAGTTGAGAAGGTCGTGACGCCCACGCCCGTGCCGCCCAAGGCGCAAGACACCTTCATCTTTGGCGCCCAGGGTGAACCGGTGTGTCTGGATCCGGCCATCATCACCGACGGCATCAGCGGCCGGGTCATCAACCAGATCTTCGAGGGCCTGGTCAAGTTCGACAAGGACACTACCAACGTTGTGCCGTCGCTGGCCGAAAAGTGGACCACCTCGGCCGACGGCAAGGTGTGGACTTTCACCCTGCGCAAAGGGGTCAAGTTCCATGACGGCACCGACTTCAACGCCGACGCGGTCGTGAAGAATTTCGACTACTGGAAGAACACCAAGAACCCCGTCCACGACGCCCAGGTCAAAGCCGGACAGACTTTTGAGTACTATGAGGCGCAGTTCGGCGGCTTTGACGACGAGAGCATCATCACCGACGTGAAGGCGGTAGATCCCACCACGGTCCAGATCACGTTGAAGGAGCCGCAAGGCCCCTTCCTGAACAACCTGGCGATGTTCGTCTTCGTCTTCTGGAGCCCGACCGCGCTGGAGAAGGCCGGCGTCAATTCGTGCAAGACCCCGGTCGGCACCGGCCCGTACAAGTTCGTCGAGTGGAAGCCGAACGAATACGTGACGCTGGAAGCCTTCGCCGACTATTGGGACAAGGCAAATGCGGCCAAGATGAAGAAGGTCGTCATCCGCAACATCCCGAACAACTCCTCGCGCCTGCTGGCGCTCTCGGCCGGCGAGATCCACGGCATGGAAGGGTTGGAGCCGCGCGACGTGGCCGCCGTAAAGGGCAACCCGAAGTTCAAGCTGATCCTGCGGCCGGCCAACACCACCGGCTACGTCGCCTTCAATTATAAGGTAAAAGAGTTCCAGGACCCGAAGGTGCGCCAGGCCTTCGCGCAGGCCATCAACAAGGGGCCGATCGTCGAGAAGTTCTACGGCGGCACCGGCATGGTGGCCAATCAGTTCCAGCCGCCCGCGCTGTGGGGCTACAACAAAGATCTCAAGGATTGGCCCTATGACGCCGCGGCCGCCAAGAAGCTGTTGGCCGACGCCGGCTTCCCGAACGGCATCAGCGAGGTGACCTTCGACGGCAAGAAGGTGCCGCTGGAGTTTTGGTACATGCCGGTCTCCCGACCCTACTACCCGAACCCGAAGGACATCGCGACCGCCATCGCAGCCGACTGGGCCAAGGCGGGCATCAACGTCCAGCTCCAGACCATTGACTGGACCACCTATCTGGACAAGCGGAAGAACGGCCAGCTGCCGCTCTACATGCTGGGCTGGACCGGCGACAACGGCGACCCCGACAACTTCCTTTGCTACTTCTTCTGCATGGATGCCAAAGATACACCCATCACGCGCGAAGGCTACTTCGCCGACAAGGAGATCTCAGACCTTCTGAAGAAGGCCGCCACGCTGGTGAAGCAGGAGGAGCGCGCGCCGCTCTACCAGCAGGCCGAGAAGCTGATCCACGACAAGGTGATCCGCATCTTCATCGCCAACAACCAGCCGCCGCTGGCCTTCCTGGCCAACGTGGAGGGTTACGTGCCCAATCCAACGGGCACCGAGTTCTTCAACACGGTTGTCGTGAAGTAGCAGAACACGCGTTGTCCGTGTGCGCAGGTCGTGCCGATCGGCCAGAACAGAGCCATCGGCATGACCTGCCGCTCCGCGAAAGCCGAACCATGCTCACCTACATCGTCAAACGCATCCTGGGAGTGATCCCGGTCCTCCTATGCGTCTCGATACTCGTCTTTGGCTTCCTGCGCCTGATTCCTGGCGACCCTGCGCTGACCATGTTGGGCGAGCGAGCCACGCCGGAAAACATCAACCGCGTGCGCGAGCAGCTTGGCCTGAATAAGCCCATCCATGAGCAATATCTGACCTTTCTGGGCAACGCCCTGCGCGGCGACCTGGGTCGGTCAGTCATGCGCCAGGAGATCGTGGCCGAACAGATCATCCGGCGCTTTCCGGCCACACTCGAGCTGACCATGGCCGCCATTCTGATCGCGCTGATCGTGGGCATTCCGGCCGGCATCATCTCGGCCGTGCGCCGCGGCACCTGGTTCGACACGCTCAGCATGTTGATCGCGCTGACGGGCGTCTCTATGCCGATCTTCTGGCTGGGCCTGATGCTGATCTTTCTGTTTTCGGTCGTGCTGCACGTTTTGCCCACCGGCGGCCGGCTGGAGGCCGGCACGCAGTTCGTTCCCATCACCAATCTGTTGTTGTTGGATGCCGTGCTCAGGGGCGATCTGCAAACCTTCGTGCTGGCGCTGCGCCACCTGGCGCTGCCGGCGCTGGCGCTCGGCACGATTCCAATGGCCATCATCGCGCGCATGACCCGTTCGGCCATGCTGGAGGTCTTGAGCCAGGATTACGTCCGCACTGCGCGCGCCAAGGGCCTCCACGAGCGCACCGTGTTGATCCGTCATGCGCTGCGCAATGCCTGGTTGCCCATCATCACCGTCGTCGGCCTTCAGGTGGGGCGCCTTCTTTCGGGCGCCATCCTCACCGAAACGGTCTTTTCATGGCCCGGCATCGGCCGCTGGCTCGTGGATGCCATCTATGCGCGCGATTATCCGATCGTCCAGGGCGTGACCCTCTTCATCGCCATCGTCTTCGTGGCCGTCAATCTGATCGTGGATCTCTTGTACGCGTTCGTGGATCCCCGCATCAGATACACGTAAACATTGCTTTGCGTACTGGAAAGGCAACCCGTGAGCGACGCGCTTGCTCCCGTCTTCAAACCTGAGGCCGAAGTGATCTCCCGGCCGCCGCGCAGCCTCTGGCGCGATGCCTGGCGGCGCCTGATCGCCAACCGTCTGGCGCGGCTCGGCATGGCGATCACGCTCTTCTTTCTACTCATGGCCATCTTCGTCCCGATCGTTTTCCCCTATAACGCCCGCATAGACTCGGACCTGATGAACCAGTTGATGCCCCCTTCGCGCGAACACCCGATGGGGACCGATGAGCAGGGCCGCGATGTGGTGAACCGGATCGCGCAGGGCGCGCGGGCATCATTGGGAGTCGGCGTCAGCTCGGTTCTGATCGCGATCGTGATCGGCTCGCTCCTGGGGCTGGTCGCAGGGTTTACAGGCAAGACGCTCGATCTGGTCATCGTCTTCCTGATGGACATCCTGCTCTCGTTTCCGGGGCTTCTGCTCGCCATCGCGGTGGTCGCCCTGGTCGGCCCAGGACTGCGCAACTCGCTGCTGGCGATCACGGTGGTGAGCATCCCGGTGTATGCGCGCATCGCGCGCTCCACCGTGCTCTCGGTCAAACAACTGGATTACATCAATGCGGCGCGTTGCATCGGCGCGCCATCGGCGCGCATCCTGTTTCGCCATGTCCTTCCCAATAGCCTCTCGCCGATCCTGGTGCAGGGCACGTTGGGCATCGCGAGCGCCATCCTGGAGATCGCCGCGCTCGGCTTCCTGGGCCTGGGGCAACAGCCGCCCTTCCCGGAATGGGGCGCGATGCTGGCCGACAGCGTCAAATACCTGACGAGCGGCGCGTGGTGGGTGCTGCTCTTCCCCGGCCTCGCCATCATGCTCACCGTGCTCGGCTTCAACCTGCTCGGCGACGGCCTGCGCGATGCGCTCGATCCGCGGCTGCGCGTGGATTGAGCCGGGAGCGGCGCCTGTCGCCGTATCGCCGCCACACCAGGTTGTTTGACAAAGCGCGATTTTCGGTGATAATTCGAGCATCAGCTCGCGAAAGGAGGCCAGCGGCAAAGCCACAGCAGACAGCGGTCGTTCTTCGTGTCATCCCATCAATCTTCAACCCGAGGAAGGAGATCGAACATGAAGCGTGTACTCAGCATCATCGGCATCCTCACCGTCCTCTCTCTGCTCCTGACCACCTGCGCGGCCCCGACGCCGCAGGTCGTGGAGAAGGTGGTGAAGGAAACGGTCGTCGTCGAGAAGGAGAAGGTCGTCGAGAAGGTGGCGACCCAGGTCGTCGAGAAGATCGTCGAGCGCAAGGTCGAAGTGACCCCGGCGGTCACACCCGCGCCCACCGAGCTGAGCGGCGTGATGATCGTCGGCCGCGGCGGCGATACCGTGGGCCTGGATGTCGGCCCGCAAACCGACGGCGAGTCGTGGCGCGTGATCGGCGAGATCAACGAGCCGCTGATCCGCCTGGAAGGCACCAGCACCAAGCCGATCCCCTGGCTGGCCGAAAGCTGGGAGACCAAGGATAGCCAGACCTGGATCTTCCATCTGCGCAAGGGCGTCAAGTTCCACAACGGCAATCCGTTCAACGCCGAGGTCGTCAAGTGGAACATGGACCGCTGGCGGGATAAGAACAACAAGTGGCGCTTCGGCAAGACCTTCGAATATTACGATGCCGAGTTCGGCGAAGAATCGGCCATCACCGACGTGAAAGTCCTTGACGAGTACACCGTCCAGGTCACCCTCAAGCAGCCGTCGGCCGTGCTCCTGGCCAAGCTCTCCCTGGCGGGCGTCTTTTCGATGGTAGATCCGCAGGAAGTGATGAAGCAGGGCGAGAAGTACGGCACGCCGGCCTCCAAGCCGATCGGCACCGGCCCCTTCAAGTTCGTCGAGTGGGTGAAGGACGACCACATCACCCTGGAGCGCAACAACGAGTGGTGGGGCGGTCCCCCGCGCATCGCCAAGCTGATCTTCCGCTCGATCCCCGATAACTCGGCCCGCTTCGCCGAGCTGAAGGCCGGCACGGTCTTCCAGGCCGACCTGGCGCAGACCGACCTGCCGGCGGCTGCCAAAGACCCGAACCTGACGATCTATAAGACGCCGGCCCTCTCCACCGGCTACATCGCCTTCCAGCAGTGCACCCCGCCGTTCGACAAGCTGGAGGTGCGCCAGGCGATTGCCCATGCCGTGAACTGGGCCGCACTGATCAAGCCGTTCTACGGCGAATACGGCCAGCTGGCCGGCTCGTTCCAGCCGCCGGCCGTATTGGGCTCGAACCCCGATGTCAAGCCGTATGAGTACAATCCCGCCAAGGCCAAAGAGCTGTTGGCCAAGGCCGGGTTGCCCAACGGCTTCGAGACCGACTTCTGGTACATCCCGGTCATCCGCGGCTACTTCCCCGACTCCAAGGCCATCGGCGAAGCCATCGCGGCCGACCTGGCCAAGGTGGGCATCAAGGTCAACCTGAAGACCAAGGACTGGGGCGCCTACCTGGAAGACCGCAACAACGGCAAATTCCCGATGTGGATGCTGGGCTGGGGCTCCGACAACGGCGACCCCGACAACTACCTGGGTTGGCACTTCTATCATGACATCGGCAAGCCCAAGAAGGAAGACTGCTACGCCAACGACAAGGTGGCCCAGCTCCTGCTGGAAGGCCGCAAGGAAGCCGACATCGCCAAGCGCGAGAAGCTCTACCAGGAAGCCGAGATGCTGATCCACAACGACGTCGCGCGCATCCCGGTCGTCTGGGTGCAGGGCACGGTGGTCATGCGCAACGAGGTCAAGGGCTACATCCCGGTGGTCTTCCGCTCGTGGTATGAGCACATCTGGTTGACGAAGAAGTAACTATTGTGACGTTCTCAACGTGACGATCAGGGATCAGAAGCGCGAAGGTCTGCTTCTGATCCCTGTTTCCTGTCTTCCGATCTCCTTTGTGGAGTGGACTTGTGGCTCAATACATCATCCGCCGCTTGTTGGCCCTGATCCCGGTCCTGATCGGCGTTTCTCTGGTAGTCTTCTTCCTGATTCGGATGATCCCCGGCGATCCGGTCGTCGTCATGCTCGGCGAAAAAGCCCGGCTCGAGGATATCGAGCGCGTCCGCCACGAGATGGGACTCGACCGGCCGATCTACATCCAATATTTCGAGTGGATGGGCCGCATCCTGCGCGGCGACCTCGGCAAATCCATCATCGGCTATACGCCGGTCATGGATGAACTCAAACAACGGTTGCCGGGCACCATCGAGATGGTGGTTTTCGGCCTGTTGATCGGCGTGACCGTCGGCGTGAGCATCGGCATCATCTCGGCCATCAAGCAAAACTCGTGGATCGACATCGGCACCATGTTCGCGGCCCTCATCGGCGTTTCGATGCCGATCTATTGGCTCGCGCTCATGCTGGTCTACGCGCTGGCGGTCAACCGCAAGATCTTTCCGCCGAGCGCCCGCCTCGACGTAGATTTGACCGTTGTCCGCCACACCGGCTTCATGTTGATAGATACCCTGCTGATGGGCGATCTCAAGCTGTTCGCCAACGCCGTCTGGCACCTGATCCTCCCTTCGGCCGTGCTGAGCACGACGATCATGCCCATTCTGGCGCGGTTGACGCGCTCCAGCATGTTGGAGGTGATGCGCCAGGACTACGTGCGCACGGCGCGCGCCAAAGGATTGGCCGAACAGTTCGTGATCATCCGCCACGCGCTCAAAAACGCGCTGTTGCCGGTGGTCACGGTGGTCGGCCTTCAGTTGGGCGGCCTGTTGGGCGGCGCGATCCTGACCGAGACGATCTTTTCGTGGCCGGGCATGGGCTTGTGGACCTATCGCGCGATCCTGGCTCGTGATTATCCCATCGTCCAGGCCGCCGTGCTCGTCAGCGCCACCATCTACGTCTTCGTGAACCTGCTCGTGGACATTTCCTATGCCTATCTGGATCCGCGCATCCGGTACCGATAATACCCAATGACACACATGACTTTCCAATCATCCACCTCTCACGACACCGAACTGGCCGCCCGTCGCTCGCGCGGGCTGTTTCGCGATGCCGTGCGACGGCTGTTTGCCAGTTGGAACGGCCGCGTAGGCCTGGCCGTCGTCGGCTTCGTCGTCCTGGTCGCCATCGGCGCG
>Ga0272448_1009228_pt1 | contig 10112 bp, 5 predicted proteins | sample YNPCB0191_FD_202220 | JGI IMG/M metagenome (GOLD analysis project Ga0272448, IMG submission 202220) | Hot spring sediment microbial communities from Yellowstone National Park, WY, United States - YNP-CB-019-1 | ecosystem: Environmental > Aquatic > Thermal springs > Hot (42-90C) > Sediment... | reverse complement strand
GCTAAAGAAGAAAGCCTCCCCTGAGAGGGGGAGGTAAGGTGGGAGCAGGAAAGCCCTCCCCGTACCCCTCCCTGACAGGAGGGGCTAAAGAAGAAAGCCTCCCCTGAGAGGGGGAGGTAAGGTGGGAGCAGGAAAGCCCTCCCCGTACCCCTCCCTGACAGGAGGGGCTAAAGAAGAAAGCCTCCCCTGAGAGAGGTAGGTTTGGTGGGAGCAGGAAAGCCCTCCCCGCACCCCTCCCTGACAGGAGGGGCTTAAGGACAAAATCATCAGAGGCGAGAATGCAAAATGATACCTGTCACATTTTTATAATAGACCCCTTTGTTGTGTGGAGCGGTACTGAGTGCTGGGTAAGACAGGAGTAAGGAGTCAGAAGTCAGAAGAGAAAAGTAATGAGTGCTGAGTTTTTCTCAGCACTCAGTAACTCAGTATTCTCTCTCAAGCCCACCCAAGGTCATAGCTTCATTTCCCTCAATCTTTCAGGGGTTCCATCCGAACAGTACCACAAAATCTGTTGAGATTCTGTATCGCATCACACTATGCCAGCAAATCACCAGAAGGAACCCATGCAACGAACTGTTGCAATGCTTTTTACCGACCTGAAAGGCTCAACGTCGTTTTATCGAACGCATGGCAACCTTGCCGGCAGGGTCATGATACAAAAGCACAATGCTTTGCTGTTCCCCGTTATCGAGGAATACGGAGGGGTTGTCGTTGCCACGATGGGCGATGCGATCATCGCATATTTTGAAGACCCCGACAAGGCACTGCAGGCTTCACTCAAGATGCAGCAAACACTTGCTGCGTACAACCACGAAGCAAATGAGGATGAACAGTTTCTCATCCGTATTGCGCTGCACTACGGTGAGTGTCTGATTGAAGAACATAACTTGTTTGGTTACGCAGCAGATACTGCAGCAGCCCTTGTTGCAGCATGTTCGGTTGGCGAGATAGTGGTCAGTGAGGATTTTTTGAAAAGTTTAAAAAACAGTGTGCTGGTACCGGTATCACCGTACCATCTTGACCACGCTCCCGAGCTTCTTACTCACGTGACCGTGTATCGGGTTAGGTGGGATACGGCATCAGCTCCATCAACACCTCTTGATGAAGTTCAGGCATCTGGAGCAAGGGATGGGAGCAGTCTTGACCTTGATATTTTCACCGAGCTGCTTCTGCCCCAGGCGGTTGCCGACGGGCAGGCGGTTGCCTGTTTTTACTGTGGCATGACCGCCCATGAACCGTCGCGCTGTCCCTCAAAGCTTTTGCGTCATTCAACAAAGTCTTTTGAAAAACTTGCCTCCCTCCCTTTTTCTGAACTCCGCAGGATTTACCGGGAATATGGAAGTGAGTTTATCCGACCGCTTGTGCATGGTGAAGAAGAGAGCCGGTTTGATCTTCTTTTTGAGCAGAGTCATGACAGCGAGTTTGCCCTCGGTTTTTTCTGTTTATATGAGATCACCGAAATTTTTCAGATCCGCTCCATCCATCGCCTTTTTGCCATGAAAGACTCATCAGATGAGGCTCCCTACCGACCAAGCGGCGCACTGCTGCTTGGCAGGGATTGTCTGCGGGTTGCACGCGACAGGGATGCTGAAGCGTGGTTTCACGAAGCGATCAAGGACAATCCGTCTGATTACCGACCCTATGTTGACATGGGTATTATTGCAATGGAGCAGATGGATCCCTCACGCGCCATAAACTGTTTCCGACGCGCATTTGCTGCTGCGCGAAGCGAGCGTGTCCGGCGACACCTTTCACTCCTGATTGCCAGAGTTTATGAAATCATCGGAGCAGTGTCGCAAGCGTGCGATGAGGTGAAAAAGATACTTGACCCGGCACACCCGTGGCAGAGCGTGGTGTACTACTGCGGCGTATTGCTTGCAAAATCCGGGAAAAAGAATGAAGCACTCAGCCTGTTTGCCAGCCTCTGTGAACAATCAGAGCAGTATTACGTAATGCTGCTTTTGGATCCTGCCCTCAATCCGGTACGCGCAGCTATTGGCGAGTGGATCAAAAGCCGCTACCAGCAGCTCTCTGAGCGCAGCAGGGAAAGTTTTGATACGATTACAAAAACGTTTACCGACATTCAGCGTTACTTTTCTGAAAACGATCCGGAGTGGCAAACAGCGCATCAGTTGTATCAGCAAGCTCAACGCTTGTTGCAGGAGGCAAGTTTTGGTGGGCTTTCTGCTGTGGTGGGCATCGAGCTTGAGCTGACTCGTCTTGTAATGCGGGCAGCCGAGCAACGACAAGCCCAAGCTCAGGACAAGGTTGCCAAGTTTTGGCAGGTTCTGCAAGCGTATGCACGTTATCTCGAGCAGTACCCGTACAAAAGGGCATTTTCAGTAGACGACATAAGCTTTCGTGATTACTGTAGAGAGTTTATCGAGCGCGCTGCCACAGCAGTGGATACGATTTCTCTGGAGCGGCTTCAGGCAGCACAGGAGCTCATTGCCCAGCTTGCACCTCTTTCTGAAAAGATAGAAAAGGCACGACAAAGCCTTGAACTCCGCAAGAACCTCTATTTCACTGTTGAATTTACCAGTAAGCTCCTTGGTGTTTTTTTTGTAACGAGCATCGGAGCAGGAATTTTTTTTGTTCTCATAGTAAGCGCTTATGAGGTGTTTACAAAAACTCTGTCTGCATTCAGTTTTGAGGCATTTATACATTGCTGCAGGCATAGTTTGGTTGTGGGATTTTTTTCAGGGCTTTTGGGAGCAGCACTGTGGTTCAAACGCAGCTTCAGGAAGATGCTTGCGAAGCTGGGGGAGTAAGCGAAACAAGTACTGAGTACTGAGTGCTGAGTGCTGAGTAAAAAATACTGGGCACTAGGCACTCAGCACTGGGCACTCAGCACTAGGAACTCAGCACTAGGCACTCAGCACTGGGCACTCAGCACTTTTTACTTCTGTCTTCTGCCTCCTGACTTCTGTCTTCTTGTTTATATTACCGCTTCAAATTAATAAGCTCCGCCAACATGTCGTCGGTCGTGGTGATGATGCGCGAGTTCGCCTGAAAACCGCGCTGCTGGATGATCATGTTCACAAACTCGGTTGACAGGTCAACGTTTGACTGCTCAAGCGAGTTGGGCGCGATTTTCCCGAGTCCCGCGGTGCCGGGCGTGCCGGTAATGGGCTGACCTGATGCACGGGTCTCCGACCATAAGTTCCCTCCCTGCCTGCTCAAGCCCCACGGGTTGATAAAATTGGCAAGCGCCACGCGGGCAAGATAGAGCACCTGACCGTTTGAGTAAAGCCCAGAAATAACGCCGTCAGCGTCGGTTGCCACCTCCTGTAAGAACCCAGAGCCAAAACCGTCCTGCGTCTGGAAAATCGTGGATGAAGGCGAGGCATACTGGGTTGAAAGGTTTATGCCTGCATTCAAGCCGAAGTCTATATCAACCAATTGTTGAGGGGATGCACCGCCGCTGAAATTAAAACCTTCACCCGGACTGCCGTCTGCCTGTGTAGTAAGCCATTCTGTTTGCGACTGGCCGATAAGTGTACCATTTTGGTTGAACGTCAAAAGGCCTCTTGCCTGAATTTCTGATTTCCCTGACGCACTGTCCGCGGCCGGCACATAGGCAAACCACTCCCACTGGGTTGTCAAATCATCTTCTGAAAAATATGCTTTTCGGAAATAAAAAGTCAGCGTGTGTTGGTTTCCAAGCGAGTCGTACACCACAAGGGATGTGGAATAGTTGGCGGTATCATCAGGGTTATCTACATCAAAGCCGATTCCATAATTTACGGTTTCATCGTCTATACCTATGTCTTGTAAAAAAGTTGATTTAATTGGGGGGGGGCCGGGGGCGCGTACATCAGTGTTAAGCTGTATGCTTGATTTTTCTCCTAATTTTGTCGAGGCAATGGTAAAACGCTGTGTCACTTCATCATAAGTAACGGTAACTCTTCCGGATTCACCTGCATTTGTGAGAGCCTCATTAATTTTTGATTCAAGATCGGATGCAAGATTGTCCTCATCGCCAGCATTATATTTTTTTTCCTCAAGTTCAACTTTTATTTCAGCTCCGCCGTTTACTTTAATTTTAAAGGTATTGTTATCATCATTAATTGTAAATCGGCCGGCGATTCTTGTCCTTGATTGCGTATAGCCCGGTACAGTGTATCCGTTTGAAGTTTCTCCAAGATGTTCGGTATAATCAGTCATGTTGATGGTCGGAAGAAAATTTGCGCTTGTCCCCGGTGTTACCTGTATCCGCGATGTTCTACCGCCACGGCTGCTTGAGAGAATTTGTAGAACATTTCTGCTTACATCGTAACGAACATCAACCCTTGCAGTCTGCACATCTGCAGCAAGCGCAGCGTTTATTTTATCTTCAATTTCTTTTCTCAATTCCCATATAGAATAAACTCCGTTATCAAGAGTCACATTTACTGAATTGCCACCGTCAACGCTGACCGCGAATGAATTATTCAGATCAGTAATGTTGTATGCAACTTCTGATGCGTCAGTGTAGGTTTTGCCAGCAACCAATGAAGTATTTGCTGTTGTGGAAAGTCCAAGCACCTCGTTAACAAGTCCTGTGGAACTTATGGTTGCATTTACCGTGCTGAGGAAAGTAAATTGATTGCTTGAGGGGTTATAAGTAACCGTATAGGTTCCGGCAAGCGTGTTGTTGGCATGCAACGCATTCAACTCATCCTGCAATGCTGCCGCCACCTGCTGCCCGGTGTAAAATTCTCCCGCGCGCAGTGGACTTCCGGAATTTCCGGTGACAAGGTCAATTGTCACCTGTTCGCCGCGAGTATCCGTAATAATAAACGTATCATTTAATTCGTTAACGAAGATAAAATTACTCTGCGTCGCGGGTTTGGACTCCACGGTTGCCGGTGTTTCCAGAAAAAGCGATGAGTTCTGCAGATTAACGGCGATATTTATTTTACTGGTCGGATTCGGGGCAGAAGAGGTTGCATTAATTTTGATATCGGTTATTGCACCGCGAGGATCTATTGAGCTCGGATCAAGAATCCAGCCCTGCACCCGCAGGCCTGCCGGATTCACCAGATAGCCTTCTTCATCGAACTTGAAATGCCCGGCGCGCGTATAATACAGGCCGGTCTGCGGGCTGCGCACCATGAAAAAGCCCTTGCCGCCGATCGCCATGTCGGTTGCCTCATTGGTGCTTTCAAACGAACCCTGCGCGAACACCGCGTCAACCGCAGAAAGCGTCACCCCGCGGCCGACCTGCGAGGTGCCGGAGGCGCCGGTGATGTTCTGGGCAAGCAGTGTCTCGAACGTGCTCCTGGCTGATTTGAACCCGATCGTGTTCACATTGGCGATATTGTCGCCGATCACGCTCATTGATGCGCCCAGCGTGTTCAGACCGCTCACACCTGCATAGAGTGCGCTGGAAATACCCATATATGATCCTCCGTAAAAAGTTTTAAGTTTTGAGTACTGAGTGCTGAGTGCTGAGTGCTGAGTACTCAGCACTTTTTATAAAACAAACGGCGCTGCTATTAGGGCTGCTTTGCCGAGTGTTTTAATGGTTTTGGTAATGATATCACCTGTGTCTTGTTGTTGAGTTGTCTGCGTTGTGGTTTCCGGTGGTGCTGCGATAGAGATAATGTCACCGATCGCTACTTTCTGGCCATTGACCATGACATAGGTTACGCCGTTTTCAAACGTAAGACCATCAACCCTGCCCGACAGCATGGTCGTCGCACTGACGGGATTGCCTTCAGTATTTGTTGCAAGAACTTCAAATTTGTAAATCCCTTTGCCGACAGCATTGCCTTTGTTATCCCGCCCATCCCAGACAATGCTCTGATCGCCTTTTGACTGCTGACCAGCGTGGATGGTTCTGACAAGGGTGTTGTTCTGGTCGAAAACGTTGACGATAACCCGACTCGCCTCGCCGTTGAGCGTATAGTTCAGGTTTGGTGAGTTGCTTTCATCCCAATACACGGTATTGCCTGTTGCTTTTATTTCCTTTCCGATAAAACTGAGCGCCTGTGAGTTGTTGATTGACGCCATGTAGAGTTGCAGATATGTAAGGTTTTTGTTTACACCTTGCAGTTGTTCGACACTGCTCAGCTGCGCAAGCTGTGAGGTGAACTCTGTATTCTCAATGGGATTCAGCGGATCCTGATACTGAATCTGTGTGGTCAGTAATTTATAAAAGGTGTTTGCAATCTCGCTTGCCTTATCAGTGGCATTGCTCGATTGCGTAGTATTTGCGGTGCTGAGTGTGTTGACAACGGGTTCGATCATAAAATTTCCTTTGTGAAAGTGCTCAGTGCCTATTTTTTTCTCAGTACTCAGTAAAATACTGTGCTTTATTTACACAAACACATCAACCATATCTGCTCGTATGATGTTCTGATGCATCGGCAGAAGCTCATCTCCAGCTTGTGTTGGGGTTAATTCATTTACCGTGTTTGCAAGAGTGCTTTGTTTTCGATCCTTGTAAGCCTGATCTCGAAGCTGGGAAGCAAAGCGTTCAAAACTTTGGGCGTTTTCTCCTGCAACCATAACCGAAAGCTTATCAAGATGTATGTTGTGTGCTTCAAGACCAGTTCTGAGCTGTTCGATGTTTGCTTCAAGCATCTGTTTCACTTGTGATGATTCAGCAATGACAGTTGCCCGCAGTTCATTGTGCTTCAGCGCAAGCTCAACATGAAGTTTGCCAAGATCCGGCGGAAAAAGCTGCATGCTTATCCGCTGCCCACCATGCCGGGCTGCAGCGTTTAGTTTATCCAGAAGCTGCTGGATGACGTAGGCACTGTTCACCGGTGGTTTTGTAAAAACCGTATCTGGCTGTGCTGTGGTGTCAAGACGGGATTGCAGGGGATGCTGTTCCCCTGTTTGCACAAGGTGTTTGAAAACATTGGTTGTTTCAAAAAGGTTGCTACCTGTCGGAACACTGCCGACCGGCTGGGTATCTTTCCCTTGAGTAGTGTTTATATGGGTAAAAACATCAGGTTGCGGCATGCTGGTAAGTTTTTGCAAGAGACTGCTCTCGGTGATGGTCGGTGGAAGCGATTGCCCGGTGGAGTCTGCTCCTTGTGAAAAGCTCCGCAGATACTGTGCAAATACCTGAGATTTTTGGAGCAGAAGCGCACGTGCCAATGTTTTGTCTTCAGCACCGCTGCTTTCAGTAAACGATGCTAAGATTTTAGCGAGATTATCAGATTGCTGGTTCAGTAGATTTTCATCACCGTGCTCAGAGGATGAGGAAAATTGCGAAAAAATCCCGGTAAGAGATTTTGTGGTTTCACCCATGAGCATGTCCGGCTGCACCGAAGGCTGCGATAGGTTCATTGCAGTATCGGTCAGGGACTTGAGCGGTGTCTGTGGCATAAAGGCTGCTGTTTCTTGTGAGGAGAACAGCACGTTATCTGAACTACTCGGGGAAAGCAGTACTTGCTGGTTTGTTGGAAATGCAGATGGTTGATTATTCAGTGGCGCTTCAGAAAGTTTCTGCACAACGGTGCGCAGCATGGTGAGAAGCTCAAGAATATTCTGAGATGTGTTGAGTTGCTGGGTCTGCTGATTCTGTGGAAGCCCCATAGGCAGATTGTTCTGATTAATAAAAATATCCTTTGGTGAAATAACAGTTCCCTCTGCCTGCAGGGTTGGTGATGGTTGCTGGCTCTCTAAAGTAGGCTTTGCAATAGTGTTGAGCAGTTTTTGGAGCAGGGCTGTTAAATGCGCACCAGTGTCCGGCTGGACATTCATATCGGGATTTTTTTTAAACGCTATTTTTGTCTGGAAGTTATTTAGCTGGGCAAACTTGGACAGGAAAGCAATTTCTTGTTTGGTTAAAACGTTTTGAAAAAACTGGTTGAGCTCATCAGGAGACTGTAGTGGTGATGTGCTTTCCTGCAGCGCGCTGGCAAGCTTCTGCAAAATTGCCTCCAGCAGGGTAAGGTCTTGGATCGTTACTTTGTTTTCTTCCTGAGAAGGTTTAGGCTGCGATACTGGCTGGGGTGAAGAAGAATATGGAGTTTGAGATTGAACAGTTGGAACAGGTTCCTGCTTTGCACCGAGAATGTTTTTAAGAATATCCTCAAAGCCTTGCTCTGAGCCAGCAGCAGGGTTACCGCACCATGAGGAGGTTATTTTACTGCCCACCGGCTGCTGCGGCTGAAAGTGCACAAGTGATAGAAAAACGGTTTGCATTACATTCTTCCCTGAATGTAACCTTTTTCTTTGCGATTATCTTATCAGCAAGGCTTATGCCATCTGGCGGCTTGGTTTATTACTGATGCTAAAACAAGCAGTTAAAATTTATAGGTAAGGAAATTAAAACGGCAAATAACGCCATGCGGTAGGAATTTTTTTTCCTCTTGTTTGCTTTGCCCCATATCCTCACTTCTCACTTTTAATCCCCTATCCCGAATGTCGCACCATTATCGGGTCCCCATGAGCCTGCGGGATAAAACTGTAAAGCCTGTTGCCGATTGATGCACTGTTCGCATTCTTCAATAAGGGGGGTGAGAAATGCCCAGCACAGTTCTTCACTGTCCTGCCGAAGGGCAAGCATTTGATCGCCGCTGAGGCAGTCAAGCAGTACTTTTTCATAGGCATCAAACATTTGTTCACGGTCGCTATCATAAGTGAACTGTAAAGGGATAGTGCGCAGGCACAAGGCAGTTCCGGGTGACTTTGCCTGAAATTGCATGGCAATTTTTTCATCAGGCTGAATGTCAAACACAAGACGGTTTGCAATGCTGCCTTGGTTGATTATGTTTCTGAAAATTGAGTGCGGTACGTCTTTGAACTGCACGGTGATTCTGCTCAAGCGCTTTTGAAGTCGTTTGCCAGACATAAGATAAAAAGGAACACCCTGCCAGCGCCAATTCTCAACAGAGACTTCCATCAAAGCATAGGTTGGGGTCAGAGAGCTTGGGCTCACCCCGGGTTCTTCTCGGTACCCGCGCACTGGTTCGCCGTCAATACTGCCTGCTGTGTACTGACCAAGGATAATTGAGTTTCGGATGGTATCGGAAGAAAACGGTCGCAACGAGCTGAATACCTTTGCTTTTTCATCACGTACCATGTCAGCCTGAAAGCGTGCCGGCGGCTCCATTGCGATAAGTGAGAGCAGTTGAAGCATATGGTTTTGAAACATATCGCGCAGAACACCAGCCTGTTCATAGTAACCGGCACGATGCTCGATGCCGACTGTTTCTGCAACGCAAATGTTGACCCGCTCGATATATTGCCGGTTCCAGACAGGCTCAAGGATTGAGTTGGCAAACCTGAAGACCAAAATGTTCTGTACGGTTTCTTTGGCAAGATAGTGATCAATGCGAAAAATTTGGTGCTCGTGAAAATACCTGCGGAGAACAGTATTCAGGCTGCGGGCACTTGCAAGGTCTGAACCGAACGGTTTTTCGATGACAATCCTTGACCAGATGCGGGCGGGCTCATCTTCTTGTGCAAAGCCGGTTTCACCGAGCATTTCGATAATGGTCGGGAAAAGCTGCGGCGGCACGGCAAGATATAACAGACGGCTTCCGTTACCACCGTGGCGGTTATCCAGCGCAGCCGCATTCTGCCGCACTCCTTCGTAGCAGGCAGGATCGTCATAGGCAATCGGAAGATAGTAGAGCCGCTCGGTAAAGGGGCGCCAGCGTACTAAATCGCATTCTCCTTTTGTGCAGATCGCATCGTGCATTTTTTGCCGGAAGGATTCGGTGGTCAGTTCGGTTCTGGCACATCCGAGCACATAAAAAGATTCAGGAAGCAGGTCGGCGCAGAAAAGCTTGTAGAGGGCGGGCATGATTTTGCGGAAGGTTAAATCCCCTGAAGCACCAAATATGATAATCCCGCAGGGTTCAGTTGGTCGTTGGCACTGGCATGGGTTGTTCTGCATGGCTCCTTAACCTATTATGTTTTAATGACAATCTGTGCTCCTGCCTGAAATAATAGTATCACGTCTGGTGAGGAACTGCCAATAACATACTAAAAGTGAGAAGTGAGAAGTGAGAAGTACTGAGTACTTACTCAAGTTGATTGACTTTTTTGAGGGTGAGAACGAGAAAACATAAAAGGAGATAGGCAATCGCGTCGATAGAATATTTTGCAAAAAAAACAATCGACAGGAGATTGCCTATCCATGTTTAAGATCGTTCGTTTTCCCT
>Ga0272448_1009227_pt1 | contig 10113 bp, 3 predicted proteins | sample YNPCB0191_FD_202220 | JGI IMG/M metagenome (GOLD analysis project Ga0272448, IMG submission 202220) | Hot spring sediment microbial communities from Yellowstone National Park, WY, United States - YNP-CB-019-1 | ecosystem: Environmental > Aquatic > Thermal springs > Hot (42-90C) > Sediment... | reverse complement strand
GGCACGATCTGCTTCGGAATGGAGGGGCTGCTCCATCGGAACCTGGCAGCCCAGCCGCCGCCGTTCTGGTACACCTCGTACAGGAAGTAGATCTTCTGGCCGGCCGTGGCCTGGATCGGGGTGGCGGGCTTCTCCGTCTCTCCCTGGTCAACCCAGTTATCCACGGCGGGGGTGCCTGGATTGGCCGGATCGATCGGGCTGTTGCTCAGCCAGAGGCGCTGGCCGTCGTCCGAAGCTACGTAGAAGGTGATGGGCTCGGAGACGGGCGGGAGCACGTAGCCGCTCCAGCGCACCGCCCAATGCTCCGCCGGAAAGTTCGGCGCAGGGCTGGCGGGGGCGGAGCCGCCCAGGTTGATGGTTGCATCCACCCGGGTGAGCTGAAGGTTTGCCGGCAGGAACGTTTCGGTATCGCGGTCCGGCGACGCCCCTGTGCCGGCAATGTCGTAATACTCACCCTTGGCGCCGTCGCCCCAGGCCGTGAGGCCAGGCGTGTCCGCGGTGGCGACGTTGGAGATGGCTCCCAGCTTCAGTCCAGTGTCGATCGGCTTCACCGCGAAGTAGTAGCGCTGCAGGACCGCAAGGCCAGGGACGGTTACGGTCTCTTTGGAGCCAGCCTTGGCGGTGGGGGCCACGAACAGGGTATTGGCGGAGTTCCAGTTGGCCTCGGTGATCGGCGCGCGACCCCATCGGACGTCGTACGCGAAGAGGTCGCCGGTGGGTGCGGTCCACGTCAGGGTGGCGCTGATGGGGCCAGCCGCCGATGCGGTGAGATCGGTGATGGCCGGAGGCGTCTGGACGTTCGGGTTAGTGGCCACGTTGATGGTCTGGTTAGGCGCAGTGCCTATGGTAACCGGGGCAAGCGGCAGCGCCAGCCCGCGGTAGCTCACGGCCACGCCGTACGTGCCTGGGGCAGCCAGGGCGGTGAAGGCCCCTTTGGCGTCCGTTGTGACGGAAGAGACGTTGCCTTTGGCGTCCGTGAACAGGAGCTTCGTGTTGGCAAGCGGTCCAGTGGGCGTTGAGGCTGTGCCGCTAACCGGCACGAGCGTCGTCTCGCCAGAAGGGAAGTAGGATGCGACCGCCTCGATCTGAGCGAGATCGGTGTCGTCGAGGTCAGCCGCCCCTATGCTCCTGTCGTACAGGTATACCAGCCCCGCGCCGGTCCGGCCTACTATGCCGTACGTCTTGACCCATGGCATGATGACGTCGGGACGGCCCTGCAGGCTGCCCAACGGGATGTCGATATCGGTGGCAGTGGACGGGCGGACGCTGTTCCAGGGCTTGGTGAGCCCCCATTTCTGCCCCTCGTCGTTGAAGACCACGGGGAGGTTCAGGTCCGTGTTGCCGTTCCAGCGGCACGGGTAGAAGCCGAGCGCTGCAGCGGCGCGAGTGTCGCCGCCCGCGGTGAGCGTGCCGTCCGACAGGGCGATGTAGTACGCCGGCCAGTCGCCGAGGGTAACGACCTTACCTCCGTTCTGCAGGTAGTGGTTGAATGTGCAGTCCGGATTCGGGTCGGTGCCGTTCACGGGGTCCATCACCGTGTCGGGGAACACGTTGTTGGCCATCACAACAACGCTTGTGGCTCTGTCCGCGATGTGCTTCTTCATGAAGTCGGCCAAGCCAGCGGCGTCGACGGTTGTGTAGCCTTTGCTGTTCAGATAGTCGGTGATGGCGTCCGCGGCCCCCTGGTTCATCCAGCTCAAAGCGTAGTTGGGGTCTCGGAAAACCACCTTGTCTATGGCGGCGTTTGCGGCGGCGCAGGCAAGCAGCGCGGCCACAGCGGTGAGGAGCGCAAACAGAGTGCGCACTCGCATGGGGTCCCTCCCTCTCAACGGAGTTCCTAAGTGTTGAAGCTGCGTTTCTCCTGGACCCAAATGGAGAATGCCTTCCGCACTGGGCCCAGCACGAGGCTGCTGATGCTGATAGATCTTCCGTGGCTGGCGCAAGCGCCCTGGGCGCACCGCGGCCCTAGCATTGCTGCGCCGGATCACCTCCATTACGGGTACGGGGTGGCGTCATCAGAGCGCGCCGCGCCCCAACGCCAACCTGCCGCCCCAACACACCTAGGCGCTTGCCATGGTGGCCAGCGCCTACGGTATCCGCTACCTACCGTCAACCGAGGTCGGCCTCGGCCGAGGTCCATGTCCACGCTTGTGTATCACGGACTAGAGGCCGGCCTTCCTCTCTTGCGCACACGATAGCACAAGCCGAAGCCGCGGTCAATAGGTTGGGAGGGGCTTTCGTAAGTCACTGGCACAAGCCCCTCCCAACGGGCATCTGGGCTAGAGCTGGCGCAGCCCCACGGCGGCCTGGAGGACCATCGTCACCTCGTTGATGGTGATCTTGCCATCGCCGTTGAGGTCTCCCGCCGCAAGCTGCTGCTGGTTCGCGGTTTTTATGCCCACCGCAATCTGCAGGGCCAGCACCGCATCGTTGACCAGCACCTTGCCATCTCCGGAGAGGTCGCCCTTGACTATGGGCGGCGCTGCGGAGATCGGGCGGATCTTGAAGTCGTCGAACCTCGCGTCGGCCATATCCCCACGGGAGGCCCAACCCATGCCCACCAGGACGGTATCTGGCAGGTCATTGATGGTTACGTTGGCCCCATCGGCAACCAGGGAGGCGGTGGTGCCGTTCTCCGAGAAGTACGCCGTGACCGTCTTGCCAACGCGGCGGATGTTGAGCCAGGTTGGCGCCACGGTGCCGGGCTGATCCAACCCGACGGTGCCACCCTGAGTGGTAGCGCCCTTGGTGGGTCGCCACTGGAAGCGGCAGCCATACTGCTGGTTATCCGTGGGCGATTGGTAGACCAGGGCGTTCACGGAGTCCGGATCGGTGTTGGCGCGGATCATCAAGGCTGCCTTCGAGAGGGTCGCCGCGTACGGCACGAAGGTAACCTTCACGCTGGCACTGAAGTCGCCGCTCACCCTCTGATAGACGAAGTGGAAGTTGTCGGCGGCGTCGTAGATGTTCGCGCCCGCGGCCGAGACGACCAACTCTCCGCTGGCCACCTTGGCGCTGCTTCCACCGGCATCCCCAATCTCGATGCTTGTCCACTTGCTGGCCAGCGAGGAGCCGCTGAAGTCATCGTCGTACTGCGTGGTATCTCCGACAACAAGGGGCACCAGCGTTGGGTTGAAGGTGACCTCCGCCACGCTGCCGGGCTTGACGCTAACGGTTTGCGTGAGGGGCGTGGCGTTGGCGACCGCGGGAGTGGGCTGCAGAGCAACCACGTAGTCGCCGGCGGGCACCTCGCCGAAGATGGCGTAGCCCGCCTCGCGCACCACGGCGCTGCCCTTCGGATCGCCGGTGGGGGTGCTGAGGGTAACCGTGGCGTTGAGGGCGGGCATGTTGGACCCAGCCTCTTTCGCGGAGACCAGGATGGCGCCAACCAGCGGGCTGGCGAAGTGAAGGAGCGGCGCCGCTCTGTTCATTCCGCCCGTATCGTTGCCGTGCTGGCCCTTCACCACCAGCGTGTTGGTGCCGCCGAAGTTCACCCAGTCCATGGGGATGAAGTAGCGGCGGGCGCCGGTGGTGTTCCACTTGTTGTTTCCGATGAAGTGGCCGTTGAAGAAGCTCCAGTCGCTGTCTTCAACGCTGTACCGATCGAGGATGAGGCCGCGCTTATAGCTGCCCCACTCGGCGGGTATGGTGAAGGTGGTGTGATACCAGAAGTATGCGCCGTTCAGGTCGCGCACCTCGGCGTCTGAGGGGATGTCGTTGTCCTGCCACTGGCTGTCCAGCTTGTAGCCTGGGTCGGCGGGGGTGAAATCGAAGATGGAGCCCGCGCGGAGTATCTTCCACTGGAGGCCGTCTGCGGTTCCGAGGCTCATCTCGGGCAGCGGCTTGCCCGTGAAGTCAACCGTGGCGCCGGCCGCATCCACGGTTACGGTTTGTGGGGCCGATGCAAGCGCCTCCGGGACCACGGTGTACGTGCCGGGCACCGTATACAGCACGTAGTGGCCGTTGGCGTCCGTGGTGGTGGACATGGTGCCGGCCGGGCCGCCGGACACGAGGATCACGGCGTTGGCTACCGGCTTGCCTGCGTCGTCCTTCACAGTGCCGCTGATCTTGGAGAGCGCGGCGGGACCCCCTGCCGGCATGTACTCGGCGACGGCGAGCATGTTGGCCATATCGTCGTCGGTCACCTGGGACAGGCCGTGATCGATGATGCGCACGAAGCCGCCGAAGTTGTCTCCGGGCACGAAGCGCTTGACCCAGCCGGAGGCCTGGCCCTGAGTGGCGGAGGCCAGCACCTCGTCCACCGCAGCCGCGGAGGCAGGTCGAACGCTGCTCCACGTGGTGCTAAGGCCCCATCGCTTGCCGGCGTCGGTAAGCTGAGCCGTGTTGTTCAGGTCCCACGTGCCACCGGCGGCGTTGAAGCCGAGGATGGTGGTGGAGCCGCCATCGGCCCAGGTGGTGGAGGTACCGGCGGCGTTCTGGTAGTAGAACGGGATGTCGCCCGCCCAAACGATGCGGCCGCCGGCGTTCAGGTATTGACGCAGCGTTGTGTTGGGAGACGGGCCGCCGCCCTCAACCGCCTCACATACCGTGTCGGGGCCAGTGTCTTTGGCGAAGACGATGACGCTTCTCTTGCCATCCTGAATGCGAGCTCTCATGAAGGTGGCCAGATCAGCCGCATTCAGCTCTTTGTACCCCTTCCCCACAAAGAAGTCGCGTATGGTGGCGGCTGCCGTCGGATCGATCCAGCCGCCGGGCTGTAGGTACGCATCGTCGTAGTAGACTGCCTTCTCCACTGCGGCCTGAGCGAACGCTGGTGCGGCCGCCGCGATGAACAGAACGGCGAGCCCAAGCAATAGATGGGCCCTCTGTTTCATACACATACCTTTGGTTTCCTTTCTGCCTCGTCACGCTCGTCGGGCTACGTGATCCCTTCCAGGCAGGCATTGGTGAGCACGCCCGCGCGAGTGGTAGCTTGCCCGTTGTCTTGCCGGCACAACTGCGGGCAGGTCCCCCAGCTCACCCTACAAAGGGCCCAACGGCGGGCGTGATAGTGCAACCTCTCACTTGCTACCCCGGGGCGATTCTACGCCCTGGCGACGAACAAGTCAACGGCGAGCGGGCGCGCTCGGAGGCTCCTGCTGACATCGGCTCTGCACGTGCCCGTTTGGACAAGCCGTTGCCGGCATTGGAGCCCTGGTGCCCTCGTTGATCCGGCAGCGTGCTTTGCGCCACAAACGGGCTATGCGCCAGAAGCGAGGCAAGGCGGGCCCCAGTGAGGCCGGGCCCGACTCCAGCGCGGCATCGGGCCCGGCTGCGCTCAACACATCGCAGCGAAAGGCGATCTGGGCGCCCGCGAGTCGCTCTACAGGGTGCGCAGACCCACGGCGGCCTGCAGCACCAGCGTCACCTCGTTGATGGTGATCTTGCCATCGCCGTTTAGGTCTCCCGCCGCAAGCTGGTCGGCGGTTGGCGTCTTCAGCCCAACCGCGAACTGGAGGGCCAGCACGGCGTCGTTCACGAGCACCTTGCCGTCGCCGCTCAGGTCGCCCTTCACAACCGGTGGCACCCATTGGCTCACCGGCATCGCATCCCCGGCGGTGATGGCGGTTACCAGGGTGAAGTAGCCAAAACCATCTTCAGTGGTGTGCTGGCGGAACTGGACCTTGATGGGAGTGCCTTTGGGTGGCTCGGCGGCGTTGTAGAACTGCGAGACATCCACGTCCTGCTTCACGAACCTGGCGGTGCTGCCAACCCCCGGTTTGTCGTTGGTGATGGGCGCGCTGAGCAGGACGTCGGACGCGGAGGGGTTCACGGGGTCCGCTTCCGGCTTGAGGATGCTCACGGTGGCCGCGACGTTGGCGTTTTGGGACAGGGCGTAGAAGGAGAGCGTGGGAGCGTTGGGGATGAAAGGCTCCGAAGTCAGGACCGCCTCCGAGTCGGTGTTGCCTGGCACGTTGGAGCGGAGGTTCATGGCCCATCCACCCGATGCGGCGGGAAACGGGATGGTATCCGCGTTCTGCGCCAAGAAGTAGAGGCCCCTCTTAACTATCCACGTGATGCCGCCGTTCACGGAGTCGGTGCGCCAGCCGGTCAGCATGTCGTTGGCGAAGTTGGGGTTCCGGATGCCGAGCCAGGTCTCGGATGGGGGGTCCTGAACCAGCTGTTTGAAGTCGCCCGCCGAGACGTCAGTGATGAAGGTGGCGTAACCCGCGCCGGCGGCGGCTGTGTGCTGGCGGAACTGCACCTTGATGGGCGTGCCCTTCGTGGGATCGGTGGCGTTGTAGAACTGGCTGATGTCCACGTCCTGCGGCTGGAAGCTGGCGGTGGCGCCGGTGCCGGGGCTGTCGTTGTTGACCGGCACCTCCAGCAGGATGTCCGCTTGTGCGGTGTTCACCGGATCGGCCTCCGGCTTCAGTATCCGCAGGGTGGCCGCCACGCTTTCGTGCTCGGAGAGGGCTTTGAAGGTGAGCGTGGGGGCGTTGGGGATGAACGGGTCCGATGTGAGGATCCCGATCGAGGTAACCGGGGCAGGTGCGCTGCTCCTCACAGCGACGGCCCATTTACTGTCTGGGTACGGGATGGCGTCCGAACCTGCGAGCCCGGATACCACCATGCCCTCATGGACAACCCAAACGATTCCGCCCTGGATGGCGTCCATCCGCCAGCCCGTAAGGTCGCCGGTTGCGAAGTTGCCGTTGCGGATGCCAAGGTTGTACGAGGTGTCCGCACCTGCAGGCAGCGCGAGGAGCATGAGCAGGGCCGCCATCGCAAGCAGGCGCGTGAAGGGCGCTCCTTTCATCGCACGAAACCCTCCCTCTAGCTGGATCAAGGCAGCGCGTACGCGTCGCCATTGCTCCTGGATTCGAGCAGGCGGGAAAGCAGTCCTGCCGCCGCGCTTGGGAAAGCGCTTTCAGTGTTGTGAGACCAGCTTACAGCGCGGCACCAACGCTTTAGGGGCCCGGCAACTGGTGGAAGCCGGGCCCCGAGGTTGTGAGAAGGGGGCGCAGGTTGCGGCCCGCGCCCTGTTGGCTACCTAGAGGGTGCGCAGACCCACGGCGGCCTGGAGGATCAGCGTAGCCTCGTTGATCCCAACCTTGCCGTCGCCGTTCAGGTCGCACGCGGCCAGCTGGTCAGCAGTCGGAGTCTTCAGCCCAACCGCGAACTGGAGGGCCAGCACCGCGTCGTTGACGAGCACCTTGCCGTCGCCGCTCGCGTCGCCCTTCACCACGGTGACAGGCGGAGCGCCCGCGGGCGCCAGGCCGGGGCCGTTGATCTCGCCGCTGACTTCTGCCAGCCGCTTGCCGTCGGCCAACTCGTCGTCGGTGAAGACGCCGTTCTCAGGTCCCCTGTCTACCAGGCGCATGAAGGCGCCGGGGCCGTTCTTGTCCGGGTAGAACTTGATCCAGCCGGCCGCGCCGCCGGTGGACATCATCAGGGGCACGTCGATGTCATTGACGTTGGCGGGGCGCTGGCTGTGCCAGGTGGACTTGAGGCCCAGCGCGTTGGCGTACGGGGTGAGGGTAACGAGGTCGCCCACATCCCAGCCTCCGCCGGCTGCGTTGAAGCCAAGAAGGGCGGTGGCGCCGTTGTTGCCCGCATTGAAGCGGCCGCCGCCGGTCTGCCCGATGTTGTAGAACGGTATGTCGCCGTACTGAAGCACGCGGCCGCCAGCGGCCAGGTAGTCACTGAGGATGCTCTTGCTGGCCACGGCGCCGGAGGTGATGTCAACCACGGTGTCCGGAACGATGTCCTGCGAGAGGACGACAACGCTGGGCACCTTGCTGGTGATGTGCGACTGCATGAAGCCAGCGAGGCCAACCGCGTCGACCTCGGTGTAGCCCTGGCTCACGAAGTAGTCACGGGCCTGCTGAGCCTCTGCGTCGTTGATCCAGCTGGTATCGTAGCCGGGATCGTAGTAGACGGCCTTGTCCACAACCTTAGGCAGGATGGGGAAGGCCGCGTAGGTGACCGCCAGGTCCTGGCCACTCAGCAGCTTGCCACCCACCACGTTCTCCGCGATGGACGCGGGCGTGCTCTGGCCCACGAGACGGCCGGTGGCTGTGAGGGTGTAAGTGCCAGGCAGCAGGTCAAGGAACCGGAAGGTGCCAGCACCCGTCGGGGTGGTAGTGAGTTTGGTTGCACCGTCCGCGGAGGTTAGGCTGAGGGTGACGCCGGCGGGAAGGGCGCCGGCCACGTCCTTGAGGGTGACCGTGCCGGCGATCTGGCCAGCCATGGCGGAGCCCACGTGCAGCTTGGGGGTGCCATACTGAGCCGTAACGCCCGCGGCGCCGCCGCCGTTCCACGCCTTGATGGCGATGACGTTGTCGCCGTCCCAATTCACCCAAGAGGGATCAACGGCGTACTTGCGCTGGGTGCCTGCCATCTGCTCCATGGACCCAAGCAGGTGGCCGTTGAAGAAGGTCCAGTCGCTGTCGTCGATGTTGTAGTTGTACAGGATGAGGTAGCGGTCCCTCATCGCCTTCATCGCGGCGGGAAGCTGGAACTTGGCGCGATACCAAAAGTAGGTGTTGGTGCCCACCGGCGTGGGAGCAACCGCACCCTGCGTTACGTCGCCTGGGACGGTAACGGTCTGCCAGGAGGAATCGTTGAAGGCCGGGTTCGCCGCGGCGAAATCCGTGGCGTCTGTGGCGATCATGGTGGGATCGTTGTTATCGGCGTAGTCGTACAGCTTCCACGTGATGCCATCGGAAGAGCCAAGGCTCATGGAGGGCAACGTGGTTGCGATGACATCCACGTTAACGTCGGAGGTGGTTACGGTAACCTTGGTTCCGCCCGGGGTTACCTCAAGCTCCTCGCCCTGAGGGCTGAGGGTGTAGTCGCCGGGGACCACGCCGATGCTGAACGTGCCATCGTCGGCGGCCTGAACCATGTGGCTGACGCCGTTGACGTCCGTTACCTTAACGCGGGTGCCGGGCACGGGCTTGCCGGAGCTATCCTTGACGATGCCGTTGATGCCATATAGCTTCACTTCGCCCTGGGGGAAGTAGTTGGCGACAGAAAGGATCTGGGCAAGGTCCCTGTCGTCGAACGGCTCGGTGACGACCGGATTGCCGCCATTGGCCATATCGTTGCCCGGCAGATCATACAGATAGATGAAGCCGGCGCCTGGGCGTCCGAAGCAGAAGTTCTTCACCCAAGGCATGGCAGCGTTGGTCTTGCCGGTGGGGTTGCCGAGCACGATATCGATGTCGCTAACGAGGGCAGCGCGCTTGCTCTGCCAGGGCTTGCTCAGGCCCCACTTCTTGCCCTCGTCCGTGAAGGTGACGGGCACGTTCAAGTCCGTCACGCCGCTGTTCCATCGGCACACGTAGAAGCCGAACGCCCTTGCGGAGCCGGTATCGCCCCAGGTGGGCCTGGTGCCATCCGGCAGGCCGATGTAGTAGGCGGGCCAGTCGCTCATGTAAATGACCTTGCCACCGTTGGAAAGGTACTGCATGAACGTGTTAACTGGGTTGGGGTCGTAGTTGGGCCCGACGGGGTCCATAACGGTGTCGGGCGCAACGTCGTTGGCCATCACTATGACGCTGGTTGCGCGGTCCTTGATGTGCTTCAGGCAGAAGTCGCGCAGGCCGGCGGCATCCACCACCGTGAAGCCATGATCCGCCAGGTAGCTGGTGATCTGATCCGCAATCGTCTCGTTCTGCCAGCTCAGCGCATAGTTGGCGTCGCGGTACACCACCTTGTCGATCGCGGCGTTGGCGGCCACGCAGCCGGCAAGCGCCGCGACAACGAAGGTGAGGAGCAATGCAGTTGCCCTGAACGATCTCATAACGGTCCTTTCTGTGGTCGCCTCGGTTCGTTCACCCGAGGGCCACCGTGCTTGGGTGAGAGCATGTTGGTCCGCAACCGGACCGTAGGCAGACGTGGAGGTGGGGGCCTCGCGGACGCGGCCGTCACAGAAGGCCCCGCACCTCAAGGAACACGCAGGGGGAGCGCCGCGACCGCGGAGCGAGGGAGCAGTGCGCAACTACGCCCACGCCCCGCTGGCCGCGACGCTTCCGGTTAGCTACAGGGTCCTGAGACCCACGGCGGCCTGGAGGATCAGCGTAGCCTCGTTGATCCCAACCTTGCCGTCGCCGTTCAGGTCGCACGCGGCCAGCTGAGCTGCCGTCGGGGTCTTCAGCCCAACCG
>Ga0272448_1009224_pt1 | contig 10114 bp, 7 predicted proteins | sample YNPCB0191_FD_202220 | JGI IMG/M metagenome (GOLD analysis project Ga0272448, IMG submission 202220) | Hot spring sediment microbial communities from Yellowstone National Park, WY, United States - YNP-CB-019-1 | ecosystem: Environmental > Aquatic > Thermal springs > Hot (42-90C) > Sediment... | reverse complement strand
GCATTCCCTCTGGGAGCCTGGCCGCAGGCGAAAGCGGGCCTTTGTGAGCGGCGTGCCGCGGGGCCAGGTTGTGTCTGCAGAGCTGCGTGGCCTGGGGCTGTCGACTCAGCACGGCGCCAGGCTCGCAGCCAATGAGGCCCCCAAGGGGCAGGTTGCCGTTCTTCGCGGAGCAGGGAGCACCGCGGCGCCTGCCCTCTGCCGCCTGGCATGAGGTCAGGATCCGAGGGATGGGCGCTTGATCGGTAGGGCCTCTGGGGGCTGAGGACTGCGTGAGCACAATGCTTGAGGGGTGCGCATGCCCAAGTTGTTCGAGTGTGCGCTGAATTTCAGTGAGGGCCGCCGCCCTGAGGTGATCGAGGCGCTGGTGGGGGCGGCCCGCGGCGCCGGAGCGCAGGTGCTCGATGTGGCGCCCAACCCGGACCACCATCGCACCGTACTGAGCTTGGTGGGCACGGCCGAGGTGGTGGAAGAAGCGGTGCGCGCCGTCACGGCCGAGGCGCTCCAGCGCATCGATATGAACGCCCACCGGGGTGCGCACCCGCGCATGGGAGCGGTCGACGTGGTGCCTGTCGTGCCCCTGAGCGAGGCGACGATGGACGATGCCGTGGCCCTGGCCCGGCGCATCGGCGCGCGCCTGGCCCGCGAGTTCGAGCTGCCGGTCTTTCTCTATGAAGAGGCGGCCAGCCGGCCCGAGCGGCGCAACCTGGCCGAGGTGCGGCGGGGCGAGTTCGAGGGCCTGGCAGAGCGCCTGGCTCAACCCGGCTGGCAGCCCGACTTTGGCCCGGCGCGGCCCCACCCCACCGGCGGAGCGGTGGCGGTGGGTGCGCGTACCTTCCTGGTGGCCTTCAACGTCAACCTGGGCACTGCCGATGTACAGGTGGCCCGGCAGGTGGCCCGCGCGGTACGGGCAAAAAGCGGCGGCCTGGCCTCGGTGAAGGCCATCGGCCTGGAGTTGGCCGGGCGGCACCAGGTGCAGGTGTCGATGAACATCGTCGACCCCTTCGCCACCCCACTCTACCGCGCCTTTGAGCTGGTGCGCATCGAGGCCGCGCGCTACGGCGTGCCTATCGTGGGCAGCGAAATCGTGGGGCTCATTCCCATGGCAGCGCTCGCGGAAGTGGCCCGCTACTACCTGCGGCTGGAGGGCTTTGGCGACTCGCAGGTGCTCGAGAGCCGGCTGTGGGGAGCGTGATGGGGCGCGCGCTTTGGTCTTGCAGTTGCAACCGACGGGTGTACAATGGGGGAACGGCAAGCGTGTCAGAGAAGGAGGAGCAGTCGTCATGCGCGGAAAAAAGAGATCCGCGCTGCGGTGGATAGTAGTGCTGGCAGTGGGCTTGGCGGGCGCCCTGTTGCTTGCCTGCGTCATCCCCATCCTCTCTCCTGCTACGCCGACCCCCCTTCCCACCCCTACGATCCCCCCCACACTGGCCCTGCCCACCCCGGCGCAGCCGGCCGCACCGGCCGTGGGCACGCCGGGGGCGGAGGTCACGATCAGTGAGCAGGAGGCCAACCGCTGGCTGCAGGGCATGCAGACGCACCTGGGCGAGGGCATCGACCTGAGCGACACAAGCGTCAAGATCCACAGCACGGGCATCACCGTGACGGGCAAGGCACAGGTGGCCCAGTTGCAGGGTGCGCTGATCCCGGTGGAGATTGTGCTGCAGCCCGTGGTGCGCGACCGGCGCTTGAGCCTGGAGGTGCTCGACGTGCGGCTCGGCGGGGCCTACTCGTCGTTCAGTGGCTTGGTCAAGCCGCTCATCAGCACGGGCATCGCCCAGGGCGTTGACGCCAATGCCCTGCTGGCGCAGCGTGGCCTGCGCGTTGCGGCGGTGGAGCTGCAAGAGGGGTACATGGTCGTCAACACCACGCCTGCCAAGCCAGGGGAGTGAGCGGCGCTCTGGGTCTTCAGTGCGCGTGAGGGCAAAGCGCCCACTACGAAGCCGGCATATGTGGGGCAGGGCCTGGAGCCCGCTCGCCCTCACCACGGCGCCTCGGAGGTGGACGTGGCTGCCGGGCCCTGCCTCGGGCGTGCCTACTCTGGGCGGGGGCCGCTGGCTCCCCTGGTGAAGCGGTACCCCAGGCCGCGCTCGGTGAGGATGTAACGCGGGTTGGCGGGGTCGGGCTCGATCTTCTGGCGCAGGCGCCAGATAAAGAGCTTGGTGTAGTCGGTCTCGTCGACGTACTCGGAGCCCCAAACCTGCTCGAGCAGTTGCTGATGGCTCACCACCCGCCCCACGTTCTCGGCGAGCACCAGCAGCAGGCGCAGCTCGGTGGGGGTGAGGTCCACCAGTTCCCCATTGCGCCGCACTTCCCAACGATCTGCATCGATGGTGAGGTACTCGTCGCAGTAGAGCAGGCGCCCGCGGACGGGGGTGGGGAGTTGCGTGCGTCGCAATACGGCCTCGAGGCGTGCTTCCAGCTCCTTGAGGCTGAAGGGCTTGGCAATATAGTCATCGGCACCCATCCTCAGCCCCATGACGCGATCGCTCTCCTGGTCGCGGGCCGTGAGCATGATGATGGGGACATCCGACATCTCGCGGATGCGCTTGCAGACCTCCCAGCCGTCGAGCTTGGGCATCATGATATCCAGAAGGACGATGTCGGGGCGCTCGTTGTAGAGCGTCTGCAAGCCTTCCAGCCCGTTGGCAGCCGTGAGCACCTGGTACCCCACCTTGGAAAGATACAGGTTGAGGGCGTTGACCAGTGTCTGGTCATCGTCGATGATCAGCAGCTTGGTGCCATCTGGCATGCGCATCTACCTCCTATCACGCGAAGCACGGCGCGTTGCGCCGGCGCTGACCCCCGGTGCCCTGGCCTGCGCGAGAGCTCTCTTTCGACTGCTTACTCCCATGGCAGGCGAACGGTGAACGTGGTGCCCACGCCCAACTCGCTCTCCACGCCGATCGTCCCGCCGTGGGCCTCCACAGCCTGTTTGACCAACACCAGCCCCAGCCCTGTGCCCTCGATGCCCGCCTCGGTGGCCATCGGCGCGCGGTAGAACTTTTGGAAGAGGTGCGGCATGGCATCGCTGGGAATGCCGATGCCATGGTCGATCACCCGGAGCACCAGCCACTCGGGCTCGGCCCTCAGGCGGATGAGGACCTCCCCGCCCTGCCGGCTGAACTTGATGGCATTGCTCGCCAGGTTCTTCACGATCATGGTGAGCATCTCACGGTCTGCCTTCAGGCTCGGCAGGTCCGCAGGTGCGTCCACTTGGATGGTCACCTCATGGTTGCGGCGCTGCACCTCGAGCGTCGCCAGTGTATCGGTCAGCAGGTCGCCCAGGTCGATGGGGACCTTGCGCACCTCAAAGCGGCCAGCCTCCAACCGCGAGAGGTTCAGGAGGTCGCTGATCAACTGCGACAGGCGATCCGCCTCGAGATCGATGACCTCCAGGAATTGGTCGCGCAACTCGCGGTCATCTCCTTCGACATTGTGCAGCAGGAGCTCGGCATAGGCCTTGATGGAGGCCAGCGGCGTGCGCAGCTCGTGCGAGACGTTGGCCACGATGTCGGACTTGAGCCGGTCCACTTCCTTCAGGCGCGTGATGTCGGCCAGGCTCAGCAGGTAGCCGAAGGGGGCGCCATCGCCGTCGCGCAGGGCCACAGCCCCCTGCAGGATGTCGCGCATGCCGTTCGCCGTGGGCACCACCGTCTCTTGCGGCGACACCCGTAGCCCATTGGCCATGACCTGGCCGAGTGGGCTTTCGGGCGCCGCGATATGGGGGCCGAGCACGTCAGGCAGGTATTTGCCCAGGACTTCATCGGCCTTGTAGCCCGTGATGGCCTCAGCGCCGGCATTGAAGGTCACCACGCGGAGGGCGATATCGGTGACCACGATGCCGCTAAAGGTCTCGCGCAGGATCGTCTCGGTCTTACGCTTCTCGGCGATCGTCTCCTGGTAAAGGCGCGCGTTCTCAATCGCGATGGCCGCCTGGTTGGCGAAGGCCAGAGCGTTCTGCAGGTCGTCGTTGTTGTAGCAATGGGGCTCGCTCCTGCCCATCGCCAGGATGCCGCGCGGCTGGTCGCGCACGACGAGCGGCACAGCCACGAGGGAGCGGGCCTGGAAGCCCTGCATCTCCCGAAACTCGGGGTTCTGAGCGACGATATCGCCGATGACGACCGGGTCGCGCCGGGTGAGCAGGTCGCCGAAGAGGGCGTACTGGCTCACCGGGAAGCTTGCGCCGATGACGCGCACGCGGGGCACGACGCCACGCGCGTTGCTCACCTCGAGCTGGTCTCCGGAAAGGAGCAAGATCGCGGCGCTATCATAGTTTACCACGTTTTTCAATTGTTCCAAGACGAGCTCTAGCACCAGATCGAGTTCGAGGGTCGAGCCAATGACGCGTGACATTTCGCGCAACGTATCGGCCAACTGGCGCTTGGCCTGCTCCGACTCGAGCAGCCGGGCATTATCGATGGCCAGGCTGGCATGGTCGGAGAGCATGCTGAGCAGCCTCGACTCTTCCTCGGAAAAGGCCCTGGGCTGATGGTAGAGGGCTGCCAGCATGCCGACGGCAGCATCGCCCCGGCGCAGGGGGTAAATGGCACAGCCGCGGATGCGGCTCTCGCGCGCCTGCTGCGGAGGCAGAAGGGATGCCAGACGCAGGTCCTCGACCATGGCGGGCCCGGTGCGGCGCTGTGCGGCCCGGATGGCCATCCCCTCTGGCGAATCCCAGGCCAGGGCGCGCTCGCGGCCGGTGGAGTCTGCGCCATGGCAGACCCAGCAGTCTCGGTCGGCCAGGTACACAGCGGCATAGGCCTCATCGGCCGCGAGGAGGCGAATGGTGCTCTCGACTACCACCTGGAGTACACTGGGCAGGTGGCGCGAAGAGACCAGGCGGACGCCGGTCTCCTGCAAGGCGGTGAGCTCGGCCACCCGCGCGCGGGTGGCCGCGAAGAGGCGGGCATTCTCCACCGCCACAGCGGTCTGGTTGGCCAGGGTCACCAGGGTGACTTCATCCTCGTTGGAGAGAGGGCTTCCGCTCAGCCGCCCGCTGACGGCCAGGATGCCTACCAGCCCATCCTTCGCAAGCAGGGGCACGAAGAGCTGGGCGCCGAGCTGGCGCAGGGCCTCCTTCTCCTCGTGCCACAGGCTGCGGAACTGGGGCAGCAGGTCCAGCTCGCTGCTGTGCAGGGGCTGTTCCCAAAGGCGGAGCCACTGCACCACGGGGTGGTCCTGGCCCAGGCGCAAGCCCGACATACCATCGAGGCCCTGCTGCGTGGCGATCACAAAGTCGCCCGTTCCCTCCCGGCGCAGGAAGAGGGCCGCGTGGTGCAGGCGCATGCCGCGGCAGATCTCGCTGAGGAGGATGTTGCCCAAGGTCTCCAGGTCGATCACGGCGGCGGTGCGCCGGCTCAGCTCGCGGAGCATGAGGGCCGAGTTGTACCTCTGCCGGAAGATGAAGCGGTCGACCCAGGCCAGGGCCTTCTCACGCAAGGGACGCAGGATCACCGTAGCCAGGATGGCCAGCAGGACGGGGATGAGGAAGGCCCGCGAGCCGACGGCGCTGCGCGAGAGATACTCGAACAGGAGGATGCCCAGCAGGTAGCTGATGGCGATCGCCGCGGTGAGCATGGTGTAGGCCAGGCCGCGGCGCACCACTACCGTGATGTCGAGCAGTTGGTAGCGCAGGATGGCATAGGAGAGGAGCGATGCGGCGATGATGTTGCCGAGAACGTCGATGGGGTATCCGACCAGGGCCGGGACGATGTTGGCCGAGGTGCCGAGGAGGATGATCACGACGGCGAGCAGCAGGTAGCGCAGCCGGTTGCGCTCGATCTCGGTGCTGGCCTGGCGGTAGCCCTGCACCAGGCTGATGATGCCGTAGGCCAGGAAGGTGACGTTGATCGTCGCGACGACCGCGAGGAGTGGGCCCCACTCGGGCACGAAAAGCCCGGCGGCCCGGTCGAAGCGGATGTCGGCGATCAAGTGGGCCTGGTCCACTACCCCCGCTACCACGCTGGTGCACCAGATTGCGGCACCCAGGAGCACTACGCTCCGCCGGACGCGCAAGCGCAAGAGGGTGCGCACAAAGAGACTGAAAAGGATGAACTGGGCCGTGGCCGAAGCAATTACCAGACGGTAGCCGAAGAACGCAGTATCGACGGTCTGGCTGACGCAGACAACGATGTATGCGCACTGCCACACCAGCATCAACATGAGGTAGAACGCAAAGAGGAGGTTGACGCGCGGACGCAGCCCCCGCCGCACTACCAGCGTGAACAGGGCTGCGTAGCTCACCATGGCAATGACCGAAAGTGGCAGTGCTGGGTTCATCGCCTGTTGCCATTCACTTGGCTGATCCGCCGCTGGCTGATCCGCCGCGCCGGCCTCTGGCAGAGCCGATTCCGCCACCTGGTGGCAGAGTGGCTTAGGAAGGGCCGTGAGATAGAAGCCAACCCATCAGCCGCCTGCCTGTGGCTTGCAGGCGCGGACGATGAGCATCGACGGGTACCACTGGGATGTCGGATGGCGGAACTCTTGCACCTCCACCGGGCTCAAACCTAGGCCCCGCAGCATCGCCTCCCACTCTTCCTTTAAGAAGAACTGGTGGTAAGCGGCCATCTCAGCGCGCATCATGGCGATCGAACGTTTCGTCACAAGGTAGTAGATTCCCATGAGCGGCAAGATCAGGTGGCCCACGCCACTCTGCCACCTGACATTGCGAGACATATCCGCCACAGCCAACCGCCCGCCGGGTCTTAGCACCCGGACCATCTCCGGCAACGCTCGGGACACAGTAGTGTGGTGCAAGGCAATAGAGCTGACCACGACATCGAACGAGGCATCGGCGAACGGGAGAGCTTCGGCCGAGGCTGCACGGAACTCGATGCGGTCGGCCAGCCCTGCCCGCTGGACGTTCTCTCGTGCTCGGGCGAGCATGGCCTCGGTGGGGTCGATCCCCACCACCCGCCCCTCGGTAAGGCGCTCGGCGATGGCCAGGGCCAGGGTGCCGGTGCCCGTGCCGATATCCAGCACCTCAGCCTCAGGGGCGACGTTGGCCGCTGCGACAACGCGCTCCAGCATCTCGGTGTAGGGCATGCCCGAGTACTGCTCGACCTCTCTGGCAACCGTCTGATCATAGGTCGCAGCCCAGGCGCGGAATCCCGTGACTGCGTTGGTGGGTGTCTGGTCTGTCATCGCCTTCTAGCTCCCGCTGGCTTGCAGCAGCTTGGCCAAGGTGGCATCGGGGATGTTCATGTGGGCGGGCTTGAGCTGCGCCAGATCGGCGCCTTCGGCCTGCCGTGCCTGCATGTAGCGACTGAAGGTACCGGGGGTGAGCAGGGTCACTTGCAGCGGGTCCATACCCAGCATCCCCTGCAGGTCAGCATAGTCGTGGTCGATTGCGGCCAGTGCCTGATGCACACGGTCGCGGATGCCGGCCTCATCCACCGTGCCGTCTTTGGGCTCCAGGTACAGGTGGAGGCAGAGCTGCTGCCCCTCGTACTCCTTGCGAGCTGACCAATCGACATAGGGCACACCGGAGGACTCGAGCGCCCTCCAGATCGTGGCTTCGGTGAGGCGAGCGAAGGCGGCCAGGTCGATGATGTCATCGGCCCGTGAGTAGAAAGCCCACTGGGGCAGGACCACATTCACCTCTTCATCGCGCAGAGCGGTGATTTCGATCAGGTCGCCGATGCGATAGCGCGTGTATACGCCGCCCAGGAAGTTCGTGAGCACCAGTTCATATCGCTGGCCGGCCTCGACCTCAGCCAGGGTGAGGGTGCGCGGCGTGAAACTTGGGTCTGCCCGGTTGCGCATCGAGTCGGCCTCGGGGATGAACTCGTAGAAATCGCAGTCAGGGAAGAAGACCATGCCCTTGGCATTCCACAATTGCACGCCGAGGATGCCACCCTCCGTGCAGGCAAAGCCTTCGAGGGCGACGTGCCCCCAGTACTCCTCGATCTGCTTACGGAAGAGGCGCACATCGGTGCCGCCGGTGAGCAGGCACTTGACCGTCCACAGGTCGCGGGGCAAGAGGTAGCTGCGGCCGGCGAGCCGGCTGCGCACCAGCCCCGAAAGCATGCGGAAGAGAACCTGGGGGTGCAGGAAAAAAGCCGAGAGCTTCATGCTGCCCGCACCCTGGCGGAACTGCTCGCCGATCTTGAGCAAGACGCTGGCCGTGCCGTAAAAGGCGTCGATGCCGTCGCGCAGGGCCAGGCGGAACCCCTGCTGGACGCGCTCGGCAAACTCCATCTTCTCGGCCTCTTCCACAGAAGGGAGGAAGGTAAAGTTGAATTGCGACTGGCAGGCCCTCGATACGGCCCCGGAGGTATAGGGGAAGGGCGCCAGGGCGAAGAGCATGGTATCCCCTTCCTCGAAGGCGAACTCGCCCCGGCGCGAGCAGGAGCCGATGAGCAGGGCAGCCATGACGCTTTCGGAGAACCGTTCGACCATCTGGGGCGTGTAAGGGGCCCACTTGTACTGGTATTCGCCCGAGCGGCCGGAGGTGTGCAGCCACCACTGCGGCTTGACGGGCAGGACGTCCTCTCGCTTGGCCGTGAGATAGTCGGCATAGTCAGCGTAGGTGGTCAGGGGCACGCTCTGGCGGAACTCCTCTACCGTAGCCGGGACGCGCCCCCCCAGCAAGCGGCGGCCGAGTTCACAGGTGCCGAGGAGATGGAGTTGCTCCAGCAGCAGGCGCTCCTGAATCTGCATGAACTCATCGAGCGAGAGGTCGATGAAGCCGCAGTACTTTTGCCAGATCTCGTCGCGTCTGCCCTGGCGCAAGAGGTCGAGTGCGGTGGCCATGTTGTGTTCCCTCCCTGAGTGTGCGCTACGAAAGGCCGCTGCAGTGATGCTTCCCATCCAGTGATTGCGAAGAGGTCCGAGGGCCGATAAAGCTACCCTTAGCCCGGCGCTGGGCAGCAAGCCGTCGCCTTCCAGCGCCAGGGGTGATGCCCTGAGAACGCCTGCAGCACCCGATTGAAGACTCACCCGCTCTGAGCGCGCAGGCTGCGCAGGCAGCGGACCAAGCTCTGAGGAGTCGGCACCAGCATGGGCGTGGTGCGCTGGTACTCCTCGTAGCCAGGAAACATCTTGCGGAACAGGAACAGTTCCTGCAGCCACACGTAGATGGCGTCGAGGATGAGCCAGGCGGTGCCCGCGATGAGCATCAGCCGCCCCCGGCTGGCAAGCGTCAGCCCGGCCATCAGCAGGCCAAACCAGAGCACGCCGGGGTGGCGCACCAGGGCATAGGTGCCGGTGGTCACCAGCACTTCGCTGCTGCCGCGGCGGGCATAGGTGGCCACAAAGGGGATCTCGATGAACAGGGAGTACGAGAGCAGCACAGCGCCGGCCACCAGCAGCGGCCAGCCAACGATGGCTACCCACTGGGGCCACGCAAAGGAGCCCGGCGTGGCCAGGGTCCAGAGCAATGCGGCGAGGAAGCAGGCAGCGGTGGCCAGGCCGAGCACGGGTTTCACGAAAGCGCTGTGGCACCGCGATGCCCAGTCGAAGGCGAAGGCCAGAGCAAAGGCTGCCGCGCCGAGGACGATCTGCCCCATGGGTCGTATCCCTGTCCTACCGTCGGACCTTCCGCCGGCGGTAACCGAATTATAACACGACCCTCGCCGACGCGCAATCGTCGGTTAAGCGGAAGGATGGGGTTTCCGTTTGCGTGCAGACCGGCGGCTGAGCCACCGCCATGGTGCGGCCGGCGCGTCACTTGGCGGGGGGCGTAGGGATGCGCCGCTCGAGCTGTACCCTCACAATGCCGCCGCATTTGCGGGGGGCTGAACCGCGACGTATAATAGCCCGCGAGGAGGGAAGGGCACTCGTACGGTGTGAGGGCTCACGCAAGCACAACCCCATGAGCGCCCGCACATTCGTGGAGATTCTTCTTGTCAGCAGCGGCCTCGAGGTTGCCAACCAGATGCAGGGGCTCCTGGAGCGCCATGGGCACCACGTGCGGGCCGCGGCGACTGTGTTGGAAGCGCTCTCGCTTCTTGAGGCGCGGCCGGCCGACCTGCTGATCGCCGAATGCCGGCAGTTGGAGGCCAACGCCGATGTGGTCTTTCGCGTGTTGGGCCGCCGGCAGCAGTCGCTCTTGATCCTGCCCCTGGCTCCGTCGGCGCTTGTGGGCGCAGGCGCGGCGGATGTGGAGCGCTGG